>Ga0187820_1000042_pt1 | contig 21573 bp, 20 predicted proteins | sample NC_wetland_sal_i_19_FD_132409 | JGI IMG/M metagenome (GOLD analysis project Ga0187820, IMG submission 132409) | Wetland sediment microbial communities from Neuse River Estuary, North Carolina, USA - SO4_5 | ecosystem: Environmental > Aquatic > Freshwater > Wetlands > Sediment | place: USA: North... | reverse complement strand
GTCTCTCTTCACAGCCTATTTCTCAGCGCCTACCCCACGTCCGATGGGCACAGGTCTCGGGCTTTATGCCCAACGCAAGGATGGGAGCGAATTCCCAGTTGAAATTAGCCTAAGTCCGCTAGAGGACGAATCGACCGTCTACGTCACATGTGCCATCCGCGATGTCAGCGAGCGGCAAAAAATGGAAGCGCAGTTGCGGGCGACGGCTTCGGAGGCGGAGCGCGCAAACGCTGTTAAATCTCGGTTCCTTGCAGCCGCCAGTCATGATTTGCGCCAGCCTTTGCAGGCGGCGACGCTCTATCTCTCCTTGCTGTCCAAACACGCGAACACCCACGACCAGCAAGAGCTCTGCCTTAAGATGCGAACACCCTTGCAGGTCATGGGCAATATCCTAAACGCATTGCTCGACATCTCAATGCTCGACAGCGGACAGGTGACGCCCAAGCGAAGCGACTTCGGACTGGATACTATCCTTGAGCGTATTGCCGCTGACCTCCGTCCGCTCGCTCAGCAGAAGAATTTACGCTTCGATTATTTGCAAACCGATATAATAGTGAACAGCGACCCGGCACTTCTTGAACGGATCGTGGAAAACCTCGCGTCCAATGCTATTCGATATACCACAGACGGAAGCATCGCTGTGCGCGCGGAGCGTATCGGTGGCAGAGCACGCATTTCCGTAGTGGACACTGGTGTTGGGATTCCGGAAGAAGCGCTTGAGCATATCTTTGAGGAGTACTTTCAGTACGATAATCCCGCGCGCAACATCAAGAAGGGCTTGGGTCTCGGCCTCGCGATCGTGAAGCGATTGGCGCAGCTCTTGAGTCATCCAATCCATGTCCGCTCCGCCCTGGGCAAAGGCTCGACCTTTTCCGTGGACGTTCCGCTGGCTCACGAATCGACACTGACGGCGATGCCTATGGCGGGTAGTATTCCAACTACCGGTGAACGGGCTCTCACTGTTCTGTTCATCGACGATGATGCTGCGGTGGCGGATTCCCTGTCTATGTTACTTACCGGCTCGGGATTTGCGACGTTTGGCGCCACCGATGGCAATCAGGCCATTGCGCGATGCGACGATGGGCTTCGCCCAGATGTCGTGATTTCCGATTATCGAATGCCGAATGAGAACGGCCTGATTGTAGTCGAAAAATTAAGGGCCGCTTTGCGGTACGAGGCTCCGGTCATCATGATGACCGGAGACACGTCATTGCGTCATATTGAAGAACAGAATATTTCGAACCTTACAGTTGTTCAAAAACCAATTGATCCCGATGCGCTTATTGGCCTTATCCATAAGATGGCAACGAGCAGCAAAAGAATTTACAAGTCCTAGAGTAAAGCTGCTCGCAAAACTGCCGTAGCTGGTGCAGAAGGTCTGAGGCCGCGAGCCCGCAGCTTAAGTTTTCCAAAGAGATCGACAATATTCGACCAGCGCTTGCCAGAATACGATCAGGGCTACGAAAGCTGCTAGCACAAACGTTGCAAACCCGGACTGAATAAGCGTGAAACTAGTCGCGTCTTCGCTAAAAACCAACCTGCCATAACGCCACCAATTCGCAGCAGCACATCGGCTGGCCAGGTAAGCCAATCAATCGATACGTAAGTGGGCAAATACGGCCATTTTTATTGAGTCCATCGTCAATGTGAATACCAGCGTTGCAGCAACTAGGACCGCAATAAGAGAAATCGGCAAAGCGCTCATCAAGACGCCGCTTGCGGCGAGGGAGGCCATCAGGATCACGTCGCATGCCGATGCTAGCATCATGATGACTGCCGGTCGCGAACTCCACAAGTGGCCGCGCCCGCGCAACACGTACACGTTGCCTTGTCCGGCGAAACCGAGCATGATAAAGGTAAGCGTCTGCATTTGGCCTGCGCTCAGATGTAGCACGTACCAGCTTAGACCGAGGATTGCTATCAGGTAGAGCAATCTAAAGGCACCCAGCGGCAGCGCGACGAGCATCAGATTGCGGATGCGCCATGCGTTCGGATACGGCGAGGGCCGTGCGCGGTCGGCGGCGCGCGACATGGTTACGAAGTCATTGGTGAGCATTGCCAGTGCCTGAAGAAACGGCGTCAGCACGGCGTGTCCGGTAATAATAAGGCCAACGCCAAGCACCATAAGTGTCACGCTTTTGTTTACCAGAATCATCAGGGTGTAGGTCAGCACCCGCTGGAACGCAGCTCTGCCTTCCTTGATGCAAGCCACGATGCCGCCAAGGCCGGGATCGGTCAGCACGACACCGGCGGCGGCCTTGGCCACGTCCGTCGCGGTAGAAACCGCGATACCCATTTGCGCCTGTTTTAGCGCGGGCGCATCATTGACGCCGTCTCCGCACATGCCGACGGCATGGCCTTCGCGCTGGAACGCCTTGACCAGTTGAAACTTCTGCTCCGGCAGTACCCCGGCATAGACGGCAAAATCATCCGGGCGAACGTTGTCAGGAATTTTACCAGGTGGCTGCACCGGTCCGTCGAGCCCTATTGCATGGGCAACCGCTGCGGCAGTGCCGAAAGAGTCACCGGTGACCATCACTGGACGCACGCCGAGCGAGCGCAGTTCTTGCAGTAGCTGCGCCGAATCCGGCCGAGGCGGATCACTGAATCCAATAAAGCCGATTAATTCCAAAGCGCCTGCGGGACCGGCCGCGACAGCAAGGACTCGGTATTCGGCGCTTGTCAGCGCGTTTAGCTCAGCTAAAGCCGCTTGATTGAGGAGCGCATAGTCGCTGACCACCGCCGGTGCACCTTTGATAATGCGAATCTCGCCCTCCTGGTCGAGCGCGGTCGCCGCCGCCATTTTCGTTGCCGGGTCGAATGGCTCGAAATGTGTGACAGCGAGCGGTGCACGGCCACCGCTGACATCGTTGCCCAGCATCGAGCGGATCGCAGCATCGATAGGGTCGCGGCCATCGGTAGAACTTGCAAGAGCGGCGAAGCGTAAAACATCCGTCTCGTCGTATCCGGGCTTGAGCGGACGGACTACTCCAACTGCCAACTCGTTCACCGTCAACGTGCCCGTCTTGTCACTGCAAAGTACGTCGACCGTGGCTGCCTCATGCAATGCCGATAAGCGAGTCAGCAGCACACCCTTCCCCGCTAACGTCCTGGCCGCCAGTGCCGCCGCAAGCGTGAAAGTTGCCGCCAAAGCGACCGGCACTGCCGATAGCATTGCTGTCAAGACCAGTAGCGCGATCTGTTCAAGACTAATCCTGATGAATAGAGCATAGGCAACAATGGCCAACACGATGGCAAAGTTGATCACAGTCAACCCGCGGACGACCCCAAACACCGCTTTTTGCTCGGTGCTCTCGATATGTGCGATACTAACCAACTCGGCCGTGCGGCCAAAATATGTTCGCGTGCCGGTCGCGATAACTTGCACAACTGCTTCGCCGCGCCGGACCAAACTACCAGCGTAGGCCGTTTTACCGGCGGTTGTCTCGACGGGGATCGATTCGCCAGTCAGCATCGACTGATCGACCAGCAAAAGACCGTTGATCAACGTCACGTCGGCTGGCACCACGTCGCCCAACGAGATCTGCACGAGGTCGCCGGGAACGAGCTGCGCCACCGGCGCTTCAATCCAAGCGCCGTCACGCTTGACGCGCGACTTCAGTGACAGTCGCTGCTTCAGTAATGCCAGAGCGGCGTCGGCGCGGCTCTCTTGGATCGCTCCGAGCAGCACATTTAATAGGAGCAAAAGGGCAATCAGCACCGCCGTGAGCCACTGGCCGAGGGCGACCTGTAGCACGATCGTGGCCTCGAGCATCCAAGGCACCGGCGCCCAGAAATGACGTGCTACTCTCTGCAGAGGATGAACATGCTCTTCGACGACGACCGGAAACTGTGGAGATTATGATGAGGGCGGGTGCACGATAAAAGATGTCGAAGTCTGGATCGTTCAATATTTCTTGAAAATGATGCGACATGAGACCAACTGGCGAACGCTTTAGCATATGCGCTTTTGCTTCGCGAGAGATTTTGGCCAAAACAGTCTTGTCACGAACGGCGCAAAACGAGCAGGGCTGCTGATTAACCGCGCTCGGAGCTTGAACGGCTGCATTGATGAGTTCCGTAAGGACCTTCTCATCGATTGGAGCTGTCGTGAAGTCCCTTACCGAACGTCGGCTATAGATTGCTTCCTTCAGGTCCATGACTCCCCCCTTGAGGATTTGGCAATTCCAGAAACTGAAGCCGACGTCTTGGCGCATTGACTTGAATCAACCGCAAAGTCTCGAACGCGATTTATTTGTAAAGGCTCAGAAAATATGCAGTGATTTCCTTCATCTGGTAGTCCATCAACTCTTGGTTCGGCATTCCCTTCGGATTGTCGAGACCACGATGCGTGGTTGTCAGGAAATGCTTCAGCGATTCCGCGTCAAAGGTCTTTTTTCGAACAATTGATGCAAAAGAAGGCGCCGGAGGTTTCAGTAGTGGTTGGCTCGGTTGATCGGGCGCTGCAACATGACAAATGGCACAGACTTCAATCGCTAAGGCGTGTCCCTTTTCCACATCTTGCGCGTTTAACGCGCTGGCCGCCTGACCCCATGTTCGAACGACGGATAATACAAACATCATCAACATCAGTATAAGGCGCATACATAGCCTCTGATAAAAGTGCCAACAGATGTATAGCAGTGTTGCTCTTAGACCGAAACGGCATTGATCAAAATCAAAGTTGCACCGCGTCTTGATAAGTCAGGCGGCTGATTACGCATCTCGGGCCTGACGGGACGCGAGATCGCAGATGTGCCGACACGGGAGATCACTGAGCTATTCGATCACCTTGTCGCGGTGACAATCTACTTACGCAAGCTCAAAATATACGCTATTACTTGCTTAACCTGATAATCCGCCAAGTTGGGATAAGGCATTCCATTTGGTTTATCCAAGCCCCGGTGTGTTGTCGCCAAAAATTTTTGCAATGAGCCGGGATCGATGCCTTTGCGTTGAGCTATTGACGCAAAGGAAGGGGCAGGCGGATTCAACACCGGCTCGTTAGGCTGATCTGGCGCTGCCAAGTGGCAGTTTCCGCAAAACATCGCCGCTAATTGATGGCCTTGGCGCAAGTCTTCCTGGGTGGTCGCTTCTTGGCTCCAAGCCAAGGACATGCCGACAGAAAAAGCGGCAAGGCATGTTACTGCGATCCGCATAGCGAATTCCAAGGTCACTCCCCATTGAGAAAAGGAACACCAAGATTTGGTGATATTGATTTCAATCAAGAGAATTGTTCGTCGCTTGCAATAGCCTGCTCAGCGCTAGTTCGTGCTTTGAGATAGTAACTCGTGCTTTGAGATAGTAACATGGAGCGTGCCAAGCCAAAAACGCAAATGAAATGAATGGGAATGTCAGACCCGACGATGGAACACACCCGGCGGAAGGCGAGCTTCATGAACCCCTTCCGGAAAGTGCGCGCGATCTAGTTCCGACACCGTTTCGCCCTGGTTTGCCGGTTCCACTCCCACAGCCGAAACTACCATCCAAACGCCGACGGTGGTTTCGGTTGGCGCTCGTGCTCGCACTCTTGGCGGGAGGTGCGGGGGGTGGAGCTTATTACTGGTGGCTGCGCCTTCATCCGCAGCTGCCGCCCGGCATCGTTTTTGGCAACGGACGCCTGTACTCAGACGAGATAAACATTGACACCAAGTATGCCGCCCGCATTCGGGAGGAATTAGTTGATGAGGGCGATCAAGTAACGGCTGGCGAAGTGGTGGCACGCATGGACACGCGGGATTTGGAAGCTTCGCTCAAGCGGGCGCAAGCTACCGTCCGCCAAGCGCAGCGCGCTGTCGACGAAGCAAACGCCGCTGTCGTGCAGCAGCAAACTCAGGTCCTTCTCGCGAAGCAGGAATATGACCGCGCAGCCTATCTGGTGCAAAAGGGATTTCAGACCAAGGAGGTCACGGAGCAGCGCGAACAGCAACTAAACGCAGCCAACGCCGGCTTGGATGCTGCGAGGCAGCGTGTGACTGAGTCGGTGCACGCGATGGAGGCGGCCACCCATGACGTCGAACTGTATACAGTTGAGATTAATGATGACACCTTGGTCGCACCGTACGACGGCCGGATCCAGTATCGGGTCGCCAATGTGGGCGAGGTGCTTCCGGCTGGCGGCCATGTTTTTGCGATGCTCAACACTTCGTATGTATACATGGACATCTATTTACCGACGGAGCAGGCCGGAAACGTCAAGTACGGTGCCGACGCGCGCATCGTAGTAGATGCTTGGCCCGAAATTTCGATTCCCGCCAAAGTAGTGTACATCGCCACGCAATCACAGTTCACACCCAAAACCGTCGAGACTCAAACCGACCGCCAAAAACTGATGTTTCGCATTCGCGTGCGGATCGATGCGGATTGGCTGCGCGAGCGCACCGATGCCGTAAGTAGTGGATTGCCCGGCATCGCTTACATCTTGACCGATCCAGCCACCAAGTGGCCCGATCGGCTGAAGGGGGATACAAAAGCGCAAGGCGCCGCCGCACAATGAATCGATCTGTTGTGCCACTCGCGCAGATTGGATCTACGCTGCCAGTTGCGCGACTTGAAAACGTCACGCAACGGTACGGGCGTGCGATCGCGCTTGATAATGTCACCATTGCGTTGCCGGCTGGCTGTATGGTCGGGCTGATTGGCCCCGACGGAGTTGGCAAGTCAACGCTGCTTAGCATCATCGCTGGCGCCCGGCAGGTCCAATCCGGGCGTGTGTTTGTGCTCAAAGGCGACATCACTGATTCTCGCCACCGGACGGCCGTTTGTCCCCGAATTGCTTACATGCCGCAGGGTCTGGGCAAAAATCTTTATCCCGATCTCAGCGTTCGCGAGAACATCGAGTTCTTCGGCCGTTTATTCGGGCAAACGGGCCCAGAACGAAGCTGGCGGATTTCCGAACTGCTGCGCAGCACCGGACTTGCGCCTTTCGCCGATCGTGCGGCGAAGAAGCTATCAGGCGGCATGCGCCAGAAGCTCGGACTATGCTGCTCGCTCATTCACGATCCCGACCTCCTGATTTTGGACGAGCCCACGACTGGTGTCGATCCGCTGTCGCGGCGGCAATTTTGGGAATTGATAGATCGTATGCGGGCACGCCGACCGGGCATGAGTGTCGTAGTAGCGACAGCCTATATGGAAGAGGCGGAACGGTTCGATCTGCTAATTGCCATGAATGGGGGAAGGATCCTTGCGACCGGCTCTCCTGCTGGTCTGAAGGCACAAACGCACGCCAAGAGCATCGAGGAAGCTTTCATTGAATTGCTGCCTGAAGCACTCAGGGCCGGGCACAAGAAGCTGGAAATCCCGCCGCGCCAGATCCGGGACACCGAGCCGGTCATCATAGCGCGGGACCTCACATGCCGGTTCGGCGACTTTACGGCGGTTGATCGAGTAAGCTTTGGTATCCAACAGGGTGAAATCTTCGGCTTTGTCGGTTCCAATGGTTGTGGAAAGACCACGACCATGAAGATGCTCACGGGCCTCTTACCCCCTACCGAAGGAGAAGCGCTCTTGTTCGGGAGAGCGCTCGACGCGAGTGACATCAATTCGCGCCGCCGCGTCGGTTACATGTCGCAGTCTTTTTCTCTTTATACCGAGTTGACCGTTAGGCAAAACCTCGAGCTGCACGCGCGGCTTTTCCATCTGCCTGCTCACGAAGCAACGGAACGGGTTGGCAAACTAATCGAGCAGTTCGGCCTCAAGACTTATCTAGATCACCTTACTTCTGATTTGCCGCTTGGCATTCGCCAACGGCTTTCGCTTGCTGTGGCTGTTGTGCATGACCCCGACATGCTCATTCTTGACGAACCAACCTCGGGAGTTGATCCCTTAGCGCGAGACGCCTTCTGGGAACTCTTAATTGATCTTTCACGCAATCAGGGCGTCACGATTTTCGTCTCCACGCATTTCATGAATGAAGCTGAGCGTTGCGACCGCATATCGCTCATGGATTCCGGCCGAGTGCTTGTGACGGATACGCCAGCTGACCTCACGAGAAGGCGCGGTGCGGCTACTCTAGAGGATGCGTTTATTAGCTATCTCGAGGAGGCCGCTAGATGTCAGACGCGGCAGATCGCTGCCATTGCGGCAGCGGATCGCGAGCTTGTCGTGCCTCGGCTTCCGTCATCTTCACGACAGCGTGTCTTCAGTTTACGGCGTCTCTTTGCCTACACCATTCGCGAGGCACTCGAGCTTATTCGTGACCCGATACGAATCAGCTTTGCATTGTTCGGCACCGCATTTTTGATGCTCGTATTCGGATTTGGAATTTCGACTGATGTCAATAATTTGACTTTCGCTGTGCTCGATCACGACCAGACCCAGGAGAGTCGGGCCTACTTAGAGGAATTGCGCGGTTCGAGTTATTTCATAGAGAAGCAGCCGCTTGTCGACTATGCCGATATGCATAAACGCCTGCAGAGCGGAGAAATTGACGCCGCCATTGAAATCCCGCCTGATTTTGGTCGCGATCTGGAGCGCGGACGCCCCTCGTGGGTAGGCGCTTGGGTCGATGGCGCTATGCCGTTCCGCGCGGAAACCATTCGCGGTTATCTTGAGGCAATGCATCAGCTCTATCTCACGGACCCCGCCGTGAAAACAACCAATCGATTTCCGTCAAAGCCGCACGCGAGAATCCAAACTCGGTACAAATACAATCAAGATTTCGACAGCATCTACGCCATGGTACCGTCGACTATATCGATGTTGCTCGCGCTCTTTCCTGCAATCCTCATGGCACTTGCCATCGTGCGCGAAAAAGAGCTGGGCTCAATCACTAATCTCTATGTGACTCCCGTGACCAAGTTCGAGTTCCTGGTCGGTAAGCAGATACCCTACATTGGCCTCGCCACCGCGAATTTCGCGTTGATGTTTTTAATGGCTTTGTTTGTTTTTCAGGTACCACTTAAAGGTAGCTTCTTCACTTTACTCCTGGGTGTTGTCGTTTACGTCTCTACGACTACCGCCTACGGCATGCTGATTTCGGCTTTTGCGAGGACGCAGATCGCGGCGCTCTTCGCCACGTCTATTCTAACCGTTTTGCCGGCGACCCAATTCGCTGGGCAGCAGGTACCTGTATCGTCGCTGGCGCCAATGGCGCAAATCATGGGCCGGGCATTTCCGATGACCTATTTTCGCCCGATCGCGGTAGGCACATTTACTAAAGGATTGGGCTTTGATGACCTTGGCGCCAACCTTGCGCAGCTTTCGGTCTTCATCCCAGTGCTGCTGCTGATCAGCATCATGCTCCTGCGCAAACAAGAGCGTTAGCTAGGACGTGTTTTGAAAAATGCTCCTCGGAGGCGTATAAATGATCACAAACATTTTTTGGCTGGGCACCAAAGAGCTACGAAGTTTCTTACGCGATTACGTCCTGCTTGCACTTGTCATCTATGCATTCTCCCTGAACATCATGGCGTCAGCAAATAGTTACTCCCAGGAAGTGCACAACGCCGCAGTCGCAGTGGTCGACGAGGACCACTCCGAATTGTCGGACCGCATCGCTCGGGCGTTTCTGCCTCCGTATTTTAAGCCCGCGGAGCAGATTGGCGAGCGTGACATCATCCCGCTGATGAATTTGGGAAAATATACCTTTGTAGTCGACATCCCGCCAAACTTCGAGAGAGATGTGCTGGGAGGAAGGGACCCGGCAATCCAGCTCAATGTGGATGCGACTGTTATGGTCCAGGCTGGTCTTGGGACAGGCTACGCCCAACAGATCATCACAAACGAGATAGACGATTTCATGTCCCGTGAGGCAGGCTCGCCACTTTCGTCGGCCAATCTCGACGTGCGCGTCCTCTTCAACCCCAATGTCACAACAGCATGGTTCACTAGCGTGATGACCATCATCAGCAACATCAGCATGCTTGCCATCATTTTGGCCGGAGCCGCTATCGTGAGGGAGCGGGAGCACGGGACCATGGATCATCTACTGGTGATGCCGGTGACTCCATTCGAGATCGCGATGTCAAAGGTCTGGGCAAATGGTCTGGTCATCACCGTTGCTGTCGCGCTTTCGCTCTACCTTGTTGTTCGTACCTTGCTGCATGTTCCCATAGCAGGCTCGATTCCGCTCTTTATGCTGGGCGTAATGATTTATCTGTTTTTTGCCTGTGCTGTTGGGATATTCCTCGGCACCGTTGCTCGCTCGATGCCTCAGCTCGGGCTGCTTTTCATGTTGGTATATCTGCCGATGAACGTTCTTTCTGGCAGCAATACGCCCTTAGAAAGCATGCCGCCATGGCTCGCGACTGCGATGCAAGCCTCGCCTTCGACGCATTTTGTCTCATTCGCGCAGTCGATCCTTTATCGGGGCGCCAGCATCGACGTAGTCTGGCTTGAATTTCTCTTGGTCGCCGGCATCGGAGGCGTCTTCTTCCTGCTTGCGGTCCTGCGATTCAGATCGGTCAGTGCACAGACGGCGTAAGCAGGCTGTCGAATGAGTCTAAAGTTGAGCTGGCGGAGTATTTTTAATAGCCAGCCGAGACTCACACCAGCCGGTCGGCCAATCGGGATACCGATTATTCCAGTATCGAGCCACGAAGCGATTCCGGACCACCAGGAACCGTTTGTGCGCCTGGCTTCGATTGCGACACGCTCTCGATGGGGTATATCGGTTTGTTGTAAAGCAGACCCCGGTAAATTGAAGCGCACTACGCTATGACAACCTCAAAGACGATTGCGGCGTTGCTCGGTCCTACGCTTATAGTAAGCGCTGCCTCAATTTTTATAAACCTCAGCGTGTGGCCGGCCTTGGTCGATCAAGCTTTTCATAACCCAGCGCTTGCTTTCATAACAGGCTATTTCCATTTCGTTGCTGGACTAGCCATTGTGTATTTTCACAATCGGTGGACGCGAAGTTGGGCAGTGGTGGTGACCGTTCTAGGATGGGTTGCACTGGCAGGTGGCCTTTCACGAATACTTTTTCCAACGCAGCTAATTGGAATTGCGACAAGCGCCACTCAAACCACCGGCGTAATGCCTATAGCGGCGCTCGTGATCTTAGCAGTTGGCGCATTCTTATCGTTCAAAGCGTACAGGAGCGCCTAACGCCGGCCCTGCTCGCGCTAACTGGTGAGTGATTGAATTAAATCGCACGTCTGCTTTGGGTCCGTTAACAAGAGCGAAACAGACGTCATTGTGGACATTCCGAATGTTGCTTATTGACCCACAGCGGTCATCAGCACCTGAAATTTGCTATGGCGCACCATCAACCGACGTTCCCCAGCGACCGCGAGAAAGTCCAATCGCCTCTCGATCGCGCGGACTTGAGTGCTTTGCGCGCCTTAACGCGTCCGGCAACGCTCCTTTTGCCTGGTTTTGCTCGCTTTTTCGGCTGCGTTTTTGCTCGCTTCTGCCGTTTAGCCATGTGATCTGCCTCCCGATTGCGTCTTTCCGGTTTGGCTTTGTTGTCAGACCTTTTCATATCTCACCTAGAAGGTGGTAGTCGACAATCGCGCGGGCTTTCGCGAACGCCTCTTCCTTCGTGATTCCTGAGACGTAATCAGGATTGGTTTTCAATAGTCCGTGGCCTGGATATATTCGCACCCGCCATCCTGGCGATTGCTCGACAGCAATTAAGGTGTATCCGCGATATTCTATCTCACTTGTGCTTTTCTCAGGCGTGATCATCAATCACCATGAGCTATGCCTACCGGGTAGACGCCTTGCGGGAGTTAGACGAAATACTGCCCGCCGTTCGCCGTCAACGTCGAACCAGTAATCAGCCCGGCGTCGTCGGCGGCCAAAAAAACCACGCAACGGGCAACTTCTTCGGGTTTGCCGAGTCGACCGATCGGAATTTGCGGCAAGATTTTTTCTTTCAACACCTCCTGTGACATAGCCTTGACCATGTCGGTGGCAATATAGCCCGGGCAAATAGCGTTGACGGTGATCCCGAACCGTGCGCCTTCCTGGGCCAGCGCCTTGGTGAACCCGATCTCGCCCGCTTTTGAAGCCGAATAGTTGACCTGACCGAACTGGCCCTTCTGACCATTGATCGAGGAAATGTTGATGATGCGGCCGAACTTGCGCTCGCGCATGCCCTCAATCACCTGACGGCTCATGTTGAACAGCGAGCCGAGATTGGTATTGATCACGGCGGTCCACTGCTCCGGTTGCATGCGGTGCAGTTGAGCGTCGCGAGTGATGCCGGCATTGTTGACCAGGACATCGATCGGCCCGAGTTCAGCGTCGACTTGCTTCACGCCCGCGGCGCAGGCGTCGAACGAGGAGACGTCCCACTTGTAGACAGGAATGCCCGTCTCCACGTTGAATTGCTGCGCTGCCTCATCATTGCCGCCGTAATTGGCCGCAACCTTGTAGCCGGCCTCCTTGAGTGCCTTGCAGATAGCAGCGCCTATGCCACGTGTTCCGCCCGTCACTAATGCGACCCGCGACATGGTTTCCTCTCTGGAGGCCAAAGCTGTACCTCCGCGGTCTATCGGGATTCCTGCGTTGTCTCGTTAAGGGCGCGCATGACGTCTTCTCGCGAGATCATACCATCCAATTGGCCACTAGCACTGACCACCGGAAAACTTCGAGCCTTGAGGTTCACCATCAGTTGAAGAACTCGCGTTAATGGCGAGGTCGAGTCCACATGCACCACAGCTTCTGTCATCATTTCTGATGCGGACCGGCTCATCAATTCATTGTAGTGGGGCACAACTTGACTGGTGGTGAATGCGAAGGCGCGGAGGAAATCAAACTTTGTGATGATCCCGACTAGCTTCCCATCTTCGACTACCGGAAACGCATTGAAGTCATGCTTCTCGAATAACGCTGCAAGTTCGCGCATTGTCGTCTGCCGATTCACGGTCACCACGGTGCGCGTCATAAACTGGCCAACCGTACACCCGATGAAGCCGTACATCGCTTCGCCAATCTCATTTTTTGTTTGCATTGTCTCGATTCACTCGAAGCGTTGGTCCTTAAGCAGCAGAAGTAGCCAGTAAGTTGTGCGATGCGAGCATCGGAACGTGAGGGAACACAGATCGTTTAGCCGGTGTTCATGCTTTCAAGGGGTGTCGGCCGGACCATGGCTTCAATCCGGACCCACGAATAAACGGAGAAACCTGCGAGAGCAAGCAGATGTCATATCGCTCGACGCTGCGACGATTCGACTAGAGGCGACAGTAACAGAAGCGCGTCACCGATCTTGCAGTATGGAAGGGCTTCGCACACACAGATCTCCTCATATGCTGACTTGATCTGGATCAATCGGCGGTGATCCGGCCGCCCATAAAATGCTAGCTGTTCATCGGTTCGAGGAAGTAGCATGTACCAGCCGACAAACCGCCAAGCTGCAAACGCCGCTTTTGTTTGGCCAGCGCTCCTCGCGGCCTCGGCGAGTGAGATGGCGGCGCATTTTGCCAAGCAGTTCACCAATCTAGCGATCGGAACGGACGGCGAAACGGCACCGCGACCAAAATGGACGACGCCACACCGGGTCGCGCTGGAGCTTGTGACGGTGAAATTGCGGGATTTCGCGACCCAATCCCGCGGCGCCCCTTGTCTGCTGTGCACACCATTCGCGCTGCATGGCTCGCTCCTCAGCGATCTCACCCGAGGCCACAGCCTGGTTGCCGCGCTCCGTGATGGCGGATTGACGAGGCTGTTTGTCACCGACTGGCAATCGGCTTCCACTGACATGCGATTTCTCGGGATCGACGATTATCTTGCCGATCTCAATGTGCTCGTCGATGAGATTGGCGGCCCAGTCGACCTAATAGGCTTGTGTCAGGGCGGATGGCTGGCGCTCATCTATACGGCGCGTTTTCCCAGCAAGGTCCGCAAATTGGTGCTTGCTGGTGCGCCGGTAGACACCAAGGCTGAGCCGTCTGTGCTATCGGCGTTCGCCGATGGTACTGCACTGGAGATCTTCCGCGAGGTGGTCCGGCTCGGCGATGGCCTGGTGCTGGGAAGGAACATGCTGAAGCTGTGGGGGCCCACGTCGGCCGAAACCGAAGATATTAAACGCTTACTAGAAAGCGAAGAAGCGCCCGGTTCGTCAGGGTTTACTCGTCTCGAAACGGCGTTTCGTGACTGGTATGCGTGGACGGTCGATCTGCCGGGGAGTTATTTTCTCGAAATCGTGGAGAAGCTTTATAAGCGAAATGAGATCGCCGCCGGCAAGTTTAAGGCGTTGGGAAGGCGAATCGATCTTACAAGCGTCAAAGTGCCCATTTTCCTACTTGCGGCTCGCGATGATGAGTTGGTCGCGCCGCCGCAGCTGTTCGCTGTTGAGCGACTGGTGGGTACGCCACCGCGCCACCTCCGCAAGGTGACGGCAGACTGCCGCCATCTCGGCCTGTTCATGAGCAGGCGGGTACTGCACGAGATTTGGCCTGATATTGTCGATTGGCTGATCTGCCCACCAGCTGGCGGGGCCCAGAGGAGTCGAACTCGAACCCCCGCGCTTTCAGCGAGCAGTACGTGAATCGTAGCGCCCCTGGTTGGAATAATCTCAGCACCCCATGATTAAGCGACCTTAACGTGAGCCCCGGCGATAAGGTGAGCTTTTTACCGGATGCAAAAGCCACGACAGGAGGTCCTTTGCGCTAGATCAATGCCGCGGCGGGTTGGCCGGGTACTCCTTGGACTTCAATGATGAGGCCGTGCCATGACGACTGCTGCGACTGAGTCCGCACATCGCCACCGCGCCAAACCGGCGGCCGGTTCTTCCTATCGAGCTGCGGCCAGCGAAAGAGCTCGTTGCTTTCCGGGTGCAGAATGTCGGCGGTCCGGCGGCCATCGAGCGCGTCGCCGGCCGGCGCGCCAACGGACGCCCATGTCGAGGGCGGTCGCTTGATGGGCGACGGCACTGAAGTGCGCAACTTGCTGAGAAAGCTCGGCTCGGTGCCGGTGCATGCCGGCGGCGATCGTTTCAAGGCCCAGCCGCGGCGCAAGATTCCTGAAAGGGAAAAACCGACGCCGGCGATGCAGCGAGCGCAACTCGCCAATGCCAAGAAGGCGTAGGCGGCGCAGCGCCGCCGTCGAGCGCGCGGAACTGGAGCATGATACCGAAAACCTGCCGTGGACGTGATCAATAGAGCGACGCCAGCTCGCGGAGGAACGCCCCAAGGCGACGTGACCAGTAAGAAAACTCTGCTATTGGCTTAGAAAACCGGCCCCGAGGAAGTTCGGTGATGAGCAGTGCCAAGAAAAGTTCTTCCCTGCGGGATGATGCACAGCAAGCAAGTGAAAGCCGCGATGTCCACATTCCGCCCATTGGGCTCGCCGGAATCCTAGAGAAGCCGAAGAACGCCTATGCGCTCGTTGTTTTCGCCCATGGCAGTGGATCAAGCCGCTTGAGCCCCCGAAACACGTTCGTTGCTCACGCCTTGAACGATCGGGGCATTGCGACACTTTTGTTCGATCTTCTTACTTCGACCGAAGATGCTAATCGGGTGAACGTGTTCAATATTCCGCTACTGGCGGACCGGCTTGTTGACGCCGTGCGTTGGATTGATGACCAAGAGTCAATTGCAATGTTGCCACTCGGGTTGTTCGGCGCCAGTACCGGAGCGGCGGCGGCACTGGTCGCCGCGGCGAGACTTCCTCGCCGTATCGCCGCGGTAGTCTCGCGCGGTGGACGCCCCGATCTCGCCGGAAACGCGCTCGATACGGTGCAAGCAGCGACCCTGTTGATAGTGGGCGGAGCTGATTTAGCCGTCATCGAGCTCAACGAGCAGGCGCTAGCGCGCCTACAAGGGCCCAAGGCGTTGGAGATCGTTCCCAGAGCAAGCCATCTATTTCCCGAACCTGGAGCGCTTGAGGCGGTCATAGATCATGCCGCAGGATGGTTTGAGCGACACCTTTCGCCTGCTCGTGATGAGAGGATGCGCACGACCAGGGTGTGAAACTAGCCGAACGAGGTCGCCATGTCATTCAAGGATCGCTCTGAGGCCGGTCGCAAATTAGCTAAAGCACTCGCCGCATATAAGGATCATCATCCCGTGATCCTGGCGTTGCCGCGCGGCGGCGTGCCCGTTGCGGCCGAGGTGGCCAGAGCGCTCCAGGCGCCACTAGATCTGATCCTGGTGCGTAAGATCGGCGTACCCTTCCAGCCCGAGCTCGCCATGGGCGCCGTCGTCGATGGCGGTGCGCCAATCATCGTGCGCAATGAGGACGTAATCGAGCTGACGGGTATCGACGGGGCCGAATTTAAGGCCATCTGCGACTTTGAACTCGCCGAAATTGAGCGGCGGCGTCAACGCTATCTGGGTAGTCGCGAGCGGGTCGATGTCGGCGGTCGCATAGCGATTGTGATTGATGATGGCGTTGCTACTGGTGCGACGACCCGCGCGGCCCTGCGCGCTACCCGGATGCGTAACCCGAAGAAACTCGTGCTAGCGGTGCCGGTAGCGCCTACAGATAGCCTTGCTGGGCTGCGCAACGACGCTGACGATGTCATTTGCCTTGAAGACTACGAGTTCTTTGGAGCAATCGGCCTGTACTATGCAAACTTTGATCAGGTCGCAGACGAGGAAGTGATCGAGACGCTGGGGCGTTTTCCAATGACAAAATTTGAGCAGGCGGGTCAGCCTGCTCATGGCCAACGAAATCAAGAAGCGGGCCAAGGTCATCATATCAACGCGGAGTAATCCACATCAACAAAAGAAGTCCAATCAGCGGTAGGTTCGATGTAAGATGCGTTGCCCGTTAACGACCAGCTGCCGTGGTCTTAGTGTCGCGTCATAATCTGATGCTGGCAGGATCTTCTTTCTGATCTCTTCGTCCATAATCGTCTCCACCGAAGGGCATTCGCTAAAGCTCAGCCGCCGTGAAACTCGCGAAGCTTATCTGTTGACCGACAGCGATAGACCTTCAAATCTTTGGATATCCGACTGTCTGCGCGAACGTCACAAATTGACCGGCGCCCAGTTTCATTGTGTTGGCGAGTGCTTGGTAATCAACGGCACCGCGGAACACGGTCGCGAGACCTTCAGATGCACAGAACAGATAGACGTTCTGGCCGATGAAACCGGTGTCGACTGAAGCATACAGACGCCGGTCTTCTGCCGAGACGTCTTGCATCCGCTCGCCATGCGCGACATAGATCAGGTTAAGAGGAGCGGTGCCAACGAAATCCTGCGTGCCGGTTTGGGCCCGTATGTCGGACCGCAGATGAGGGGTGAGTGCGTGTAGTTTCGGCTCGTAGAGCCATACGCCGTCCGCCATCGCTGCATAGACGTCGATCACCATGACGTGGCGCCAATAGGGCGCGGTGCGATCGCCGGTAGCCGGCCGATTGATGCCAAAGGCCGCCCATAACAGGTCAGACAGTATTTGTGTGGTCAATGGTTTGTCTGCGTATTCGCGGATCGAACGTCGTAGACTGAGCGCCTGGATAAGAGGCTTGCCGCCATCGGTGCGTGGAGATGGTAGTTCCAGGGCTCCGGCTTCCTGAGCCAAGACGGCTGGTGTTGCTGCAAATGCACCACTTGAAAGCAGCCCTGCACTGGCTTGCCGACGCGTCATCATGACTTAACTCCTCAAGTTCACTCATATTGATTGAACAAGAGGTGTCGTATTCCCAATGAGCAGGCTCGGAATTGATCTAACGCAAAGCAGCTCAGTGCGTCGCATAGGCGGTTCGCCCTCAGTTCAGTGCCAGTCGGCGACTTCGCGCTATGGTGCCGCGAGCTTACACTTCGAATGACGCCTCACGTGTCCAGTGCTGTTAACGAGACCTTCAGGGCAAATTTGTTTCCGTGCCTGGCCATCCCCTGGAGATTTGCAACTGCCCGCATCCTATTAGATCGCAGAAGATTTGTTCGGATTCCGGCTACAGAAGTTTCGCTTACCTCGGAGACCAGACTCATTGCGGACGTCGAGCGTAGTTCGTGTTAAATCCAGACAATGGCAAGAACCATAGGGACAAGTACCCGCCCGGCGCGATCAATTCTGAGACTTCAGCCAGGATATTATTTCCGGCCATATATGGGCGCGTGCCTGGCGTCCGACCAGAATTCCGAGATGTTGCAAGCAGACACCGAGTTCGCCGGGATATTCAATAGTCCGAATGCTTGTCGTCATCACATTCGCGAACGGCTTTAGTGAATTCAGCGGAGCAACGTCATCAGAGGTATTAACGACCGCCAATGTTGGAACCGACAGACTATCAGGGCCGATAACCTTTTCGCCAATTTTCAAAGCGCCGCGGCAAAAACGGTTTTCGCGATAAAGCCAATCAATGATCTGATGCATCAGTTTTCCTGGGAGAGGAACCTCATCAAGCGCCCAGCGCTCCACTCGCGCATGAATTTCCATTGCCAGGGGGTCGGCAATACTCATCGCGGCATCCATCAGCCGTGCCCAAATGAATGTGCGTGGAGATGCCAACGCACTTGCGTATGACAAGAGTGAACCTGGAAATGGATCCATGTCGGAAATCTCCTGCGGAACCAGTGTTACGAGAGCGTCGCGAAATTGATTCGCTGACGGTTCGAAACAAAGTGGCGCGCCTAAAAGCACAAGGCCCCTGATGCTCTCGGGCAAAAAAGCTCCGTATATCGCCGCAAGCGTGCCTCCGAGCGAATGACCAATCAGAAAGGGCTTTGCGCCTTGACCCGCAGTCGCAATTGTCGCCAGGGCTTCGGATATGGCGAGTACATATTCGTGCAGGCCATTATTGCCCGCGCGGGGTGAAGCGGGCATCCACTCTAATAGTTTGATGGACAAGCCTCGATGCAGGCAGAAGCGGATGGTGCTGATCGAAGGCGCAAGGTCCCAGATGTACGGTTTTTTGATCGGAGCCGCAATGATGAGCAGAGAATGCGATCTGTTCTTGCAGCCATAGTCGCGAAGACGCCAATGCGCGCGAGACGCAATGGTCTGGTAGGGGCATTCGTGGGGGTCAAGTCCAAAGACACCAACGACATCGCCTTGAGCGCAGCGAATAATGTCGCTCACCGCAAATTGAGCGCGATTAAGAGCATTTAGCATGGTGCAGAGCGCGTTGGCCTTTGGTAGCTTCGGCATGTTAGCCACGAGCGGCTTTCACGGTGAACGACATTCCGCGGAAAAATTGCAGACAAGGTTGATCTATATCAAGTGAAACGCTTCGGTTTCGATGTTTAGATAATCTTAGGATTTCCCTTGGGTGCGCCCTTTTTTCTTTACCCCACGCGTACAGGAGGGCTTTCCGCCTCTCTTTCTCTTTCATACGAGGAGGCAACCATGGCAAAAGCCAAAGAACCACCAGAATCTTTGACCGGAATTGCAAGGCACACTGCCGAGCAGACTACGGGACGAACTCAAGAGGCGATGGAGAATTATTTTAGTTGGCTGCAGAACGCCATGTTAGCGTCTCCTTGGGGCAATACGGATCTAAATAAGAAGCTTCTGAGTTACGCGACCGAAAACGTCGGTAATGCTTTTGGGTTCGTACAGAAACTCAGCCAAGCCAAGACCGTGGAAGATGTCGTCAAGATTGAGACCGAGTTTATGACTGTGCAATTTACTTTGTGCAATGCGCAGGCGAAGAATATCGGCGAGATATATACTAGGACAATGGCTGCGATGATGACGCCATTCGGTTTGTCAACATGATCACTTCGACCAAAATCCAACCGCAAACAGTCCCTGTTGAATGCTGCCGCCCGAGCTATACAGTCGCGAGTTCAACCATGCCAGAAGAGAATGAAGATGAAAAACAATTTTTCAAAGACCTCAGCGCAACAGCCGAACAGACTGTGGAAGAATTTCGCGGCTTTGAAGTAAATTATTTCAACTCGATTGAGAGGATGATGACGGCGCTTCCGTGGCTCGCTGATTATAACAAAAGGCTGCAGAGTTACGTCGAGCAGGACTTTGCTGCCGCTCTAGAATTTGCGCATGAGCTAAGGCAAGCGAAGGATATGCAAGATTTCGTCCGGATTCAGTCCGATTATATTCAGAAGTGCTTGCAGTCATTTGCTGCGCAAATGAGAGATTTCGTCGAAACATACACCAACGTGGCGTCAGGCATATTTACGCGCCCTTTCGCCCACGAGGATCGCCATGCCGGATGAAGTCTCAGAGAAGACACCCGAACTTTCGATTTCTCCGGAAAAGGTTTGCTACATCATCGCCAAGGCACGTGAATTCGACGTCAAGGATGTGGTGACCGATCCGGACGATGCCTCCAATCCGACCGACGACGCGATGATTTCCGTGTTGGAGGATCACCGGGACGATCCGGTCGTCCAGGAGATCGCCGCCGCGATCTTCGGCATGAGCGAGGACGAGCAGATCGATCTCGTTGCACTCGCCTGGCTCGGTCGCGGCGACGGTTCAATCGAAGATTGGGACGAACTGCGCGCGGAAGCCGCGCGCGCTCATAACAAGCGCACGGCGTCTTATCTGCTCGGCATGCCGCTCCTTGCCGACCATCTCGACGAGGCGCTGTCGCAGTTCGGGCACTCGTGCGACGAATAACCTACGTGCCATGGCAGCCGTGCTCAATGAAACAGCCTGCACCGAATTTGAGGAGGATGCTACGGAGGAGCCGAAGCCGCCACTACCGCCTACGCCAAAACCGCCAGTGCCGCCAGGGCCGCGTCCGCCATTGCCTCCGGCAGTGACCGTTCGCGACGGCCCGTTTGAATGCCGTGGCCTGGCGCTCATTTTCATGCGAAGAGAGCATGAAGCAAGCCAGCGAAACGGCGAATTTTCATAGGCGCCGGCTGCGTAAAGGCGACTTGACGCCAGAAGCGTTTCGACAGCAAATCGCCGTTATGCCGGACGGAGATTCCGGTGGGCTGGGCTATACAGAGCGAGACAATCAGATTGTCGTCTGGTGTTGATAGCGCGCCCGTTATGGAAATTCGACATGCTCAAACCTGGAAGTATTCGCCAAGGTGGCTGCTGAGCGTGAATGGATCAAGAAAACAATTTCCAAGAAACAATGGTCTGCAACCGATATTGATCTGCCTCAGGGGCGCTGATGTGGAGGTGAAGCAGGTACTGATGCAATCGTAACCTCGCCTTTATCTCAGAAAACGGTTAACCTCCGCTCAATCAGGCAGGTCGCCCGTTTATTTCTGTTCTCCCGCACTGACACATTGGTGAACGCAACCACTCCACCAATTGCTCATCTTGAAGCTGAATGGGCCGGAACGGCGCTAAAAGGGAGTGAAGACATTATGCAAGTCAAAGATATCATGACGATCAATGTCATTTCCATCGGCGCCGACGAGCCGGTTGTCAAAGCTGCGAACTTGATGCTGCAGAACCGCATCAGCGGTTTACCAGTCCTCGATAAGGAAGGTGAACTGGTCGGCATGGTCACCGAAGGAGACTTTCTCCGACGCGGCGAGCTTGGCACCCAGCGGCGCCGGCCAAAATGGCTCGAATTCATCGTTGGCCCCGGCAAGCTCGCTCAGGAATACGTGCAGACGTTAGGCGGAAAAGTCAGAGATGTCATGACGCCCAATCCGTGGACCATTCGTGACGATGAGTCTCTTGAGAGGGTAGTCGAGATGATGGAGCGCCATCACATCAAGCGGCTTCCCGTGACCCGTGGCGCTCGTATGGTCGGCATCGTCAGCCGCGCCAACCTGCTGCACGCGCTGGCCACTTTTGCCCACG
>Ga0187820_1000040_pt1 | contig 21952 bp, 18 predicted proteins | sample NC_wetland_sal_i_19_FD_132409 | JGI IMG/M metagenome (GOLD analysis project Ga0187820, IMG submission 132409) | Wetland sediment microbial communities from Neuse River Estuary, North Carolina, USA - SO4_5 | ecosystem: Environmental > Aquatic > Freshwater > Wetlands > Sediment | place: USA: North... | reverse complement strand
TGGTGCTCAATGCTCAATTGGTTTCGCAAAGTGCTTCAGCTGAAATACGTTGGCCTGCTCGAAGCCGACGTTGCCCGGCTACGGGCGGAAAATCGCGCGCTGATGAATTCGCTGCTAGGGACCGCGGGCTTTCCGCCCGTCGAGTTTCCCGAAGCGCCGAAACCGCAAGCGCTGCCGAGGCTACGCAAGCGGAGCTGGCACCAGATTCAGGCGTGGCGCCAATCCGGGGCCGAGCGGGATGCGGCAGACAATGCCGAGTTTGTCGGGGCCGCCAAGGGGAATGGCCCCGTGCCTCACAGTTGAGCCCAAGTCCGTTAGTCAGTGCGCCCTTGCGTCAATCGCCCAAATATATTTGCCAGACGTTGGAAGTTGTCTCGAATCTTGGCTGGTTCTTGATCATCTCGACTTTTTGTTGCGGCGTGTAGGCTTCCGGTTTCTCGTCCGGGGGGCGGAAAGGCGCGACCGAGACGTACTGCGTGGGAGCCAAAACGTAGCTCAGAGTGACCTTATAAAATCCTTTGCCAGGAAACACGAAGCTATCCGAAGGATCGCCGGCGAAGGGGTAATCCATCTTTTCGCCCGGCTGCAGAACGGTAACCATAAAGTCCATAACGGGCCCGGTCACTGGGCAGACGAATTGCTTTTCGTAAATAGGCGGCGGCAGCACGCGCCCGCCAAAGTCCGTGATCCGCCACGTAAAACCGGTTTCCTCGCCGAACAGAAGATGCGATCGCACAGCCACAGGTTTGTCCGAGCGGTTCGTGAGCGTCACTTTAAAGTTCAAATCGTCGCCGCGCCGAATATACCGTGGGCCGGAAATCGTCACCTCGATGGGCGAGGCGCTTGGCGCGGCAGACGACGAGGCTTGTGTCTGGCCGGGCGAATAGACCGGGACGCTGAAAGCGATCAGCAGGGCCATTACATAAGACAAGAATCGGTGCACAGCACCCTCCAGAATCAAGCTAGTGGATTTGGACGGGAATGTTGTTAAAGATGATCCCCTGCTTAGGGCCCCGCCGCGACGGCAGCTCCAGATTCCACGTATCCGACGTGGCTTGCACAGAAAGACTATTTTCCACGGCTGCGATTTGATTCACACCGAGCCGGCTCAGATCCCATTGCGCGTAGCCGTTCGCGCGCTGCCGCTTGCCGCGCTCATCGAAATAATGGTCGGAATTTGGCGGCACATACGTCAACGTCACCGCGAGGTGGTACGTGCCTGCACTCGGGAAACTGTAATCGTCGGAGGGACCCGGGAGAATCATGAATTCGTGGCTCTCTCCGGGGCCAAGAACGAGCAGGTCGCTGTCGCGCAAGAACCGCGTATTCGGGTCTTCACCCGGAACCGTGCCGCAATAGCCGTGCAGGACGAAAGCCATGCCAATGGGCACGCCCTTGGGGTCGGTGACGGACCAATCCCACATGGCATTCATCAGGATGCCATTGCGCACGACGAACACCAGCGGCTCGGCGGAGCGATTCGTCAGCAGCGCGCGGAAGATATTCGATTCGAGCGACTCGCTGGGTCTCACGGTTGTGGGACCGCTGAGCTTGATCTCAACTATGGGAAGCTTGCGCGGAGAACGGCGCGCACCCTGGGCGCCGAGTTGCAAGCACGGCACGCACACGCACGCAACGAGGACTAGCGTGGCCAGCGGTGGGCGCGAGTAGGGCACCTCTCTTTGTAGCATGACGGGATCCTTTTGATTCGTCACCAGTACCAAAGTTCCAGGGCAACAAATTCAGCCGGGATAGGCGAATGAGCTTCGACAACGACAACAGGATTGGAACGATTCCGCCGGGTTTTCTTGCACCGGCAGACGGGAACTATTCGCCCGGGACATTGCAAAACCTCATCCCCGCGGATTCCCTCGACGCAACCGGAACGATAGGACTGAACGGGATGCTCGATGCAGTCGAAGAGGCCCGCCGCAAAGGCAATCCCGGGCCCGTAGGGGCACGGCACGCCGTGCCCGTCCCGGGCGCACTGGTCGATCTCGGTCCAAACAACGAGCATCTCGAGGACATCAAGCCCGGGCTCGTCAACGCGCTGCGCGAACTGGTGCGCCAATATCGCCAGGAAGGAATCGTCGCGCGCCGCAATGAAATTCGCCGCATCCGCCAGGCGCGCCTTTTCTGGCAAGGTCTGCAATACGCCTGGTGGAATCCCACCGACATGAACTGGCATCTGCCGTACGAGAATCGCTCCAGCAACGACCGCGAACTCGAGGACATGCCGCGCTACCAGTTCGTCACGAATTTTTACCAAGGATTTGGACTTTCGTTCATCGCCGTTCTCTCGCAGGATGTGCCGAGCGTGCGCTTCTATCCACAATCCGCGCAGTCGCTCGAAGATATCGGCGCGGCGCGCGCGGCCAGCGACGTCGCCGATCTGATCGAGCGGAACAACGAAGTCGAGCAGCTTTTGACTACCATCGGATATTTCCTGTGGACCGACGGAAAACTTGGCGCGTACGTGCGATATGTCGCCGATGGCCAGCGCTTCGGGTTCCATGATGAGCAGGTGCTCGCCGCGATCGAGATCCCTCTCGGCGAAGACAAGTATGTCTGCCCGAAATGTGGCAAAGAAACGGCGGCACCTGATACATCTGTAGGGGCGACCCTTGGGTCGCCCGGCGTGTACGCTGGCGATTCGTCAGCGGGAGGGGCAAGCCCCTCCCCTACAAATGATTTCGACTGTCCCGGTTGCGGCGCGGCATTGACGGCGAAAGATTTGCACAAAGCCGAGCGCGTCACCGTGCCTCGTGTCATCGGCACGCGCCGTGTGCCGAACGGACAGGAAGTCATCTCTATCGCCGGCGGCCTCGAACTGAACACGCCTGTCTGGGCCAATGAGATGCACGAATATCCCTACCTGCAATGGCAGGCGGAAGTGCATCGTGCAAAGCTGAAGGCCGCTTATCCGCAGGCAGCAAACAAAATCGAAGCGGCGCCATCGCAAGGCCCCGACGACGTCTATGCGCGCGTTTCGCGCATCAGCGTCGAACAAGGCTTGCCGACGATTCATCCCGGCGACGCGCTCATGAATTTGATCACCTTCGACCGCACGTGGCTGCGCCCGTGGGCTTTCTATTCCATCGAAGACGAGGCGGTTCGCAACGAATTGCTGCTGCTGTTCCCCGACGGCTGCTACTGCGGATTCGCCGGCGATGTCTACTGCGAATCGCGCAACGAATCGATGGACGATCACTGGCGCGTGCTGCACGCGCTGCCCGGCGATGGCCAGAACAGGCCAAGCGTCGGCGATTCGCTCGTGCAAGTGCAAGAGCGCTACAACGTGCTCTCCAACATGCAAGCGGAAACGTACGAGTACGGCATTCCCCCGATTTACGCCGATCCGCAAGTGCTCGATTTCGACGCGCTCGCCAATCAAACCGCCGAGCCGGCCGCGCATTTTCCGGCGCGCGCGCGACCGGGACAGCCGCTCGCTGCGGGATTTTTTCAGCCGGCCCCCGCGCAAGTTCCTCCGGACATGATTCGTCACCAGCAGGATTTGATTGGCCCGGTCGCGCAATTTTTAACTGGCCTCTTTCCCGCGATTTTCGGCGGAAACATGGAAGACGTGAAGACCGCGTCAGGATACGCGCTGGCTCGCGATCAAGCGATGGGCCGACTCGGCCTCGTCTGGCGCCGCACGAAACAATTTTATGCCGATGTACTGCTGCTCGCCGTCGATTGCTTCCGCAAAAATCGGCCAGAGAATGCCGAGATTCCGCTGCTCGGGCCTGATGGCGTGCTTGACGCGCGCATGATTCGCACCGCAGATTTAAAGGGCAACATCTGCGTTCATCCCGAGGCGGACGAAACGTTCCCGCGATTGAAATCGCAGCAACGCTCGGTGTTGCAACAATTGTTCTCGCTCAATGACCCGCTCATCCAGGAAGCGTTGGCCGAGCCCGCGAACATCGGTTACATCAAAAATGTGCTTGGCCTTACCGAGTTGGTCGTCCCCGGCGAGGATTCCCGCAATAAACAGTTGCGCGAAATTCAGCAGTTGCTCGCCAGCGCACCCATCGTAATCTCCATGCCTCCGTCCGGCGTCGTGCACGTCGCGCGCCGGCCAGCGACGCCTGCGGAGTCAAGTGAGGCTCCCGCAGGGTCGGGTGAAGTGCCCCGTGACCCGGGATCCGAGCCCGGTGAAAACCAAAATACAGGAACCGGCGCGGGTGCTTTTTCCACGGATCACGGAACACGAGGCACGGATCACTCTCAACAGGTTCTGGTACTGCCGTCCGTGCCGGTCGATCAACTCCTTGACGACCACGCGGTTGAGTTTGAGGAATGCAAGCGCTGGGCCAACTCCGAAGCTGGCCAAGCCGCGAAGATGACCAATCCCGCAGGCTTCGCCAACGTCCGCGCCCACGCCGAAGCGCACTTGCGCGCGATGAGCCTATCCGCAAACGCCAGCTCGGGCAACAACGGCACAAACGCGGGTGCATCGGCTGCCACGCCAAACGCGAAGGGAAAATAATGCAAGCTGCAAATCAACAAAGCGCGCCGAGCGAAAGCTCCAGAGCGAACGGGCAGACGCACTTGCACGACTTGTTTGCGCTCTCGGACGAGCAAATCCTCGAGATCGACCCAGAACCGCAGGACGTTTCGGTAACCGAAAATGCAGCGGAGGGGAACAGCCCTGCTGCAGCTTCGACCGATACAAGTGCGAACGCGTCGCTCGCAGCCGTTCAAGCGCAGGATCCAGCACAAAGCGCACAGGCAGGTGTGCCTCTGCTCCGCGAGCCGCCAGCATGGCTCGCGGAGACAATGAACGATCCGCAACGTGGAACCGAGGCGCGAGCACTTTGGGAAGGCGCGCAACGCGCAGAGAGGGAAGCAGCGTCGTATCGCGAAGTGTTTGTGAAACCAGAAGAAGCGCGAACGGCTGCCGAACGCGCTCGCGTGCTCGACGACATCGATCGCGCTTATTTTGCCGGAGATGCCGCGCAGCGCGCACAACTCGCGGCCATGATGATGCGCGAAGATCCCGCGGCCTTTCGCGAAATGGTCTTCGAGGGATTGCGTGCGCTGGAACAGTCAGGCATACCGGTTAGTAACCGAAGCTTGGCGGATGCGCTCGGCCGGCCAGCAGCCACGACGGCAGCAAGCGACACGCGTCGAGGGAACCAAGAACAAGCAAGCTCAGCTCCTCCTGCGCAAACCAATCGCGGCGCAGCGCAGCCTAATGATCAGAACGATCCCGCCCAGCAGGCGCATGTCGCCGCGTATGCGGCGTTTGAAAAAGCAGCCAATGAGGATTTGGAGCGCAGCGTGGGCAACGCCATCGAACGCACCCTCGACCAAGCCCTGCCTGCGGCGAACAGACCCGATGGCGCAGCTCTAAAAGGGCGCATGGCAGCGGCGATCCGCCAAGACGTTGAAAAAGCGCTGCAAGGCGATCGGCAGCTTGGCGAACAAATCTCACAAATTCTATCCGCGAGGCGGCTCGATAGCGAAACGCGCGCGCAGGTAGTCCGCCTGATTGGTGAGCGCGCGCAACAGCTTGTCCCCAGCGCAACAAAGCGCGCATTGAATGATTGGACGCAAACGACTTTAGCCGCGCACCGCGGCAAAAATGAACGTGCCGACACAGCGTCAGCGAGAAGGGAAGTGGCGCCCGCATCGCCAGGGCCGCGCGATTCACAATCGGCGGTCGCGCAGCGCAAAGACGCCGCCCGCGCAGTTCGTACGGAAGGCAGAGAGCCCTCAAAGGGCCGCATCAATTACGGAAAACTCAGCGATGAACAGATTCTCGATCTGTAAGAAAGATTTGTGCTCAACGAGATTGGCGCTAATGCAGCGGCCCGATGAGGATCACAAACGCCCCGAAAAGAGCCAGTGTGATCAACATGAGTGAAAGAATTCCCCCAATCCCATAAAGATATGGCGTGAACGATTTTGATCGGCGCAGCATCATGAACCGGCCGGAGCAAAACCTGAGCATGTAAATCCCGCCGCCGATTGCGCACACAAGAAACATGAGTTCGGGAACTTTCATTTGAAAGGCGGCCCAGTTTGCTTCCGTAGCCTCCATTGAAGCGAACCGCGCTCGAACGCGCAATCCGAAGTTGCCGCGGGCGCCTCAATCAGTACACGCAACCCAGCAACGCTCAACCGATTTTCGGCGCCTTCTCAAGAGACGCCTGCGCGATCCTCTGCCGTGAAGCTGCGGCGACGGGGAACGCAGCAATCATGTTGGCCGCTTCGCGGCCACCCTGAAATCATAAGGAGAACAACAGATGCCAGCACAAGCAAACGCGAACGTCGTCGCGTTGCAGCTCGAGAAGGTGCGCGACAAAGTGCCCCTGCTCTATGAACGGGACGACATTTTACTCACCATGATCCAGCAGCGCGGAGACGTGGAGAAAGTTTCAAGCCGCAACATGCGCCTGCCTTTGCAGCTCGTTCCGGGAGGCAAAGCCGGCTCGTACAACGCCGATGGCGGCGACCTGGGTCGCGGCTGCGGCACTTCATACGACGTCGCGCAAGTCTCGCCGATTTTCTTCCGCTTCGCGATTGAAATCACGAAGCTCGTCGAATACGCGACGACCGGCCGCGAACGCGCCATCGAAAATGCCACCAAGCGCGAAGTTGCCAACGGAATGAAACAGTTCCGCGCGTTCCTCGACAAGCTCATGCAAACCGCGGGCAACGGCGTGCTCGGCACCATCAACTCCATTGCCAGCACCACGTTCACTATGGCGGTTCCCAACGGCGCCGCGCTCGTCTATCCCGGCCAGACCATTCAGATCTACGACACCACGCTGACGACCAACCGCAACGTCACGGCCGGCGTCACCACCACCGTGCTGACGGCCGATCCCATCACAACGCAGCAAATCACTGTGGACAATGTTCCCACCGGCACCGTCGCCACCGACGTCATTGTGCACGACGGCCTCACCGGCGCGCAGCCTGTGTCGCTCTACGGCATCAAATATCACCAGAACAACGCGACCACCGGCACGTGGCTCAACCTCAATCGCGCGACCTATCCCGTGCAGTTGCAGACTCCGCGCGTCAATGCCGGCAACGCCGCGCTCACTCCCTCCAACGTTCGCCTGGCCATCAACAAGGTCCGGAAATCGTTGGGCATCAACCATGTCTCCAAGCTGATCGCCTATATGGCCGTCGAGCAAGAACACGCCTGGGAAAATCTCGGCATCACCGTCAGCCAGATCATCAAGGAAGGCGGCGAGAGCGGCGGCAACGATCTCGACCTGCTCTTCAGCGGCCGCAAAACAATGAGCGGCATCCCCATCAAGTCCAGCGTGAACGCCGACCAGACCCGCGTCGATTTTCTCGACCTCGCGCACTGGGGACGCGCCGTGCTCAAAGACATCGACTTCTACGAAGTCAATGGCAACACCGTGTTCCCGATCTACGGCGCCAGCGGCGGCATCGCGGCCAGCTACATCTTTTACTTCGACACCGCGTTTCAGGTGTGGGACGACTCGCCGCGTACCGGCGCGTTCATCGACACACTAGCGCGGCCAAGCGGCTACTAGAACGGCGCAGGTAAATGAGGCACAGGAAGTGGAGGAGGTACAGGAAAGGGCACCGCTCGGTCGCCGCGCAATTGGCTGCGATTGCGGTTCTTTGATCCTTTGCCTCATTTGCTTCCTCAACCTCCTTTAGCTCATTTCTCAAATGCGAAGAGCTTTTCTCGCCGGCTTGGTCCTGCTGTCAGCCGGCGTCATAGCCGCGCGCGAAAAAACCGAGCCGCTCGTCTTCGTGTTTCTTCGCGTAGAACGCGGCCACGATGTCGCTTTCCTACGGCCGATGATCGCGCCGGACATTGGCGTACAACTCATCTCGGGGCCGTCAAAACCCGATCCGGGAACTGTTCTTCGTTGCGCGCCCTCGACGCACACTCAGCCCGCAATTGTGGAAGGACAGGTTGCCAGCATCAGCGAACTCGTTCTAGCTTGCGGCGACCACAAATTTATTGTGAAGGGCCTGGATTTCTCCCAGCGAACGAAATGATCCGAGTGCTCCGCGAAACGCACGACACGCCAGAAAATATCGTGCGGCGCCTGAAGCGCGCCGGCGGCATCAATCGTTTCGATGAACCAAATTATCGAGCCGTGTGGGGATGGAACCGGCTCTCTTGGATTGGCGGAAAATTCGTCGAGCACGATCCCGTAACGGGTTCGCTGTTACGCGAGGTCGTCGAGCTACGCCAAGAACCTAAGTATCCCGCAGTCAATCGCTGGCACATTGAGCGGTGGGTGCCCCCCGAAGTGTACGGTTCGCCGCGCTTGTGGTATGCCCAAACCATCGAACGCGAAAACGGCATGAGCATTCCCGCGTTAGGACCGTATCCATCGCGCGGAGAGTACGAACACTGCTTCACCCTCGAAGGACCAAGCGGCGAATTTATTCAACTGACGCCGGCCGCGGCGGAACACATCGCCCGTGCGATTGAGTTTTCGCGCCGCTTCCCGCGTTCGTGCAAAAAACGCTCGCTCGATGATCGCGCGCAACGCGAAGAGCGCGCCTACGATGCCTGGGCTTACGACCAGCTCGATAACGCCGTTCCAGCGTTCCACAATCAAGCATTCGTCACCGTGGCTTAACCGATGAAGCGACTCGAACTAAAACAATTTGAGCTTTGGATTAAGGGCATCGTTGCGGCGGCCATCAGCGGCGGCGCCGGGGGAATACTCACGGGATTTGCCGCCGTTGGAATCGATCCGCAACATTTCAATCTGCAAACCGGGATGGGAGCAACGCTGCGAATCGCGGCGGCAGCGGCATTAATCAACGCGGTCATCGGCGTCGCCGCGTACCTGCAGAAATCGCCGCTGCCAAACGAATAAACCGAGCCAAGTAGAAACGGGCCAAAATAAAAAGGGCGACCAAAACGGTCGCCCTTATGAAACTGGAAGCGCCTGCCAAGCAATTCAAGAGTAGCACAGGCACTCTTGCCTGTGCCGCGACGTCGCCAACTCGCGACGCTAAACTGCACGGGCTAGAGTGCCTGTGCCACGGGAACTCACTATGCCAGTCGTAGGATCAAGCGCGTACAACTCTGCGGGACAGATTACATCGCTGGTGCGTTCGCTCCTGAATGACGCCCAGGGAAACTTGTTCACGGACACTATCCTTCTGCCCTACGCAAACTCCGCGTATCGCAAAGTCCAGCGCGCCCTCGGAAATGCGGGCGCGGGCGGCTTTATCCAGGACGATGTCTTGTTGGTCGTCACCGCCGTAGCCGAAACCGACTCTTCGCTGCAAGTTTCGATCACCGACGCCACGGCTCCGCCCAATCAATTGCCGACAGATCTTCTCGTTCCATTGAAAATTTGGGAGCGTCCCAACGGTTCGACCGACGATTTCCTCGAGATGGTGGACGTCTCGCAACACGGCGGTCTTCCATCGCGCGTTCAAGACGTGACTCTCAGCATCTGGGAATGGCGCGCCGACGGCATCTATTTTCTGGGCGCGACGCAGGACACGCAAATCCGCTTGCGCTACGCCAAAGCCTATCCCGATTTTACCGACTCGACTTCACCGGTCTTGATTCGCAACGCGCAGGAAGCCATCGCCTACGCCACAGCCGCGCTTGCCGGATGGGCGCGTGGCAGCCCGCTCGCCGAAAAGTGGGACGATGCGGCCGCCGACGCGATCGAAGATCTCGTCAGCGCCGCCGTCCGCCGCGAGCAACAATCCGCGCGCCGCCGCCGGCCATTTTCATCGCGCAGCGGCTACGCGCCATTCTGAAGAGGGAGGTAGAGGAAGTTTAGGAGGTTAAGGAAGTAGAGGAGAGCCGCCAGCCGAATGCACTCGTCAAGCGCGCTCGGATTTTCTTTCATTTTCTCTACTTCCTTTACCTCATCTACCTCCTCTACCTCACGCCTTGAGTTTACGAATTCATTTTGGAGCCAATCATGCCCATTACCATCACGCTTTTGCCCAGCAACGAAGACGGTTCAGGCAGCAATTTGTTCTACGCCATCGGAACGCTGACGTTTTCAGGCAACTATCCGACCGGCGGTGACACGCTGGATTTCACTACCGTCGCTGACAAACTTCCCAGCACGCAGATCATCCAGGTCTTCGCCGACAGCCAAAACGGCAACTCCGGCTATTACGTACCTGTGCAGGGAAGCGCGCTCAACAACTGGAAGTTGAAGTGTTTCACCGGCGGCGGCACCGAGCTCAGCTCCGGCGCCTACCCCGGCAGTGTCACCGGCGACGTCGTGCAAGTCACCATCACCGCCCGCAAGCTGCAGTAAAGCGACTATTCGATAGATAGCTTCGCTTTCGCGGCCCTTGGGCGCAGCAGTTTACGCATCTCACTTGACCCAGCGGGACTTTCGCCGAAAGTGAAAACGGCAAGTCCAGCTGTTACGCGACCATCGCCGGTCCAGCGCTCAAGAATTTGGCGCTGAAAGCCGCCACGGGCGGCGGCATGGAGTTCAAACCGGGCGTCTACGCCCGCAGTTTTGCCGGGAGACATCATCCGAATCAATAACACCCCCCGCAAGGTGCAGTAGCATACAACTTAACGGATCACTTGCCCCGGGGGTGGTCTGGGGGGAAAGTGAGCCAACTAGCCCATCATTGGTTAATTAATGCGCTTAAGAAAGTAGTGTCCCTTTTCTCGGGAAAAGAGGTAAAGACTCCCTTGGCTGCATTTGATCGGCAGAACACGAAGGTCATGGCGCTGGCGACGCTTGGGTTGTTGCTGGCTCGGCCAGATGAAAGAGTCGGGGTGCTGATCGGGGCCGGCGTCCTGCTATTCATCCACGAAATAATCATGGCTGCATTCACGTGGTATAGACCGCAAAACTTGGTGTTTGGCGAGTCAGGTTATCTAAAACCACCGAGTAAACCGGCTAATTCAGCGTCCTCTAACGCGGATACCAGGAACAGGCCAGCCGCATAAGCGCTCTCAGCTTTACTCGCAGGTCCAAGTGCTTCAGTCCTAACCTCACTTTGCAAAGGCATTGCAAATGATAAGATTACAAGTGGCGCCGCGCAACATTCTCCGAGCCGTGTTGGCAAACGCCTTAGATATGCCGGTTTTGTGGGCTTTTCTTGCATTCGCGCTGCACATCCTCCCTGGGCCCGTGCAGTCCCTCCGCGCCCAGGGTTCGCGCAAAGACGACATCGTCTTCAACTCCCGCGGCATCCCGCTTGCCGGAGCTTCCGTCCGCGTCTGCGCCATGCCCGCGTCCGGCCAGCCGTGCACTCCGCTAGCGTTGATTTACTCTGATGTTGGCCTGACGCAAGCTCTCGCCAATCCCACAACGACCGACGGCCTCGGCAACTATTCCTTCTACGCGGCCCCAGGGCAGTACGAAATCGAGGTTTCCGGCCCGGGCATCACCGACAAGCAAATTCCCAACGTCATCCTGCCCAACGATCCTTCTTCGCCCACTTTTAGCGGCGCCGTCAGCGCCTTTTCACTCAGCCTTGGCGGAAACCTCACCGTCTCCGGCAACACCACGGTGGTTGGCTCGCTGGCCAGCGGCACTCTGACGCTGAATAACCAGGGCACGCCTCCAGGCGCCGCCAGCACCGGCACTGTGAACCTCTACACCAAATCCGCCGACATGCGGCTCTACTATAAGGATCAAACCGGCACGGAAATCGGCCCCCTGGGCCCCGGAACCGGTGCGCAGACCAACGCCCCTAACACCTTCACCGCCCCGCAAAACATCGACGCGGACTTCCATACCAAAGGTCCGAACCCCTTCTTCGACCTTTCGCGTTATGGCGCTTACACCAGCGGCACCGCTCCTCCCACGATCACTTGCAACACCACAGCGGCCAGCAACCAGATCACCTGTTCTGGCGGTGTCAGCGATTTTATTGTCGGCCACGGAGTCGCCATTCCAACGGCAGGCGTTGCTCCGGCCATGCTGGTTCCTGGCGCCCCTTTTCCTGTTTCCAGCATCAGCGTGGCCAGCAACGTCGCCACAGTCACTCTCTCGAATCCGGCCAGCTTCGCTCCTGCTTCAAACGTGGTCGTTGCCGGTTCCAGCGACTCGGCTTTCAACGGAACCTTCGCCGTCGCGAATTATACGAATGGGCTCATCTTCAGTTTCAACGTCACCCACGCCAACTGTTCGCCCTGCACGATCGGCGGAAGCACCACAGTTCTCGCCCAGACGCCCAGCGCCGTCACGCCGCAGGGCATCCTGAACGGCACGACGACCTGGAACTACGAGGTTGTGGCCATCGGTTTCCACGGCGAACTGAGTCCCGCCAGCTCGGCCTTCACTACCACGGCCGGAGCCGCCACGCTCGGCGTCAACACCGCCACCATCGCGGCTAACGGGTGCTCCGAAAGCAATGGCGTTGTCACTTTCACGACCACGGCCGTGCACAATTTCCAGAGCGGCGTGCCCATCAATATTCCTCGCGGCACGACCGGTACGTCCGCAGTCGAGGGCTCCTGGACGATCGCCTCCACTCCTAATTCCACGACATTTACGATCGATGTCGCCACGCTCCCGAACGGAACTTATTGCCCGTCGGGAGGCACCGCTCAAGTTGTCGCCAAAAATCTCGTTCGCTGGACCATGCAGCCGTACGCAGTCATGGGCTATTACATCTACCGTTCTCAGGGCGCGGGGGCTTACTCACTCGTCGGCGTCAGCCAGGGCATGGACAGTGCGTTTATCGATTGGGGACTGCCGGCTCCAACGAGACCGGCGTACGTTCCTTCTACCCCGCCTGCCTCCGCCACGAATGGTATTCTAGCCACAACCATCACGAACATCGCCGGAAACACCATCACGCTGGCCAGCAATGCCGTCGCGACCGTGACCGGAGCTACTGTTTTTCACGACAACACTCCCAACGTCCTTTCCGTGTGCGCCTATACGCCGATGGGGAATACCGGCGGAACGATTTTTCTCCCGTCCTCCAATCCCCAAGGCGCCCTCTACGTTTTCAATTCCCCCTTAAATCTTTCAACGGGCTGTCCGCAGAATACCCGCATTCAACTGGGCGCCCAACTCGATCTCAACTATCCCATCATTCCAGGCAACGCAAATGTCATCGAGGGTACGATTCAGGGGGCGGGAGGCAACGGCGCGGGCCCGTCGTTTGGCCGGTACGTTACGACTCGCATCCTCGGAAATGCATATCCCATGTTCCTGCTCGAGCCCGGCTCAACCAGTGATGCAACGTTTCTAAATCTGAACGCCGAATGCGCGCAGCCCTATCAGAGTTGCTTCGTCCAGGACCAGGACAACACCGGGAACAACGTCACAACCATCACCTACGACAACGTGTACATGAGCGGTGGAAATTACGCGCAGCCCTTCAAGATGGGCGGTGGTTTTAATTTCAACTTCCGCTATGGAGGCATCGGTACGGAGGCCCCTGGCTGGGGCATCCCGCCGTCCCTTTGGGACGTTGTGGACATGGGCTTTGGCGCCTTTAGCCAGCAGCTTGGCGGCATTATGGAGTTCGACTACACCGACATGGGCGGCGGCGAGTGGCTCTTTGACACCGCCGGCGCCACCGGGCTGATCGCCGGCGTGGGTCACGCCACCTTCTATGAAGTCCTGAATGAAAGCAGTTACTACCCTGCGCTCCGGTTTAATACGGGCATCAACACCATCAATGCGATTCGCATCGAGCGCATGACCTACGCCGATCCGGTTGGTGGCCTGGCCACTCCCATGGTGGATGTGACCAACGCGCTTTCCATCAGCAACCTGCGAGTGATCGAGCCGTTCTGCGCCACTGGCTCACAAGCCTTTTTTTCCGGAGCGCCGACAGGAGGCATTGAGTTTGTCTCCGGATTCTCCGGGTGCGGCACCGGGTTGCCCTCCACCACCCAGGTCATCACCACTGGCCTCAACGGCTCGACCACTGGGCGGACCTTTGCCAATGTGCCGGTCCAAATTACGGGCACCGGCCAGTTTTATTATCCAATGGCCGTTCCGGCCGCTCCAACTTCCGCTGTCGTAAGCTCCGGCGGATCTGTTCCCATCGGCGCGCACTCATACGCCATCACGGCCTTGGATGCCAACGGGAGAGAGACCACGCTCGGATCTCCGATTTCTGCAACCACGACGACGGGGAATCAAACCGTTACCTTGACCCCTCCCACGCTGCCCGCGGGATCGATCGGCTACAAGCCCTACCGCGATAGCTTGCTGGCCAGCCTCACTCCATGCTCCACCGCCTATATCGCTGGTGTCACTCCGTACGTCGATACCGCCGCGGTCGGGTGCAATAATTCTCCGCCAGCGGCTAACACCGCGGTTACATCGTCCCTGAACTCCAATGGGATAACCACGTATCAGCTCAAAATGGCCAACAATTTTACGGACGTCATCTCGCCTGCGCCCCTCACGGCCGCACGGACACAGATCCTCCCGGACGTGAACGGCGTCGTTCCCGTTTCCAGCTATTTGAACAGCGCGTACGACAATGCCACGCGAGCCAACGGCGCGATCGGCTCCAATTGGGCCGTCACCCAGAACGGCCTTAACATCGCCTCGAACCAGATCCAAGGCACGACCACGGGCTCCAACTCCGCGTTTTGGAACGCCAGTGCGTTTTCCAATGTGCAATTCGCGCAGGCCACCATCACGGCCCTGAATGGCGCCACCGATTTTCCCGGCGTCAGCGTGCTCGCCAACGGGACGGGTAGCAGCTCGAACTTCTACGCGTGCCTCGAGAACACCAGCAATATTTATATCCAGCGCGTCGTCAACGCCTCGGCCACCAACCTCGCGAGCTCGGCTTCTACGGGAGCGGTGGGAGATATTTTGCGGCTCGAAGTGGGGCCGGGCGGGGTGCTGACCTGCTACAAGAACGGCGCCGTCGCGCTCACCTTCACCGATACCCAAATCACTTCCGGCTCTCCAGGTTTGATCATCTCCGGCAGCGTGGCTACGCTGAAGAATTGGTCCGGCGGCAATCTGCATCCGCTGGCGCATCTGGACGCCGAACAGGATTGGACCAAGCCCCAGCATTGGCTCGCCAATGGCGGCGTTTGCACCATGAGCTCGGGCACAACGTGCACGCTGACGTTAAGCGAGCAGCCGTCCACGCCCGCGCTCACCCATTGCCTCGCGCAGGTGCAAGGCGCGACCGCGATCGCTGGAGCCTGTAGCATTTCGGGCACCACGGTGACGGTAACGGCGGCTAGCTCGAACTCAGACACCTGGGCGGTCTTCGTCTTCTAATTCTGGTCTATCTGCTAAAGAATATTTTCCCTGGCGCATCTCAATTTCTCGAAAGGCATCTCCATGCTAACGGCAACAGCAACGGAAAGCAGCACGGTTTCGCTCGTCAATATCTCGACGGAAAAATGGCCCCCGCGCCATCGTACCTACTTCGGCTCGCTTGTGATTTGCTCTCCCGAAACTGGCGAGCCTTTCGCGATCACGCCGATTCGCGGCTGCAAGGGCGTGATCGACATCGGCGACAAACGGTTTATGGATTACCGCGTCACGGCGCGGGAGGTTGCCGAAGACATCGCTCGCGAACTCAATGGCGATTCTGGCGAAGGAAGTTTTCACGGCGTGTTTGTCGCCGCGGGCGAAACGCCAACCGAGAGCGAACTCGTCGACGCTCGCCGGCGCCTCGAAGAATTTCATCGCCGCCTCGTCGCTTCCGCCGACCTCGAATGGGAACGCACGCGCAATCCCATGTTCATCACCGACCTCGAACGCCGCGCCGCCCGCCAGCTTGGACTCGAAAAACCGTGGGTCTACGATTCCAAGCCACTCGCCGAATGCCCCGTCTGCGCGGAAAAAATCAAGCACGGCGTAGCCGTCTGCAAATCTTGCGGTGCCATCCTCGACCGCGAAAAAGCCGCACAATACGGCCTCGGCCCGCAGGAAAAACATCGCAAGGACGGCTCAGCAAGCCAGGAGAGGGTAGGGAAGCAGCCCCACGAAGCAGGGAAGTAGCGCCGGAGAACCGCAGGCACTCCTGCCTGCGTACCTCGCGTCAAAACTACCAGAGGAAAATGAAAAAAGGCGGCGATTTCTCACCACCTCAAAACTGCGTATTGGACGCGCCGGCGAAGCAATTCGAGTCCAGTACGCGCTCAAATTGTGAGCGGAGTCGCAATCCACAAGAAGTCCGGGAAAAACAAAAAGGGAGGCAATTTTTCGCTGCCATGAAGATTAACGGACATTCAGGCCGATTGGCAGGCATTTCCGGCTTTGCCCGATTTTACGCTACTTAAAGAGAAGGGCGGCCACGAAGAACCGCCCTTAGTGATCTCAATTCCTGGGCACGCCTGAGCAGCTAAAGTATATCACAAGATTTGGCGCAGTTTCGCGTTGAGGACAGAGCGGAGAGTGGGAGACTCGAACTCCAGGGGCTGCAGAGCAACCCTCAACGCTGCTCAGGCGTGCCCAGTACCCCCACTGGGAGCACTCTCCGAAGCTCGCCTGAGCGTTTTATGTATACCATAGAGATATCTATAACTACAAGAATATGACCACAGCAGGCTCATTCGACGCACCCATCGAAATCTTCGGCGGCCTGGTGACAGATATGTCTCCCGCCGACCTGCCTCACGGAGTCTCACCCGATTGTCAGGACGTGGTTTTCGGCAACGGCGGCGTGCTCACTCGTCCCGGCCTGCAAGCGCTCTTCGGTCCTCTCGCGTCCAATCCAACCATCAACTACATTAAGACCTACGAAACGCTGAACGCCACAATCCGCACCATGGTCCTCGACTCGAACGGCGTCCTCTACAAGGAAACCACGCCCGGCACTCTCGCCAGCATCGCCTCTGGCCTCACGCCCAACTCTTACGGCAATTCCACGACCATCTTTGGCCGCGAATATCTCGCCATCAGCGACGGAAAAATCGGCAACGATCTGCCTCGTCAGTACGACGACACAAATTTCGATCGCGTCAGCCAAAGCGGCCCTGGAGCAGGCCCAACCGTCGTCGACGAAAATGTAATCGCAACCGTCGCTGCGAGTCCGATCGGCGCAACGCAGCCCGCAGCGGTAACGATCGCCGCCAGCCCGACCGGAGCCACCGAAAACGGTTTTCTCGTCACGATCACCACCACCATGCCGCATGGCCTCTCCGCCGGCCAATCCGTAACCATTGCAGGCGTAGGCGTCGCCGCCTACAACGGCACATTTCCAATTGTCGCTGCGCCCAGCAACACGCAATTCACCTATATCGCCGGTGCGAGCGGTCTCGCGGCTTCGGGGGGCGGCACGTCATCCTCCGCGACCGCCACGATCCAAACGACGGCCGCGCATGGCTTCGTCGTCGGTCAACTCGTAACCACCAGCGGGATCGCTATTGCCGGCTACAACGGCACTTTCCCCATCGCTTCCGTTCCGGATTCCACACATTTTACATTCACCGCGAACACCGGTGGCTTGTCGGCTTCCGGCGGGGGAACCGCCTCCGCGGCAGGCAGCGTCGATACGGGTGTCCACCAAGTCTGCGTAATTTTCCAAACGCGCCAGGGCTACCTCACCGCGCCAAGCCCCGCAACCTCGTGGACAGCAAGTGGCGGCCTGCGCGCCGTAGTCACGAATATTCCCACCGGCCCATCGAATATCGTCGCGCGCATCCTGTGCTTCACCGGTGCCGGCGGCGCCAGCTTCTTCTATGTCGGCAGCGGCGCCTCTCTCTTCAGTGGAAGCATGGTGATCAACGACAACACCACCACGTCCCTGGCCGTCGATTTTTCCGACGCCATTCTTCTCGCCGGGACAAACGTCGACAATCTCTTCAATCTCATCGAACTCGGCGATTGCGCGGGCGTCACCGAATATTCGGAGCGCCTCTTCTGGTGGGGCGAGCGCAACAAAATGAACAACTGGCTGAACCTCGGCTTCGATGGCGGGTTCACCGGCCCAACACTTCCGCACTATCCTCTCGGTTGGACTCCCGACGCCGTTTTCGCGCCTGGCGGCACGGACGAAGAAAACTTTGTCGTCTGGGGCGCGGCCTATTCGATCGTAGGCAATGGCTCGACGCCCACGCGCGGCCTGATGACGCAAAGCGCCGTCCAGGATTCACTCGGCGCGCAACGCATTCAAGCCAACACGGATTACACCGTTCGCGCCCATTGCGCCGCGAATTCCACGCTTTCGCAAGGCATGCTGCACATTCATCTCTTCAGCCAAAGCGCCGGAATCAATACCACCGGCCTGCAACTCACCACCGCCCAGCTCACCACCGGCTATGTGGAATATTCCGCCGAGTTGACCGCACCACTTACCGCCATTCCCAGCGATCTGGTCCTGCGCGTCTACGCCGACGGCACACCAAACACCGGCGGCCAGTTCTACATTGACAGCATCGAGATTTTTCCCACCTCGACTCCCGTGAACTCCTCCATCGTCCGTGCCAGCCGCGTCGAAGATCCAGAAAGCTACGACGGCATCCAAGGCTTCATGAGCGTCGCCGAGAACAACGGCCAAGCCATCCGCGCCGCGTTCAAGCTGCGCGAGCGCCTCTATTTTGTGAAGGAACATTCGCTGCACGTCACGCAGGACGACGGCACCAACGAACCGGCGCTTTGGTCCATCGCGGAAGTTTCGCGCCGTCTCGGCACGCCGTCCGTTCGCGGCGTTGGCATTGGCGAAGATTGGGTCGTCATCGCCCACCGCACTGGCCTATACATTTTCAGCGGCGGCGAGCCCATCAAAATCTCGCAGGAAATTCAGCCCACCTGGAACGAAATCAACTGGCAGTACGGACACTTGCTGTGGGTCACGGTAGATACCAAGGAGCGCCGCATTATGGTCGGCGCGCCGCTCGGCGCGGCCACGACTCCCAACACCATCCTGATGCTCGACTATCATGACCTCGACGACGCCGACGACATCGCCACGCGCCCGCCCGTCAACGTCACCTACACCGGCCGCAAAGCTGCCACGGACATGGCTCGCAAATGGTCGCCGTGGAGCATCGCCGCCAATTCCTGCGCGCTGATCGAGCGCATCAATGGCACCGCCATCGTCGCCATCGGCGGGGGACTGCCCGGCGTGGGAGGTGGTGGCGCCACCGGCAAAGTCTATCAACTCAGCGACACGCAGCTCTCCGACGACGGAACAGCCATCCCCAGCTACTACACCACTCACTTTTTCCCCGAGCGCGCCGTCGAGCAATCGCTCGGCCTCGGCGCGCACCGTAAGCTTTTCAGCTATCTAACAATGTTCGTCGAAGGGGCAGGGAACTTGTCGTTGACCAGCTTCGTGGATTCCGAGAACGCCTCGCAAGCCCAGCAACCGCTGCCGCTAAGTTCACCGTCGCTCAAAGATCTTGAGCTGCCAATCAACGTGTTGGGCGAGCGCGTAGCGTTCCAAGTAAGCACCAATCAACCCGGCGCGTGGTTCAAGCTCCAAAAGTTCACGCCGTCTCTGCGGGTAGACCCCTGGGCCCCCGTCCGCGGCGCGAACTAATTCAGCGCGCTGCGACTCACCTCGTTTTTTTGCTAAGGAACGTTTTGACCGGGAGTCCTTTTTCTGATAGGAAGTGCTATTGTCGAGTCGAGTCAATTCAGTTCGATTCCTATACTTGAGTCGGACCCCTTATGCCAACAACAGAGGTGACCGAACCGCCCGCGGCTCAAGAAGCGTTTGAACGCACGGATCGGACTGCCGTTCTCACTCAGGCTGCTGTCTTGTTGATACTCGGCTTACAGCTGCGCGGGAACACCACGGCGCAGCTTAAAGAGGTCTTGCAGGACACCTTACCGACTGACGATCTCGCCGTGCTTCGGATTCCTCCGCTTTCGCCCCTCGGAGGACGTATTAATTCTCAAAGCGTGCGGATTTCTTTAGCGTCTCGATTCGGTACTTCCGTCGCCGCACCGATCCCCGAGGGAGATGATGTCACGTGGAGGTCCGAGATCTTCGCTGAACTGGCAAGGGACCACCTGCGTCAACCTACAGCTAATTCGGCCACTAATTTAATGGAGGCTTGTCTTCGGCATTCACACGAAATTGTTCGCGTAGCTGCCGCGGCCGCTTACCACGATTGGTCTTCCGAACGTACGAGGCTCACGCTGATTCTCGAACAGGGAACCCGTAGCGCCGATCTTCTGGTCCGTCAGCTTGCAGCGACAGCGCTGGCACAAGTTTATCCAGACAACGCACGCCTAAGCGACCTAACGAGGTCCGCCGGACGAGCGGCCGGGGCATCCGGCGCTGCATCGTACACAGCTATGCTGGTTCATGGAACATGGGCTCTGGGCGCTAGCTGGTGGCAAATGGGCGGCGACTTCCATTCCTATGTGCTACAAGAACTCCGGCCTGACCTCTACTCGGGGGAGAAACGATTTGCCTGGTCGGGAGGGTATAGCGATGCTGCGCGCGCACTGGGAGCCGACGATCTCTTTACCTGGGTGAATACCTACCACGAACAGGGACTTGATCTTTTTACTCACAGCCATGGCGGGAGCCTTGCCATGCTGGCCAGCAACAAGGGAGTAAAGATCGGCAAACTTGTTTTGCTTAGCTGCCCTGTTCATATGCCTAAGTATCAGCCGGACTTCAGCCGCGTAGGCACCGTCGTCTCAATTCGCGTGCGCCTAGATCTAGTGATTCTGGCAGACCGAGGCGGCCAAAAATTCCGACATTCAAGTATCCGAGAGAATGTTCTTCCCATCTGGTTCGATCACACGGCCACCCACAACCCGAGCGTTTGGAAGAACAGCACCTATCACATTCCCGCGATGCTCTAAGAGGCCCTGTGCGGTATGCTGTATAAGATGTGGATCTTAGGAGCCATAGGCTTGTTCTTGTGCACCGCCGTTTGGCGGGCAACACGGTTACGCTTTCTGGGACGCCCGATCATAAAAGCACTCGGCTCTAGGAATGAGAACCTGCGTACAATTGCCGGGATCTTCATAGTTAGGGCGGGACGACTGGCCGAGCCGCTTCTCGAAGAATCATTGCACAAGCGCGAGAATCTCCCGATAGTGCTGACCATCCTAGGCGATGTGGGGGATAAGCGGGTCGAGTCCGAAATTCGCGGTTTCAGTGGACACGAGGATCCGAAAGTGGCGGAGGCCGCAAGGCAGGCTCTGCGAATTCTGGCCATGCAGAGATAGCAACCTCAGTTTATTAGACCCTGAAAAGCCCCCAAGAAAACCTCTTTTGTAACCCGAGTGTGTTAATCATGCTAACCGTAGCCCAACTCGCACCCATCAAGGACCGCGACCCGTACCTCTACGAGACGCTCACGAAAATTGTCTCGTCCGTGAACGCCACCAGCCAGGCAGCGGGCGGCGATCCAAGCACGCCTACACCGGCGCCGACCACGGTCGCGTCCATCAACGTGCAAGCCTCCAACGGTTGGTTCGACATTTCCGTCACTGACCCCTCGAACTCGCGCCCCGGACTTTTTTATTTCGCCGAGTCGGACACCACGCCCGCTTTCAATTCGCCGCGCGTCTACTTCATGGGCGCGTCGCGCAATCTGTATCTGCAGCTCGGCAATCAAACGCTCTATTGGCGCGCCTATTCGCAATATGTTGGTTCGCTTCCATCCGCACCCATCACGTTTGGTACGCCGCCGACAGCTGTCGCCGGCGGCGGCTCGACCGGCCCCGCTCCTTTGCCTTCCAGCGGAAGCGGCGTGCTGCCCAACGGTCAAGTCCGCGGCGGAAACGGCTTTGGCATCAATCCCGGCTCGCGCATCACGCGCAACATCTTGCTCTGAGTGGAACAGGCTTCAGCCTGTTTGCTTTTGAATTTCCATTTGTATCCCATCTGAACACAAGATTTCTTTGCATAGGCTGAAGCCTGTTCCAACAAGATGCACATCCGCGAATACCGTGAATCCGATCTCGCTGCCCTGCGCGCCATTCACGCGGCGCAAGGCTTCGACTATCCGCTCCCCGATCTGAGTAACCCACTCTTCGTAACAAAACTGATTCTCTCGGAGCCGGAAGCAGAAAACAGAGCGACCAAACGCGAATCTCCGCCAGAACAGAAAGAAAAAATCATCGGTGCCGCG
>Ga0187820_1000039_pt1 | contig 22076 bp, 20 predicted proteins | sample NC_wetland_sal_i_19_FD_132409 | JGI IMG/M metagenome (GOLD analysis project Ga0187820, IMG submission 132409) | Wetland sediment microbial communities from Neuse River Estuary, North Carolina, USA - SO4_5 | ecosystem: Environmental > Aquatic > Freshwater > Wetlands > Sediment | place: USA: North... | reverse complement strand
CGGCGCCAGCGGAGTCTATTTCGCCAAACTGCTCGAGCGCATAGGCATCGCCGAGCAAATGAAGCCGAAGACCAAATACCCGCCGGCCGGCGGTTTTTCCGCCGAACTGCTTTTGACCGGCGAGGCTGAACTTGCGGTTCAGCAAAAACCTGAATTGCTGCACGTATCCGGCGTCGAAATCGTCGGCTTCCTCCCCGGTGATCTGAACGTAGTCACGGAATTTGTCGCCGCGGTCATGACAGGGAGCAAGAATGCCGAAACCGGGAAAGCGCTGATCGGTAGTTTGCGTTCGCCGGAAGCGGCCGCTGTGTTCCGCTCCAAGGGTCTCGACCCGCGCTAAACCGTCCTGGATTACACCAGCATCATCACTGGGTTTTCGATCAGCGCTTTGAACACGCCGATTAGCTCTGCGCCAAGCGCGCCGTCGACGGCGCGATGATCGCAGGACATGGTGACGCTCATGATATGGGCGGCTTCGATCTTGCCGTTGCGCACCACCGCGCGCTCCTCGCCGGCGCCGACCGCGAGAATCGTGGCATGCGGCGGGTTGATCACGGCCGTGAAATCCTTGATGCCGTACATGCCGAGGTTCGAAATCGCCGTGGTGCCGCCCTGATATTCCTGCGGCTTGAGTTTGCGCGCCCGCGCCCGGCTTGCGAGTTCGCGCATCTCGTTTGAAATCGTCGACAGCGATTTGCTCTCGGCGTTGCGGATGATCGGCGTGATCAAGCCATTCGGCATCGCCACTGCTACGCCGATATCGGAATGCTTATGTTTGAGCATGCCGGCTTCGGTCCAGCTGACATTGGCGTCGGGAATGCGCTTTAGCGCCAACGCCAAGGCTTTGATGACGAAATCATTGACCGAGAGTTTGTAGACGGGCTTGCCATCTTTGTCCTTCGGCGCCGTGGCGTTGATTTCCTCGCGCGCTTCCAGGAGTTTGCCGATGTCGCAATCGACGGTGAGATAAAAATGCGGGATCGTCTGCACCGAGGCGGTGAGTCGCGCCGCGATGGTGCGACGCATGCCGTCGTGCGGCACGACCTCGTAGCTGCCATCCTCATAGAGCGCGCGGATTTGCGGATCGGTCATCGCCGGCGCGATCATGGGAGCGGGACCGCTGGCAGGAGCGGCAGCGGGCGCACGCAAGCCATGGCCTTCACGCGCCGCTGCGATATCGCGGGCGACGACGCGGCCATGCGGACCTGAACCCTGGATACGGCCGATTTCTATGTCCGCCTCTTTGGCGAGCCGGCGCGCCAGCGGCGAGGAGAAAATGCGCCCCGCGGCGGGAGCTGTGGTCGCAACTGAACCACGGTCATTGGTCCGGGCTGGCTCGCCTCCGTTGCGCCGCGGCACTGATGGAGCGGGCGGTGGTGGCGCAGCCGGCCGAGCTTTTGCCTCCTGAGCAACCGAGGATGCGGCCGGTTGCGCCGGCTTTGGCGCCGGTTCCACCGCACTCGGCGTCTTCGCCGCTGGACCGGCTTTCGCCGCGGCCGCAGCGGCGGCCTTCACATCCTCGCCTTCCTGAGCCAAGACGGCGATGAGCTGATTGACCAGGACATCATTGGTGCCTTCCGGCACCACGATCTTGGCCAGCGTGCCGTCCTCGATAGCCTCGTATTCCATCGTCGCCTTGTCGGTCTCGATCTCGGCGATCACATCGCCGGTCTTGACCGGGTCGCCCTCTTTCTTGAGCCACTTGGCAAGGTTGCCCTTTTCCATCGTGGGCGACAGGGCGGGCATCAGGATATTGATGGGCATGGCGCGCCAGTTTCACCGAGTTACCGGTAGCAAACTGCCTTGGTCGCCTCGATGACTTCGGCGACCGACGGCAGCGCGAGCTTTTCCAAATTTGCGGCATAAGGCATCGGCACGTCCTTGCCGCAGACGCGGGTCACGGGAGCATCGAGATAATCGAATGCGTCTTCCATCACGCGCGCGGCGATCTCGGCGCCGACGCCCGATTGCTTCCAGCCTTCCTCGACGGTAACAAGCCGCCCGGTCTTTTTCACCGACTCGACGATCGTGTCGATGTCCATCGGCTTGAGCGTGCGCAAATCGATCAGCTCGGCCTCGATATTCTCCTTGGCCAGATCCTCCGCCGCCTTGAGCGCGTAGCTCATTCCCATCGACCAGGCGACGATCGTAACGTCCTTACCGGGGCGTACCACACGCGCGCGGCCGATCGGCAGCACGTAATCGGCGAGCTTTGGCACCAGCGAGGAATGACCGTAGAGGATTTCGTTTTCGAGAAAGATCACCGGATTGGGATCGCGGATCGCGGCCTTAAGCAGGCCCTTGGCGTCGGCGGCATTGGATGGAGCGATCACTTTCAAGCCGGGGATGTGCGAGTACCAGGCCGAATAATCCTGGCTGTGCTGCGCGGCGACGCGCGAAGCCGGTCCGTTCGGACCGCGGAATACGATCGAGACTCTGACCTGTCCGCCGGACATGTACTGGGTTTTTGCCGCCGAGTTGATGAGCTGATCCATCGCCTGCATGGCGAAGTTGAAGGTCATGAATTCGACGACCGGTTTCAATCCGGCCAGCGCCGCGCCGATGCCGACGCCGGCAAAGCCATGTTCTGTGATCGGCGTGTCGATGACACGCCGCGCGCCGAATTCGTCCAACAGTCCCTGCGTGACTTTGTATGCGCCTTGATATTCGGCGACTTCCTCGCCCATGACGAAGACGTCGGGATCACGCCGCATTTCTTCGGCCATGGCGTCGCGCAACGCTTCGCGCATGGTCATAGACACGAGCTCGGTGCCTTCGGGCACTTCCGGCTCCGGCATGATCTCGGCCGATGGCAGCTTGGCGGTGCCGGTCGGTGCCGGCGCCTGTGCTTGCTGTGCTGCTTGTGGTTTTTGCGCCGGCGGCGCGGATGCGGCGGCCTTCTCCTGACGCGACGGCTGCTCGGCCTTGACCTGCTTGGCGGGTGCTTGTTTGCCGTCCTTGAGCGCCGCAGCGTCTTCGCCTTCGGCGAGGATCATGGCGATCGGCGTATTGACGGCCACGTCGGCGGTGCCGTCGGGCACCAGGATTTTGCCGAGCGTACCCTCGTCGACCGCCTCGACTTCCATGGTGGCCTTGTCGGTTTCGATTTCCGCGATGACATCGCCCGACTTGACCGGATCGCCTTCCTTCTTAAGCCACTTGGCGAGATTGCCCTTCTCCATCGTCGGCGACAGCGCGGGCATCAACACTTCGGTCGGCATGGCGGCTCACATCAAGTCGCGGCAATGGCACTTCAGTGATAGACGTCGGTATAAAGTTCGGCGGGATCGGGTTCGGGATCGTGGGTGGCGAATTCGGACGCCTCATTGATAATGGTGCGGACCGCGGCGTCGATCTTCTTCAAGTCATCCTCGCTCGCCCATTTCTTGTCGAGCAGTCGTTTGCGCACCTGTTCGATCGGGTCGTGCTCGGTGCGCACTTTGTCGACTTCTTCCTTGGTCCGGTACTTGGCCGGATCCGACATTGAGTGGCCGCGATAACGATAGGTCAGCATTTCCAGGATGATCGGGCCCTTTCCAGCGCGGCACCACGCGAGCGCCTGTTCAGCCGCCGCTTTGACCGCGCGGACGTCCATGCCGTCGACTTGTGAGCCGGGGATGTTGAAGGAAGCCCCGCGTTTGGAAAGATCGGGCTGTGCCGAGGAGCGCGCGACCGAGGTCCCCATCGCATAACGATTGTTTTCGATGACGTAGATGACCGGCAGCTTCCACAGCTCGGCCATGTTGAAGCTTTCGTAAACCTGGCCTTGATTTGCCGCGCCGTCGCCGAGATAGGTCAGGCTGACGTCGTTGCTGCCGCGATATTTGTTGGCGAATGCGAGCCCTGTGCCAAGCGGCACCTGCGCGCCAACGATGCCGTGACCGCCGTAGAATTTCTTCTCCAGCGAGAACATGTGCATCGAGCCGCCCTTGCCCTTTGAATAGCCGCCGCGGCGCCCGGTGAGTTCCGCCATCACGCCTTTCGGGTCCATGCCGCTGGCGAGCATGTGGCCGTGATCGCGATAGCCGGTGATCATCTGATCGCCATCGCGCATGGCGAGCTTCATGCCCACCACGATAGCTTCTTGGCCGATATAGAGGTGACAGAAACCGCCAATCAGCCCCATGCCATACATCTGGCCGGCCTTTTCCTCGAACCGGCGGATCAAGAGCATCTGGCGGAGCGCGAGCAGCTCTTGTTCTTTCGAAAATTCGGGGACTGAGGTCTGGTTTGCCGCGAGATCTGCGCTCGGAAGCAAGCCTTGCGCGCTATGGGCCGATTGTTTGGTTTGGGCGACTGCCATTCCTGTCCTCAACACGTCCGCGGCACTTATCCAATAGCCGAATTCCCCCCCTAGCGAAAGGCGGGGGAGTCCTCGCCATAGCTTCGCGACCGCGCAGCCAAATCGTTGTCGGAGCAGCTCATTTCGGAACGCAGGTCAGCAAGTTCAAGGCCTGGGCAGGGCCTTGGTCAACGCCTTTTCAAGGCTTGGGTGTCAAGGCTTGGGTGTCAAGGCTTGGACGCGGGTGCCGAAAGCGACGGCCGATTGAGCATGAGCGTCAAATCGTGCGGGTCGGCGTAGTCGAGAAGTGTGCGGGCGCGTTCGTCCAGCATATCGGGATCGAGATCATCAGACTTCAGTAGCGCAATGCGCCTCCCCCATTGCGCTTGTTCGGCCTTGAGGCGATCGAGCTCGGCAGTGAGCGTCGCCATTTGCCGGTCGATGTCTTCCTTGGCCTTAAGGCCACGGTCGCCGTTATACGCATTGATGCCGAAATAGCCGATCAGCAATGCGGCCAAAGCGTAAAGTGCGAGCGTGTTGAGAATGCTGCGCAGGCGCTTACGGGTGACCATGCCGCACCATGCGAGGCTGTCGATTAAAGTGGGATTAATGCGACGCCGGCTCGCCGCAGGTGCTGACATTCCATGACGACATTCGGCTAAGAAAATCGAGTCAGGGCAGCCGGTTTCGAACCTCGTTGAGTACGAAGTTGCCGAACCGCTTGCTGCGGTTGCGCAGGAAACGCAGCAACCCGGCATCGACGAAGTAAGTCAAAAGGATGCTGTCGCGCGTGCGTATTTCAGGTCCGACCGGATCGGCGGAATGCCAAGTGTCGGTGCCGACGGCGAACGCATAACCGCTGTTCGGCACGAATGACATCTGCTTTCGCTTGGGCAGCGAGCCGTCGGCAAGCTTCTCATGAAAAATAGTGCCGATATGCGGCGTCGACCGATCGCGCGGCAGGTAAAGCTGCACGGTGATGCCCTTCCAGCGCGTGTCGGTGTGCGGCGTGATCAAATATCCCGGAATGTCGCGCGTCAGTATCGGGATCGGATACATGCCGGTTTTGGCAAAGCGGCCGCCGAAACGCCGCTCGAGCGGCGCGGCAAGCCGCCGCACGAAGGCATCCCTGACCGGACGCGAGCATAATGCGCGACCCACGACACCCCACAGCGCGCGCTTTTGCGGCGGCAGATGGCGGATGTATTCCGGGAACAAGTCGATCTTTACGCGCGTGTGCGTGCCGTCGGCGAGATCGTGGCCCTTGCTGCGGCCGTGCATGGGCCGATAGTCCGCTGCCTCCGGCATATTGGCGAGCATCAACGCATAAACATCGTCAGGGAACACGCGATCGAACACCAGATGCGTGAACGGCGAGTCAGATGAGGTCGCCGCGTCGACCGAGGTCACGATAAAATCGCACAATCGGTCGACGGCAAGGCGCCGGTCGCCGGACCTCAATTCAAGCGTCTGTTCCATTGTGCATCCCCGACGCGAAGGCAGCGACTGGATATAGCGCCAATAAGCGGCGCCCGACAAGCGCGCGAAGCCGAAGTCAACCTAACGCTTTGAAAGCGCTGCGCCCGGCATAGGCCGCCTGTGTGCCGAGTTCCTCCTCGATGCGAAGGAGCTGATTGTATTTGGCGGTCCGGTCGGAACGCGCCACTGAGCCGGTTTTGATCTGTCCGCAATTGGTTGCCACTGCGAGATCGGCGATGGTTGAATCCTCCGTCTCGCCTGAGCGATGCGACATGACCGCAGTGTAGCCGGCTTTGTGCGCGGTTTCGACCGCCGCAAGCGTTTCGGAGAGCGTGCCGATCTGATTCACTTTGATCAGGATCGAGTTGCCGATGCCGTTTTTGATCCCATCCGACAAGCGCGCCACGTTGGTTACGAAAATATCGTCGCCCACCAGCTGACAGCGGTTGCCGATTTTCTGTGTCAGCTTCCGCCAGCCGGCGAAATCATCTTCCGCCATGCCATCCTCGATCGAGACGATCGGATAGTGCGCAACAAGATGCGCCAGATATTCGACCTGCTGCTCGATCGATCGCGTTTTGCCTTCGCCCTTGTACCGATAGGTTTTGTCGCTGAAGAACTCGCTCGAAGCGGGATCGAGCGCCAGCGCCACATCGTCACCCGCTCGATAGCCGGCTTTTTCGATGGCCGAAAGGATGAAGTCGAGCGCGGCTTCAGCGGACGGCAAATTCGGCGCAAAGCCACCCTCGTCCCCGACATTGGTGTTGTGGCCGGCGGCTTTGAGCGCAACACGCAGCGTGTGGAAGATCTCCGAACCAGCCCGCAACGCCTCGGCAAATGATTTGGCGCCGAGCGGCACGATCATGAATTCCTGAAAATCGATCGGGTTGTCGGCGTGAGCGCCGCCGTTGATGATGTTCATCATCGGCACCGGAAGGAGGCGCGCCGCGGCACCGCCGACGTAACGGTAAAGTGGCAACCCGTTTGCCATGGCCGCCGCCTTGGCGACAGCAAGCGACACACCGAGGATCGCGTTGGCGCCGAGCCGGGCCTTATTCGGTGTGCCATCGAGTGCGATCAGAGTTTCGTCGATCTTGATCTGCGCTTCCGCGTCCATGCCGCCGAGCGCGTCCATGATCTCGCCATTGATCCCTTCGACGGCGGTCCGAACACCTTTACCCTGATAGCGCGCGTTATCGCCGTCGCGCAGTTCGACCGCTTCGTGGGTGCCGGTCGAGGCGCCCGACGGCACACCGGCGCGGCCGCGCGAGCCGTCGGCGAGCACGACGTCAACCTCCACTGTCGGGTTGCCCCGGCTGTCCAATATTTCGCGGCCGATGATGTCGACGATGGCTGTCATGCGCTGTCCAACCGGAAATTAAGAAGGAGCGCCGGGCCGGTGCCGGAAACCCTGCGCGGCCCGTGCGCTGCTGCGGGGCTTCTACAGGATCGAACCGGTCGTTGTCATGCCTGGAAAGACGAAAGGCAACGGCCAATGGAAATAGGCCAAAAGCGGCGGATGCGGATGTTGCGTTCACGTCTTCGGCGGTAAAGTGACGGCCGGACAAAAAGGAGCCAACACGGTTCACAATGACAAAGCCGCCCCAACTTGGCCGTTCGGTTCGCGTCCCTGCTTCGCCGCGCGATGCAGTGCTCGACCGGGTGTCGAACCCGCATCCGGACAGCAACTATGTCGCACGCTTCACCTTTCCGGAATTTACCGCGATTTGCCCTATTACCGGCCAACCGGATTTCGCCACGCTTGTCATTGATTACGTGCCGAGCCGCTGGCTCGTGGAATCGAAATCGCTGAAGCTTTATCTCAATGGCTTCCGTAATCATGGCGCGTTCCATGAGGATTGCACGGTCGCGATCGGCAAAAGATTGGTCGCGCTGCTCAAGCCCAAATGGCTTCGCATCGGCGGCTATTTTCATCCGCGCGGCGGCATGCCGATCGATGTGTTCTGGCAAGCCGGGAAGCTGCCGCGCGGCGTGTGGGCGCCGGATCAAGGCATCGCCACCTATCGCGCGCGCACCTAGCGAATGCATCCAAGTCGGTGTGTGCCTTGTCCGTTCAGCGCGATTCTGGCTAATTTCTTTTTGGGAGGGAATCTGCGAGGGCCTACATGAGATGGGTCGTCAGTATCACGATGGCGGCAGTTCTTGCCGCCGCATCGATCTCTCCGGCCATGGCGGAAAAACATGCAAAGCCGACAACGGCCAAGATGTCCGGCGCCTGCGCGCAGCAGAGCGGTCGCTGTGTTTCCGATTGCGATCAGCTCAGTTGGTGCACGATGTATACTTGCGTGAACGGCCAATCGACCCAGGTGCCGTTCTGGCGCTGCTTCCAGCCGAGCGGCTTGTGTCTCGCCCCGCACTGCTGAGAAACCGAACCTGCTGGGTTCGCCCTCAATGCCCGTTCGGGGCGTAGCTCGTGATCGTGCTTGGGATTGGCATTGGCACGAGATGGCGCGGAATGATTACGCGCTGGCCCTCGGAGAGCGGCGCCCGCACCGACATCGCATTGATTTCAGCGAGCGACCAGAGTGGCACGTGATAGGTCAGGGCCATTGATTTGAGCGTGTCGCCCGCATGGGCTTGGACCGGCAAGCCGGAATCCCACAGTTCGATCGCAGCATCGGCCGGCACTTCCATGTGCAGTGGGACGGCTTCGCCTTGCACCAGCGTCGGGGTCGCCGAAAGTTCCGCGATCTTGCGCACCAGCTGCTCCTGGATGCGTTCGGCCTTCTCGATATTGATATGGATGATCTCGCTATGGTTCTTGAGATTGAAACTCGCGTAATGACCGTGGAAGCGCGAGGCTTGCACAACATTCCCGCCGCCCATGATGTTCGATGATTGAAAAATGTTGATGTAACGCTCGACATTTGGCGGCACATCGTCGGCGATCCGCGTCGGATCGTAGGTCACGAGCAGGCTTACCGGGATATTTTCGCTATTGAGCCGTTGGGCGAAGGCCAAGGCGGAATCCCCGCCTATCGAATGACCGATGAGGACTATCGGCGCCGGATCGTGCCGATAGTCTTGGATCGCCTGATCGACCGCGGCGCGCCACAACAAATAGGTTTGCACGCTCGTAGCGATGCCGGCGTGCCGAATACGATCGGCCAAACTATCCATGCCACGCGAATAAATCAGTCCGGCGACGCCGCGGAACAGATAGGCGCGGCCGCGCGGTTCGGCGATATCCTTGTCCGGCGGATGAGCAGGCGGCGGAGCAATATCGGCCGTGCTCGCAACCGCGACTGGCCGGGTGGTCGCTGCACGATCGTCGGCCTCGCCCTCAGCAGCGCCGGCGAACATTGCGTTGAGGGTTGCCGCTTCCCTTCGGTCCGAAGAACCCGCCGCTGAGCCGGCGCTGGGCGCGGCCGAAGGACCGCCGGAAAAGGACACCGCCGATGTACTCTCGGGATCAAACGCGGCATAGCCGCCGCAACCGAGGATTTCGCGCTCTGCTGAGATCGTCGCGGGGTCAGTAGGGTGGGTCTGTGTTGCGTGCGTTTGGTGAATTGCCCGGCTTATCGGGGTCACGACATCCCTCGACTATAGCCAAGCAGCTTCGACGCTGCGGGCGAGTGAATGAAGCGCCCCGAAATGCCGCTTCTTTGCCGCGAATTGAGCGCGCCGCCAGATTTTTTGATGGCGAAATAGCGGCCCAGGCCTTATCTGCGCTCGATCCGACCGGCGCTCAGACCGTACAACCGCATGCTATGAACAACCTGCGATGAACCGCCCGCCCCGCATTTCTTTTGTCTCGCTCGGCTGTCCGAAGGCGCTGGTCGATTCCGAGCGCATCATCACCCGGCTACGGGCGGAAGGTTACGAACTAGCGCGCGAGCACTCCGGTGCCGATCTCGCCATCGTCAATACCTGTGGTTTCCTTGACAGCGCTCAAGCGGAGTCGCTAAGCGCGATCGGGGCGGCGATGGCGGAAAACGGCAAAGTCATCGTCACCGGTTGCATGGGCGCCGAGCCCGAAAAGATCACCGCCAAACATCCCGGCGTGTTCGCGATTACCGGTCCGCAGCAATACGAAAGTGTGCTCGATGCGGTTCATCGCGCGATTCCGCCGGCGCATGACCCATACGTCGAGCTGATCCCGCCCCAAGGCATAAAACTCACCCCGCGGCACTACGCTTATCTAAAGATTTCAGAAGGTTGCAATAATCGCTGCACGTTCTGCATCATTCCGAAATTACGCGGCGATCTGGTGTCCCGGCCCGCCGCAGATGTGTTGCGCGAGGCTGAACGGCTGGTGGCCGCAGGCGTCAAGGAACTCCTTGTCATTTCCCAGGACACCTCGGCCTATGGGATCGACCTAAAATACGCGGCCAGTCGCTGGAAGGATCGCGAGGTGCGGGCGAAATTCGTCGATCTCGCCCGCGAGCTCGGCGAGTTCGGCGTCTGGGTGCGCTTGCACTATGTCTATCCATACCCGCATGTCGATGATGTCATCCCGCTGATGGTTGACGGCAAAGTGCTGCCCTATCTCGACGTACCGTTCCAGCACGCCAGTTCGGCGGTGCTCAAACAGATGCGCCGCCCGGCGGCGCAGGAGAAGACACTGCAACGCATCCGGGCGTGGCGGCAGGCCTGTCCGGACCTGACCATCCGCTCAACCTTCATCGTCGGTTTTCCGGGCGAGACCGAAAATGATTTCGGCGAGCTGTTGGAATGGTTGTCTGAGGCGGAGCTCGATCGCGTCGGCTGTTTCCGCTACGAGCCGGTCGCCGGCGCCGTCGCGAACGACCTGGCCGCGCCCGTTCCAGACGAAGTCAAAGAGCAGCGCTGGCACCGCCTGATGGCACACCAGCAAGCGATTTCACAAAAGCGGTTGAAGCGGAGGATCGGCAAGCGCGAAAAGGTCATCATCGACGAGGTCGTGCCCGCTGGCGCAAAGGCCCGCAGCAAGGGAGATGCGCCGCAAATCGACGGCACGGTCCATCTCACGAGCCGCCGCCCACTGCGGATCGGAGAGATTGCGACAGTGCGGATCGAGCGCACCGACGCTTATGACCTGCATGGCGCGGTGGTGGGTTACTGAAATCGCGGCAGGTCGGAACGCCTTCTAAGCGAGAACGCGCGCGACTGCGCTGGTCAATTTGGCTAAGTCCTCCTCGACAATGGTGAGGGCCGGCGTGAGGTATATGATTGAACCGAACGGCCGGACGAAAACCCCTTCTTTGATAAAGCGTTGGCGTAATTTATTGATATTCTCGATGCGGTCGAGCTCGACCACGCCAATAGCCCCTTTCACTCGCACCTCCTTGACCCCGGCGAGCTTACGGCATGGTTCGAGACCAGCACGCAGCAGCGCCTCGATTTTGGCGACCTGCGCCAGCCGCGGCTCACGTGCGAAGAGATCGAGCGACGCATTGGCGGCGGCGCAGCCAAGCGCGTTTGCCATAAAGGTGGGGCCGTGCATCAGCGCCTTTGCCGGATCGTCCGACCAAAAGGCCTCAAACACGTTTCGACGCGCCACCGTGGCCGCAAGCGGCAGCGTGCCGCCGGTCAATGCCTTGGACAAAGTGATGATGTCAGGAACCACGTCTGCGTGCTCAAACGCGAACATCGTCCCGGTGCGCCCGAAGCCTGTAAAAATTTCGTCGAAGATCAACAAAAGCCCATAACGATCCGCGACCGTCCGCAGCGTCTGCAGGACCTGCGCGTCGTGAAAGCGCATCCCGCCAGCGCCCTGCACTAATGGCTCGACAATGATTGCGGCGACACGCTCGGAATGCCGCGCCAGCACCATCTCAAGCGCCACCGTGCTTGCCTCATCGACCGGTGGATCGATGATGATCTGCTGCGGCAATGCGCCGGAGAGCGTGCCATGAAATCCGCTCTCCGGATCGGAAATAGCCATGGCTCCGCTCGTGTCGCCGTGGTAACCGCCCCTGAAGGCAACGATCCGCTCGCGACCAAAAATGCCGCGATTGCACCAATACTGCAGCGCCATTTTCAACGCGACCTCGACAGCGACCGACCCGGACTCACTGAAAAACACACGATCGAGATTGCCCGGCCCGAGCAAGCCGGCGAGCCGCTGCGCCAGCGTCAAAGCCTGCTCGTGCACCAGACCGCCCAACATCACATGGGGCATGGTTTGGAGCTGACGCTCCACCGCGGCGCGGATGTGCGGATGGTTGTAGCCGTGACACGCTGTCCACCACGAGGCGATGCCGTCAATCAATTCGCGCCCGTCTGCCAGTACGATGCGGCAGCCGTGGGTCGCCTTGACCGCAAGCGGAAACGGCGCCGTTTTCATTTGTGCATAGGGTAGCCACAGGTACTCCAATCCGGCTTCGGAGCGGGCGGGAATTACCTTGGCTAGACCCTTGTTTTCGCTGGCATTGCCCGGCATTCGGCGCTTTCATGGAGCTGGTGCGGAAAGCCATTTCGGTCGGAGTAGAGCGCGTCCACAATCGGCTTATCCCTGTTTTGTGCGCTCGCTCTGTACGGCACATTGTGCCGTTCGGAAATGCCGAGGTCACGTTCGTTCGAAAGGTAAGCTGGACCTGACATGCGTTCGCTCGATGGATTTGCCGGCGACAAGCTTGCGGCGCTCGAACGCGCGCAGCTTCGCCGCATGCCCGTGGTCACGACGCGCTCGGGAATTTGGGCCGAGCGCGACGGCCGCCGTCTGCTGTCGTTCTCGTGCAACGATTATCTGAACTTCAGTCAACACCCCCAGATCGTCGCCGCGGCCGTCGATGCCATTAAACGCTATGGGGTCGGCGCCGGCGCGTCGCGCCTGGTTACCGGCAATCATCCACTCTACGACGAACTTGAAACGCGGCTGGCGCGATTGAAGGGCAGCGAGGCGGCCTGCGTGTTCGGTTCCGGCTATCTTGCCAATGCCGGGATCATTCCGGCCGTGGTCGGCCCCGATGATCTGATCCTCGTGGATGAATTGGCGCATGCTTGCATTCACGCCGGCGCCAAGTTGAGCGGCGCGCAGGTTTACCCCTACCGTCATTGCGATCCGAGCCATGCGGAAACCCTGTTGGCTCAGCAGCGTGCCGGCAAAAAACACGCGCTCATTGCCACCGACGGCGTGTTTTCGATGGACGGCGACATAGCTCCGCTCGCGGCGCTCTCCGAGCTCGCCCAGCGGTTCGACGCTTGGCTTCTGAGCGATGATGCGCATGGGCTCGGGGTGGTTGGCGGCGGCCGGGGCTCGGCTTTCGTCAACGATGCGGCGCGGTCTCCCATTGATGTACCGCTGCAAGCGGGAACGCTGTCGAAGGCCGTCGGCGCCTATGGTGGCTATTTGTGCGCATCGCGGGCCGTGATTGACCTCATGCGCACCCGCGCCCGCACCTTCATTTACTCGACCGGATTGCCGCCTGCGATCGTTGCCGCGGCAATCGCCGCCCTCGAGTTGATCGAGCGCGATCCAGTCTATGCCGCCGCGCCATTGCGTAAAGCGCGGCTCTTTACGCGTGCGCTCAATCTGCCGGAGGCGCAAAGCGCTATCGTTCCCGTCATCGTCGGCGATGCCGCCGCGGCGCTCGCGGCCTCTGATCTTCTGCGCGACAACGGCTTCCTGGTCATCGCGATCCGTCCGCCGACAGTGCCGGCCGGCACGGCGCGGCTGCGCTTCGCCTTTACCGCCCAGCATGAGGATGGCGACATCGTGCGGCTTGCGGAAATCGTGCGGCGGCGGGTTTTGAGGCGCTAATCCGGTGACCGCGATATTCATCACCGGCACCGGAACGGAAGTCGGGAAAACCTTTGTCGCCGCGTCGTTGATTCGCCATCTGAGGCAGATCGGTCGCTCGGTCGAAGCGATCAAACCCGTGGTCAGCGGCTTTGACCCCGACCGCGCTGCCGAGAGCGATCCGGGCATTTTGCTCCAGGCTCTCGGCTTCCCGGCAACTTTGCCGAATATCGAGCGCATTTCGCCGTGGCGTTTTCGCGCGGCGATGTCGCCGGACGCCGCGGCGCGGCAGGAAGATCGCCGTATCGACGTCGACGAGGTCGCCGCCTTCTGCCAATCGGCAATCGAGCAGCGGCAAGAGATTTTGCTGATTGAAGGCGTCGGCGGCATCATGGCGCCGCTCGACGAGCAACGCACCATCTTAGACGTGATGATGGCGCTGCAACTGCCGCTCATTCTGGTTGCCGGCTCCTATCTCGGCACCATCAGTCATACGCTAACGGCACTCGACGCTTTGTTTCGCCGCGATTTGTCGGTTCTTGCGATTATCGTCAGCGAGACGCCGGGCTCGACCGTACCGCTTAAGGAAACCGTGGCCGCGATTGGGCGATTTGCCGAGCCGGTCATCGGACTGCCGCGCCAGCAGCTCGGACCGGCCGAGAAGCCGACCGGGAGCACGCTTGCCGCCTTCGATCGGATTTTTGGATCATCATGAATGGCTGCACGCCGCCTCCAATTGTGCAGCCCGCAGCGAACTTCACTTTGCAAAATGGATCAGCGCCAGCGTTTCCAAAGTACCTTCGAGATTGAACAACGCGTGCAGAAGGAAGGTGAGCACCAGTGAGCCGCTGCGCCAGCGCATCCAGCCGAGAAAGAGGCCGATGACAAATATCTGCAAGACGCCCGTCCAGTCATACTGGATGTGCAGCATTGCCCACAGGATCGATATCACAACGATTGCCGGCCACACCGAGCGCGGCGAACGGGCCCAGCCGCGAAACAGAAAGCCGCGGAACACGGTCTCTTCGCCTGCAGGAGCGATCACAATCGTTGCGGCAAACATCGCCGGAAGCCAGCCCGCCGCGGCCGCGGTCGTATAGGATTGCAGCTGGAACGCGGTCACCAGATCCCGGCCGCTCAAGTAAAGCAGCGCATCGCCCGCTGCGATCAGCACCACCAAAGCGGCGATGCCGAACGCGAGGTCATGCGTTGCCGGCCACTTTAACGCGAAATAGTCGGACAAATCCGACCGCGCGAGCCGGACCGCAATCGCGAGCACGCCGATTGTGACCGGATTGGACAGCGCGACGAAGATCGTGACCAAAACGCCGTCAAACGGCGTCTGCAGGACCGAATCCAAAGCGGCGCCGCGCAGCCAGAGCAGAACGCCGAAGCCGACGAACTGTCCAAGGAGGAAGGCGACGATGCTCCAGCCCAGCGTCGTCCAATAGCCCCAAATCTTCATGCGAACCGAAGCTTCATGCGGCACTGGGCATTACATCGGTGGCGATTATGGCACCAGGATCGATGATCCCGTCGTGGCCCGGCTCTCGAGGTCGCGGTGTGCTTTCACCGCGTCGCGCAGCGGGTATTTTTGGTTGACCGGGACCTTCACCGCTCCCTTGCCGACGACGTCGAACAGATCATTGGCGATCGCCAGCAGGTCTTGGCGCTTGGCCGCATAGGTATTGAGCGTCGGTCGCGTGGCGTACAGCGATCCCTTGGTTTGCAGAATATTGATGTTGAAGGCGTCGATCTGCCCGGAGGCGCTGCCGAAACTTACAAACATGCCGAGCGGTTTGAGACAATCGAGCGACGCCGGAAACGTCGTTTTGCCGATGCCGTCATAGACCACCTCGCACATTTTACCGCCGGTGATTTCCTTCACGCGAGCGACAAAATCTTCTTCCCGATAGAGGATCGTGTGATGGCAGCCATTCGCCTTGGCGAGCGCGGCTTTGTCTTTGGATCCAACCGTGCCAATGACATTGGCGCCGAGGTAATTGGCCCATTGGCACAGGATCAGGCCGACGCCGCCGGCAGCCGCGTGCATCAACACGTTCATGCCCTTCTCGACCTTGAAGGTGCGCCGCAGAAGGTATTCCGCCGTCATGCCTTTGAGCATCATCGCGGCGGCCTGTTCGTAGCTGACATTTGACGGCATCTTGACCGCGCGGTCGGCGGGCACCAGGCGCTCCGCCGCGTAACAGCCGAGCGCAACGACGTAAGCGACCCGATCGCCGACCTTAAACTCGGTCACGCCTGGACCAACCGCCGTCACCTCGCCTGCGGCCTCGTTACCGGCGACGAACGGCAATCCAACCGGTGACGGATACATGCCCATGCGAAAATAGGTATCGATGAAATTGACGCCACAGGCGTGTTGCCTGACGCGAATTTGGCCCTGGCCCGGAGCGCCGACCTCGATCTCTTCATATGACAGAACCTCGGGTCCGCCGACTTTATGGACGCGCACTGCAGCAACCATTGTTGTCTCCTGTCGTGATCTGTTCAGGGTTTATGGCTGAAAATCGGGCGCGATCATAAGTGGTCGGCAGGTTCACGCAAGGCCATGCGCGGCCGTTGCGCTCATGGATGGTGGCGCCGGAAAAATCCGATCGCGACGAAATAAACCGCCAAAGCACATAGCGCGGTGGCGATCCACAGCGGCGGGTTGAGATCCCGCGCAACCGCCACGATGGCCAGCACCGCCCAAGCCGCGAGTGCCACGGTCGTAACGCCGCGCAAATGCGCGATGCGCAGGGGATGAACGACGTGAAACGGCACGAATGTCAGCACCGCTAGCGCGATGATCGCAGCCGCTCCCACCCAAGGTTCGAGCTTGAGCACGAACAAATAAAACGCGGCGACATTCCAGAGCGCCGGGAAGCCGCGAAAATAGTAATCGGACGTTTTCATCAGACGGTCGGCGAAATAGAGGGCGCCGGTGACGACAATCAGAAGGCCGAGCGGAACTGCCGCTGGCTTCGGCACCAGTCCACTCGCCGCCAACGCATAAGCGGGGACAAAAACATAGTTGAGAATGTCGACAACGAGATCGAGAATGTCACCCGACCAGCGCGGCAACAGCTTGGCGACTTGCAGCCGCCGCGCGAAAGTGCCGTCGATGCCGTCGATGCACAGTGCGATCCCGAGCCAAACGAACATCGCCGCCCATTGGCCGTTCACCGCGGCGGTCAAGGCCAATAAGGCACAGCCGGCACCGCATGCGGTAAATACGTGCACAGCGAAAGCTGCGGCGCTGCGCGTCGGATTTACCGGTTCGTGAGGAGTATCGGAATCCATGTCGCGAGTTTACATGTTAGGTTGAGGATCGCATCCAAGTTGTTTGCGATCGCGGGATTTGACCAGAGTACGGATGCGCAGCTCTCTGTTATGGCGGGGTCGCGATGAAATCCACCTTCACCGCTGAAGTCGCGGTTATCGGCGCCGGCCCAGCTGGGCTGGTCAGCGCGATCGCGCTGGCGGCCGCCGGCGTCGACACGCTGCTCGTTGCGGCGCCGGCGCAGGCCGACCATCGCACCACGGCGCTGTTGGCCGGTTCGGTGACCGCGCTCGACACTTTGGGCGCCTGGCGAGGCTGCGCGCCGCAGGCCGCGCCGCTGAAAAAGCTGCGCATCATCGACGATACGCGGCGGCTTTTTCGCGCGCCCGAGGTTTTGTTCACCGCCGCCGAAATCGATAGCGAGGCCTTCGGCCACAACATCGAAAACTGTCATCTCATCGCGGCGTTGCAGACGCGCGCCGCGGCCCTTGATTTGAGATCGATCGCGGCGCCAGCGCTGGCGATCGAGAGCGAGGCTTCGGCCGTCACCATCAGGCATGCCGACGGCGAAGCGCGGGTGCAGCTTGCGATCGGCGCCGACGGTGCGCGCTCGATCTGCCGGACGGCCGCCGGGATCATGACGCGGCGCCGCGCTTATCCGCAGACCGCGCTCACGCTCAATCTTGCGCATGCGCGGACGCATGACGATACGTCGACTGAATTTCACACCGAGGAAGGTCCATTCACGCTGGTTCCCCTTCCCAGCCGCCGTTCGAGCCTGGTCTGCGTGGTCGCGCCGGAGCATTGCGAGGAGCTTGCGGCCATGGACGATACGGCGCTGTCCGCCGAAATCGAGCGCCGCGCTCATTCGCTGCTCGGGCCCATGACCGTCGAAGCTGGACGTGGGGTATTTCCGCTTGCGGTGGAGACCGCCGACGGTTTTGCCCGCAATCGGATTGTGCTTGTCGGCGAAGCTGCGCATGTCGTGCCGCCGATCGGCGCGCAAGGACTCAATCTCGGGATTCGCGATGCGGCCACCATCGCCGAAATCGTGGCGGATGCGCACCAGCACGGCGACGATGTCGGCGGCATTGAAGTGCTGCGGCGGTACGACCAGGAACGCCGCGCCGACATTGTCACCCGCACGCTCGCGGTTGATCTTTTGAACCGGAGCTTGCTCTCGGACTTTCTTCCCGCGCATGGGGCGCGCGGATTGTCGCTTTACCTCGTCGACCGCATCGGACCCTTGCGTCGCGCCATGATGCGCGAAGGCATCACGCCCGCCGTGTCTCAGCCCAAACTGATGCGCGGCGAAATGGTATAAGTTTTGCACCGTAACGCAGCATGAGCGGTCCGATCCGGATTTGGCGATGAAACTACCGCGCAATTTTTTCAAGCCGCTTGCGATCGGCGCGCCGGCGCCGCTGCGTGAATTGCCGCTGCGGCTGGAGCGAATGATCCATTTTGTTCCGCCGCATATCGAACAAGTCCGCAGCAAAGTGCCCGAGCTCGTCGCCCAGGTCGACGTCGTCCTCGGCAATCTCGAAGACGCCATTCCAGTTGACGCCAAAGAAGCGGCCCGCGCCGGCTTTATCGCCATGGCGCGGTCCTGCGAGTTCGGCGCCACCGGATTGTGGACGCGGATTAACGCGCTCAATTCGCCGTGGGCGCTCGCTGATGTAACCGAGATTGTCGCCGCCACGGGCGACAAGCTCAACGTGATCATGCTGCCAAAGGTCGAAGGCGCATGGGACATTCATTACCTCGATCAATTGCTTGCCCAGCTCGAAGCCAGACACCGCGTTGCAAAGCCAATCCTCATCCACGCCCTCGTTGAAACCGCAGAAGGCGTCAACAACATCGAGTCGATCGCCGCCGCGTCGCCGCGCATGCACGGCATGAGCCTCGGTCCGGCCGACCTCGCCGCATCGCGGGCGATGAAGACGACGCGGGTCGGCGGCGGTCATCCCGACTACAAGGTCCTGGCCGACGCCGGCGCAGCCGACGCGCCGCGGGCGGCGTTCCAGCAAGATCTATGGCACTACACGATCGCCAAAATCGTCGACGCCTGCGCTGCTGCCGGCATCAAGCCGTTCTACGGCCCGTTCGGCGATTTTGCCGACGCCGCCGCCTGCGAAGCGCAATTTCGCAACGCCTTCCTCATGGGCTGCGTCGGCGCTTGGACACTGCATCCAAGCCAGGTGCCAATCGCCAAGCGGGTGTTCTCACCCGAGCCCACCGAAGTGGCGTTTGCCAAAAAGATCCTCGCCGCCATGCCCAGCGGCAGCGGCGCTGTCATGATCGACGGCAAGATGCAGGACGACGCCACCTGGAAACAGGCCAAGGTCCTGGTTGATCTAGCGAAACTGGTCGCGCAAAAAGACCCCGAAATGGGCAAGCGTTACGGACTATGAACAGGCATTTAGCGCAGCGTTGCATTCCCGCCCCAGTCGGGCTGTAAATTAATTGGCGTTATGATCAAGATTCGCGACGCGAAGTATCAGATCGGCCAAGTCGTCCGCCACCGGATCTACCCGTTCCGCGGCGTGGTGTTCGACATCGACCCGGTATTCGCCAATACCGAGGAGTGGTACGAGGCGATCCCCGCCGAGGTGCGGCCGCACAAGGACCAGCCGTTCTATCATCTGTTCGCCGAGAACGACGAAACCGAATACGTTGCTTACGTCTCGGAACAGAATCTATTGCCGGACACCAGCGGCGAGCCGCTGCGCCACCCGCAAGTCGCCGAAGTCTTCATCAAAGACGGCAAAGGCGGCTATCGTCCGCGCGCCGCGCTACGGCACTAAGCCTGCCGCACTAAAGCTGCGGCACCAACGACGCGACGCTACTACGAAAGATCGGAACGCGACGTGCGAGAGCGCACCGGCCTCCCATAGGCCGGCGCGTTCACTTGCTTACGGCTTGCCGGAGGCCTGCGGCGCCGATGCCGGCGGCGCATTGGAAGATTGCGGCTGGCCCTGCTGGCTTTCCAGCTTCTTGCGCGCTTCGTCGGCGCGGCGCTGCAATTCCTCTTGCAGCTTCTTCTGCTGCTCCTCGAACACTTTCGGATCGGTCGGCGGACCGTCATAGGCCTTGGCGAAATCGGCAAGCGGCAGGACGAGGCTGATCGGCTGACCGGTCGAGTTGATTGCCTGGATGACGAGCCCCTGCCCCTTCTTCATCTTGGTGACCAAGTCGCCCGAGGCGTCGTAGTCGGCCATGCAGCCGTTGGTGAAACAAATAACGTAGGGCGCGGTCATCGGCTGGTTCTGATCCACGATCACGCGTGTGCCATGGACGAGCTGCATGCCGAGCGGGAGTGTGACGCGGAGAAGTTTTTTTGGCTCGCCCTCGGGCTCGATGAGCACGGCGGCGACCACCGGCATGCCCGACTCGATGCGCGCATCCTTGCCGGTGAAACAGACCTGCTTGGCGTTCGGATCGTTGTTCTGGCCCTTGAGGCAGAACTTGGTCCACGGCGAATAGATCAGCTGCACCTGTTGCTGTTGTTCGCCCTGCGCCGGCGCCTGCTGCTGCGCTTCGGGCGCGGCCGGGGCAGCGGCAGCGGGGGGCTTCGGCGCAGGCTTTTTCGCGGGCGCGGCCGGCTTCGCCGCCGGAGCGGGCGCAGGCGCAGCGGGCTGCTGGGCAAATGCCGAGCCGGCGGTCAGCGCGACCGCGGCGGCAAACACGCCGATGAATTTGGCGATGGCAGCGAGCGTGCGGCTCGCCGGCAGCGCCGGCGCCGACGCGTTCGAATAAGTCATGCGATGCAGTCCCTCTTTGCTGCTGCCCGCTGCAAATCGTTCAAAGCGAAATCGATTTGCCTCTGGTCAGACTGGCGTGTCGATCGAGTGTCGCGGCTTGAGCCGATCCGTTTTCCGCGCCGCGCGGGCCCCCAGCTGACGGTCAATCGGCGCAGATTACGGCAACACCGTGTCCCGGCCCAATAGCGCAATTGCGCCATAAGATCAAAGGCCAGGAACCCGCCGCCGCGACGGATTTCACAGCTTCTAACGGGTCTAAGCCGTACGGCAAGCCACCAAAGCCCACACCGCCGGCCACCGCCATGCACGCCGTGATACAGTCGCGCGCAGTGATTAGCATTCTTTCGAGCGCTTTTTGCACTCTCCAATGCTTGCGGCCGGCGCAGGTCGCCTTTCGCGCCGCGCTCTGCGGCCTGCTGGCCGCTCTCGCTTTCGCGCCACCGCAGACCGCGCGCGCGGCGCCCGCGATCGCCATGCATGGCGCGCCGGCACTGCCGGACGATTTTAGCGCCGCCCCTTACGTTAATCCGGACGCGCCGAAAGGCGGCCGGATGATCGAAGGTGTGCTCGGTACCTTCGACAGTCTCAATCCGCTCATCGTCCAGGGCCTCGCCGTGCAGACGATCCGCGGCTATGTCGTCGAAAGCCTGATGGCGCGCGGCTATGACGAGCCGTTCACGCTCTACGGCTTGCTGGCGCAAAGCGTCGAGACTGACGATGCGCGCACTTTCGTGACCTTCACGCTCAATCCCGCCGCGCATTTTTCCGACGGCGCTCCGGTCACCGCCGACGATGTCGTGTTCTCGTGGCAGCTTTTGCGCGATCACGGCCGGCCGAACCACCGCACTTATTACGCCAAGGTGGAAAAGGCCGAGATCCTTGGTCCGCGCACGGTGCGTTTCGATTTTCCCAATGCCGACGATCGCGAACTGCCGCTGATCCTCGGGCTGATGCCGGTTTTGCCCAAGCATGCGATCGATGCGACCACGTTCGAGAAATCCACCCTGGCCAAACCGGTCGGCACCGGCCCCTACGTCGTGAGCGCCATCGACACCGGCAAGAGCGTCACTTTCAAGCGCGATCCGAATTATTGGGGCCGCGATCTGCCGATCAACCGTGGCCTGTGGAATTTCGACGAGTTGCGCTTCGATTTTTATCGCGACGAGAACGCCTATTTCGAAGCCTTCAAGGCCGGCCTGTACGACGTGCGCAGCGAGAGCGATCCGGCGCGCTGGCAGACCAATTACGATTTTCCTGCCGTGCGCGACGGCCGCGTGATCAAGGAGACCTTCACCAACGGCCTGCCGAAATTCAGTTCGGACTACGTCTTCAACACGCGCCGCGCGGTCTTTGCCGACATCAGGGTGCGCCAGGCGATCACGCTTTTGTTCGACTTCGAATGGATTAATCGCGACTTTTTCTTCAACCTCTATCGCCGCAGCGCGAGCTTCTTCGACGATTCCGAACTGTCCGCTTACCATCGTCCGGCCGACGCGCGCGAGCGCGCGCTGCTGGCGCAATTTCCCGATGTGGTTCGCGCTGACATACTCGACGGCACCTGGTCGCCGCCGACAAGCGATG
>Ga0187820_1000032_pt1 | contig 23372 bp, 22 predicted proteins | sample NC_wetland_sal_i_19_FD_132409 | JGI IMG/M metagenome (GOLD analysis project Ga0187820, IMG submission 132409) | Wetland sediment microbial communities from Neuse River Estuary, North Carolina, USA - SO4_5 | ecosystem: Environmental > Aquatic > Freshwater > Wetlands > Sediment | place: USA: North... | reverse complement strand
TCAGTCGGTCCCGTTCTCCTTGGCTCAAGGCGATGCGCTCCGTTTCCATGCGGCCCCCAGCCACCCATGAAACCGGACATTTCTACTTTGCACAAACCGGACATTCTCACTTTGCAGCGACAGGAGTGCGCCTCAACTTGACACTCTGAGGGGGCGGGTCTACACTACGGAGTTTTTAGATGGCCCCGAAAGCATACTGAGGGGCGGGACTTCCATGGACAAGAAAAGGCTCGAATATTACAAGAAGAAACTGGTGACGCGGCGCGAGGAGTTGATGAAGACCATTGCCCGCACCCAGGAAGAGGGACGAACCGCGGACGAAGATCCGACGGTTGACCTCGCGGACAAAGCCGCAAATTCCTACACAAAGGAGTTCCTCTTTGGCATGACCAATACGGACCGCACGATTCTGAACATGATCGATGCGGCACTAAAGCGTATCCAAACCGATGAGTACGGGGTTTGCGCGAATTGTCAGGAGGAAATGCAGCAGAAACGGCTTGAAGCGGTACCCTGGGCCAAGCACTGCATTTCCTGCCAAGAGAAGATGGAACAGGGGTTGTTGTAAACCCTTGAGCAGCGCCAGGACGAGCGGCCAGGCGCAGAAGGGCTGCGCTCGATACGTCTTGGAATTATTAATTCTAAGATTACCTTAGCGTGTCTTGTCTCTTTCATTAAATAAGCCAAAGAAGTACATTACCCATTCTAGGGTGGAGAAGACTCTTCGATGCAATCGTCAAAGAGCGCGGGGAGAAGTGCGCGTGCATGGCTTGCGGGAGCCAGCGACGCACTGGTCAGCGTGTTCTTTCCGGCGGGGTGCAGGATTTGCGAGCAAATATTGATGAGGGCGAGCCGGGTTCCGATCTGCGAGCAGTGTCTGTCTTCCTTCGAGGCGCCAGCGGAAAGAAAGTGCGAGGTTTGCGGCCAGCCCCTTGGCCGGTGGGCCTTAACCGACGGGGATTCGCTTGTCTGCCGGGCTTGCCAGCAGAAGGTCTACGCATTTCATAGAGCGAGAAGCTACGGGATCTACGATGGGCCACTGGTGAAGGCGATCCTACTGCTCAAGTGGGAGCGGATGGAACCTCTGGGACGGTGGTTCGCTGAGAGATTAGCGGATATCGTGAGAGGGGAAGGTGAGATCTTGGCGGCGGATGTAGTAGTGCCAGTTCCTCTGCACCACGACCGCGAGCGACAACGGGGGTTTAACCAAGCAGGGCTCATTTCCAGGCCACTGGCGCGAAGATTAGGCCTGCCTCATAAGAGCATGTTGCTGATGAGGACGCGGCCGCGGCCGAATAAGCAGGTGCTGAGCCTGGAAGAACGTTGGGAGTCTGTTCGTGGCGCTTTTGCCACACGTCCAGGCAGCCAAGTTGACAATAAGCGCGTCTTACTGGTAGATGATGTAATGACGACCGGGGCGACGCTTGATGCGTGTGCACGTGCGCTGCTAGAGTCGGGAGCCAAGTCAGTTTCAGGGCTGACAGTGGCCCGTGCGGCAAGAAACCCCTTGCCTCCCCCGGATAGTGGTAATCTATAAGTGGGGTTAGCTTATTTAGGGTGGCGCGATGAGCGCAAACCGGCCAAAGTCGGTGGATTTCCGAGGGCGGTATGCCCCCGAGGCGGCTCGTGCCGCTGTGCCTGGGTCCGCGGATCCCGCGGACAGTAGAACCCACAACCCGATATTGCCGAGGCGTGCATCGCTGATGCAAGAGCCTGTGCTAGTGTTGAATGCAACGTATGAACCGATCAATGTGACCGCGGTGCGCCGGGCGATGGTGCTGCTCTTAAAGGGCGTGGCGCAGGCTGAGGAAATGCACAGCGCGGAAGTACATTCGGCGGCCCATGCGCACAAAGTTCCCTCAGTGATTCGCTTGCTGGCGTACCGGCACATTCCGCAGCAGAGCCGGGCGCTTTCGCGGAAAAACATTTTGTTGCGAGACCGCAATACTTGCCAGTTCTGCGGGCGTATTTTCCCCAGTTCTGATTTGACGCTGGACCATGTTGTGCCGAGGTCGCGCGGGGGACGTTCTTCGTGGGAAAACCTGGTGGCATGCTGCTACCGCTGCAATAACAGCAAAGGCGACCGCACTCCGGAAGAAGCGGGTTTCAAGCTGGCACGGCGGCCGCGCCCATTCACGCTTCACACCTCTCGGCAATTGATGCGGCTCATCGGGCATCGCGACGAGCGGTGGCGTAAGTATCTGTTTTACTAAGCACTTTAAGACGCCACGGGCGCGGCGAAGTATTTTTTGAAAGATGGAAACCTTTTTCGCTGCCATGCATCTAAACTAATAACTAACCACTTCGAGGACACACCCCGGGAAGCAGCTAAGGCACACGCCTTAGCTGCTTCTCTCCTACTAGGGTCGATTTTTTGCGCTAATGGCTTTCTACTACGTGTTTCCAGCCTATTTCTTCGTTGGAGCTGTGGGGAAACTCTGTAGCGCGGCTTCTTCATCGGGAAATTCGTGAAAAACTTCATACAGGTGAGTGATTTTCAAAACCTCCTCGACGTTGCGTGATAATCCGACAACCTTCATTTCACCCCCGCCTTTAAGCACCATCACGTAAATGCGAGCCAGTTCGCCGATTCCGGAGCTATCGAGGTATTGCAATGCGCTCAAGTTGAGGACGATGTGTTTGCGGCCTTCTGAGAGAAGCCGAACAACGTTGTCGCGGAGAACGCCGACTTCGAAAAACGTGAGGTGGCCACGCAGAGCTATGAGAGAACCTTGTGGCGTATGCCGGATGGTCGCGGAAAAATTCAATATGAGCTCCTGATGACTGATACCCACGATTCTACCGTGCCGGGGGACTCTGGGACAGGAGATTTCAGGAGCACGCAAAGATGGTGAAAACGGGGGAAAAGCAAAAGAATTAGAGCGTGTTTGCGGGCTTGACTGGAATCAAGGCTTCATGAATGCGCCGCCTATTGTCGCATAACGACACGCAACCCGCGACGCCAGCTTTCCGCCAAGCCGACGCGCGTGCTTTCCAGCTCAGGCGATATGTAGCGCAGAAGCGTGTCCGTGGAAGGATGGAAGCGAAGCGCCGGGGCAACCAGGTATACAAGAGGCGGTGCGGCCTGCAACTCAATTCCGGGAAAATATCCGTATCGCGCAAAATCATGCTGTTCCAAATGACGCCGAATACGAATCCAATAGCCGGCGGCTTGCAGCGGCAAATGGATGTGCTCGCTGGCCTTTAATTCGATAATGGCGAGGCGGCCGGACCGGCTAACCGTGAGCAGATCGAGAATTCCATGCTCGCCACCGGCATGGGCAAAGACTTGGGAATAGACAAAACGAGCATCGAGGGCTGCGTCGATGCGAGTAACATCCTCGCGGACGAGAGCTTCGAGCCAACGTTCAGGCTGTGCGCGATAGAAAGCGTGCCGCGATTCGGTGGCGAGCGGGTGGCGATGAGTCTCAAGCTGCTGGAGAAGCCTCTTGAGGGCGGGAAGAGAAGTTGGAGTAAGTTCCTCGCGGGGATCGGGACAACCGAAGAAAATGCGTTTATCGTCCCATCGGGCGAAAGAGAGACCGCGAAAACGCAACATAACTTCCCGGGTTTGGGCGACGGGATGAACGGTGATTGCCCTCGGCGACAGGGCAACTACCGGGTCGAGCGCGGAACGCGCATAATCAACGAGAGCTTGTGATTCGCGTTGGGGAACAATCCAAGAGTCTTGATTTCCGGCGCACCGCAGATCGATGTTTTCGAGCGTCTCGCGAACCGGATCGCGTTCGTAGAATTCGATCGGCAGATCTGGAGTCAGGGCAGGGGTGCGCGGGGCGACATGGCGCGCCGTCCCTTTCGGAAGGATAAGCCGTAGCGCGATGACGTTGCCGCGCCGGCCGGAGTTACGTGCGAGATCCAGCCACAGCAGGGCGAAGGTCAGGCTGCTCTCAGTTACCTCAGAGGACTCGCCGTCGGGAACGGCAAGGACGGCGCTATAAGAGGAGCCCCGGCGGAGAAGGCCGCGGGCATAGTTGCCTGAAATAGAGTGTTCGAGATCGGGTGAGGCCGTCAGCGACTCGATGGTTTCATCGGGGAAACGCTGTGCCAGAAGATGGCCGAGGAATTCACAAAATGCCTGCCGCGAGAGGTCGCGCTGGGTGCGCTCGTATTCAAGACGAATAAATTCGAGACGGTCAGGTTTAGAACGGCCAAATCGTTCGACTGCGAGAGCGAGGCGTTGTTCAGACAATGCGGTAATCGCAAGAACGCGGCGCGTCAGATTGTAATTCTCCGACCAGAGATGTAGGAGAGGCTTCTCCGCGGCGCCGCGGATTTCCCAAGAGAGTCCCGAGAATGGAGCGACGCGTCCTCCATTTTCGCGAATCTCAATGACACCGTCGGTGGTGAATTCCTTGAGGCAAGCTTCCAGTTCGGCGGAGAGTTCCACGACGCATATTATAAAGGAAACAAGTAGCTTGTAAACTATTCTTTCCTGGCAGTAAACAGGATTCCGGTTATGCGGACGGTGGGCTGCTGGATGTTCCACGAAGAAGGAATGTGCTCAAAGGAGATTTCGAAGTTGCGGCGATCCCCAGGAGCCAACTGTGGCGCTTGAGCTACAAAAACGGCGCGGGATTCGCGCAAGACTATTTGGCCAAGCTCATCGGAGAACTCGACCGTGAGCTCGACGTTGGAAAGTGGCAAGTTGCCAGTATTCGTAAGGCGTCCCCCAAGTGTGGTGACTTCCTGATTCAGAAAATTTTCCGCGCGGCTGAGAGCCAATTCGTCAATTTGAAGTTTAGGTGCGTAGGCCTGCTCTGCGGAGCCAAAGGGAAGATGCGACTCCCGAGTATATGAGCCGCGAGGCCTCTCTGAAGTGGGCCACATCACGATAACGAGAGCGATCGCGACCGTGGCCGCGCCCATCCACGCAATCCGCGAACGGCTGCGATTCGGCCCTGGCTGCTCCGCGCTTTCGATTGGTGATGTGTCAAGCATGGTATCCGCTTACTGAATGATGCTGACCCGGTTGACGACGGACGTCAAGGCTGCGCGTGACAGTACGGTCTGGGTAGAGCGCGGGCATGATTATGGGCCGGTGCGTTTCGGCCAGAGCCTATCGGCCAATTACAAGCCGGTGAATCAGCGGATCCGGAAGATGGGCAGCGCGCATGCGCTCCTGCACCGCTGAAACGTCGTAAGGCACGCGCCAGAATTCAACGGTTTGATGTTCGAGGTCAGCAATTGCAAACCCTGCCCGTGGGTCGCCGTCTCTTGGCTGGCCGATCGAGCCCGGATTCAACAGATAACGGCGGGGATGTTCGATGCGGAGGGCGGCAAACGATTCCGTAGGACGCGGCCGAATCTGCAACACTTCGAGATTGGAATCCTGGTAGGAGAAGCCGCCTTGATGATGGGTATGTCCGAAAAAGGTAACTTCCGCGGTGGAATCGAGAAGGCCGTCGAGAGCTTGTGCGGGAGTGAATACGTATTCGTCCTCGTCTTGAAACGCCCCATGCACCAGAACAATTCCATCGGTAGAAAGGGGTCCTTGCGGGAGAGCCGAGAGCCAGGCAAGATCTTCCGCACTTAGCTGCTCCCGAGTCCAATCCACGGCGGCCTTCGCAACCGGATTGAAGTCCGAGGTATCCATCAAGCCGGAGACAGCCTTGTCGTGATTTCCGCGAATCGTTTGCGTGCCCAGTTCACGAAGGCGGGCGACAACTTCATGCGGATCGGGACCATACCCGACGACGTCACCGAGACAGACGGAGACATCCCATCGGCCGGCCGCAGAATCAAGCGCTGCAGCGAAAGCTGTGGCGTTCGCATGAAGATCACTTAGAACAAGAATGCGCATTCAATCCTTCCGCAAAATGCCATTGAGTATAGATGAAGCCGTGAGCCGATGCACCTTGCTCGAGCGCACCGCAGAGAACAAGCCACGTACGACGCAATAAAAGATGAAAGGTTTCGCGGCAGATTCCAGATTTTTACAAAGAGTTTAGAAAACGGCGACAACGGGCCTCTCCGATGAGGCCAACAGCATCGAGAAATAAGAAGGATCAAACATAAAAAACTGATGACCGACGAAACATTCGCCGCGCCTGGCTCGTCTATACCATTGCAGCCGGAACAGCGGCGCAGGTGAGCCAGAGATTTAAAATGAAAAACCCCGCGGTGGCAGCCGCGGGGCGATGACACGCAGTCTTTCCGGCCGTTAGTCCAGGAAGAACGAGGTGTCTTGCGGGTGAGACTACTCGCCCTGAGCACGCGTGTCAACACTCTGTTCAGTTTGCGACAGCAGAAAAGCCGGCTGACTCGATCCTGACGGAAAGGAAGTTGACACGCATGAAATTCAATTCGATTCTCCGCAGTCTAGCGCTGGTGGCGGCTTTGGCGTCCACAGTGCCACTCCTCGCAAAACCATTCACCAAGACCATCAACATTGTCCAGTCCGCAAAAATCGGCAAAGCCAATCTGCAAGCAGGTGAGTACCGCCTGATGATCGACGGAAATAAGGCCACCGTCCAGAAGGGGAAGCAAGTTCTGGCGGAAAGCGAAGGGCGCTGGGAAAACCGCGACGCGAAATCACAGAGTGATTCCGTGCTCATCGGCGAAGACGGCCAGGTGAAGGAAGTCCGTTTTTCCGGACAGAATCGGGTTTTCGTATTTAGTGAATAGGCCGAGAATTTTATTGACTCCTTACGAACAGGCGGGAGGGAGGCTGTGCAAGCCGACAGTCTCCCTCTCGAACCATCTTTGCGGGAGAGGTGATGCCGTAGGAGTGATCCGTAGCAAGCGCTGGGACGCCAAAATACTCTATGTCGCTGACGAATTAAATCCAGGTTCAAAACATCCTGCCAGTTTCGGCAGTTCTCCCACCGCGCAACTCATCGGATTAGCATGCAGTCTCCATAGCTGTAAAATCGGTACCCCGCTTCAACGGCATGCCGATAAGCCTCAAGAATTTTTTCTCGCCCGGCAAAAGCGCAAACCAGTGCCAGCAATGTCGAACGCGGCAAGTGGAAATTCGTGAGCAAAGCATCCACAACGCGAAACTGAAATCCCGGATAGATGAACAGCTTGGCGTCGGCCTTCCCCGGTATTAAGAGTTCGGTCGAGCCGGACTCTGCCCCGCGCAGCGCTGCGGCTTCGAGAGCTCGAACGACGGTGGTGCCAATCGCAAGGATCGGGCGGCCTGCGGATCGGGCTTCCACAATTTGCTGAGCGGTTTGAACCGGAATTTCGTAGGACTCGGAGTGCATCACGTGCTCTTCGAGCGTTTCACTATGGACTGGCTGAAACGTACCTAGGCCGACATCCAGAGTCAACTCACAGATCTCTGCCCCGCGTTTGCGAACTCTCTCCAGAATCTCGGAAGTAAAGTGCAAGCCAGCCGTGGGTGCGGCTATGGCTCCAGGCTGTTTGGCAAATACGGTCTGATAGCGTTCTCTGTCGGCCTCCTCATCCCCGCGATGGATATAAGGCGGTAAAGGAATGTGACCGAGCCGTTCCAGGTGCTCCGAGACAGACCGCGTGTCACGTGAAACAAAGCACAGAGCCCGCAAACCCAGGTCTCCCCGTGCAGTCACCTCAGCCTCCAGTTCGCCCTCACCAAAAAGAACGCGTTCCCCGGTCTGCATCTTCCGGCCCGGGCGGACGAGAGCTTCCCAAGTTTGTGGATCAAGTTGGCGTGTCAGGAAGACTTCTACTTTTCCCGTGAGGTATTCGCGCCGCGCGGTTCGAGACGGTGGCTGAGCGTGCACGCCGGCGCGGCGTCCAAATAGCCTAGCGGGAATGACGCGCGTGTTATTCAGGACGATGAGTTCATTGCCGCGAAGCAGGTCAGGCAGATCGACAAACAGGCGGTCCTCCCAACCGCTTTCGCTTTGCCGCACAACGAGAAGGCGGGAAGAGTCGCGCCGGGGGAGGGGGCGTTGGGCTATTTGGCCGGTGGGCAGGTGATAATTGAGGTCATCCAGGCGCATCGTCAGAGAGTCTAACAGTATCTGGGGAAGAACTGGTGGGAATGAAAGATGGCATTCATCAAGCTTTATTTAGCAATATATTCCGGAAAATGGACCGCCAAGAGCGCAGCGGCTATTTCGTATACTATTGTAAATAAATATTTTAATAGCAAATTCTCAGGAAAAATTAAACTTGACAACAAGACGCTAATATAATATTATATTGTTGCAGTAAATAAATTTTAAGTTGGAGGTCGCATAATGAGAACTACACTGACGCAGTGGGAACCCTTCCGCAGGGCTTCTACCCTACAGGACCAAGTTAACCGTCTGTTTGGTAATGTGCTGGAGCGTTCAGCAGAGGAATCTAACCTCACGAGCTGGGCGCCCGCGGTCGACATTTACGAGACGGAGCAGGAACTGGTCGTAAAGGCCGATTTGCCGGAAGTCGATCCGAAGGATTTGGACATTCGCGTTGAAAACAATATTCTGACGATTCGGGGGGAGCGCAAGTTCGAGAAGAAAGTGAACGAAGATAACTACCTTCGCATTGAGCGCGCGTTCGGCGCATTCAGCCGGAGCTTCTCGCTGGCCAACACCGTGAACTCGGAGGCGATCAAGGCGGATTACCAGAACGGGGTCCTGACGTTGACGATTCCGAAACGTGAGGAAGCGAAGCCAAAGCAGATCAAGGTAAACGTTGGAACGCCGGCGATGACTGCGGCCGCGGGAGCGAAGTAAGACAGCCACCTACACGTTGTGCTATGAAGGGGGCTGGCCAGTGCGGCAGCCCCTCTTTGTCGAGATGAGAGGTAGAAGATGTTGAGACTTGACAAGATGACAGTGAAAGCGCAAGAAGCGCTGCAGCAAGCGAATGATGTGGCGGCAAGGCATGAAAATCAGCAAATTGAGCCTATTCATTTGCTCGAGGCGCTGGTGTCGCAGACGGACGGCGTGGTGCCTCCGCTGCTGGCCCGCTTGGGAATTCGAAGCGAAGTATTTACGCAAGATATTGAGCGTGAGATTGCGCGATTGCCGAAAGTGCAGGGTTTCGCCCAACAACACATGGGAAAGCCGCTAAACAATGTGCTGGAAAGGGCGTTTGATGAGGCAGACAGATTTAAAGACGAGTACGTTTCGACGGAACATCTTTTTCTGGCCCTTGCCGGAGAAGAGCGCGATCCGGCGGGACAGTTGCTGAAGCGCCAAGGCGCTACGCACGAAGCGATTCTACAAGCGCTCACAGGGGTGCGTGGGTCACAGCGCGTGACGTCGCAAAACCCCGAAGCCACCTACGCCTCGCTGGAAAAATATGCGCGCGATCTGACAGACCTGGCCCGGCGTGGAAAGCTCGATCCGGTGATCGGGCGAGATGAAGAAATTCGCCGCGTCATGCAAATCTTGGCGCGACGCACGAAAAACAATCCGGTGCTGATTGGCGAGCCTGGAGTAGGCAAGACGGCCATTGTCGAAGGCCTGGCACAGCGCATTGTTTCGGGAGACGTGCCGGATGTGCTGAAGACCAAGCGGCTCGTTGCGCTGGACCTGGCGGCGCTGGTGGCTGGTGCGAAATTCCGCGGAGAATTTGAGGAGCGGTTGAAGGCCGTTCTGAAAGAAATTACGGAAGCAGATGGACAAATAATTCTCTTCATCGATGAATTGCATACACTGGTCGGAGCCGGCGCAGCGGAAGGGTCGATGGATGCCTCGAACATACTGAAGCCGGCGCTGGCACGCGGTGAATTGCGGGCCATCGGAGCGACGACACTAAACGAATACAAGAAGTACATCGAGAAGGATCCGGCGCTCGAGCGGCGGTTCCAGCCGGTTTTGGTGAGCGAGCCGACAGTCGAAGACACGATTGCAATTCTTCGCGGTTTGAAAGAACGCTACGAAGTTCATCACGGCGTTCGGATCAAAGACGCGGCAATTCTGGCGGCGGCAACATTGTCGCATCGCTACATTTCCGATCGTTTCCTTCCGGACAAGGCCATTGATTTGATAGACGAAGCAGCGGCGAGCCTGCGCATGCAGATCGATTCTCTGCCCGTCGAGATCGATGAAATCGAGCGGCGCATCCTGCAACTCGAGATTGAGCGGCAATCCTTACTGAAGGAGACCGACGCGCATTCGAAGGAACGCCGCACTCAAATCGACAAAGAACTTGCCAAATTGAAAGAGGACTCAAGCGCCAGAAAGGCGCGCTGGCAGGCGGAGAAGGAAGCGATCGGCAAAATTCGCAAGCTGAAAGAGCAAATCGAGGAGTTGAGAACGGATGAACAGAAATACGAACGGGCAGGGGAACTGGCGAAAGTAGCGGAAATTCGCTACGGCAAGATCGCTGCCGCTGAACAAGAATTGAAGAAAGCGGAAGAACGATTTGCCTCAGTTCAAAAAGACGCTCCGATGCTTAAAGAAGAAGTCGACGAGGAAGACATCGCGAAGCTGGTGAGCAAATGGACGGGGATCCCCGCTGGCCGTTTGCTGGAAGGCGAAGCGCAAAAACTTGTGCGTATGGAGGACCGGCTCCGGCAACGCGTGGTTGGGCAGGACGAAGCACTAGCGCGAGTCGCGAACGCGGTGCGCCGGAGCCGAGCGGGTTTGTCTGATGCGAAGCGGCCAATAGGGTCATTTATCTTCCTCGGACCCACCGGTGTGGGGAAAACAGAGCTGGCGCGGGCCCTGGCAGAGTTTCTTTTCGACGACGAAAAACTGATGATTCGCATCGACATGAGCGAGTACATGGAGAAGCACAGTGTTTCGCGGCTGATCGGCGCGCCTCCCGGTTATGTTGGCTACGAGGAGGGCGGGCAGCTCACGGAGCAAGTGCGCCGGCACCCGTACTCGGTGATCCTGTTCGACGAAATTGAAAAGGCGAACCCGGATGTCTTCAACATCCTGTTGCAAATTCTCGAGGACGGCCGGCTGACGGATGGCAAGGGCCGCACCGTGGACTTTCGTAACACGGTGCTGGTGATGACCAGCAACGTTGGGTCTACGGCTATCTTCGAGCTTTCTCACACAGACCCGGAACTCGCCCGAAAAGAGGCGATGGAGGCCTTGCGTTCGGCGTTCCGTCCGGAGTTTATTAATCGCATCGACGAGATTGTTATCTTCAATCCGCTTGGAAAGAATGAACTTGGGCGCATCGTCGGGCTGCTGCTGAAGAACGTCGAGAAGCTTCTCGCCGAACGGCAAATTACCCTTCAACTCACCCCGGCAGCCGAAGAACTGCTGTTGCGAGAAGGCTACGATCCGGCGTATGGTGCGCGGCCGCTCAGGCGAACGATCCAGCGGCTGATTCAAGATCCGTTGGCGCTGCAGATTCTGGAAGGCAAGGTATTGCCAGGGGACCATGTTCGAGTAGACCGCGACGGACAGAAAGATGCTATGCGCTTTGAACGCTCGAAGGTGAAACTACCAGCGGCAGCGGCTAGAATCTAATCCAGTGGGAAGGGAAGTTTGGAACGAAGCGTTCATTCTCAGTTTCCAGCCGGCGAAAATATCGCGGATTTTGAAAGCATTGCGGAGTGAAGGGACAACATGAGAGTTTTTCGAACAACATTCGTGCTGGTAGTGCTGACGCTTTGCCTGATGGCGGTAGGCTCGCTTCTTGGCGGGCGAAATGGCATGACCATCGCCCTCGGAATTGCGATTTGCACCAACGCGTTCGCTTATTTTTTTTCCGACAAGATCGCTCTGAAGTCGAGCGGCGCTCAACCCGTCACACGAGAGCAATTGCCCCGCCTTTACGCCGTAATGGAACGCCTGGCGGGCAAATCGAATATTCCCGTGCCAAAGCTTTATGTTGTTCCGGAAGAGGCCCCGAACGCCTTTGCTACAGGAAGAAATCCTCGCCATGCCTCGGTGGCAGTGACGCAAGGCCTGCTGGAATTGATGAATGACGATGAGCTGGAAGGTGTGATCGCTCATGAGCTATCGCATGTGCGGAACTACGACATTTTGATTAGTTCTGTGGCAGCGACGCTCGCGGGAGCCATCACGTGGATTGCGCATTGGGGCCTATGGTTCGGAGGAGGCGATAGCGAAGACCGGCAGGGAAGCGGCATAATTGTCGACCTTGCGCTGATGATCCTCGCACCGTTAGCCGCGACATTGTTGCAACTGGCCCTTTCGCGCCAACGAGAGTATGCCGCCGACGCGACGGGGGCTCGCATGGTAGGCAACCAATTTGGGTTAATGAGCGCCCTGCAAAAGCTCGGAGCGTACAACAAGCGGATCCCGACCACTGCTATTTCGCCGTCCACATCGTCCCTTTGCATCGTGAGGCCACTCTTCGCCCGCGGGACGGTCTCTTCGCTCTTCAGCACCCATCCCCCGCTGGAAGCCAGGATCGAGGCTTTGCGGGAAATGACAGTCGTGCCCAAGCGTTGAGAGCACGTTCGGTCGTAGATCCGCACATTTGTTGTAAGGGCTGAGTAATCTTTCCCCGCAGCTCTCCATCTTATTCCGCTTTGATTGCCTACCAATCTTCTAAATCATTGAAATTTAGGGAATTAAAGTTTGTTCAATTGATCGGGGCTTTGGTGAAGGAAGTGCACTAATCTACCGCGATCGTTTAGCGGTGCGGGGCCACGGGGGGACCGCAGTCATGAGCTGTCGAGACACTATCCATTTGATTTGTTGGTATTTAGAGGGACGACTGTCGCCTTCGGTGGCGAATGAGATCAAGCGGCACCTAGAGGGCTGTCCCGACTGCCACATGGTTTTGGATGCGGCGATGAGCACTCTGGACCGCTATTTCGGCACAGTGAAAGGCTCCGATGAGGAGCCGGCACCTCAGGCAGCCTGATCGACATTACATAAAGCATTTCTCATCAATAACTTACTGCGAGTCTGCAAGTTTGTCTGCCTCCTGATTTATTCCCGTGTAGCATTGAAACCTCTTCGAGGGCTTTCTATTCGCTAACAGCAAATTTTACCATACAAAAACCAAGAGCGTAATCTTTACTGGTACTAGTACTTATAGGTCCATCCGACCCTCTACCAGCCATCGTGGACAACTGCATGCATTCACTTGGCTTAGCAGAACCGGCCACGGCAACGTACGTTTGGCGTGAGGGGTGCACTTTTCCAGGCTCAGGGGGGAAAACCCCAAAGGAGAAGAAGTTTATGAGCGAGTTTCAGGAACCCTTTAACCACACAACAACGGGAACACCGCGTTGGGTCGGACTGGCAGTTGCCGTGTTGGGTGGAATTTCACTCCTCGGTCTTGGAGTTGGTTGGAGCGCGTTGAATCACGCGAACAGCGTTGAGCAATCAACACAAGCGTCGGTGAAGCAGACGAATGATGCGTTGAGCCAACGCCTGGCAAAAGAAGACGAAATCAATCAGGGATTGCAGAGCGACTTGCGAGTCGTAACCGACAAGCTCAATCTAACCCAAGGCGAACTGGCCGCGGCGCGGAAGCAGAACAAAAATGCGACTGCTGCTGTCGACCACAAGGTCGACGGACTGGCAAGTTCCGTCAAGGCTGATCTCGCCACTAAGGCGAACGCGGAAGACGTAAATAAGTTGAACGGCGACGTCACAGGAGTGAAAGGCGACCTGGACGCCACGAAAAACAACTTGCAGATGGCGCGCAGCGAAATGGGCACGCTTATCGCCCGGAACCATGACGAGATTGACCAACTCCGCCGCATGGGCCAGCGCGACTACTTTGAGTTTACTGTGACGCGAAAGGGCGGCTCCCAGAAGGTGGGCACCATCCAGGTCCAACTCAAGGATACGAACACCCGCAAGAACCAATTCACGATCAATGTGCTGGCGGACGACAAGAATTTCGAAAAGAAGAATCGGTCCGTCAACGAGCCCATTTTCTTCTACACGGGTGGAACGCGCTCAGCTCTGGAACTGGTCGTCAACAAGGTCACCAAGTCCACGGCGTCAGGTTACTTGAGCATACCGAAAGCGCCGGAGACGTCGGCGGCCAACACTTCGGGCGCTGCCCAATAAGCCAATTACAACTTCCCGAGAGCACACACTGAAGGAGGGTTCCAGAGAACCCTCCTTATTCTTTAAATTACGGTCCAACAATCGCCTTCCTGTGTAGGATGGCGGAGAGGTCTGGACGTGGGGAATCAATTCTGCCAAGCTGACGGGAACATGGCAGAGCACCCAACGTGGTGTGATGCAGTGGATATCCTTAAGGAGGGGAGCAATGAAAATACGATTTGCAGCAGGGTTTGCGGCAGCGCTTTTTGCCGCCACGTTGACAATAGCCGCGGATGGGGCATGGACCGGCTATATTTCTGACAGCAACTGCGGCGCAAAAGGCGCAAACGACCGGGCGCGCGAGTGCACGATAAGATGCGTGAAAGGCGGAGCGAAATATGTCTTCGTCAATGACGCGGATAAGAAAGTCTACATTGTGGACGCGCAGGACAAAGTTGCCGAGCACGCCGGTCATCACGTCACCGTAAAAGGCACGGTGGAGGGCGATACGCTTAAGCTGGAAAGCATAGTAATGGCGCCGTCCAACAGCAAGTAAGCCTTACCGGTAAGGCATCTTCAAGACGGGTGGAGCTTCGGCGCCACCCGTTTTGTTTTTTGAAAGATCGCCGGATTCCGCTACGATACAGCCTGACTTATGATGACAACTCTACTGCACATAGGGCGGGCGCTGACACCAACCACTGAGATTTCCGACGCGGGAATTCTGATCCGTGACGGAGTAATCGAGGCGCTCGGCGCGCGGGAAGGAATGAGTCTGCCGACTGGCGCTACGGAGATATCCGCCACCGACAAGATCGCAATTCCCGGATTCCTGGATGTGCACATCCATGGCGCGGGCGGGCGTGACGTCATGGAGGGCAGCCCGGAGGCGCTCGCGGGTGTGTCAAAAACTGTCGCGCGGCACGGGACAACTTCGTTCGTGGCAACCACGGTGACGGCGAGTCCCGAGGACACGCTTCGAAGCGTGGAAGGTATCGCGCACTATATTTCGCAACAGCATGAAACGGCTGACGCGCGGGCAGAAGTGCTGGGAATTCATTTTGAAGGTCCATTCCTCAGTCCCGTGAGACGCGGTGTGCATCCGCTGGAGTGGCTGAGGCTTCCGTCTGCGGAGCTTCTCAACAAGTTTCTGGAGGCCGCGGCAGGGAAGGCTCAAATATTGACGATTGCGCCGGAACTGCTCGGCGCCATGCCCTGCATTGACGCAGCCCGAAATGCCGGCATGGTCGTCGGGATTGGCCATACAGACGCAACCTATGAGCAAGCGCGGGCCGCCATCGCTCACGGCGCACATCATGCGGTGCACGTTTACAACGCCATGCGGCCGTTTACCCACCGCGACAGCGGTGTGATTGGCGCAGTACTCACTTCGCCTGAGGTGACTGCGGAGTTGATCGCGGATGGCGTCCATGTGGAAGAAACCGCCATGAAAGTCTTGTTGCAGGCGAAGGGGCCGGAACGCGTGATCCTCATCAGCGACGGCATCTCCGCCACGGGGATGCCCGATGGTAATTACATGCTCGGAAAATTAGAAGTCACAGTCAGCGGGGGAATTTGCCGCAACTCCGAGGGAAAACTTGCGGGCAGTACGCTGACCTTGGACAGGGCGTTGAGAAACATCGTAGCGCTGGGAATTCCCCTGTTGGACACCGTGCGCATGCTGACTCTGAACCCGGCCGTGCTTCTCGGAATTGAATTCAAGAAAGGCGTGCTGCGAACTGGCGCGGATGCGGATATCGTGCTGGTAGATGAAGAATTGCACTTGGCGAATACTTGGGTGCGCGGCGTAGCAGTGGAATAGCGCTAACTTTCAATCTCCTCCCAATTTCCCTCTTTAAGTTCGGATCCTTTCTGATTTTTGTAATAAGGAGACACACTCAAAATTTTCAGCAGAAGACGCGGAATCTAGAGCTCTTATTTCGCTCTCGAAGCTAGAACCATGATGACCAAGCCTGAGACTAGCAGCGCTACGGTTGCGCCGACCGGAACTCTCGCCGTCTCCGGCTTCTCAACTGTCGCAGTGATTGGTCCAATCCGCGCGACCTCTTCATGTTTGTGATAGTCAACGTTTGGGTGCAGGAGCGCGGCAATGCCCAGCAGGAATAGGATAAGCCCAAGCACCAAGAGCATGCGCTTCATGGAGCACACAGTATCATAGGCAGTCCATTTGTGGCTGCGGAAGCCTTTGGGCACACCCCGGCACCCTGTTGGCGCGGGGAGGCTACACCGTTCTTATAAGGCAATGACGAGAGAAAGAAACTACGAACGGCTTGCAGCAGCGGCAGCAGCGGCCTTCTTGGCGGCCTTGGCGGCGGTGGAAGCCTTGCGGCGGCGCTTGGTTTTCGGCGGAGTAGCCGGCGCTTCGCCTATCAATTCAGCCGTCATAATGCTGGTAACGAACAACTTGGGGCCGTGATCATCGAAATCAATCGCGGTCCGCTCTTGGTCAGACGCCGTGACAATTCCCAGGCCATACATCTCGTGCTTGACCGTTTGTCCTTCTGCCATCACTTGCACATCATCCTCCTTGACCACAGTTGCGTCGATGAAAACCGATTCGAATCTCTTGAGGTGCGGTGCCCCCATACGGATCGGGGGCACCCAAACGCACAGGCTAAAGGTTTGTAACGTTCTCTGCCTGAAGGCCTTTGGGGCCTTTCTTCACTTCAAATTCCACTGCTTGACCTTCGTTGAGCGATTTATATCCGTCCATCATAATTGCCGAGAAGTGCACGAACACATCTTCTCCGGTTTGGCGCTGGATAAAACCATAGCCCTTCGAAGCATTGAACCACTTCACTGTTCCTTGTTCCTTCACTTCCACTACCTCGTAGGCGCTTTCCCATCCTGGCTGGGTCTGCGACATGGAATTGCTTTGCCCCTCTTGGTCAGACTCTTGGTTTGCTCCGGGCGAAGAATTGCCCGTCTTCTCCCAAGCCCCGTGACAGCCTCCAGCCCGCAAAAAAGGCCGCAAAGATTGTCCTTGCAGCCACCACGAGCGGGTCAAAAGGTATTACAAGAGCAACAAACGCTAGTCAAAGAGTACCATGAAATAAGGCGTTTGTCCACGCGGCTGGTTCATGCAAGACAACTACACTGCGCGATCTAAATCATTGAAATGTATAGGGTTAACTCAGGAATGGATACGGAGTAAACGGTGCAAAAGCACCGATTATGACTACTCAATCGATTCCGGTTGCAGGCTCAAACCGCCTTCCCCAGAGGTTTTCTTTTCCCAGTACTTCCGGACCCACGCCTCCCAACTCTTCCCGGCTGCTGGATCCCGACCTGTGAACGCCAGTGCCGCAATTTCACTGTAAGAGATTTTCTGGCGCTGGTTGGAATCTTTCGGCAACAGGCGCACGAATGAGGCAGCGAGTGTAGGGCCGGACACACGATCGAAGATGTATCCCTCGATCTTCTTGCCCTCTTTGGTGGTTAGGGTCACGTCACCGCGATAATCGAAGGCCTTTTCGAGTGCCTCGCGCAATTCTTCCTCAGTTGCCAGCTCGGGTAACCATCCTTCAACGGTTTCCCGCATTCTTCCTGGAGCCACTTCGAGAGCATCAGGATTCTGGGGAGAAGGTTCCGAGTGGGCAGGCGAATCGGCGTGTCGAGGGCCCGTCAAGCGCGCGTCTCCTCGAGCTGGGACTTGCCTTTATCGATCTGAATGAGCGGATTATAAGAATGAACAGGTTTTGCCGGTTCATTCAATAGCGAGAGCGCATTACGGTCCGCGTAGTTCACTGTGAACGTTGCCTTCATAGCTGCCCAAAGCCCCCGCAAACCGCTGAAAGTATGGTCCATGGCTGAGGCTTCGTAGCCGCTATGCACCATACAATTCGCACACTTTGGATTTCCGGATTCCGTGCCGTAGTTCTGCCAAGCCGTCGTTTCCAGCAACTCCTGAAACGTGTCGGCGTAGCCGTCTTGAAGCAAATAACAAGGCTTTTGCCAGCCAAATACGTTATAGGTTGGCATGCCCCAGGGTGTGCAGGCGTACTGCTGTTTGCCCATCAGAAATTCCAGGAACAGTTTTGACTGGTTGAACTGCCAGCTCTTCTTGCGATTCGATAGGATGGCCCGGAAGAGTCTCCGTGTGCGTGCCCGGCCCAAGAAGTGCTTTTGATCCGGCGCCTTATCATAGGAATAGCCCGGCGAAAGCATCATGCCTTCCACTCCCAACTTCATCATGTCATCGAAAAATTGCCGGACGCTGTTGGGGTCTGCGCCATCAAAGAGCGTCGTGTTGGTCGTGACGCGAAAGCCCCGGTTCAATGCTTCCTTGATTCCCGCCACTGCCAAATCGTAACCGCCTTCGCGGCATACCGAAAAATCGTGATGTTCGCGCTGGCCGTCCATGTGAACGGAAAACGTCAAATATTTGCTCGGTTTGAAGAGATCCAGTTTTTCCTTGAGCAGCAGTGCGTTTGTGCAGAGATAGATGTATTTCTTGCGTGCGACCAACCCTTCGACGATCTTGTCGATCTGCGGGTGCATCAGCGGTTCGCCGCCGGGGATGGAAACCATCGGCGTGCCGCACTCATCGACAGCCTTGAAGCACTCTTCAGGGCTCAATTCCTTCTTCAAAATATGCGCGGGATACTGAATCTTCCCGCAGCCGGCGCACGCCAGATTGCAGCGGAACAGTGGCTCCAGCATCAGCACAAACGGGTAGCGCTCGCGCCCAGCAAGTTTTTGCTTGAGGACGTACGTCGCAACCGTCCACATCTGTGAAATAGGTACCGGCATTTAACCCGCTTATGATCGAACGAGATGGGGGGTACACTTCGCGCCCCGCAGAACCATTGTACCTGAAACCTTGCACGTTCTGCTTGCGTGCTTTTCATCAGATGCAAGGGGGCGTTCTTTCGTGGCATCGCCTTTCTGGCACGGGACGTGCACCTCCCATTCGAAGAGTGGGGACTTGTCCGCTCTCCGCGGGGGTAGAATCGAGCCATCTCAAAGGCTTGAGAATATGGGCATCATGTCCCGAGACAATCTTCTAACTCTGTTCGGTGAGTTCGAGCGCTATGGCAGCGATATCGCGTTTGTGCAGCGGCAAGGTTATCGGCGCGAGGCGTGGACATACCGCAAGCTCGCCGGTACTGCCTATGCGTGCGCCTTGGAGTTGAAAAAACGCGGCGTTCGCACAGGCGATCGCGTCCTGCTCTGGGGGCCGAACACCGCCGAATGGACTGCAGCTTTCTGGGGTTGCTTGCTGCGCGGGGCGGTGGCAGTGCCGATGGATGACGGTGCGACCCTTGATTTTGCGGGGCGAGTGGCCTGCGACGCGGGTGTTAAATTGGTTGTCGCTTCGCGGGAAAAGCCCGCACTCGATCCCGCCATCCTGACGCTCGTACTGGAGGACTTGCCCGGCACAACAGGGCAAGTCAGCCCGGTTCCCTTCGATAGCTTTGCCGATGAGGCCGTCACGCGAAATCATATCGCACAGATTCTTTTTACTTCGGGTACGACGGCCGAGCCGCGCGGTGTGGTTTTGACGCATGGCAATTTTCTGGCAAACCTCGAGCCCCTCGAACGCGGGATCGATCCCTATCGAAAGTATGAGCGATGGTTTCATCCCCTTCGCTTCGTCAGTCTCGTTCCGCTCAGCCATGTATTTGGCCAATTCATGGCGCTGTTCGTGCCGCCGCTGTTGGGCGCGACTGTAATCTTCGAACAATCAGCGAATCCTTCGGAGATTATTCGAACCGTTAAGCGCGAACGGGCCACTGCGCTCATCGCGGTGCCGCGCATGCTCGATGGTTTACATGCCGGAATTGAGCGCGAATTCGAAGTGCTCGGAGGGAGCGTCTGGCTGAAGAACAATCTTGCTGCTGCGAGTGGTAAAAAGTTTTTGCGGCGCACGTGGCGCTTCCGGAGAATTCACCGCCGATTCGGCTGGAAATTTTGGGCCTTCATATGCGGGGGCGCGGCGCTTTCGAGAGACACGGAGGAGTTTTTCAAGCGCGTGGGCTACGCGGTCGTACAGGGTTACGGAATGACCGAGACAGCTTCACTGATCAGCCTAAATCATCCGTTTCGCGCGACCGAGGGATCGATTGGAAAGGTCTTGCCGGGGCGTGACTTCAAGCTAGCAGAAGACGGCGAAATTCTGGTGCGCGGAGAGAATGTTGCGAGCGGCTACTGGGAGGGCGGAGCGCTGCGGCAGGGAGTACGTGACAGCGAAAATTGGCTGCGCACGGGAGACATTGGCGAAGTCGATGCCGAGGGAAATCTGCGGTTCAAAGGCCGCAAGAAAAACGTCATCGTCACGCCCGCCGGACTGAATGTATTTCCCGAGGATATAGAAGCGGCGCTTCGTAAACAAACTGACGTCCGCGATTGTGTTGTCATTCCCATCGAGGCCGACGGCAACGCTGAGCCCTGCGCCATTTTGCTGATGGACACCAGTTCCGATGCGGAAGATTCGGCGGCGGGCGCGGCGATTACCAGTGCCAATGCTTCGCTCGCCGAATACCAGCGCGTGCACCGGTGGCTCGTCTGGCCGGAGCCTGATTTTCCACGCACGCCGACCGGCAAACCTCGCCTGAACCTTATCGCTGCGCGCGCGGGAGAGTTGTTCGCCGGCGCATCGCCGCCTAAAGGTCACCTCGGATCTTTGGATGACTTGCTCGCCAAATTCTCATTGGGAAAGAGTGCCTCGGAAAAGTTGGAGAAGCACTTGGCGCTTACCTCACTCGACCGCGTCGAATTAATGAGCGCGCTCGAAACGCGCTTCCAGGTCGAGCTGAATGAAACGTCCTTCGCCGAGGCAAAAACCGTTGCAGACGTGCAGCGCCTTCTGCAACAGCCCTCGGCCCGTCGCACGGAATATTTCTATCCACGATGGACGCAGCGCGCATCAGTGCGTTGGCTGCGGCTCGCGGTCTACTACGCGCTGGTCTGGCCCGCCACGCAAATCCTGGCGCATCCGAACATCGTCGGCCGAGAAAATCTTCGTGGTGTACAAGGGCCGGTTCTCGTCATTTCCAACCACATCACGCGCCGCGCGGACATTGGCTTAATCCTCGCTGCGCTTCCGCCGCGCTTTCGCCACTTTCTCGCGATCGCCATGGGCGGTGAATCTCTGCAAAGGATGCGCCAGCCGCCGCGCGATTGGTTTTTCCCTAAACGCTGGGCGTATCAGTTGGGTTACGGCCTCGTCACCTTGCTGTTCAATGTCTATCCTCTGCCGCAGCAGTCCGGTTTTCGAGAAAGTTTCCGCTTTGCCGGCGAATCCGCCGACCGCGGCTACAGCCTCCTCGTCTTCCCCGAAGGCGAGGTCAACAATTCCGAAGATGGCCGCATGGCGGCTTTCCAAAGCGGCATTGGACTGTTGGCGAAAAATCTCCGTCTCCCCATCATTCCGATGCGTCTTGATGGCGTCTGGCAAATGAAGAAAGAGCGCCGCCGCCTCGCTCACTTCGGCGAAATCACGGTCCATATCGGCGCACCGGTTATCTTTCCTCGCGAAACGCCCCCGGAGGAGATCGCTAGTCGGCTGGGATCAGTCGTTCTCGCGCTGTAGAGATTTGGCGGATTGTTTCTGACTGCATCGCAGGATCAGAACCAAAAGGTGAATCTACCTCGAAGAAGCTCGCAAAGCCTTGCGCATGAAGATCGTGGCCTGAGGGTTGTCGTTATAGCGCGTCGTCAATTCAAATCCTAGTGAGGCGTAGAACCGTTGCGCTGCCGCCATCTCATCGGCCGTATCCAAATAAAGCCACTCATAATCATATTCACACGCGTAAAGCTCCAGAGATTGATACAGAGCAGCCGCGATTCCACGACCGCGAACTCGTGGCTGCACATACAAGCGTTTGACCTCTCCGCTGTGCGCGATGCTCCCGAGCGGACGGAGCGCAATGCATCCGACAACAATCTCTTCAAGTACCGCAAGCCAAACCCCCGCTCCATCGCGGAAGTACACGCGTTCGAAATCTTCTTTGGCATCCCGCGCGATAACCCCAGCGGCCTCGTAATATTCTTCGATGATTTCCCAAGCAGTATCGCAATCTTCCGCGCGGGCGCGGTCTACGGCCGGTGGATCTGCTGCGCGGTTATTCATTCCTGGCATTGTCGAAGCCCGCGGCGAGATTCCCGCTTCGGAAAAGTCTCCCTCAAGAACGGCACGAAAAAAGCTCCATTTTGGCTGCGGCAGCGTTGCCTTTCCGTCAAACATCCGTCAGGCACTCTCCGGGAATTTCACGTTTCCAGGGAAAACGCGAAAACGCGTTCTGTGGCAAAATAGAGGGTCGTACGTGATGGATTTATGGCTGACCGCACAATCATGGCCTTGGAACGCCCCGCAAAACAAGCTAAGGGGTCCAAGAAGTCTCCAACGAATAGCGAACAGCGCGAACGTGTTTTTGATGCGTTTCGCCGCTGGGGTTATTACGAAGCTACTCTCGATCCTCTGGGTGTGTTCCAACCGCTGAAGCATCCTGATCTCGAACTGACCGGAGAGGCTGCCGAAGAAGCGCGTCGCATCTATTGCGGAAACATAGGCGTGGAATTCATGCACCTGCCGGAACCAGATCGCCGGCGCTGGATTACAGAGCGCATCGAAGGCCCCGAGCTGGCGGTCAATCAAGAAAAGATTCTCGAACGGCTGGTCCGCGCCGACCTCTTCGAGCAGGTCCTCCAGGCTCGCTACCTTGGCACCAAGCGCTTTTCGCTCGAGGGTGTCACCTCGCTAATCCCGCTTCTCGATTCGATCCTCGACACTGCGGGCGATTTCGGCGCCGTCGATTGCATCATGGCCATGAGCCATCGCGGCCGCCTGAACGTGATGGTCCATGCTGCCTGCAAATCGCCGCACGAAGTGGTCTCCGGATTTGAAGATGTCGATCCACGCAGTGTGCTCGGCGCGGGCGACGTGAAGTATCACGTTGGCGCCACCGGCGTATACACGACAACGGCCGGCAAGCCCATCAACATGCATCTCGTTTCGAATCCAAGTCACCTCGAAGCTGTCGCTCCAGTCGCCATGGGCCGCGCCCGCGCTAAGCAGACGCGCCACGGCGTGGATGGCCCGATCATCGACCGCTCGCGCGAAACGCTCAACCAGGTTTGGCCCATTGTAATGCACGGTGACGCGGCCTTTGCTGGCCAGGGCATCCTGGCGGAAACTCTCAATCTCGCAGATCTCAAGGCTTACACCGTGGGTGGCACGGTTCAGATCATCGTCAACAATCTCATCGGATTCACCACGCAGCCCGCGCAAGAGCATTCATCGCGTTTCGCTTCAGACATTGCTAAACGCCAAAGCGTTCCTATCTTCCACGTCAACTCAGAAGATCCCGATGCCGTCGTGCGTATCGGAAAACTCGCCGCCGAGTATCGCGCGACCTTCGGCAGCGACGTCGTTGTGGCCATGACGGCCGACGGCCGCCATGTCCACAACCAAGTCGCTGACCAAGCCCTCGCGAAACCCGGCGGCGACGTGGTCATGGAGAG
>Ga0187820_1000031_pt1 | contig 23933 bp, 21 predicted proteins | sample NC_wetland_sal_i_19_FD_132409 | JGI IMG/M metagenome (GOLD analysis project Ga0187820, IMG submission 132409) | Wetland sediment microbial communities from Neuse River Estuary, North Carolina, USA - SO4_5 | ecosystem: Environmental > Aquatic > Freshwater > Wetlands > Sediment | place: USA: North... | reverse complement strand
GTTTCGATCCCGAACTGCAAGCAAAGCTTAATCGTCTTGCCACTGAACAGGGCCGCGATAGTGAGGCTCGCGGCGAATATCTGAACGAATGCACTTGCCGCGCAACTTAGGATCAATTAGTTTTTAGATGACAATGAAACTCTATCGTACGACCTCCGCAGTCATCCTGGAACAGCAACGCCAGTGTTATGTCCTGCCCGAGACGAATCTGGACATGCTCCTTGCCCGCGAAGATCTGCATCAACACCTGCTACGAAGGATCGCCAGCCTCCCAACCTTCGCCGAAGTTCCCGCGGATGGGCCGTTCCTGCCTCCCATTGGTACGCAAGAAGTCTGGGCAGCTGGCGTGACGTACTTTCGGAGCCGCGCCGCTCGCATGGATGAATCGAAAACAGCCGGTGGCGGCGATTTTTACGATCGCGTCTACAGTGCCGAACGCCCCGAACTCTTCTTTAAGTCCACTGCCAGTCGCGTCGTCGGGCATGAAGGCAAAGTCGCGATTCGCTCTGATGCGAAGTGGTCGGTTCCGGAGCCCGAACTCGCCCTTCTATGCAGCCCAACGGGAAGGATCACGGGATACACGATCGGAAACGACATGAGCTCGCGGGACATCGAGGGCGAAAACCCCTTGTATCTCCCGCAGGCCAAGGTCTACAACCGAAGTTGCGCGTTGGGCCCGTGTATTCTCATCAGGGAACAACCATTGGATAGTTCCACCAAAATTGAGCTGGAGATTTTTCGGGAAAACTCTTGCGTATTCCGTGGCGCCACCAGTCTCGACAGCATGAAACGCGACCCAAAGACCCTCGTCGAGTATCTGTTTCGCGACAACGTCTTCCCATCTGGCTGTTTTTTGCTCACCGGTACTGGCGTCGTGCCGCCGGACTCGTTCACATTGCAACCTTCCGATGAGATCCGCATCTCCATAAACGATATTGGCACCTTAACCAACTTCGTAGGCTGATCGCAAAAAGCCGGGAACGCCTTCGACGCGGGGTGGTCGGCTCTTGAATCCGAAGGAAGATTTGGTTGGGTGGCCGGCGCTTGAATTCGTAGAAGCCGTTTCATAATCAAGCTAGCTTTTTGATTCTATTGGGTCGAAAACGGGTTATCCAACAACCTCTAGGAAGCTTTGCTTGGCCCATCTTTGCAAGTGTAGGGCTATCTGTCGCTAGCCAGTTGATCCAGTCAGGTTTTTGCCTTTTCCACACATTTCCACAGCCTTATCAACCCAATCACTCCCCCGCCAACTCGTTCCAATCCCTCAACTTCCGCCATCCCCATTCGAATCCGCCCCCGTCGTTAGAATGACATCAGAGTAATACAATTAAAGTAGTGGATAAGCCGCTAATACTCTGCTATCATTTTGCATGTTTCGCCCAAGCCTTCCCCAATCCCGCCCCGGTTTTCCACTCGCCTCCCTCCCATTTCCTTCTTTTCCGAACCTTTGTGAACGGCGTCTATCTCGAACTATTCAGGCTGTCTGCGCGTTTAATTTCCCTCCTCACGGCCGTCATCTCCAACGCAGTGCCCGAAGGTTCCGACCCTGTCGGCAGGGATCTGATTTTCTTTTCCTTTTCGCCGCTCATCACTCGCCATTCGCCGCTAAGTCCTTCAGACTCCGCACTTCGAGGGAATACACCAATATCCCCTTTAGAATGTGCATTTCCAAAATGAAGGACTTAAAACCCTTTAGAATCCGCATTTACGAAAAAACGGGGGTGGGTACCCAGTTTCCAGCACTCGCGCGCAATCGCCCAATCTTCCTGGGCCGCCAAAATCAGAACACGCACCGTCGAGCCGGCCGTCGAAATGTCACTCTCCATCGGCGAGGACAAGTTTTTCTCCGCATCGATCGCCAACCCGAGAAAGCCCAGGTTCGCGCACGCCGCAGCCCGCACTTCCGCCGAATTCTCGCCAATCCCCGCCGTAAACACCAGGACGTCGATCCCATTCAGTGCCGCGACCATCGAGCCGATGCCCGACCGCAGCCGATGCACAAAAATATCGAACGCCAGCTTGGCCCGCGTGTTTCCTCGTTTCATGGCCGCAACAACCTCGCGCATGTCGCTCGAAACTCCGGAAATTCCCAGCAACCCCGATTTCGCATTCAACAGTTCATCTATCGTCTTGCCATCGAGCCCGTCTTGCCGCATCAAAAACGTCAGAATTCCTGGATCAACTGAACCCGAGCGCGTACCCATCATCAGTCCATCCAACGGCGTAAACCCCATAGTCGTATCGACGCTGACCCCGCCGCGAATCGCCGCCAGCGAGCAGCCGTTGCCGAGATGGCACGTCACAAGTTTCAACTCGGCCAGATTTCGTCCCAGCAATTGCGCCGCTCGCCCCGCGCAATATTGGTGGTTGATTCCATGAAAGCCGAATTTACGAATCCCGCGCTGCACCCAGTCGTACGGCCCAGGATAAACCGCTGCTGCGTCCGGCAATGTCGCATGGAATCCCGTGTCAAACACGGCCACTTGCGGCACGTGCCCGCACAATTTCTCAATTTGCGCGATGCCTTCAAGCTCCGCGCGATTGTGCAGCGGCGCAAACAGAGCCATTTTTTCGATTGCCGCCGTAACTTGCGCGGTAATCAGCGTCGGCTTCGTGAACTCGCGTCCGCCATTCACAACCCGGTGCCCGACCACATCGATTTCCGAAAGTTTTGCAAGCACCTGGGTCTCGCCGGAAACCAGCGCCTGCAAGAGCTGGGCAATGGCTTCATCTCTCTTGCCTTTATCCAGCTTCTCATCCCGCTTTTTCCCGGAGCTTGTACGCACCTTGAGTGAAGCGCCCTCTTCACGCCACTCGATCTTGGCTTCCCAGAGCGGGGCCAGCGGAGAATCCGGGAGCGAAGCGCCCAGTTCGTAGAGACACGATTTTTGGCTGCTCGATCCGGAATTGAGGACCAGAATCTTCATTCAGTACGGCCATTTCCAATCGCGGATTTCCGGCATGTCCTCGCCGTGCTCCCGGATGTACTGCTTGTGATCGACCAATTTGTTTCGCAGCATCTGTTTGAAATGCCCATTCACAGGCCGCAACCGTGCAACGCGGTCCACCACGTCCCCCGCGAGGTGGAATCGATCCAAATCATTCAGCACCGTCATGTCAAACGGAGTCGTCGTCGTCCCTTCCTCTTTGTATCCGCGCACATGCAAGTTGTCGTGGTTCGTTCGCCGGTAAGTCAGGCGATGAATCAGCCAGGGATACCCGTGGTAGGCAAAAATGATGGGCTTGTCGGTGGTGAAGATCGAGTCAAAATCCGCATCCGTAAGTCCGTGCGGATGTTCCGACCTCGGCTGAATGGTCATCAAATCCACCACGTTAACCACACGGATCTTGAGGTCCGGAAAATTCTGCCGGAGCAAATCAACGGCCGCGAGGGTCTCCAGCGTTGGGATATCTCCCGCGCAAGCCATCACCACATCCGGCTCACTTTCTTTATCCGTCGAAGCCCATTCCCAAATCCCAAGCCCCGAGCTGCAATGTTCGATCGCGGATTTCATATCCAGGTACTGCAACGCCGGCTGCTTTCCGGCAACAATCACGTTCACGTAGTTGCGGCTCCTCAAACAGTGATCCGCCACGGAGAGCAGCGTATTCGCGTCCGGCGGCAAGTAAACCCGCACAATGTCCGCTTTTTTGTTCACGACATGATCGATGAATCCCGGATCCTGATGCGTAAAGCCGTTGTGGTCCTGCCGCCAGACGTGCGAAGTCAAAAGATAATTCAGCGAAGCAATCGGCCGCCGCCACGGTATGCCTCGCGTGACCTTCAGCCATTTCGCGTGCTGGTTGAACATGGAATCCACGATGTGGATGAACGCTTCGTAGCAAGAGAAAAATCCGTGCCGCCCGGTCAAGAGATATCCTTCGAGCCAGCCCTGGCAGAGATGTTCGCTGAGCACTTCCACGACGCGGCCGCTTGGCGACAAGTGCTCATCGGTCGCAAGGATCGGCTCCATGAAATCTTTGTCGGTCGCTTCGTACAGAGCTTCGAGCCGGTTGGAAGCAGTTTCGTCCGGGCCGAAGACACGGAAATTCTTTGCGCCTTCGTTGAGCCGCATCACGTCGCGCAAGAGATGTCCGAGAACGCGCGTGGCCTCCGCGTTTTCTGTTCCCGGTTTGCTCACTTTTACGGCGTACTTGCGAAAATCGGGCATCGCAAGTTCCCGGAGCAAAATGCCGCCGTTGGCGTGTGGATTGGCTCCCATGCGCCGGTCGCCCGCTGGCGCCAGTTCCGCGAGTTCGGGCACAAGCTTGCCGTCCTTGTCGAACAACTCTTTCGGCTTGTAGCTTTTCATCCAGTCTTCAAGCTGCTTGAGGTGCTCTGGTTTCTTAGCAAAGTCCGCGATCGGAACCTGGTGTGCTCTCCAGGTACCTTCCACTGGTTTGCCATCGACGACTTTGGGTCCCGTCCATCCCTTCGGCGAGCGCATAACGATCATCGGCCACGTTGGCAACCCGGTCACTTTTTCGCTTCGCGCGTGTTTCTGGATCGCTTGGATTTCATCGAGCACCGTATCCATCGTTTGCGCCATCTGTTGATGCATCCGTTGCGGATCGTGGCCATCAACGAAATGAGGCTTGTAGCCGTAGCCGCAAAACAACTGGGTGAGCTTTTCATCCGACAGGCGGGCAAGCACAGTTGGGTTGGCAATCTTGTAGCCGTTCAGATGAAGAATGGGCAGGACAGCGCCGTCGCTTTCGGGATTGAGGAATTTGTTACAATGCCAACTGGTGGCGAGCGGCCCTGTTTCCGCTTCGCCATCGCCCACCACGCAACAGACGAGCAAATCCGGATTATCAAACGTCGCGCCGTAGGCGTGCGTGAGCGAGTATCCCAGCTCGCCTCCTTCGTGGATCGAACCGGGCGTTTCTGGCGCGACGTGGCTCGGAATTCCGCCGGGAAACGAGAATTGCTTGAACAATCTGCACATTCCCTCCTCCGTTTGGGAAATGTGCGGGTAGAGCTCGCTATACGTCCCTTCCAGATAGGTGTTCGCCACGAGCGCTGGGCCGCCATGCCCGGGACCGGCAACGTAAATCACGTTCAGCCCGCGTTTCTTGATGACGCGGTTGAGATGGGCATAGATGAAATTTTGACCGGGCGTAGTGCCCCAATGTCCCAGAAGGCGAGGCTTGATGTGCTCGAGTCGCAAGGGTTCACGCAGCAGCGGATTAGCCAACAGATAGATTTGTCCCACGGAGAGATAGTTCGCGGCACGCCAGTAGGCGTGGACTTTGCGCAACTCTTCGGGAGAGAGCGGCTGCGGAATAGCAGCCTGCGCCGATCCTGTTCCTGAGGTGGATGGCATGATGTTTTCTCCTTCAATCAGATTTTATCCCACTTAAGCACTGCGATCTCGTCTCAGCTCTTGGAGCTTTTTGGAAGCCAGGCGGATAGGAGAGATCTTCGTTCATTTCCGCTCTACGTCTCGGCACGGCGGAAGACGCATTTGGCGGTGCTCAAAGCTCACTTTTACCCGATGGATGCTTCGCCTTGACTGGCGGCAACTCAGTTTCCGTGATTTAGCTCACATCTGGGTGTGCTGTATTGCACAGACGAAAATCGCCTGTTGGACAACAATGCCCCCCAATTTGGAGGAGGCGAGTGCCTTGCTTTTGTCCTGATGAGTCCTGCGCGTGGGAAAGCAGACAGACGGTTCGGCAAGCGTGGGAGCCATGGGAGCACTCGAATCCATTCTGGGACTGGGTTATTGTACTGACGTCAAAATGGCATTTAAACCTCACTGCTGCGCGGAACCATAGCGAAATGTTCCTAGCGTGAAGCGGTTTCGAAGCATTGTGATGGGAGTCACAGACGTGGAATGAGGCTTGCAGTAGATTTGCGAAACTGTAGGCGTCTAGCTAGTGGGTGAGTGAGTGGAGGGGTGAAGATGGGAGTTCAGCGGAAGAAGCCGAGGATAGTTTTTCTGATCGGTCTCCTGCTCTTTTTCGTAGTAGCGGTGGCCTCCTTCGGCGGGCAACCCAAGCGGCACAGTGCGGGAAACAAAGCGGATCAAGAAACTTATAAGCCCCCCACGGATCCCTCACTTTACGTGGGCACGGAGACCTGCAAGACCTGCCACGCGGACATGCCAGCCAAGGGGTTCTACGATCGTTATGAAAATTCGCCGCACTTTGTAACCACTTTGGACACGAAGAACGGTCCGGGATTTCATGGCTGCGAAGCGTGCCATGGTCCGGGCAAAGCGCACGTGGACGGAGGCGGGGACAAGACCAAAATCTTCATGTTCGAGAAAGCCTCGACACAGGAAATCAATTCGCGGTGCCTGGTTTGCCACGCGAGCAGCACGGAGCACATGCATGTAATCAACTCGATCCACACGAAGAATGATGTGAGCTGCATTTCGTGCCACTCGCCGCACCACGCGAAAGAAGCGAACTTTTTGCTGATCAAATCGCAGCCGGAGCTTTGCTACACGTGCCATTTGCAGCAAAAAGCGCAGTTCGAAATGCCATTCCATCACCGGGTGAATGAAGGGCTAGTGCAGTGCACGGACTGCCATAATCCGCATGGCACCGTGAAGGGCAATCAGGTGCGGACTTCCTCGACGCAGAGCGAAATCTGCTTCAAGTGCCACACCGACAAGCAGGGGCCATTTGTTTTCGAGCACCAGCCGGTGAAGACGGATGGATGTCAGACATGCCACCTGGTCCACGGCGGGCCGAATCCGCACATGCTGAAGGTGAGCAACGTCAACCTGCTGTGCTTGCAGTGCCACACGACTTCAAGCTTCAGCGGGGCGCCTGGGGCTCCCTCGTTCCACAACCAGGCAAGCTTTTTCCAGTCTTGCGTACTGTGTCATGCGCAAATACACGGCTCCAACTTCGACAAGACGTTTTTCAAATAGGAGCCGTCATGAAATCTATTTCGGATAAAGACAAGGCAGGCAAGCCGGAAATAAAGTTTCCGCACGGAAATGGAGAAAAGCCATGAAAGGCCGCCTGAGGGTTCACGCAATTCCTTTCGTTTTCGGCATTGCCATAGTGGCGCTTTTCCTTCCGCCCGTGGCCTGCGCCCAAGACGACTCCGAACAAACTAAGGGGATCAATTCGGGCGGGTACAACATTCACCAGACACTCGAGTTTGGCTACCGGTCCAGCAACATCAACGGAAACATGGACACGTACAATACCTTCGAAAACCTCGGTTCCGGTTTCCGCCTTTTTGATTATGACGTGCAGATGCGCTCGCTCGATCATCACGGGATGGTGTTCGACACACTGACTTTCAGCAACTTCGGATATGGCGGAGACCCAAACAACGTTTCAAGGCTGCGAATCGAAAAGAACAAATGGTACGACTTCCGGGTGCTGTTTCGCCGAGACAAGAATTTTTGGGACTACAACCTCTTCGCGAACCCCATGAACCCCGCCGCGTTAAACCCAGCCGGGTCTTTAACAACGGGATGCTACGTGGGACCACCGACGACCGCTTTCCCGCAGGGCGCACCGGCTTATTGCTCGAAGCCTTCCGTGGCGCAAACCACTTCGGTTGACAGCTTGTATCTTACGCGGCGGATGCAGGACTATGATTTGACGGTGCTCCCGACTTCCAAGGTGCGATTCCGATTGGGATATTCCCGTAATCGCAACCAGGGACCCGGATCCATCTCGACAGATAGCGGAACAATCTCGGCATTCGATGCGAATTATAATTACACCACGAACGCCTATCGCATGGGCGTCGATGTCCGGATCCTGCCGCGCACAACGATTTCGTTTGACGAGTTCCTGAGCTACTTCAAGCAGGACAACGTCATCCTGGACAACCCGACAGTCAATCCGGGGAATTTCGGGTACGTGCTGGGGACCGTTCCGGGGCAAGGCACACCGGCCGGAACGCCGGTAGACCTGGGAAACATTTGGAGCACGCAAACCACCGCGGAGGCGCTCCCGTGCGCGACTCCGATCGTGGCCGGCACTACCAACACCGCGACTCCGACCTGCAACGCCTATTTGTCTTATAGCCAGGTGGGCAATCCGCGAAATTTTATGCCAACGGAGAGGCTTCGCTTCCAATCGAACTACTTCAAGAACTTCGAGATGTCCGGCTCGTTTGGCTACAGCTCAAGCAACAACAAAATCCCGGATTTCCTTGAGACGGTGAACGGGTATACCTCACGCACTGCGGAGCGCGGAAGCACAACTGGGGGCCCAGCGAACGCGAAGCGCGTTTCGGTGAATGGGGATTGGTCAGGCGTGTACGCAATCACCAACAAGCTGCGGATTCTGGACTTCTTCCGGTATGACAACTGGCGCATTCCAGGCGTGTGGGACACGCTCGAGACAGCGGTGTACGGAACGCCCTCGCCGGGGCCGGGCGTCGTCGGTCTGCTGCTCTCACCGGGGGTGTTTAATCCGGCGAACTGCACGGCGGCTGGCCACTATAACCAAGCAACTTGTCCGCAGCATACAACAAGCTCGGCAGCCGATTTGACCAACGAAATCGCCTCGCAGTTTCTTGCGCAGAACATCAAGACGAACACACTGCAAATTGAGTACGATTTCACGCGGCGATATAGCGCGCACATCGGCTATTTCTACGAAAACCGGACAATCGCGAGCGAAGACGCGGCCTACGACACAGGCGAATACTATTTCCCGGGTGGCACGGCTGGGACGGCAGCGAACAATTATCTCGCAGCGCGCGGCGATTGCGCCCTGGCTGCAGGCGTTTTGCCCGCCGCTTGCACGCTTTTGACGACCGGGCCGTACGCCGGCGCGATTGTGGAAGGCTCGCCAACGAACCCGATTCCCGACGCGGGGAACGACACGTCGCGGAATTTAACGATCATCAACACACAAGCGCTGCTAGCAGGGTTTGTGGCGCGTCCCATCGACGCCCTGCGCATCACTGGCAATTTTGAATTCGGGTATAACGACCAATCGTTCGCGCGGATCGATCCCCGGCAAGTGCAGTCCTACAAGATTCATGCGGAGTACAAACCGCGGCCGTGGGCAAATATCGATGGGGCCGCGGAGATTCATGAAAACCGTGACAACGTCTACCAGGTAAATAATCTGGAGCATGACCGCTCGTACAGTTTCGCGACCATGCTGACGGCGAATCCGCGGCTATCCGTGGATTTCGGGTACAACTACTGGAATGTTTTTACGCAGTCATTGATCTGCTTCGCCTACTCCCAAACCTCGGCAAATCCGGCACCGCCACCCACGACTGTGGTTGCTTCGGCATTTCCTCCTGGCGTGCCGGAGTTGCCGACAGGGACAGCGTGCCCGATTGCGGGCGCTTCTGCGCCGCTGGGAGCGCTGGAGACGTACGCCAGCACGGATCATTTCGCGCATGCCACGGTGATCTGGAAGGTGATGAAGCGCGTGACGACGATGATGGGTTATAACGGCAGCTTTGTCCGCGGCAATACAATATTCCTGAACCCGTTGACGCCAACCGGCACGAACAATTTCAACTATCAGCGGCCGTTTGCGTCGCTTGCCATCGATATGGGCGGCGGGTTCACTTACAAAATGGCGTGGAATTATTACGGGTTCAACCAGGGAGGAAACACGAGCCCGTTTGGGCTTGCGGCGATTCCTTTGCAGGACTTTAACGGCAGCAATGCTACGTTCTCGCTGAGGTATTCATTCTGAAGAGAGCTTGGAAACGCGATGAGCCGGACAGCGCTTGAAATCTGCCCGCGTGGAAACTTCCGGGGAATCTTGTGCGCACTCTGCGATGAACACGCAACTTAGAGCGAAGAGGCGCGCCATCGGAAGTCACGGGGGAACATTTTGTAAGAAGGCACACAGGAGGTCAGCGTGATGAGAATTTGCACAGGGAAGCTGATGTTGGTTGCAGGGACAATCGGATTGCTTCTGCTTCTCGGTTCGCCGATCAGCGCGCAAGAAACGGGAGAAAGCCTCTTCAAGGCGAAGTGTGCGATGTGCCATGGAGCCGATGCAACGGGTAAAACGGCGATGGGGCAGGCGCTCAAAATTCCCGACCTGCATTCCGAGGACGTTCAGAAGCTGAGCGATGCGGAGCTGACGCAAATTATCACCAAGGGCAAAAACAAGATGCCCGCTTACGAGACCAAGCTGAGCAAGGAACAGATCTCGCAGCTGGCCGGGTTTGTCAGGGAGTTGGCAAAGAAGCACTGAATCAGCGCGGAAGGGCGCCGCGTTCAAAGATACTTTTCCTATTCCTATGACAACCGACGACTTTCCACAGATTCGGCCTGCACGGCGCCGCCTCGTTGAGGTATTGCTCGGTGGGGGCGTGCTCGCTTCCGTCGTTTCATTTTTATATCCAGTGCTGAAATATTTGGTGCCGCCTGTCGTACCTGACTTAGGTGAAGACGAAGTCGTTGCCGCCAAGGTGGGAGATCTGAAACCGAACAGTTCGAAGATTTTCCGTTTCGGCAGCCGCCCCGCTCTGCTGCTCCTCACCGCCGAAGGGGAGTACCACGCCGTCTCCGCCGTTTGCACTCATCTCGGTTGCACGGTTCAGTACCGGAGTGATCTGCATGAAATCTGGTGCGCTTGCCACAACGGCACGTACGGTCTTGACGGAAGAAACATTTCCGGACCTCCTCCCCGTCCATTGGAAAGCTTTCAAGTAAATGTGCGCGCAAACGAAATCGTCGTGACCCGGACACGGGGAGCATGAAGTGCAGCTGGTCAAGCACATACACGACTGGATCGATGAACGATTCGGCTGGGCGAAACTGACCGAGCCGCTGCGCCACAAAACGGTCCCGATTCACAAGCTCTCTTATTGGTATTTCCTGGGCGGCATCACGCTTTTCCTGTTCGGAATCCAGCTGTGCACGGGGATTCTGCTGCTCTTGTATTACCGGCCGAGCGCCAACGAAGCGTTCGAAAGCGTGCAGTACATCATGACGCGAGTGCAGTTTGGGTGGTTGATAAGGTCCATCCATTCGTGGGCCGCGAACCTGATGATTTTCACGGCGTTCATGCACATGTTCAGCGTGCTTTTCCTGCGCGCATATCGGAAGCCGCGGGAACTGACCTGGGTCAGCGGCATGATCCTACTGTTTTTGGTTCTGGGATTTGGATTCAGCGGCTACCTGCTGCCGTGGAATACGCTGGCGTTTTTCGCGACCAAGGTGGGGACCCAAATCACGGGGCAAGTTCCGGTTGTCGGCCACACGATGATGGTTCTGCTGCGGGGCGGGGAAGAAGTGACCGGGGCGACATTGACGCGTTTTTTTGGAATCCACGTTGCGATTCTGCCGGGATTGACGGCGTTTCTGATTCTCGTCCATCTGGCTTTGGTGCAGCGGTTTGGGATGAGCCTGCCGCCGGGCGTAGAAGCCAATCTGAGCGTGAATCCGTCTGCCGTGCGAGAGATGAAGTTCCTGCCGAATTTTTTGTTGCGGGAAGTCATGGCGTGGTACATCGCGCTGGGGGTGCTCGGCGCGCTGGCAGCTTTGTCGCCCTGGGGGCTCGGAACCAAGGCGGATCCATTTGGATCGGCACCCGCGGGGATTCGTCCGGAGTGGTATTTCATGTTCATGTTTCAGACGTTGAAGTTCATTCCGTCGAAGATTTTGCACATCGATGGCGAACTCCTAGGGATATTGGCTTTTGGGCTTGCAGGGCTTATCTGGATTTTGCTGCCGTTTCTCGAAGGACCGCGGGAGAAACGCGGCGGGACGCTGATCCGGGGAGCGGGTGTGTTTGCCCTGTGCTACATCGTGGCGATGACGATTTATGGTTATTTTGCAAAATAAAATGATTGGGCGCGTTTTGTTGCTAAGTGTGGCGCTGTGCGCGCTGGCATCCGGGAGCCGCGCTCAAACGGCAAATACGTGTCTGGACTGCCATGGCGCGCTTGATCCTCCGCTCCAAGTGACTGAGGCGCAGTTCGCCCAAGACATTCACGCACAGAAGGGATTGACTTGCGCGAGCTGCCACGGCGGCGATCCAACAAAGGCCGACATGGGCGCTATGAGCAAAGCGGCAGGGTTTCGTGGAAAGATTGAACGCAGCCAAATTCCAGCGCTTTGCGGACGCTGCCATAGCGACGCAACTTTGATGAAGCAGTACAATCCCGGCTTACGAACCGATCAGTTCAGCCAATACGAAACCAGCGTCCATGGAAAACTGCTGGCCAAAGGGGATTCGAAAGTTGCTGTCTGCATAGATTGCCACGGGGTCCATGACTTGCGCCCGCCGAGCGATCCGCGCTCCAAAGTTTACCCGGTCAATGTGGCGGCGACCTGTGCACGGTGCCATGCCGATGCCGCCTACATGAAGCCGTACGGCATTCCCACGAACCAATTTGCAGAGTACCAGACGAGCGTGCATCATGCCGCGATGACGGTGCGCGGGGATCTGAGCGCTCCGACTTGCACGACCTGTCATGGCAACCACGGCGCGGCCCCGCCGGGCGTGGATTCGGTCAAGAATGTCTGTGCTAATTGCCATGTCTTCCAGGCGCAGATGTATGAGAAAAGTCCGCACAAGGAGGCGTTTCAGTCCGCCGGACTTCCTGGATGCGTGGTCTGCCATAGCAATCATGGGATTGCGCACCCGACGGACGCGAAGCTAGGCACCGGACAGCAGGGCGTGTGCGTGCAGTGCCATACCACTGGAGACGACGGCGATCGAGGCCGGGCGAACATCCTTGCGGGGCTAACTAAATTGGACGAGTCCATAAAATCCGCGGATCGGCTGCTCAATGTGGCCGAAACTTCGGGTATGGAAGTTAGCGAAGCCCGGCTGCAACAGGATCAAGCGCGGGATTCGCTGACCAAGGCGCGCGTAACGATTCACACCATTGAGCCGCAACTTGTTGACCAGGATATTCAAGCTGGATTGAAAATCACTGCGAAAGATTTGCAGGCGGGGAAGGATGCACTGTCCGAAAGGGGTTATCGTAGAAAGGGTCTAGGAATTGCAGTAATCTTCATATTGATTACACTGATGGGATTGTTTTTGTATATTCGGCAAATTGAGGGCCGTCGAGAGGCTGAGGTCCACGAGTTGTAAAAAGCAGAGGACCAGATACTGGGTACCAGCTTTTGAACGGAGAGAGAGTTTCTGGCAGCACGGCGCCGGGGCGGTGCTCTTAAATCCGCGCCAAGCGCGCAAAAGGAGGAACACGTGGAAAAGAATCTGAGTCGGATTGCGGCTGTGATGGCAGGTCTGGTTCTGGCGGGAAGCGTGCTATTGAGCGCGCCAGCCCGCGCCGATAGCGCTGGAGCAGCGACATTCAAAACAAAATGCGCGGCATGCCATGGTGCGGATGGGAAGGGCGAAACGGCTATCGGCAAGGCGGACAAGATTCGGGATCTGGGTTCCGCGGACGTGCAAAAGCAAACGGACGATGAACTCGCTGGAATTATTGGAAACGGGAAAGGCAAAATGCCGGCTTATGGCAAGAGCCTAAAAGCGGATCAGATTAAGGAACTCGTGGCGTTTATCCGCACCCTGAAGCAGTGAATGGCTGTTTGATTGACTTGGTGACATGCCAACAATCGCGACAGTAGTGCTCGTTGTGTTCAGCGCGGCACTCGCGGGGGTCGTGGTCGTGCGACCGGCGGTTACCGTGAGCCGCGCTGGAAAGACATTGGCGTTCGGCGTGCTTTTCTTTCTGCCGCTTTTTTCTCTCGCGGTGGGCTTGCAGAATGAGATGACGCGTTCCGAGAGCACGGCGTTCTGCCTTTCGTGCCACATCATGGAGCCTTACGGAAAGAGCCTGCACATCGACGACCCAAGCTACATTCCTGCGGCACATTTTCAGAATCATCGCGTTCCGGCGGAGCAGGCTTGCTACACGTGCCACACCAACTACGCGATGTTTGGGACGATCAAAGCGAAACTCGGCGGCTTGCGGCATCTTTACGTCTACTACCTCGGAAAGCCGCCATTGCCGGAGAACATCAAGCTCTACCAGCCATTCAGCAATCAGGTATGTCTCCATTGCCATCTCGGGGCGCGCTCTTTTGAAGAGGGAGTGGTGCATAATGCGGACCCGGCGACGCTTCCAGCGATTAAAGCCAACAAATTGTCGTGTATTTCGAGCGGTTGCCATGAGGTCGTACATAACGTCGGGCATTGGGGAAGCAACGTGAAGTTCTGGTATGGGAAGGACTGATGCATCTCGGGTACTCCATTGACCGACGGCTGCGGATATCCGGGATCCTGGTAATCCTGGGCCTCTTGATCGAGGCGGTTTGTCTGATGTGGTCGAGGCCGATTGCGTTTGTGGTGCTTGTGGTCTTTGGCGGGGCACTGATCGGCATTGGAGTATTGTTTTTTCTATATTCACTCATCTCCGCGGTTCCGCACCATACAGACCCTTCCGGGGCAAGTTCGGATAAAAAATAGTGCCCCGAAATTGAATTTAAGCGGAGCACGTCATCCTGCAATCCAGACAAATTGAAGCAGCGGGATACCTATGCGCATGCGAGGTTTCGAGATGAATGGGAGGATTGCGAGTCGTCAGAAGGGATTTTGAAGGATTTAGGACAGCGTGCTTTGCAGAACTTCCCGCAATAGTTCCTGCTTTGGTTGAGCAAGCTTATTTCCGTGCTCGGTGAGGTAAAAGACGTCGATGGCCTTTTGGCCTTCGGTGTCGATGAGGGCGACGTCAATGTTGAAGCCGAGACGGGCGAGTGCCGAGCCGACGTCGTAGAGCAGACCGGGACGATCCTGGGCCATGATTTCGAGAAGGGTGCTACGGGCGGAGGAGGCGTCATCGTAATTGATGCGCGTTTCGACGGTGACTTTGGGCGGGCGCGCTTTGCTGGCGCTTTCGCGGCCCTTGAGCAGGGGATCGAGAGGCGCTTTACCGTTCACCGTGTCCGCAAGACTTTTCTGGAGGCGCGCGATTTCGCCGGGATTCAGCTCGAGGGTGTGGTGCAGGTCGACAAATTGAAAGGTGTCCAGCACGATGCCGGCAGCGTTGGCAAAGGCGTCGGCTTTCACGATATTCATGCCCCAGCCGGCTAAGACGCCAGAGATGGTGGCGAAGAGCGCGGGGCGGTCGGCGGTCAACAAGGTGAGCGAGAAGGAATGATGGCGGGCTTTCACTTCGGTTTGCACGGGCTCGGCGCCGAGTTTTTGGTAGAGCTGGAAGTGCGCGGCGATTTCTTGGGCAGAGTGGACTGCGCGGTATCGGCGCGGGAAACCTTCGAGGAACCGTTCGATTTCCGCCTTATTCGCGCCGCCAGCCTGGGCGCAAATCTGGCCGAGCAAGGAGACTTCGTCGGAAGCGTGCAGGCGGTCGCGATCGAGCGTGCGGCTGAAGTAGTTCGAAGTGGCGACGAAAAGCTGCCACAACATTTCGGCTTTCCAGGGCGTTAGGGCCTCGGGATTTACGGCGTGAATGTCCGCGTAGGTCAAGAGGCACAAGCGCTGCAGACGTTCCTGTGTCCCTACGGCGCCCGCGAAAACGGAAACGGTGGTTGGGTCGAAAATGTCGCGGCGCTGGACGGTGGCGGACATGTCCAGGTGATGCTCGATCAGGAACTGGATTTCGGAGGTTTCGTATTCCGAGAGCTGGAGGCGCTTCGCAGCGCTCTCGAGGGCTTCGAGGCTGCCGGTAATGTGATTTTCGACGGCCATGCCCTTGCCAACGTCGTGCAGAAGGAGAGCGAGAATCAAGAGATCGCGGCGCTCGGCGGTTTTCCAGAGCTGCTGGAAATGAGCAGCGCGTTCATCCGGCGGATCAGCAAGCTCCTCAAGGTGTTCAATGGTGCGCAGCGAATGTTCGTCCACCGTATAGCGGTGATAGAAATCGCGGACCACCAACGAGTCTATAGCTCTGAATTCCGGCAGGACTTCCATAAGAAGGGAGAGGCGCTGCATGGGCCGGAGCGCCATGCTGGGGAAACCGGCCGCGAGAATTTCGCGCAGCGTGGACCAATTGACCTGTGTGTTTTTCTGGGGAAGCTCTGGATGTTTCAGGATGTAATAGATGGCGCGCTCGGCTTCGCGGCTGAGGGGTACGCCGGTTCGCGCGGCCTCGGTGAAGAGGGCAAAGGTTACCTGGCGGTCGGAAAGCGCGGGCTCGTCTATGACTTCGAGCAGGCCGTCCCGCACAATAAAAGGCTTTCCTTTGGCGGTTTCGGTGCGGGAGCCTCGTGCGGCGTTCATCAGTCTTTCCCGCAGTGACGGCTGCATGGCGGGCTTTTGCTCGATATAACGAAGGAGGAGGCGGTTGAGAACGCGCGCTTGGCGGAAATAGAGCCGCATCCATTCCTCGGGACTGCGTTTCGCGCCGGACGAAATTCCCAGAGAGCGATCCGCAGCCGCGGTTTGCAGCTCATAGGTGAGTGTATTGTCGTTACGGCCGTTGCTGTAATGGAGGAAGCAGCGAATGGCGCTGAGAAAATTGACGGCGTTGGCGGCCAATTCTTCTTCGCCCGCGCTGTTTTTCAAGCCGTCTTTCTGTCCATTGGCAATTTGCCGAAGCCAAGCTGCCGCCTGATAGTCTCGAAGGCCGCCCGGCGCATCTTTCACGTTTGGCTCCAAATGATAGATGGTGTTGCCATAGCGAGCGTGGCGCTCTTTGGTGAGTTTGGTGAGTTCCGCGAGCATAAAGGGCCGCGCCTGTTTTTCGGGGCCAGCCAGGATTTTTTTGGTGAAGCGATCGAAAAGCTCTTCGTCTCCGGCGAGGAACCTGCGGTCGAGGAGAGCGAGATGAAATTCCGCGTTGTCCTCTTCGATGCGCTTGCATTCCTCGATCGTGCGACCGGCGGAGCTTACGCGAAAGCCGAGGTCCCACAAGGTCCGGGAGAAGTCGGCAATGAGGGGGCGAAATTCGGTTTCGGCTTTTTCAGTGCCAAAGAGAAAAAGAATATCGAGATCGGAGTAAGGGAAAAGCAGGCGGCGACCGTAACCGCCGAGGGCGACGAGGGTCAGCCCCAGCGGCTGAGCGTTGTTGACGCGCAAAACCTCGCCGAAGATTTGCTGAGCGATGCGGTCGGCCAGATTGCACAGCGCTTGCAGCGTTTCCTGCGCGCTACCGCCTACTTCAAAATGTTGCCGTATGCGTTGTCGTTCGTCCTCGGTTTGCGGGCCGAGGATGGACAAAGGAGTCAGAGAACCTTGCATGTTTTTTGCGGGCCGGTTTGCCGGATCAAGACCTGGACGAGCAGCGGTGGTCACTTGATTTAGAGGGCGTTTTCGCCGCGCTCCTCGTTACGGATCCGGATAGCTTCCTCAACCCGTGATAGAAATATTTTACCGTCGCCAATCTTCCCTGTCTTGGCGGTTTTGAGGATTGTGTCCACGGCGCGCTGTACCAAGGGATCGGGCAGGACCATTTCGAGTTTGAGTTTGGGCAGGAGGTCCACGGTATATTCCCGGCCGCGGTAAACCTCGGTGTGGCCCTTCTGGCGGCCGTGGCCACGCACTTCGGTCACGGTCATTCCCTCGATACCGATTTCGCGCAAGGCATCTTTCACGGAATCAAACCGCGAGGGCTGAATGATGGCCTCAATTTTCATCATGAAAGTTTCCGCTCCGCGCTCTGCGTGACGCTACTGCGCTGCGCCTTCTCAGGATTCGAGGTTATAGGCCTCTTCGCCATGTTGGGTGATGTCCAGACCCTCGATCTCGTCCGCTTCGCTGACGCGCACTCCGGTAATCATATCTGTTATTTTGAGCAGGACAATGGTTCCAACGAGCGCAAAGCCCCAGGCGGTCAACACGCCAACGAGTTGGTTGCCGAGCTGGCTCCAGTGGCCATCGAGCCCGCCGACGGGTTTTCCTGCGCCAAAAACCGGATTGATCAATTGCTGCGCGAAAACTCCGGTCAGGAGAGCACCGACAGTGCCGCCTATACCGTGCACGCCGAAAGCGTCGAGAGCATCATCATAGCCGAAGATTGACTTTACATTGGTGACCATGAAGTAGCAGACCAGGCCGGCAATAAAGCCAATCGCGAGTGCGGGCATGGGGCCAACGAATCCGGCCGCCGGCGTGATTGCCACGAGGCCCGCGACGGCGCCGGAGATGGCGCCAAGCGCGCTGGCGCGGCCATTCTTGATCCACTCCGCGACGCTCCAACTAATCGCCGCGGCGGCGGTGGCGAAGTGGGTAGCTACAAAGGCGCTGGTTGCCAGAGAGCCGGCTGACAGCGCGCTGCCAGCGTTGAAGCCAAACCATCCGACCCAGAGAAGGCAGGCGCCAATGAAACTCAGCACTAGAGAATGAGGTGGCATGGGCTGTTTCGGGTAACCGGTGCGTTTGCCGAGGTAGAGCGCGCACACCAATGCTGAGACTCCCGAGCTGATATGCACAACCGTCCCGCCAGCGAAGTCCAACGTGGGAAATTTTCCGCCGAGAGAGGCGTTCAGAAAGCCACCCTTGCCCCAGACCATGTGGGCCAGCGGAGCGTAGACCACCAAAAACCAAAGGGCGAGGAAGAGGACCGTGCCGCTGAACTTCATGCGCTCGGCCGTGGCGCCGGTGATCAGGGCGGGCGTAATGATCGCGAACATCAACTGATAAATCATGAAAGTCGCTTGAGGAATGGTTCCCGCGTAATCGGGATTAGGGTCGGCGCCGACGCCGCGCAAAAATGCGTGCTCGAATCCGCCGATGACGGGGCCATTGCCGCCGAAACACAGGCTGTAGCCTACGAGCGCCCACATGACGCTGATCAGGGCCATCAGCAGGAAACTCTGCATCATGATCGCGAGCGTATTCTTTCGACGAACCAAGCCGCCGTAAAAGAGGGCCAGTCCCGGGCCGGTCATCAAAAGCACTAGCGCTGCGCTGACGAGCATCCATGCATTGTCGGCGTGGGATTCCGCCTCAGAGGCGTGCTGCTCGAGTTGCGCCAGTTTCTCGCTTACAGCTTTAGAGATTTCAGGAGCTGCAGGCGGCGTTGTGGCGGAAGCAGCAGCGGAAGGAGTGGTTGCAGACGAGGCGGGAGATTGCTGCGCGAGGAGAGGAACAGAGAAGAGCACCATGGACACGAACAAACAACACTTCCATCCCAGGTGCTTCATAGATAAGTTCGCTCCATTGCGCTTGGGTTGATCCCGGCTTCGCCAGGGCACGTCGATGACGACACTAAGTCTGCCCCACCACTTTTCGGAGTGGATTATACGCGTGGAGGGCGTGGAGCAGGTTTAGAAATTTGCATTAGTTAAATTCATTTTTCAGATTCATCGGTAGGCGAACCGGATAGCACACTCCCGGGCGCGGGCGACCGTTTTGATTTTGGCGGGGTGGGGGCAATTCTTTGTGCGGTCTTCTTGCCTGGGGGCGCGGCCATCGTATAATGCCTGCTGGCCGCGAAGCCGCTGTCCTTACAACTGTGGCCGAGCGGGCAATGCCGCAGCGAAACGATGAGGTTTTCGGGCGAAGTACTTATGACCGAGCATCCCCCAATGGAAATCGCCGTGCGAGAGAATGGAGGCGTCTCGATTCTCGACGTGCGCGGCCGGCTGACCATTGGAGAACCCAGCGAGCAGTTGCACCAGGCTCTCGAATCGGTCGTGAAGGGTGGAGCGCTCAAGGTAATCGTGGACCTCAATGGTGTTCCACAGATCGATAGCTCTGGCATATCTTCCCTCGTGCGCAGCTCGATCAAGCTGACACGCGAAGGCGGCGCACTGCGGCTCATCTGCGGACCGGGCCGCGTGCGGGATGCGCTCACCGTGACGCGGCTTGTCGAAGCTATTCCTACATTCGATACCGAATCCGCGGCCCTCGCCAACTTCGCTTAGGCTAAGCAACGTTTGGGGCACGCAGCGCGTCTCTTAACTCGGGTGGGGGTGTACCTCAATCTGTTGTAGGAATGTCGAGTTCAAGTCAGAAAATGCGGGCCCCTTTGTCGAAAGAGACCTTTTCTGCTGCGTGTAGTGGTGTCTACGGCCGGATCTTGGAGCCGAATGGGGCTTTAATCATCGGCTTGCTGGCGTGCTCCTTCCTGAGCGCCCCCGCGGCGGCACAGGATCCTCCGCCCGCGTTGCCGCACACCGCGCAAGTACAGATGGATTCGCTCGCTTCGCACGTGGCGGAACAAATACGGCACTCCAAAATCGATCCAGCTCTTCCGAAGATTTTTGTGATCGATTTTTCCAACGCGGGCGACAAGCAATTTTCAAAACTGGGAAGCGTCCTTGCTGACGATTTCGCGCAGTCTCTTTCCGGTTTCGCTTCCGGGTTCCAGGTGGAAGACCGCGGTGCATTCAGCGCTTATTTAAAAGAAAATTGGATGGGGCTCGATGATCTGCAAAGCGAAGCGGTTTGCTTGACGCTGGCGCGTTCCTTGGGAGGATCCGGAGTCGTCAAGGGAACCATCGAGACGGAAGGAAATCAGCAAGTGCGAATCAGTTTACGTCTGGATGGACTTGGGACCGATTGGAATGGCGACGCACAACTCCCATTAACTGCGGCGCTCCTGGAACTTCAGAAGCAACCGGCAAATTCATTCGCACGCTCTCCCGATGCGATACAAGCCGAGCCCGGCATCCTCCAGCCCGGAGTGAATGGAGTGTCGCTGCCTATTTGCGTATTTTGTCCCAGTCCGGATTACACAGAGCTTGCTCGCGAGGCGAAATATCGCGGAACGGTTGAGCTTTCGTTGATTGTCACGAAAGACGGCGCGGTCGAGTCGATAATGGTTCTGAAGGGAGCGCCGTTCTCGCTGGCTGAACAGGCCATCGAAGCAGTTAAGAAGTGGAAATTCAAGCCTGCGAAATTCGTCGGAAAATCTGTTTCCGTCCGCGTCCCCCTCGATATTGAGTTTCAGCTCTACTAAGGAGGTTCAGTTTAGATGGATCTGCTCGTGGAGATTTTTTCGCGGGGCATTGATCGGGAATCCGGCCCAAAACCCGCATCAACTACCTTTGTGCTAGACTCCAAGAAATGTTGCGTTTTTACGGCAATCGCCGAGTTAGATTACTTGCCATTGTATTCTCCCTGTTGGTGTGCGGACCGGTGCCCGCTCAAGATAAAAAGGACGCCCCCGCGCCAGACGGAGGCTATCGCGGCGACTTACACGCCCTCGCCGGGCACATCCTCAAGAGGGCAGATAAGGCCAAATGTCATCCCAACCACTGTGCCATCCTGGTCGCAAATTTTACCGGGCCTTCGAGCCTTACCTCTCGACTCGGCGTTCAGCTTGCTGATTCCGTTTCTGCGGAGCTGCGCGCCCAAGCTAATGGCGTTCAAATCGTGGACCGCAGCCGCCTGCGAGACTATCTCCAGCGCGAGCACATACCGTCGAATCTCTTAAAGGATTGGAAGGCCGCTCGATGGCTTGCCACCGAATTTCAGGCAAATGCCGTACTCGTCGGCAGCATTGAGCAGCGGGGCGATCACTTCGACCTACTGGTTGAACTGTTGAACGTCTCCAACGAAAAAATCGGCACCGAGGAGGCAGTTGATATTTCGATTTCGGATCCTCGGAGTAGTCTCGCACCCTTGAACCTGACGACGCGGAACGCCGGAGCCCGGGGGACAGTTCCGCGCAGAGTTCCACGATTGCCAGGGCTGGAGTGCACGGCGTCAGTGTTCCGGAGTGCATTTACTGTCCGCCGCCGCTTTATACAAACGAAGGGCGCAAAGCAAAAATAAATGGCTCTGTCGTGTTGCAAGCGTCGGTAACTGGAGATGGCCGAGCGGTTGATATCCGCGTGCTGAAAGGCATGCCATTCGGAATGAATGAACAGGCGGTCAAATCGATAAGCCAGTGGAAGTTTAAGCCGGGGACAGGTGAAGATGGAAAACCAGTTTCGGTTCTCGTGCCAATCGAAGTAACCTTCCGGCTCTACTGACGAGGCTCAGCCGCCCTTTTTCAATTCGGCGAGGACTAGCTTCGCCACTTCTTTGAGCGTTTCGAAAACGCCGATGCCTTGGATGGCCACGCCTTCGAGGACAGGTTCGCCTTTTTTCTGGAGCTGTTTGGTCAAATCGGCCACGGACAAGGCGTTGGGAAGATCGCGCTTATTCAGCTGCAGGACGTAGGGGATTGTATCGAAATTGAGGTTGTGTTCTTTCAGGTGTTCTTGCAGATTTTCCATGGTCTCGAAATTCGCGTCCAGACGTTCTTCCTGGGAATCGGCGACGAAGACGACGCCGTCCGCGCCTTTGAGGATGAGCTTGCGGCTGGCTTCGTAGAAGACCTGGCCGGGGACGGTGTAGAGGTGGAAGCGCGTCTTGAACCCACGGACGGTGCCGAGATCCAAGGGAAGGAAATCGAAGAACAGGGTGCGGTCCGTTTCCGTGGCCAGGGACACCATTTTGCCCTTCTGGTTTTGGCCGGTGTGGTCGTAGACCCACTGGAGGTTGGCGGTTTTTCCGCCCAGACCTGGACCGTAGTAAACGAGCTTGCAGTTAATTTCGCGCGCAGGAAAATTGATGAAAGGCACTTGATCCTAGACCAGAGTTCGGCCACAAATTTATAGCATACGCAGTGCTGGCAGGCCAGCGTTCCGGCTGGGCCTGTCCCGTGTCGGATAACTTACATATAGTTTCCGCGAAATTGCCTTTATTTGGATGCCTTTTTTCACTCCATGCGGCTGGGAGGTAACTCGAGTATAGCCGAGCACTCTCACTTCCACTCGTTGACGCCGTACGTTAGCTCTGTTAGGATTCGCTTCATGGCAAAAGGGCGAAAAGCCTCTTCGGGCTCGACAGGACAGGGCAAAAGCGGCGCGCACAGCCATGCTATCTCCCAGAAAAAAAAGAACTTACCTCCTCCCCCGCCGCATCAGCGGGGGGGCGTCGAATTGGTCGATCCGCGCGTCCAGGCGCAACTGAAGATTTACGATGAAGCGCTCGCTCTCTTTCACCAGCAAAAATTTGCCCGTGCCAAGCAAGAGCTAGAGAAAGTTCTCGAAGGGCCCAGTCAGGGTTTGGCTGACCGTGCTCGCATGCATCTGCGCATCTCCGAGCAGCGCATGAAGCCGAGCGCAGAGCAGAATCCCCGCACTGCGGATGAGCATTACCAGCGTGGCGTGGCCATGATGAATATCGGCCGCTGGGACGACGCTCGGGAAAGCCTGCTCAAGGCGCGCAAAGCGTCGCCGAAATCGGATTACATTCACTATGCGCTTGCCGCGCTCGATTGCCTGACGGGTGAAGCGGATTCCGCACTGGCGAATCTTAAGGTGGCCATCGAGCTTCGAGCGGAAAACCGCTACCACGCGCGCAATGATGAAGACTTCGCCTTCCTCCAGGAAGATCCTCGCTTTACGGAACTTCTCTATCCGGAGAAAGACGGCACTGCCGGTTGAGCCCTCGTGACTTAGTTTTCTAACCTGCGGACCTCGACGCGCCCAGCGAGTGTATTCGTTCGCGGATTCCACCTCGACGGGAAAGAGTTCCGATGCAGGCTTAAAGCAGAGAGCGAGAATTCCCTCCGGCGGGATACGCTTCAAGCGGAACGCGTCATGGCCCGGTTTCACTACGTTACCCGGTGAAGAGAAAAGCGACCAAACCGAAGGCACTCTCCCGCGGATTCCGGGTCGTGGCTCTTGGCGGGGGCACCGGGCTTTCCACGCTTCTGCGCGGCCTGAAGGAATATGTCGTCCGCCGCAGCGACGAGCATCCCAACTCAGACCGACCCATATCCGAACTCACTGCGATCGTTACGGTCACGGATGACGGCGGGAGCTCGGGACGCCTTCGGCGCGAAAATCGCGTGCTTCCGCCGGGCGACATCCGCAATTGCATGGTTGCGCTCTCGAAAGACGAAGCCCTGCTCGGCCGGTTGTTTCAATATCGATTTCATGCGGGACGCGGCCTGGCTGGCCACAATTTCGGCAATCTTTTTCTGGCGGCGTTGACGCATGTCACTGGGGATTTTGCAGAAGCCGTGCGCGTGAGCAGCAAAGTATTGGCCATTCGCGGACGCATCTTTCCTTCGACCCTCTCCAATGTGCATCTTGTTGCAAAGCTTGCGAACGGGCGCATCGTGCGAGGGGAAACGAACATCACCG
>Ga0187820_1000030_pt1 | contig 24048 bp, 20 predicted proteins | sample NC_wetland_sal_i_19_FD_132409 | JGI IMG/M metagenome (GOLD analysis project Ga0187820, IMG submission 132409) | Wetland sediment microbial communities from Neuse River Estuary, North Carolina, USA - SO4_5 | ecosystem: Environmental > Aquatic > Freshwater > Wetlands > Sediment | place: USA: North... | reverse complement strand
GGAAACGGCGAATCACTGCGTTTCATGGGCCCCTCCCGTCGCAACAAGCGGCTTCTTCATGGTCGTGTTGGCGAGCCACTCGCCGCCGAGCGACACGGTGTTGCGGCTTTGTGCCGAAAAGCCGCGCTTTTCGAAAAAGCCGCGCGCCGAGTCGCTGGCATCGACCGTCAGTTCCTTGCTGCCGCGCGCGGCGGCGAGCTTTTCCAGCGCCTCGCACAGCATGGCTCCCGCCCCCTGCCCCGACGCGGCCGGATGCACGTAAAGCATGTCGATGCGGGTATTGTCGACGAGCGAGGCGAAGCCGATCGCGGCGCCGCCGAAGGTCGCCACCAATGTAAGCTCGCTCGCAAGCTTCGCGCCGAACTCTTCCTCATCACCGACCGCCGAAGCCCAGGCTTCCTGCTGCGCCTCGCTGTAATCTTCGGCGGTCAATTCCTCGATCGCCGCGCGAAAAATCCCCGCAAGCAACGGCACGTCGTCCGGGAGCATCGGCCGCATCGCGAGTTTCGGCTGAGGACGGGTGTTCATCGCGCGATCTCCGGGCCGGTCCTTCCCTCTCCCCTCGCGGGAGAGGGCGGACGCGAGCGAAGCGAGCGGCCGGGTGAGGGGTTTCTCACGCCCGCCCCCTCACCCGCCTCGCTCACGCTTCGCGTTCGCTCGGCACCCTCTCCCGCGAGGGGAGAGGGATTTACCTTGCGATGGGAGGAGCTCATCGGGCGATCTCCCACGTGGTGCCGTCCTTGGTGTCTTTCAGAACGACGCCCATTCGGGCGAGCTCGTCGCGGATGCGGTCCGATTCCTGAAAGTCCCTCACCTGCCGCGCGGCATTGCGCGCTGCGATGAGCTTGGCCACTTCGGCTTCATCGACAATGACCGATGCCGGACGGAAGTTGCTCCAGTCGGCGGCGGCTTCCTGCAACAGTCCGATCAGTTGCGCGCTTGCCTTTAGGCACGCGCTGGCCGGCTTGCTGCCCTTCGCCGCCTCGGTGCGCAAATCATGCAAGGCGCTGACGGCCTTCGGGGTGTTCAAATCGTCCGCCAGCGCATCGAGCGCATCGGCGCACAAGAGTCCAGGCGTCACATCGGCGGTCAGCGCGTACCAATGGTCAAGCACTTTCTGCGCCTCGCGCAGGCCTTTCACGGTCCAGTTCAGTGGCTGACGGTAATGCGTCTGAAGCATTGCCAGCCGCACAACCTCACCCGGCCAATCTTTCAGCAGCTCGTTGATGGTCACGAAATTGCCGAGCGACTTCGACATTTTCTCGCCTTCGACTTGGAGAAAGCCGTTGTGCATCCAGTAATTCGCCATCACCGGCGTGTGGAAGGCGCAGCGCGACTGCGCGATTTCGTTTTCGTGGTGCGGAAATACGAGATCGATGCCGCCGCCGTGGATGTCGAAAATCTCGCCGAGATATCTCCACGACATCGCCGAGCATTCGATATGCCAGCCGGGCCGCCCGGGCGCGGCAATGCCGCAAGGCGACGGCCACGCCGGCTCGCCGGGCTTTGAGGGCTTCCACAGCACGAAGTCCATGGGCGCGCGCTTATACGGTGCGACCTCGACACGGGCGCCGGCAATCATCTCGTCGAGCGAACGCCGCGCCAATTTGCCGTAATCGGGCATCGACGCGACACTAAACAGGACATGATCTTGCTCGACATAGGCATTGCCGGATTTTACCAGCCGCTCGATCATCGTACGCATCTCGGCGATGTGCTCGGTGGCGCGCGGCTCGAATGTCGGCGGCAGGCAACCCAACGCCGCAACATCTTCATGAAACTGCCGGTCGGTCGCCTCGGTGACCTTGCGGATCGCCTCGTTCAGCGCCAGCGCCGGATATTCCTCCGCGGCCCGCGCGTTGATCTTGTCGTCAACGTCGGTGATGTTGCGAACGTAAGTGATATGATCGGCGCCGTAGATGTGGCGCAACAGTCGGAACAGCACGTCGAAGACGATCACCGGCCGCGCATTGCCGATATGGGCGAAGTCGTAGACCGTCGGCCCGCACACATACATGCGCAAGTTCGTGGGATCGAGCGGCGTGAATACGCGCTTCTCGCGGCTGAGCGTATCGTAGAGCTTGAGCTCCATCATCCGATCACAACCCTGCTCGGTTGAGCGCAAGGACAAAAAACGTCACGACATAAGCCCTTGGCCTGCTGGCCGGGCCGTGTCTGGGTCTCGATGATGAGAAAAGACGGCCGCAGCCAGCGTTTGACGCTAGCGAATAATCTCCCGGCAAATGCCGCAGACATTCAGGCAACCGTTCATGGCGCGCACAATGGTCGAGGCGGGGCAGCGCGTCAAGGTCCCCGTTCTTCGGCGTTTTGGCCGATTCGCGCCGCACAAGGCGCTCCTCCCTAATGTGTTTGGATCGGGTTACTTAACGAAGGCTTAACTCTAGCGCCGCATTGTGACGTTCGAGGCCGGCAAACGACCCGGCCAATCTCGGCTGTGGCGGGGGAGCCATTGCGTATTGCGATCGTGGTAGCGGCTGTTGCGAGCCTTATCCTCGGTGGCGTTGCGGCGCATGCGGACAAGCGCATGTTCATCGTCGCCAACGATGCCGACGGCTACGGGGTCGATCGCTGTCTGATCTCCAACGCCCCCTGCGGCACGATGGTGGCAAATAGCTATTGTCACTCCCACGAATACGATCAGGCGCTGTCGTTCCAAAAGGTGGACCGCGGCGATATCACCGGCGCTACCCCGGCAAGCGGACCGGGCTCCTGCCAAGGACGCCAGTGCGACGAATTTGTCGCTATCGAGTGCACGCGATAATTGCCGTTGCGCCAAACCGAGTTGAAATCCATTCGCCTTTCACGCTTGCTTACGATAGCCATACGAGCAGACGCTGATCCGGAAGCAGGCTCACCGAGAGCCTTATCGGCCGCATCTCCGCATGACGCCTTGCAGCGCCGGCGCTCTAAAATAACTCGGAAAGAACATAAACACCGCAAGGTGGAATTCTATTTCTTCGCGCATGGAACTTACACGATGCAGAATGCACCGGGATGCCGTTGCGTGGGCTTCTAAGTTCGGTCATGTTCGTACGATGACTGGGCAGAGTGCCATGGAAAGCCGCATCCGCATCGATGCGAATCCCGCGAGCAGCGGTGAGCGCGCGCCGTTGAAACTCGAACAATTTCTGCCTTATCAGCTCAATGTGGTAGCGACGTTGGTTTCCCAGGCGTTGTCACGGGTTTACTCCAGCCGTTACAGCATCGGCGTACCGGAATGGCGTGTGCTGGTCACGCTCGGGCAATTTGGCGTCATGACCGGCAAAGCCATCGGCACCCACACCCATATGCACAAGACCAAGGTCTCGCGGGCGGTGGCGATTCTGGAAAAACGCAAGCTTTTGGTCCGCCGCGCCAATCGGGCGGATATGCGCGAGTCTTTCATTTCGCTGACCCCCGCCGGACGGACGATCTATGAGGAGTTGGCGCCGCACGCGCTCGAATTTTCACGAAGGCTCACCGATATCTTGACGCCCAGCGATCGCGATGCATTCCACCGCGCTTTGCAACAGATCACCGACCGCACCGCGCAGCTTGTCGCCGAGGCGGACAAACTGGACCGCGGCATGGGGAAAATGTGAAGCTTTATTCGTATTTCCGATCCTCTGCCGCATACCGGGTGCGGATCGCGCTCAACCTCAAAGGCATCGGCTACGAAACGCAGTCCATTCACCTCGTGAAGGATGGCGGGCACAACAAGCGGCCGGAATTTCGCGCAGTCAATCCGCAGATGCGCGTGCCGGTTTTGGTCACAACGGCGGGTGACGTCCTGATCCAGTCGCTTGCCATCATCGAATATCTGGACGAAACGCACCCGCAACCGCCGCTTCTGCCCAAGGACCCGCTCGCTCGCGCCCGCGTGCGCGCGCTCGCCGAACTCATTGCCTGCGATATCCATCCGCTCAACAATACCAGCCCGTTGCGATACCTGAAAAACACCATGGCGCAGCAGCAAAGCGCGATCGACGAATGGTATCGTCACTGGGTCGTCACCGGCTTCGAAGCACTCGAAGAACTTATGACGCCCGGCCCATTCGCTTGCGGCAGTGAAATCACGATGGCCGATCTGTGCCTTGTCCCGCAAGTTGCCAATGCGAGGCGATTGAACGTACCGTTAGAACGATTTCCGAAAATCGTCGGTGTTGACCGCGCCTGTCTTGCCATTGCGGCATTTGACCGGGCGCGCCCAGAAAATCAGCCCGATGCCGAGTGATTGACTCCAGGAGCATTCACACTTTGGACACCATTTCGAGGCTTGATTCATTGCGCCGCAAGGTGGCTGGGACGATGAACGAAATATCGGACGGGATCAAAGCCGCCTTGAAACGCGGGCGGCTTGCCGCGCTGCTGGCAGGTTTAGCCGTGGCCGTTCCGGCTGCGGCCTTGGCGCAGGCCGTTGCGGCGCCGCCGCCCCCGCCTCCACCGGCGTCCAATCCACCGCTTTCGTCGAACCCGCCGCCCGGGGCAAATCCGGTCTGCGTCCGGCTCGAAGGTCAGCTCGCTTCGATCGACCAAGGCGCCGCCGATCCGGCCCGCGCCGATCAGATCAAACGTTCCGAGGACGCCATCGCCAAGCAACAGGCCGATCTCGACCGGTCGGTTGCGCAAGCGCACAAGGCCGGCTGCGCCGGTGAAGGGTTTTTCGCATTTTTCTCGGCGCTGTCCCCGCAGTGCGGTCCGATCACCTCGCAGATCCAGCAGATGCGCGGCAATCTCGACCGCATGATGAGCGAGCTTGAACAGCTCAAAGCCGGCGATACCGGCCAACAAGGGCAGCGCCGCGCGCTGATCGGACAGCTGGCGCAGAACAATTGCGGCGCGCAATACACCGCCGCCGCCAACGCGGTGAGCGGACCGCAAAGCTTTTTCGATGCGCTATTCGGCGGCGGCACGATCGTCAATTCCGGCGGCGACGGCGCACCGTCGGGCACTTATCACACGGTCTGCGTGCGCGCCTGCGACGGCTATTATTTCCCGATCTCGTACTCGACTGTGGCCAGCCGATTCGCCGACGACGAGCACGCCTGCCAGCGCCAATGCCCGGCGTCGCAAGCGGAATTATATTCGTTCCACAATCCCGGCGAGGATATGAATCAGGCGGTGTCGATCGGCGGTCAGGCCTATACGGCGCTGCCGAACGCTTTTCGCTATCGCAAGGAAGTCGTCGCCGGCTGCTCCTGCCGCGGGCCCGGCCAGAGCTGGGCGGACGCGCTTAAGAACGCCGACGATGCGACCACGATCGAGGGCGGCGACATTGTCGTCACCGACCGCAATGCGAAGATCCTCTCGCAGGCGCCGAAACAACCAGGCAAGCCGGCGACGGTCTCGGCCGCCGCTAAACCCGCCGCGACGACAAGCACGCCCTCGCCGGCGGCAAGCGATGTCTCGGGCGCCGCTAAGCCGGTACGCGTTGTCGGACCGCCGTTCCTGTCGCGGTCGGCATTGCAATCCGAGTCGGCGTTGCAATCTCAATCCGAGGCGCAGCCCGCGCCGGTCTCTCACTAGGATTCTCGTCCAAATTGATCCGGGCCAGTCGCTTAAAAATCCGAAGCGCCGGCTTTGGCCATGGCCACGCGCTTGGCGAGCCTCTCGTCGGGCTGCGGCAGCGCAGTGCCCGGATCGTGAAACCGGTTGACGATCGGATATCGCCGGTCGCGGCCAAAATTCCTCAGCGTCACTTTCACCCCCGGAGCCGCCTGGCGACGCTTATATTCGGCAAGATAAAGCATGCGTTCGACTTTAGTCACGACGTCGCGGTCAAAACCCGCCGCAATGATCGTGGCGGTGGGCTCCTCGCGCTCGACCAGCCGTTCGAGGATTGGATCGAGCACATCGTAGGGCGGCAGCGTATCCTGGTCGGTCTGATTTTCGCGTAGCTCCGCGCTCGGTGCGCGTGTTAGCACGCTTTGCGGGATGACCTCGCCGTTGGGTCCGCGCGCATCGTCCGGCTTCCACACATTGCGCAACTGCGCCAAGCGATAGACCTCGGTCTTGTAGAGGTCTTTGATCGGATTGAACCCGCCGTTCATGTCGCCGTAAAGGGTCGCGTAGCCGACCGACATTTCCGACTTGTTGCCCGTGGTGACCACCATCAGGCCGAATTTGTTCGACACCGCCATCAGGATGATGCCGCGGGCGCGCGCCTGAAGGTTCTCTTCGGTGACATCGCGCGGCTTGCCGGAAAATATTCCGGCGAGCACGGCCTCAAGACCGCGCACGGCGCTTTCGATCGGAACGACGTCGTAGCGCACGCCGAGTGCCGTGGCGAGCGCAGCGGCGTCGTCGAGTGAAACCTGCGACGTATAGCGGTAGGGGAGCATCAGGCAGCGCACGCGATCGCTGCCCAATGCATCGACCGCCATCGCCGCGCACAAGGCCGAATCGATGCCCCCGGAAAGCCCGATGACCACGCCTTTGAAGCGGTTTTTGTCGACGTAATCGCGCAGCCCCAGCATGCACGCGCTGTAGTCGGCTTGGTCCGCATCTTCCGCGCGGGCGATCAGCCCCTGCGCGCAGTGCCAACCGCCGTTGGTGCGCGACCAGTGCGTCGTAAGCACAGTTTCGCGGAATGCCGGCAGTTGGAATGCGACCGAGCAGTCGGCGTTCAGCCCGAATGACGCGCCGTCAAATACGAGCTCGTCCTGGCCGCCAAGTTGGTTGACGTAAATGAGCGGCAGCCCTGCCTGCGTTACGCACTGCACGCTGACATTGAGCCTGACCTCGGCCTTGCCGCGCCAATAGGGCGAGCCGTTCGGGACGATCAAGAGTTCGGCGCCGGTCTCGGTGAGGCACTCAACCACGTCCTCATAGTCGCCCCAGTCGGTCCAAGTATCCTCGCAAACCGGCAGGCCAAGCCGCACGCCGCGATAGCTGATCGGCCCAGGCAGCGGCCCCGAAGCGAAGACCCGCTTTTCGTCGAATACGCCGTAATTCGGAAGATTGACTTTGTATCGCATCGCTTCGACGCGGCCGTAGGCAAGCAGCGCATAAGCGTTGTAGAGCTTGCCATCTTCGAGCCACGGCGTGCCGATCAAGACGGCCGGCCCGCCATCGTCGGTCTCGCGCGCAAGCGCCTCGACGGCGGTTCGGCAGGCCGATTGGAATGCAGGCTTGAGCACGAGGTCTTCGGGCGGATAGCCGGCCATGAACAATTCGGAGAAAGCGATCACGTCGGCGCCGTCGCGCGCCGCCTGACTGCGCGCTTTGCGGGCGCATTCGAGATTGCCGGAGACATCGCCCACGATGGGATTGAGCTGCGCTACGGCAATGGCAAGTCGATCGGCCGGACGCTCATTCATGGCAGATTCTAAACCGCGATGACGCCGCTCACAGAGCCGCCACCGCCGCGAACGGCTTGGCTTTCGCCAGGCGTTCCGATTTCAAGAGGTCGGCCAGCAGGAAAACCAGATCCAGCGATTGTTCGGCATTGAGCCGCGGATCGCAAACCGTGTGATAGCGATCGTTCAAATCTTCCTCGCTGATCGCCCGCGCGCCGCCGGTGCATTCGGTGACGTTTTGGCCGGTCATTTCCAGGTGCACACCGCCGGCAATAGTGCCTTCCGCCGCGTGAACTTGAAAAAACGTTCGCACCTCCTTGAGGATTTGATCGAACGGACGGGTCTTGTAGCCAGTCACCGAAGCGATGGTGTTGCCGTGCATCGGATCGCACGACCAGACCACCTGGCGGCCCTCGCGCTTGATCGCACGAACCATCGCCGGCAATAGATCGGCAACCTTGTCCGCGCCGACCCGGCAGATCAGTGTGAGCCGGCCGGGTTCATTGTCCGGGTCGAGGATGTCGATGAGCCGCAACAGCTCATCCGGCTTCTGCGTCGGGCCGGTCTTCAACCCGAGCGGATTCTTGATGCCGCGGCAATACTCGACATGGGCGTGATCGAGCTGGCGTGTGCGGTCGCCGATCCACACCATATGGCCCGACGTGCAGTACCAATCGCCGGTCGTGGAATCGACCCGGGTGAAGGCCTGTTCGTAGCCCAACAGGAGCGCCTCGTGGCTGGTGAAAAAATCGGTGGTGCGCAATTCGGGATGCAGGCCGGGATCGACCCCGCAAGCGCGCATGAATCCGAGTGCCTCGGTGATGTGATTGGCGAGCTCTTGGTAGCGTTTGGATTGCGGGCTGTCTTTGACGAAAGACAGCACCCATTGATGCGCATTCGCCAGGTTGGCGTAGCCGCCGGTAGCGAAGGCGCGCAGCAGATTGAGCGTCGCCGCCGATTGCCGATAGGCCTCCAATTGACGCCGAGGATCCGGCATGCGCGCTTCGCGCGTGAAGTCGGTTCCGTTGATGATGTCGCCGCGATACGCTGGAAGCTCGACACCGCCGCGCTTCTCGATTGGCGACGTGCGCGGCTTGGCGAATTGGCCGGCGATGCGGCCGACCTTCACGACCGGCGAGGCGGCCGCATAAGTCAGCACCACCGCCATCTGCAGAAACAGGCGGAAAAAATCCCTGATATTGTTGGCGCCGTGCTCGGCGAAGCTTTCCGCGCAATCGCCGCCCTGCAGCAGAAAGGCCCCACCGGCAGCGACCTGGGCCAAAGCGGCCTTGAGATTGCGCGCCTCCCCGGCAAAGACGAGCGGAGGAAAGCTCGCGAGCTGCGCTTCGACATCGGCGAGCGCTTTCACATCCGGATAATCCGGCACTTGCACGATCGGCTTTGCGCGCCAGGACTCCGGGCTCCACCGCGCCGCATTCGACCGGCTTGACATGACGCTGTCTCCATAACCGCGACCCTCGAAGCCGGCCGCCAAGCGGCCTCCAAGGATGCGCGGTTTTTCAGCTGTCACCCGCGGAGGCGCTCTGCCCGCACGCGAGGAACCGCATGGGCGGTCTTATACACGGCTGCCCGGTACGGCGACAGCTCGCAATTTCGGCCGTGAGCTACTCCGCCGCCGCGCGTGCGTAGGTTGCCGTCCGCTTGCGCATCGTGACCAGCTCCTCGGCCGAGGTCGGATGCAGCGCGATCGTGGCGTCAAAGTCGGCTTTTGTGGCTCCCATTTTGACGGCAATCGCGGCGACCTGGGCGATTTCGGCGGCACCTTCGCCGACCACGTGGCAACCGACGACACGGTCGGACAAGCCGTCGACCACAAGCTTCATCAGGATACTGGTGTCGCGGCAGGACAATGTTGCTTTGAGCGGCTTGAACATGGCCTTGTAGATATCGGTCTGGATGAGCCGCGCACGGGCCTGAGTCTCGGTAAGGCCGATAGCGCCGACTTCGGGATCGGAAAATACCGCCGTCGGCACGTTGGTGTGATCGACGGCGGTCGGCTTGCCGCCGAACACCGTATCGGCGAAGGCGTGGCCCTCGCGGATCGCCACGGGAGTCAAGTTGATGCGGTTGGTGACGTCGCCGACGGCGTAAATGTTTTGCCGCGTTGTGCGCGAATATTCATCGACGGCAATCCCGCCATTCGCGGCAATCTCGACACCGACCTCCTTTAATCCGATCTTGGCGATGTTCGGCTGCCGCCCGGTTGCGAACATCACGCGATCTGCGGATACTTGATTGCCGCCGGATAGTTTTACCGAATAATATCCCGTCGCCTGCTCGACCGCCGCGACTTTGCAGCCGGTAAACACTCTGATGCCGCGTGCTTCCATTTCCACGCGAAGGTGCGCGCGCACGTCGTCGTCGAAACCGCGCAGGATTTTCTCGCCGCGGTAGACGAGCGTGACATGCGAACCAAGGCCGGCGAAAATTCCGGCAAATTCGACGGCAATATAGCCGCCGCCCTGAATCAGGATACGGCGTGGAAACTCCGACAAATGGAACGCTTCGTTCGAGGAAATAACATGCTCGATGCCGGGAATCGGCTCGCCGTAGCTCGGCGTCGCGCCGGTGGCGATGAGTACATAGCCGGCGCGCACGCGTAAGCCGTTCGCCAATTGCACGGTATGCGGATCGACGAGCACGGCGCGGTCTTTCACGACCTTGACGCCGGCTTTCTCGAGCGTGGCGCCATAGGCGGCTTCGAGCCGGCCGATCTCGCGATCCTTGTTGGCGATCAGCGTGCTCCAGTCGAATGACGGCTGCGGCACCGTCCAGCCGAAGCCGGCGGCATCCTCGAACTCGCCATGAAACCGTGATGCATAGACGAAGAGCTTCTTCGGCACGCAGCCGCGAATGACGCAGGTCCCGCCGAGCCGATACTCCTCGGCGAGCATCACTTTGGCGCCGTGCTCGGCGGCGATGCGGGCTGCGCGCACGCCGCCCGATCCGCCTCCGATGATGAAGAGGTCGACGTCGTTTTCCGCCATACTACATATCGTGTCCGCGCTTTTTCATTTCGGCGCGCATTTTTTCGATGACATCGTGGGAGAAACCGTCCGCCCAGCTGCCGGCCGCCGCCATGCTTTCGTCCAGCGCCTTGGGCTCCTCATTGATGATCTTTTCACCGAGAGGCGACTGATAAAGCGCGAGTAATTGCCTGAGTTCCTGCTCCGAGAAATGGCTGGCATAAATGCGCGCGGCGTCATCCATCAGTTCGTCCACGCGTGGATTGTATTCCTTCTCCAAATCCGCGGTGACTTCGTTGAGGTCCTTGCTCCACATGAAGTTCGTCTGCATGAACATGTCCCTCGTCTTTATGATCACGCCGCGAATAAGCGGCTGAAAAATGTTTTGGGCATGCTTCAGGCCGAGAATTTGCTTTGCCAGCAGAATTTCCGCCGCAGTCGGCGTGTGTGTGGGGGTTTCGGCGGGGGCGGCGCCTTGCGCGCCGGCAGGCCGGGCGATGCCCGCAACACAGAGGACAATGATCGCGGCCAGAACATGCCGCGTCGCGGCGCGACGAATGCGAAGACGGACGAACATGAGCGCACTTCCTTTCGTGCTTGGGAATTCGTGCTTAAGATCAGGGGCGCTCGATAAGACGTACCCCATCCGGACCGGCGACAATAGCAGCCTGCGCGAGGCCGATGAACAAGCCGTGCCCCATGACGCCGGGAATAGCGGAGAGTTTGCTGGCAAGCGCACGCGGATCGGCAATGCGCCGCAACTGAGCGTCAAGGAGCCAGTGCCCGCCATCCGTGACGAAAGCATGGCCGTTCTGGTCGAGCCGCAATGGCGCCGGCACGGCATCGCCCTCGCCTGATACGGCGGCTTCCACCATCCGCTGCGTCACGGTAGCGCCGAACGGCGCGATTTCGACCGGCAGCGGAAAGCGCCCGAGAACCGAGACCCATTTGCTCTCGTCCGCGATGACGACCATCCGCGCCGAGGCCGTGGCGACGATTTTCTCGCGCAACAGGGCGCCCCCGCCGCCTTTGATCAGGGTCAGGTCGGGCGCGATCTCATCGGCGCCGTCCACGGTCAGATCGAGTTCTGGGGTTTCGTCGAGGGTCGTCAGCACGATGCCCAGGCGCGCCGCCTGCGCACGCGTCGCCTCCGAGGTCGGCACAGCAATTATGTCGAGACCCGCACGAACCCGCTCGGCGAGCAACGCGACAAAATGCGCGGCAGTCGACCCCGTGCCGAGGCCAATACGCATGCCCGGACGCACAAATTCGATCGCCCAGGCGGCCGCGGCCCGCTTAAGGGAATCGACATTCATGGCAATGGCCCATAGCCCATTGGCTCATCGTTCAATGACCCATAATTGCGGTCTTTGGCTGCTTGTGTACCGGTCTTCCGGCATTCATCCTAGGGGCGTCTACCTCGCGTCAGGCACGGGAGTGCCGCGGCTCTGCTTGCTCCCCGCGCTTGCGGCATTTATCGGTGGGCCATCGTCACACCGAATATTACGGAAATCATGCTGACCATCGCGTTCGATCTCGACGGCACATTGATCGATTCCGCGCCCGATCTCATCTTCACGCTCAATCGCGTTCTCGTCGGCGAAGGCCTGCCGCCCTTGGACTACGACAATGCGCGACGGATGATTGGCGGCGGCGTCCTTGGCATGATCGAGCGAGCGCTTGCGGCCGAAGGCCGCGATCCGCCCAAGCCACAAATGGATCGGATGTTTCACGCTTTCGTCGATCATTACGGCGCTCACATTGCCGAGCGATCGCGCCCCTACCCTCACGTCGATGCCGTCCTGACGCGCCTTCGCGCCGAGGGCTTTCGCCTTGCGGTTTGCACGAACAAGCTCGAATTCCTCTCGGTGCGCCTTCTCGACGCGCTCAAACTCCGCCACCACTTCGTTGCGATTTGCGGCCGGGATACTTTCGGCGTGCACAAGCCAGACCCCGAAATGTTACGGCGGACCATATGGCGCGCGGGTGGAGAGCCGGAGCGCGCGATCATGGTGGGCGATTCCGGAATGGATATGCGGAACGCGCGCGCCGCGGCAATTCCGATCATCGCGGTCGATTTCGGCTATAGCGAGGTGCCGATAGCCTCGCTGAGCCCCGACCAGCTCATCGGCTCGTTCACCGAACTGCCCGCCGCCATCGCCGAGATTGAATATCAACGGCGCGCGAAGCCCCAGCGCGTGCACCCGGCGGCGAGTGCCCCCGGAGAGGCCTGAAGCGAGATTGGCTGCCGCCATGACCTCCCTCGCCAACCTCCTGGACGATCGGGGCTTTATCCGGCACATTGCGACGATTATCTGAGGGTGATGGACAAGGTGCAGGATTTGGAGTTCGACGGCGCAGCCGCCCGGCAGGATCTGATCGACCCCTTCGGCCGCGCCATCACCTATCTGCGTGTATCGGTGACCGACCGGTGCGACTTCCGCTGCGTCTATTGCATGGCGGAAAACATGTCGTTTCTGCCGAAGGCAGAAATTTTGTCGCTGGAGGAACTCGACCGGCTGTGTTCGGCCTTCGTCGCGCGCGGCGTACGCAAGCTGCGTCTTACCGGCGGCGAGCCGTTGGTGCGGCGCGGCATCATGACGCTGGTCCATTCACTGTCGCGGCATCTGCGCTCGGGCGCGCTCGACGAACTCACTTTGACGACCAACGGCTCGCAGCTTGAAAAATATGCGCACGATCTCGCCGCGGCCGGCATTCGCCGCATCAACGTCTCGCTTGATACGCTCGACGCCGAAAAATTCCGCACCATTACGCGCTGGGGTTCGCTTGACCGCGTGCTTGCCGGCATCGATGCGGCTTCCGCCGCCGGCCTGAAAATCAAGATCAACACGGTTGCGCTCAAAGACGTCAATGATGACGAGTTTCCGCGCCTCATGGAGTGGGTGCACGGGCGCGGCATGGACTTGACGCTGATCGAGGTCATGCCGCTCGGCGAGATCGGCGCAGGCCGCCTCGACCAATATCTGCCGCTCTCGCTCGTGCGCGCGCGCCTTTGCGAGCGCTATCAACTCACCGACGTCGACGACCGAACCGGCGGCCCTGCACGCTATGTGCGCGTCGCGGAAACAGGCGGGCGGCTCGGCTTCATTACCCCGCTAACGCACAATTTCTGCGAATCCTGTAATCGCGTGCGTGTCACCTGCACCGGCACGCTTTACATGTGTCTCGGCCAGGAGGATGCCGCCGACCTGCGCAAGCCGCTGCGCGCCTCGGAAGCCAACGATCTCCTTTATGCCGCCATCGATGAAGCAATCGGCCGCAAACCCAAGGGCCACGACTTCGTCATCGACCGCCGCCATCGGCGGCCCGCGATCGCGCGCCATATGAGCGTGACCGGCGGATAATCGCTTCGGCTCGCTCGCGTTTGCCTAAGCGCAAGCAAAGTCACTCGGCAATCGCCTCGAGGACCATAGCCGCGGCTTGAAATTCGGCGAAACGAAACGCGCGTTGCGAAAGCGCAATTTCATCGCGGCCCCACAGCTCCATGTTCCAATCCTCGTCGACGTGCGCTGCCTGCCATGCTGCGCCCGCGGAGAGGCGACTGCGAAGGAGCGCGAGCGCGATCAGCGCCGAACCTGACAGAGTCGTCGCCGCGTGCAGCGCGCCGAGCCGCCATGGGTCTTCGGGAATCGCGGACGCCGCCGCTTCGATCGCTGCCTCCGGCTGGGCGACGTGCACGATCCCTTCGCCGGTCTTGAATTCCGCGCCGAGCTCATCGCGCGCCCATGCCAGGATCGGATCCCAATGCTGCGCTTGGCGCCCGCGAAGCCGCTCGGGCGCGCCGGCACGGTAATAAAGAAGATCGGAGCCGAGGTATTTCTTGATGTCGTCCGCGACCGGACCGGGACTAGCCGCCACCCGATCGATGATCGCATTGGCAAGCCGCGTCAGCGGCATTTGCGCCGGATCGATGAATTCTTGCTGCGCCTGCCATTCCTTGGCGAGCGCTTCGGCGAGTTTCGGGATCGGCGCGGTAAGTGTGCGGCGCGCCGGCGTGCGTACCGGTTTGCCGTCGAGGCAGATGCGAAATCCTTCTGCGTCCGGCGCGACGCTCACAGTCTGAAAAAAGCGGCGCCGCGGTAGCGGACGCGCGCCGCGCCTGACCGCAACGATCGGATCAATCTCCGGATCGTTAGTCGGTTCGCCTGCCGGATCGGGAGTTCCGTTGGAGTGGTTGACGTTTCCCATCGTTTCTCATCGTTTTTTCGTCGTTTTGCATTGTTCCTGGTGCGACACACTTTAGCCTCTATTAACAATACCTTACGCCACCTCCCAACACCTCCCGGCCGGTGGTCCATTGGCCGCACCGGCCGAGCGCGCCAATCGCGCTTTTGTTAAGCACCATGAGCGACAAAACGTCGTTATAACAAGGACAAACCATGGAAATCCGCATCCCCCTCGACTAGTATCCGCCGCCGGATTCGGCGACCGCATCGGGGATAGGAATTCCACGCAGCGATGTGCGCACCGCCAGAAAGAGCGGATGCTGCGTGTACGAGGAATCGATGAAACCCACCGATATTTCGGTCCCGGATTATTTCCACAAAGTGGTGGACTGCCAGTGGGCTTGCCCGGCTCACACGCCCGTTCCTGAATACATTCGCTTGATTGCCGCTGGGCGCTACAGCGACGCCTATATGATCAACTGGGAATCGAATGTGTTCCCCGGAATCCTGGGGCGCACTTGCGACCGCCCGTGTGAGCCCGCCTGCCGTCGCGGCCGCGTGGAGAAAGAACCGGTCGCGATCTGCCGATTAAAACGCGTCGCCGCCGATTTCAAGGACGATATTTGCGACCGGCTGCCGAAAGCGCCTCTCAAAAAGAATGGCAGGCGCGTTGCGCTTGTCGGTGGCGGTCCGGCTTCGCTGACGGTGGCGCGCGATCTCGCGCCGATGGGATATCACTGCGTCATATTCGATCAGGATCCACAGTCCGGCGGCATGATGCGCACGCAAATCCCGAAATTCCGCCTGCCGGAAACCGTCATCGATGAGGAATGCGGTTACATCCTCGATCTCGGTATCGAATTCGTCGGCGGCAAGCGCATCGACAGCATGCGAGCGCTGCTTGCGGAGAATTTCGACGCGATATTTGTCGGCTGCGGCGCGCCGCGCGGCCGTGACCTCGATATTCCCGGCCGCAAGGAAGCCGCCAAGAACATCCATATCGGCATCGATTGGCTGTCCAGCGTTTCGTTCGGCCACATTAACCGCATCGGTAAACGCGTGATCGTACTGGGCGGCGGCAATACCGCGATGGATTGCTGCCGTTCCTCGCGCCGGCTCGGCGGCGAGGACGTCAAGGTTGTCGTGCGCTCCGGCTTCGAGGAAATGAAAGCGTCCCCCTGGGAAAAGGAGGACGCGATTCACGAAGACATCCCCATCTTCAATTATCTGGTACCGAGGGCCTTTACGCACGACAACGGCAAACTCACCGGCGTGACGTTCGAGAAGGTCGAGGCGGTGCGCGATGCCAAGGGCCGCCGCGAACTCGTGCCGACCGGCGAGCCGGACCAGCATTTTCCCTGTGACGATGTCGTGGTCGCCGTCGGGCAGGAGAACGCATTCCCATGGATCGAGCGCGATTGCGGCATCGCCTTCGACAAATGGGACATGCCGAAGGTCGATCCCAAGACCATGGCGTCCACCCACCGCAAGGTCTTCTTCGGCGGCGACGCCGCGTTCGGTCCAAAGAACATCATTTGGGCGGTGGCGCACGGCCATGAGGCCGCAATCTCGATCGACCGATTCTGCCGCGGCGAGGACATCGCCGTGCGGCCGGCGCCGCAAGTCGCGGTCGCCAGCCAGAAGATGGGAATTCACGAGTGGAGCTACGACAACGAGGTCACTCTCGATAAGCGCTACCGCGTGCCACATCGCGAGAAAGTGGTGGCGCTGCGCGACATCAAGGCCGAGGTCGAGCTCGGCTATGATGCCGAACTGGCGCTTAAGGAGGCCGATCGCTGCCTCAATTGCGATGTGCAGACCGTATTCACCGGCCAGCTCTGCATCGAATGCGACGCTTGCGTCGACATCTGCCCGATGGATTGCATCACCTTCACCGAGAACGGCGAAGAGAGCGAGCTGCGGCAACGGCTGCAGGCGCCGGCGAAGAATCTCAGCCAGGATCTCTATATCGGCAACAGCCTCAAGACCGGCCGCGTCATGGTCAAGGACGAGGATGTCTGCCTGCATTGCGGGCTGTGCGCCGAACGCTGCCCCACCGGCGCGTGGGACATGCAGAAATACCTGATCGACATGACGCACGCGGAACAAGCATGCCAATCCAGAGCGTGAACGACTTCGTCGTGCGATTTGCCAACGTCAACGGCTCCGGCTCCGCGAGCGCCAACGAGCTGTTCGCACGCGCCGTGTTGCGCATGGGCATTCCGGTCGCGCCGCGCAATATCTTTCCGTCCAACATCCAAGGCCTGCCGACCTGGTACGAGGTGCGCATTTCGGAATCCGGATATCTCGGCGCGCGCGGCGGCACCGATCTCATGGTGGCGATGAATCCACAGACGTGGGACAAGGACGTGGGCGGCATCGAGCCGGGCGGCTACCTTCTCTACGACTCCACCAAGCCGATGCCGAAGACAAAATTCCGCGAGGACATCACGGTCATCGGCGTGCCGTTCACCGCGATCTGCAATCGCGAATATACCGATCCGCGCCAGCGCCAATTGTTCAAGAACATCATCTATATCGGCGCGCTTTCGGCGCTTTTGGATATGGACGTCGCGGCAATCGAGAGGCTCATCGCGGAACAGTACAAAGGCAAGGAAAAGCTGTTCGATGCGAACAGGCGCGCGCTTCACCTCGGCCGCGACTGGGTGATGATGAATATGGAGCACCCGATCGGGCTGCGGCTCAAGCGGGCCAACGCCGTCGGCGACCGGATTTTCATCGAAGGCAATGCGGCGGCCGCGCTTGGCGCCGTCTATGGCGGCGCCACGATCTGCGCCTGGTATCCGATCACGCCGTCGTCCTCGCTCGCCGAAGCATTCAATCGTTATTGCCGCCGGCTGCGCGTCAACGACAGCAAGGAAAACAAATTCGCCATCGTGCAGGCGGAAGACGAACTTGCCTCGATCGGCATCGTCATCGGCGCCGGCTGGAACGGCGCGCGCGCCTTCACCGCGACCTCCGGCCCCGGGATTTCACTGATGCAGGAATTTCTTGGGCTCGCTTACTTCTCCGAAATTCCCGCCGTGATCTTCGACGTGCAGCGCGCGGGTCCCTCAACCGGCATGCCGACCCGCACGCAACAGACCGACATCATCTCCTGCGCCTACGCCTCCCATGGCGACACCAAGCACATTCTGCTGTTCCCGGAAGATCCCGCCGAAACCTTCGACTTCGGTGCGGCGGCGTTCGATCTCGCCGATCGGCTGCAGACGCCCGTCTTCGTCATGATGGATCTCGACATCGGGATGAACCATCGGCTGTGCCGGCCGCTCACCTGGGACGACAGCCGCAAATACGACCGCGGCAAGGTGATGACGGCGGCGGCGCTCGAGGCCGGAGCCGATTTCGGCCGCTACCTAGACGTCGACGGCGACGGCATTCCCTACCGGACCTATCCCGGAACCCATTCCACCAAAGGCTCGTTCTTCACGCGCGGCACCTCGCGCGACCGCTATGCGCGCTACACCGAAGAAGGCCCCGCTTACGCCGACAATATGCAGCGGCTCCTGCGCAAGTTCGAGACTGCCAAGGATCTCGTGCCACGGCCCTTGCAGGCCAATGCCGAGAAGCCGACCAAATATGGCGTGATCTATTTCGGCTCGACCTCGCCCGCGATGGACGAGGCAATCGAGATGCTCGAGTCCAAGGGACAATACCTTGACCGGCTGCGCGTGCGCGCCTTCCCGTTCCATTCGAGCGTGACGAGTTTCATCGCCGATCACGATTTCACCTTCGTGGTCGAACAGAACCGCGATGGCCAGCTCCGTTCGCTCGTCGTCAACGAATGCGGCGTCGATCCGGTGCGGCTGGTGCCGATCCTGCACTATGACGGCACGCCGATCACCGCACGCTTCATTGCGCGCGCCATCGGCGAGCACCTCGATGCGTTCAAAGTGACGCCGCTGCGGAAAGTCATATCATGACCTACATCGTCAAGCCGAAATTTCACCATCCCGAATTGCCGAAGAACCGGCTCGGCTATACGCACCGCGACTACGAGGGAAAAATCTCGACGCTGTGCGCCGGGTGCGGTCACGACTCCATTACCGCCGCCATCATCGAAGCGTGCTTTGAACTGTCGATCGAGCCGCACCGGGTGGCGAAGATTTCGGGCATCGGTTGCTCATCCAAGACGCCGGATTATTTCCTCGGTAATTCGCACGGCTTTAATTCGGTGCATGGCCGCATGCCCTCGGTGCTCACCGGCGCGAACCTGGCCAATCGCGACCTGATCTATCTCGGCGTATCGGGCGACGGCGATTCCGCCTCGATCGGGCTCGGGCAATTCGCGCACTGCATGCGCCGCGGCGTCAACCTGGTCTATGTCGTTGAAAACAATGGTGTTTACGGCCTGACCAAGGGGCAATTCTCCGCCACCGCCGACCGCGGGTCGAAGTCCAAGCGCGGCGTTACCAATACCGACAACGCGATCGACATGGTCGGTATCGCGCTGCAGCTCGGGGCGAGTTTCGTCGCGCGCTCGTTCTCTGGCGACAAGAAGCAGCTCGTTCCCATCATCAAGGCCGCGATCGAGCATCAGGGCGCGGCGTTCATCGATGTCATCTCGCCATGCGTCGCCTTCAACAATCACGCCGGCTCGACCAAGAGCTTCGATTACGTGCGCGAGCACAACGAGGCCGTCAACTTTCTCGACTTCATGACCGGGCGCGCGCCGATCCATGTCGACTATGCCCCCGGCACGGTCGAAATGGTCGAGCAGCACGACGGCACGACGCTCGCATTGCGCAAGCTCGATGCCGAATACGACGTCCACGATCGGCTGGCGGCGATGAGCTTCATTGCCCAGCATGCGTCACAGGGACAAATCGTCACCGGGCTTCTCTACGTGGAGCAGGATGCCTCCGATCTGCACGGCCATTTGAATACGGTCGCTGCGCCGCTCAACTCGCTTGGCGAGAAGGAGCTCTGCCCCGGCTCGGCCGCGCTCAACGCGATCAACGCCGGCTTGCGCTAACGCTGGATAATTTTAGGTTCGATCGGGCCTTGCGTCATTGCCAGCGACGCGAAGCAATCCAGAGGCAAGCAGAAGAACCGGATTGCTTCGTCGCTATCACTCCTCGCAAGGACGACTCAACGACAAATCACACTGCGCCAAACTCGCCGGCGGCATTTTCGACCCTTCGGCGCCACGCCATAGGTCGAATACGAAACGGAACGCGAGGCGCGGTCCTGCAACGCGGCCCTTGTCACGCATCAGTTCTCGGGCGCCTCCTCGATCGGGTCGTAGCGTTTGGCGTCGAGACCAAGCAGGTTCCAGGACTGCCGCATGTGCGGCGGCAGCGGCGCGGTGACGTCGATGGTCCCGCCGCGCGGATGCGGGACCGCAATGCGGCGCGCCAGAAGGTGCAGGCGGTTCTGCATGCCGCCGGGCAGCTCCCAGTTGTCGCGTACGAAATATTTGGCGTCGCCGACGATGGGATGGCCGATATGCGCCATGTGCGCGCGCAGTTGATGGGTGCGGCCGGTCACCGGCTTGAGCGAAATCCAGGCGAGCGCGGAGCCCGACGTTTCGACGACCGCGTAATAGGTGACGGCATGGCTTGCGCCCTCCTCGCCGTGGCGAGCAATGCGCATGAAAGAATCCTCCTCGCGCTCTTCCTTGGCGAGAAAGGTGGAAATGCGGCCCTGCCGCGGTTTGGGCACGCCGGCAACCAGCGCCCAATAGATTTTCCGCGCCGAACGCGAACGAAACGATTTGGCTAACGCTGCGGCGGCGAATCTTGTCTTCGCGACCAAAAGACAGCCGGCGGTATCCTTGTCGAGACGATGGACGAGCCGCGGCCGCTGCCCCTGCGCGTCCCGCATCGCCTCCAGCATGCCGTCGATGTGACGCGTCGTGCCGGAGCCGCCTTGCACCGCAAGTCCCATCGGTTTGTTCAACACCATCACGTCGGCGTCTTCGTAGAGCGTGATCGATTTGAGGAAGTCGCGGGTGTTGGCGTCAGCCGGCGAGGATGGCGGCGCGCGATCGAGGCGTAGCGGCGGAATGCGCATAATCTGCCCCGCCTCCAACCGGTTTTTCGGCTGCGTGCGCTTGCCATTGACCCGCACCTCGCCTTTACGGATCACCCGCTGAATATGCGAGAAGCTTAACCCCGGAAATTTCGCCTCGAGAAACCGGTCGACGCGCATACCGGATTCATCGGCGGAAACGCTGACGTTTTGGACCGTGCTTTTCCCCTCCCCCCACGGAGCAGCGCGACGTGGTGGGGAGGGGTCGGGGGTGGGGGGTAGCTGCCTTACAAAAGCGCCCCCCACCCCGGCTCGCTTTGGTCGCCGACCCTCCCCGTCACGCGCTCCGCGCGCGGGGGGAGGGAAAGAATGGCGTGGTCCGGCGACCTGCTTGCCGCCGCCAGGCTGACGCGGTCCCCGGTGGCGGCCTCTCACAGCGCGCCTCCAAATGGCACGCCGAAAATCCAGCCTTCCTTTGCGGTAATATGATCATAGGGGATAGAAAACCGGTTCGATTGCTTAGCGAGGGAGCTCAAAGCCGCGGCGCTTACCATCGCATCGATTGCATCAACCCTATTTGGAATCTTTACCTTGTTGTCGATGACACCCCAGTGTTTGAGGACACGTCGCACGATTTGCTCATGATCGTCAGATTTCATTTTATCTTTTGTAGGCCGCTTCTCACGCGCAAGCGCGTAAAACAGTGCAGGATAAATTTCAATTAGCACGACGGGAGCCCTATCGATCGAATCAAATGGCCATATAGCAATATCCCTTCGCTCAGAAACGAGGGTATCTAAGACTCTCATTCCCGCAAAACTCCCCGCACCAACTTGGGGGCCTGTCATTTGATAAATGGACGCTGGTCGAAGACTGCATTTTCTCAGCAAAGGATGGCTTTTGGCGGATTGTTCGGTTTTGCGAAACAAAGAAGCTCCGCGAAATTCTCGCTCATACTGTTTTTTCTTGGACCAAAAGTGAATGAATGGGCGAAACGGACTCCCCTCATCCCAAATGGGACCACCGTAAAAGTGGGGCTCCTTCTTGCATAAATGGTCTATGCGCTTCCAGAGATCACGAGCATTCGCTAATTCTGTAAGACACGGCGGAAGGCAGCCGACGGCACTGTCCCAGGGCACGGAAAACGCAAAATCTATTCCGATTAGAGTTCGGCAATCGTTTAGGGACGCAATAAATCTAAGTACATCATGCCGACTCCAATGTTTTTTTCCGTTTGGAGGACAACGTAGTTGAGGGCAGCTTGTTTTATGAACCTCGGCAACTTGGATTCCAGACTGCCGTTCGGCCTTGGCGCCCGACCAATCGATGCCAATGAATCGATCGAAAGTCTTCAACGGCCACCCCGCTCGCGCCGCAGCTTCGCCCAATATTCAAGGCGTTTTCTGATTTCGCGCTCGAAACCGCGTTCCGGCGGATCGTAGAATTGCCGCCGCCCGAGCGCTTCGGGGAAATAATCCTGGCCGGAAAACGCGTCGACCGATTCATGATCGTATTCGTAGCCCGAACCATAGCCCTCGTTCTTCATCAGCTTGGTCGGCGCGTTGAGGATGTGCTTGGGCGGCAAAAGCGAACCGGCTTCTTTTGCGGTCCGCATGGCTTGGCCGAATGCGACATAGGCGGCGTTGGATTTCGGCGCAGTCGCGATGTAGATCACGGCCTGCGCGATCGCAAGCTCGCCCTCCGGACTGCCGAGAAAGTCGTAGGCGTCCTTGGCGGCATTGGCGATGACCAGCGCTTGGGGATCGGCAAGCCCAATATCCTCCACCGCCATGCGCACGATGCGCCGCGCCAGATAGAGCGGTTCCTCGCCGGCGTCGAGCATGCGGCAAAGATAATAGAGCGCCGCGTCGGGGTCTGAGCCGCGGACGGATTTGTGCAGCGCGCTGATCAGATTGTAATGGCCGTCCTGCGACTTGTCGTAAATCGGCGCCCGGCGCTGCACGACGGCTTGCAAGGCCGCGGCATCGAAGGTCTCGCCTTTGCGAGCGGCGCGCCAGACTTCCTCGGCGAGCGTCAGCGCAGCGCGGCCGTCGCCGTCGGCCATGCGGATGAGCGATGCGCGCGCCTCGCCGTGAAGCGGCAGTGGCTTGCCTTCGATCGCCTCGGCGCGGGCGAGCAGCTTTTCGATCGCGGCGGCGTCGAGCGGCTTGAAGACAAGCACCCGCGCCCGTGAAAGCAGCGGCGCGATCAATTCGAAGGAGGGATTTTCGGTCGTCGCGCCGACCAGCACGATGGTGCCGTCCTCCATGACCGGCAGGAAGGAATCCTGCTGCGCGCGATTGAAACGATGAATCTCGTCGACGAATAGGAGCGTGCTCTGTCCGGTTTCACGCCGCAGCCGCGCCGCATCAAAGACCTTCTTCAGGTCCGCGACGCCGGAAAAAATCGCCGAAATCTGCTCGAAATGGAGCGCCGTAGCGTGCGCCAACAAGCGCGCGACGGTGGTCTTACCGGTACCCGGCGGACCCCAGAAGATCAGCGACCCGAGCGAGCGTGTATCGAGCATGCGGGTGAGCGCGCCGTCCGATCCGAGCAGATGGTCCTGCCCGACCACCTCGGACAGTTCTTCCGGCCGAAGCTTGTCCGCGAGCGGCCGCGGCGCATCCTGGTCAAGACCTGATGCAGCAAAGAGATTGGGCGCTTTTGTTTTGGGCTTTGAACTCATGCGGTGTTCCACCCAGGGGCCGGCCTGGCGCGGCCATTCACACCTTTCCTTGCTTAGCAAAATAAAGTCGTGGATCGCCAGGACAAGCCCGGCCGCGACTGAATTCTCGCTCAGCCGCTGAATATCACCGATATCTGCTGGCCGCTGCGCAGAATGGTGATACGCCACTGCCGCCCGCCGGCACTGGTGACGCGCTCGAGATCGGCGGGTTTGGCGATCTTCTCGTTATTAACGGAGACCACGATGTCGCCCTTCTGGAAGCCGATCGATTGCGCCGTCGAGCCGTCGGCAACGCCGGTTACGACCACGCCCTCGGTTTGCGGTTCGAGCCGAAGCTCGTCGGCCAAAGCCGGAGACAGATTCGCCACGGTCACGCCGAGAAACGGCGAGCGCGCCTTGATCTCGACCTCCTGACGCGGAGTATCCGGCAGGCTTTGCAAGGCGATCGGCAGCGTCAAATTGTGGCCCTGCCGAATAATGCCGACCTGGGCGGTGCCGCCGATGGGTTTGGTGGCAAAGCGGTAGTCGAAGGCGTTGGGATCATCCACCGGAGTGCTATCGACGCTGACGATGAGATCGCCGGCCTTCAGGCCGGCCTTCGCGGCGGGGCCGTCCGCCGTGACACTCGCGACCAAGGCTCCGGCCGGCCGTTGCAACCCGAGACTGTCAGCGAGGTCCGGCGTGATCTCCTGAAGCTTGGCCCCGAGCCATGGCCGCTTCACCGCGCCGCTGCCGCCCTCGGCCGAGGCGACCACCACACGCACCATGTTCGCCGGGATGGCGAAGCCGATGCCCTGCGAGCCGCCGGAACGCGAGTAGATCGCCGTATTGATGCCTACCAGCCGGCCTCTGAGATCGACCAGGGCGCCGCCGGAATTTCCCGGATTGATCGCGGC
>Ga0187820_1000029_pt1 | contig 24117 bp, 29 predicted proteins | sample NC_wetland_sal_i_19_FD_132409 | JGI IMG/M metagenome (GOLD analysis project Ga0187820, IMG submission 132409) | Wetland sediment microbial communities from Neuse River Estuary, North Carolina, USA - SO4_5 | ecosystem: Environmental > Aquatic > Freshwater > Wetlands > Sediment | place: USA: North... | reverse complement strand
CGTCCCAGAAGCTCATGCACTACAGGCCCCACTTCTCTCTACGGTGTTTCCTTCGATCTGGATGTAGCTGGAGCACAGGAAAGCCATCGCCTGCGGCGAAGGATGCTGGCCGGTTCCAAAAGCCGATCCAATTTGCGCAGAAAGAAGCTCGACAGGCACTTTCCCGCGAACTCTCTCTGTGAGAATCTAGTGCCCTCGGATTGAATGATATGTCCCTACGCCTCGATTGTTTGGGTGGCCTCACAACGTTTCTACTCGCGGCTTCTGTCTTACACGCCCAAAACAAAGCGCCCAACACAGCGAACGAACCGCCTACGATAAGGTCCAAGGTCAATGTCGTCCTCGTGGATGTGGTCGTTACCAAAGGGAAGAGCGAGCCAGTTCCAGCTTTGCAACAGAAAGATTTTGAGATCAAGGAAGATGGACAGAGACAGACCATCTCATTTTTTGAAGAGCACAAGGCGTCTGCCCCGGCGCCGGTTAATTCGCCCCCGCTGCCGGCGAACGTGTTCGCCAACAACCAGACAATCACGGCACCAGATTCCGTGAATGTATTGCTGCTGGACTGGCTGAACACGCAACCGCAGGATCAGCCCTACGTCCGCGAACAGATCATCAGGTATCTCAAGTCGATGCCTGCCGGAACGCGCATGGCCATTTTCACTCTGGGAACGAGGCTGCACCTGGTGCAAGGGTTTACTTCCGATACTTCCGGTCTGCTGGCGGCGGTTGACAACGACAAAGAGGGAGCGAAAGCACAGACATCGCCCCTGCTTCCCACGGCGCAACAGAATGCCGCGGACCAGGGAATCGTGGATTTGATGATTATGAATCAAGCGGCTCCGTCCGCGGTTGACGCCGTGAGGCAGGAAATGGCGGCGTCGGCCGGTTCCCAGATTGATGCAAGGAGCAACATTACGTTTCGCGCGCTGCAACAGTTGGCGAGATATCTTTCCACGATTCCGGGCCGAAAAAATGTGATCTGGTTTTCGGGATCTTTTCCCGTCAGCATTTTTCCTGATGCGGGCATGCCGCGCCAGTATCAGAGCGAGGTCCGACGGACGGCTGACGAATTCACCGCGGACCAGGTGGCCATTTATCCGGTGGCAGCGGTGGGTCTTGTGGGCGAGGCCGCGTTCGACCCGACTATGGGATCCACCAGGCGGTCGCAGAGGGTGGACCTTCGAGGAAGTAATCCGGATGGATTCGCCAACCAAATTGCCATGGAAACGCTGGCGAAGGATACCGGCGGTCATGCTTTCTACGACACCAATGGACTGGCTGACGCCGTGAGTCACGCGGTTGACGATGGGACGCATTACTACACCCTGACGTACACTCCCACGGATACGAAGATGGATGGAAAATACCGGCACATCGAAGTAAAGGTCGCCGGCGGCAAATACAAACTCGACTACCGGCGAGGGTACTACGCCAGCGACGCCAATGCGGAGCTTCAGGCGGATCGAATTCCCGAAGGCGATCCGCTGCTCCCGCTGATGACTTTCGGGATGCCTGATTATGCGCAAATTTTCTATAAGGTGAAGGTGCAGCCCGCAAGCCCGCAGCCAGGCCCAGGCGCGGGACGAGCAGGCAGCAACGCCGGGTTGAAGGGGCCAGTTACACGCTACTCCGTAGATTTTGGAATCGCCGCGCAAAACCTGCGGCTCGAGGTTTCCCCCGATGGAATGCGTAGAGGCCACATCGAGGTGATGGTTGTGGCTTACGACCGCGACGGCAAACCGCTAAACTTGACCAGCGCAAAATACGGGGTAGCGCTGCCACCGCGGGCCTACGAGGATGCTTTGCGGGAAGGGCTTCAGGTACACAGCGAGATCGATGTTCCAAACGGCGAAGTATCGCTGCGAACCGGCATCTTCGACCTGAACGCACACAATGCCGGGACGCTGGGAATTGAGTTGAAAGAAGCAGCAAGGCCGGTAGCGTCCGGGCAGTAGGCGCGCTGCTCAAAACGTCAAAAACCGCACCCTTAAAACCGGTGCGGCACCCGCAAGAGTCAAAACCAACTGATCGGGATCTGCCTCCCGCCATCGTCAAGCAGAAACCTTCGGAGAATCGAGCGAGCAACTTGCCAGGACATCCGAGAATTAAGGCGTGGCCACCCGCCTTTACACGGCTGAAGGAACGGACAACGTCATCTAGACAGCCGTCGTCATTGCGCTGTCCGTGGAACACTGCGCCTTAGTTGGTCTTGCAATAGCACAGTCATACGCTTCGGGATGTTCAATTTTGCTCAAATCAAATGTGGTCAATTTTGCTCATCTAGACGGGTTGGTCCTACTGTGTCTACGATTGGTGACAGCCGGACCCGTTTCCAGAGTTGATGGAAGGAGCAGAACAGAATGCCGAGTACGCGTAGTCTTGGCGTCAGTCGCACATATCTCCGCAAAAAGTTCGGTACTAAGATGACGTTTCGGAACTACCGCGACAAAGAGATCGTTTTTTCGCAAGGTGATCCAGGTGATTCTGTTTTCTACATCGAGAGCGGGACGGTAAAGCTCACGGCGGTTACCGCGCGGAAGAAAGCTATAATCGCCATCCTACAGCGAGGTAGCTTTTTTGGCGAAGGCTGTCTAGCAGGGCGATCTCCGAGGATTTGCACGGCGAGATCCATTGGACAATCCAATGTCATTCGACTGCAAAAAGAGAGGACGGTTCGCACGCTCAAGAGAGACCCGCATTTTGCGAGGCTATTCCTTGGATATTTACTTTCACGGGTTGTTCGAATCGAGGAAGACCTGATCGATCAGTTCTTCAATTTCAGTGAAAGGCGACTGGCGCGGGTTCTGTTGTTGTTTGGGGAAATAACCAAGGAATCGAAGTCGGAATCCGCCCTGAAGGTGAGCCAATCGACCTTGGCGGAGATGGTTGGCACGACCCGCCCAAGGGTAAGCAAATTCATGAACGAGTTCAAGAGGAAGGGCTTGGTCCGCTACAACGGGGGCTTGCAAATAAACACCAAACTGGTCATCGCGTTCCTGCAAAATCGCCCCATGTCCGTCAAGAAAACGTAGACCCTGCCAGACGGGTTTGGCTTTCGGCGCCATGACCGCCGAACCGCGCCGCGCCCTAGCAACGTAGGCAAGAAATGAAAAGAAAACAGCTAACACTAAAGCAAAAGACTTCCGTCGCTTGTCCTATATGCGGTGTTGCCGCCGGGAAGGGGTGCATTCTCGTTGTTGGTAGTTTACGAAACGAGCCGCACCCAGGCCGGAAGCTCTTGGCGGCTAAGGCCCTGGAAAAAAAAGAATCAAGAAGCGACAACCAACACCGTGTAAACGTGCCCAAAAAAAAAGAAAAAGAATCGACTGCTGCTCTACTGGCCCGCTTGAGAAAGGAACTTGCGAAGCCCCATCTTTCGAAGTCAGTAAGAGAGAAGGCGACGAAGAAACAGATTGCACGATGGAACGCACGTTAGTTGAACTTCGATAACACCGTTTTCAGAGACGGGTGTACGGTGAGTGTGAACAAGAGTTCATCGTGCTGGATTGTGTTCTGACAGGTTTGGCGCTGGACGAGATTATATGGCAGGCGGCGCAGAAATAGTTGTGTTCTTCTTGACGGGAGCACACTGGATGAGCGTGCCACTTCCCCGATTCACCGATGGCGATTGGTGGGCGCCGCAGTGTAAAGGATGTCCCGGGACAATCTGTAAAGGATTTCATGGGCCTGAACATTATAACGATGCGGGTTTTGTGTTACCGGCCATCCCCTTAAACGGCGTTGCGGGCAAGACGATCTGCATTTTGTCGCGTTCCCCCGTTACCGCAGGCGGCAATATCTGGAAACGGTGCGCGCAAGAAATCTGATTCTGAAAGTCTTTATAACGTCATGAAGTAGGCGATGACGAAGAGGAGGCCGAGCAGGGAATCGGTGGCGGCGAAGACCAGGTCGGAGTGGTGCATGCGGCTTTGCGCGACCAGGGTGAAGACGGCGGCGGCGTAGGTGGCTTTCTCGAGAATCGAAGGAAGCATCAGCGGGCGAAAGCGTACCGGATTTGTGGCGATGAAGCAGAAGGCGACTTGCCAGGCAAGAGCGCAGCCCGCGAAGCCGTAATAGAAGCCGGGATGCGTGATGAGGGGCGGATCTTTCTGACCGATCAGATCAAACATAAAGTAGAGAGGCGTGATGATGAGCAAACCCCAGACGCCGGCAATCCAAAAGACAATTTTCGCGAATTTCATGGCCTACTCCTTAAATCTCCGTGACACAAGCTGAGCGTTGGCTGAGAATTGGCAAAGTTCGATGACCCCGCGGAGTTTAATCCTTCTTTCCAAATCTCAAGTGAGCGGCTTCGATGAGCCACTGCTTCAAAACGGTCAAATAATGTGGGTTCACATTTTGAAAGCAGACGCCGATTCCTTGAGCCGGGTGAGCATAGACTACGACGCCGTGGGATTGGAAAAATTTTCCATTGGCGTAGGCTTTGAGAAAGAGGGGAGTGTCTTTCGCGAAGGGATCGGGCATTTGGACGTAGCAGCCGTAGAGACTCAGCTCGGTAATTTTGGCGGAAATCCCAGACTTGGCTTCCTTTTGAATCAATTCGACAGTCGCGACGAACGGATACCTGGGAGTTCGCCGGCGCTCGTCTTCCACGAAATCACCTCGGATGGCAGTTGCGGGATTCTATCTCGAGTTGGGCAAAGCAGGAACAAAAAGAATGTGCAGAAATAGGGCGAAAACAGGGGAGAAAGTGGGGGATGGTGTTGGCGAGAGCGCCATCCAGGTATTTTTTACACAAAGAAAAAAACCATCGTACTATTAAAGTTTTTGGCCTAACTGCCGATGATACGCGTGTATGCCAAACCTCTACTTTTGCCAACCACACGCGAAAAATCAGGGGATGTTACGCGCGGTGCTCTCCTTGAATGAATGCGAAAAGGTGGTCAGCAAGCACTCGGTTACTTTCTTTGGAGAAAACTTCCCGGGGCTGGGAGACGGAGAGCCGGGGACGAACGATTTTGCCGTTCTGAAATTCGCTTCAGAGGAGACGGGTGGAACGTGGCGCCCGGGTTTTTACCGGCTCGACTCGGATCTCGGAGAACTCAATGAAGTGCTCCGGGAATTGCAGAGGTAGGCTCGACTATTCCTTCGATTTATCGTTTCCGATCGACAGCACGAACCACCAACTATCCCCTTTTCTTGCTTCTGCTCAACCAGTAGCGCCGCTTGGTTTTCTCGCATTTGCATCAGAAATCGAGGGCAGAGTCAGGAGCGAGCTTCTTTCGGCTGGGGCAAAGAACCGGCGCGAGGCGGAAAGCCCCCGGGCGAGTTACGAACCGGCGACAAAACTATTACATAGTTAGCGTCCCGTTCCTCACAGATATACGCTACTCTCGCCGATGCAATGATATTGTTGTGCTTGCCTAGCAGGATCGTCAGTCCAGGCACTCACGCATTCAACTCAGCAGATCGACGGAGAAATCATGGAACTAGCCGCCACACAGGAAGCACGTCCCTGGGAACGCCCTTTTTGGAAACCCGTGCGTGGCAAGGAGGGCGTCTTCGCGTATCTGGTTCTCATCCATGTGCTTGCAGTGGTTGGGTTGATTCTTTTCCCTCTGCCGAGCCTGAAAGTTCTGGGGTTGGCACTCTTGTTCATCGCTTTCGGCGGACTCGGCACAACAGTTTGTTATCACCGCATGCTGGCGCACAAGACGCTCAAGACCAACAAGTTTGTGGAGCAAGCTCTAATCTTTTGGGCGGTGTTCAATGGTTCCGGGCATCCGGCGAGCTGGGTTGCTTACCACCGGCTGCATCATTCCGTGACGGATACTCCGGACGACATCTCGAGTCCCAAGCAGGGCGGATTTTGGTGGGCGCATCTGCGGTGGCTTTATCAAACGCAGCCTGCGGATAAAAAGCGGTGGGCGCCGGAGCTGACGCGGGGGATGTATACGGTGTGGGGCAAGCTGGAAACTCCAGTGATTATTCTTTCGATTTTTTCGGGGTTGCTGCTGGGGCTGGGCTGGATGGGATTCTTTTGGATTGGCGCGATCCGGCTGGTTTATACCCTGCACATGCAGTGCTTCGTGAATAGCCTCACGCATCTCGGACATGCCAAGGAGGGCGTTGAGGACTCGAGCATGAACGTGTGGTGGCTTGGTCCATTCCAAATTACGGCGTGGGGCGAAAATTGGCACGCAAATCATCACTCGCACGCGGGCTCCGCGCGGCTCGGGCTGCGCTGGTGGCAAACGGATATCGGGTGGTACTTCATTTGGACGTTGGAACGCATGGGGCTGGCCCACAGCGTGAAGCGGCCGCGCATTTCGTAAGGGGCCGTTGGTCTCGTCTCGCTAAAAACACACTCACCGCGATGTTATGATGGTCGAGTGTACGCACAAAAATTCAAAGTCGATGTCGTGATTCGCGGGGAGAGCCGCGCCTGCCCACTCGAATGGCTGGATCAATTCTGCATGCGGAACTTCACGAATTCCGCGGATTTTGACGATACTTTGCCAGTTGCGGATGGCGTTGTCGAAGCCAGTTTTCGCTTGACGCCGGAGCGATTTGCCGAGGGCTTGGGGGCGTGGCTTACGCAACGAGGCAAAGGCGAGGGGCAGCCGGTTGTTGTGCGGGTCGCGCGGGAATAGCGCAGCTTTCGCGAGATAGATAGACCTCACAAAAGGGGATTGGGTGAAGGATTGGTTTCGTTAGGCTGCGGAATCGCGCTTTTCACCGTTGATGGCGGCGCGAATTGCTGGTAGCGCAGCAAGAGCGGCGGCTGCGCCTGCCGCGACCATCTCGGGCGTCCTGGTGAAGTCATCCCAAACAAACGGAGTTACATCTGGCTCGATAATGACGTCGGCTTGTTGGCGCCAAGTGAGATCCGTGTGACGCTGGATGATGGTGAATGAACGGCTGAGAACATCGGTGAAGGTGCGCGGTTGCTCGATATTGCCGGCTTCGAGGTAGACAGCGATCACAATATCCGCACCGAGAAGAAGAGCGCCTTCCAGGGGAACGGGCGCGGTAAGAAATCCATCCACTAAAGTGCGCCCCTCATATTGAATGGGCACGAAAAGCCCTGGATAGGCGCACGATGCGCGTAACGGCGGAGCGACCGGGCCGCGGGTGTAGTAGACGGAAACGCCGGCGTTAATGTCTGTCGCGGCGATCGCCAGCGGGGTGGTCATTTCCTCGAAAGTCTTCACCGGCGTAAACTGAGCAAGGAATTTTTCCAGACGTTGATTGGTGGCTAGGCCAAGCCAGGAAGGTGTCCAGCGGCCGAAATCGGTGAAGCTGGTGGTCGCGCCGATGCGCTCCATTTCTTCAAGGGGTGTGCCCGCGCAATAAGCCGCGCCGATTAAAGCGCCGACACTCGTGCCAGCGATCACGTCGACGGGAACGCCGGCTTCGCGCAGAATTCGCAGGACGCCGATATGAGCGATGCCGCGGGCGAATCCACCCGCGAGGGCGAGGCCGACGCGAGGGCGCGCTCTCGGTTTGTCTTCTTCAGGCTGGGCCAGGGCACGCAGCTTTTCCTTGGCAGACTGGAGCCAGCCGACGGTGTCATTCACTTTGCGTGGGCTCATCCTTGCTTTACTTTAGCGCGGGCTTCACGTAGGAGCCATAGTCCGTTTGACCAGGGGATAGCGGTTTTGTAACCTGTCCTCTCGCCTCAATATTCAGGGATTGTTCCGGAAAAGGCAGGCCATGAAACGTCGAATCGAAAAGGCAGTCGTGCTGGGCGCGGGGACCATGGGTTCGCGTATCGCGGCGCACCTGGCGAATGCGGGGCTGCCGTGCATATTGCTGGACATCGTTCCGCCGGATTTGAAGGCCGGCGCGCCGGCCGGGGAACGCAACAAAATTGTGCGCGCGGGGCTCGAGGCGGCCAGAAAATCGAAGCCTGCGGCGTTTTTCATGCCGTCGCTGGCGGAAAAAGTATCCATCGGAAATTTCGAGGACGATTTGGCGCGCTGCGCGGAGGCGGACTGGATTATCGAGGTTGTGGCGGAAAACCTCGAGATCAAGCGGAATTTGTTGTCGCGCGTGGCGCAATTCCGAAAGCCAGGTGCGATTGTAACCACGAATACTTCCGGATTGCCGGTGCATTTGATCGCCGAAGCGATGAGCGAAGAGTTTCAGCAGCACTGGGCCGGGACTCATTTTTTCAATCTGCCGCGCTATATGAAGCTGGTGGAAGTCATTCCTGGGCCGGTAACGTCGAACGAGGTGATGGAGACGCTGAGCGAATTCTGCGATCGCAGGCTCGGCAAAGGCGTGGTGATCGCGAAGGACACCCCGAACTTCATCGCCAACCGCATTGGGACATTTTCGTTGCTGAACGCCATCCGCCTGATGGCCTCGCTGGAAATGACCATTGAAGAGGTTGACGCTTGCACCGGACCGGCTGTTGGCTGGCCGAAGTCGGCGACGTTTCGTACGGCGGATCTGGTTGGGCTGGACGTGCTGGCGCACGTGGTGAAAAACATTTACGAGACCGCGCCGAACGACGAGTCGCACGAAATGTACAAAGTGCCGACGCCGCTCGAGGAGATGATCAGGCGCGGGTGGCTGGGTGACAAAACTGGGCAGGGCTTTTATAAGAAAGTTAGGGGCGAAGGCGAGAGAGAAATTTTGACGCTGGACTTGAACACCATGGAGTACCGGCCGCGCCAGAAAGCGAAATTTGCTTCCCTCGAGATGGGCAAAGCGATCGAGGACACGCGAGACCGCCTTCGCGCGCTGGTGGGACCGGTGCTCGAGGGGCAGAAAGGCGACAAGGCTCAGCAATTCATCTGGGGCGGGCTATCGGAAATGTGTTTGTATGCGGCGCGGCGCGTGCCGGAGATTTCAGACAGCGTCGTGGACGTAGACCACGCGATGCAGTGGGGATTTGCGTGGGAGATGGGCCCTTTTGAAATGATGGATGCGATCGGCGTGAAGGCATTTGCCGCGCAAGTGCGGAAAGATGGGCGTGCGATTCCGCCGATTCTGGAGAGATTGCTGGCGAGCGGCCGGAAAGGATTTTACGAGTCGGAAAAAGGAAGGACCACTGTGTTTGATGTAACGAGCGGCGCGGTGAAGGCGTTGGAAACGCCGCCGGGCGTGATCATTCTGAGGTCGCAAAAAGAGGCCGGCCGCGAAATCGAGCGGAACTCCGGCGCGAGCCTGATCGACCTCGGTGACGGCGTAGTCTGCTGCGAATTTCACGCGAAGATGAACGCCATTGGCGCGGATTTAATCGCCATGATGCACAAGGGATTGAAGCGGCTGGACGCGGATTTTGACGCGATGGTCATCGCTAACCAGGCGGTGAATTTTTCCGTTGGAGCGAACTTGATGCTGATGCTGGTCGCGGCGCAGGAGCAGGAATGGGACGATCTGCATCTTGCCGTGAAGCAATTTCAGAACATAAATCTTGGGCTAAAATATGCGCCGAAGCCGGTGGTGGCGGCGCCACAAGGAATGGCGCTTGGCGGAGGGTGCGAAATCAGCTTACACTCTGCGAAAATTCAGGCTGCTGCGGAGGCTTACATCGGGCTGGTCGAGGCCGGAGTGGGTTTGATTCCGGGCGGAGGTGGCACGAAGGAGATGCTCATCCGCGCGAATGAGCACGCGGCGGGCGGCGAAGATCTGGATTTGTTTCACGCGATGAAGCCGGTGTTCGAAACGATTGCCATGGCGAAAGTGGGCACGAGCGCGGAAGAATGCCGCAGCCTGGGATTTTTGCGCAGGGACGACGGCGTCTCCATGAATCGCGACCGTTTGGTGGGCGACGCGAAAGAAGCGGCACTGGCGCTGGTGCGCGGCGGGTACAAGCCGCCGGCAGCGAACTGGCAAGAGGGCGCTCAGACCACACAAATCAAAGTGCTCGGCGAACAATTTTTAGCGGGCGCCAAGCTCGTGATTCACATGATGCAGCGCGGCGGCTACATCACGGACTATGACGCGCACGTCGGCCGCAAACTGGCGAACATCCTGGCGGGCGGGCCGCTGACCTCGCCGCAACTCGTGAGCGAGCAGTACGTGCTGGATCTCGAGCGCGAAGCCTTCGTCTCTCTGTGCGGCGAAAAGAAAACCCAGGAGCGCATCGCGCACACGCTGAAGACCGGAAAGCCATTGAGGAATTAACGGGACAGGCTGCACCGCGTTTCTGGGACTACGCGACGGGCATGGAGAAATGTTCGTGCGCGATGCGAAGTTTGCCCGCGGCGTCGCGGTGCATGACGTGCGTGGCGCGCACGGTTTCCAGTTTCTCCGTCATACGTTTGCCGCCGACGTCGCGGCCGATGGCCTGGAATTGAAATGTGTAGCTGGCCACGGCGGCGTCGCTTCCGCACAGAACGACGTCGATGGGGCTCAGCTTGAGCTCCATGCGCGTATCTGGATTGAAATATTCGCGGGAACGCCGCATCGCTCCAAGCCGGCCCGGCTCGCTGCGGGCCATGGCAATTTGAAATACCGTGCTGCCTGGACCATAAAAATCATTCAGCTCTTCTTCCGACTTGGCTAGAAACGCCGCCCAGAATTGCTGGACGGCTTTGCGGACCTCTTCGGCGCTCAGTTTTATAGGGACCAGAGACATGAGTTGCCCCCTCCGCAGATGCATGCGCTCTTGCTTTCCTAAGTTTACGTGAGCCGGTATGGCCCGGAGCTTCCCCTCGGGAGGCATTTGCCGAAGCGATTAAGAGACGGCTACCCGGAGTGCGCGGAAAATAGCATACAGAAACGCATAGAATCGTACTACAATAGCGGTTTATCTCTGCTGAAAATGAAATAATGTGATGGGGGAGAGCTTGATGCATCGAGCCGCACTGCTGCCACCGCGAGAAGCGTCCAGAATCCTGGGAATCAGCTATCCGACGTTGAAACAGTGGATCTACCGCGGAAAAATCAAAACGGTAAAGACACCCGGCGGCCATCATCGGGTCCCGGAGAGCGAAATCGACCGCATGATTCCGAAATCGCTGGACCGTGGAGACGTCGTGATGCGCCGCGGCAATTTCCGGAAAATCAGCGGGCGCAACCAGCTGATAGGGCGCGTGATCGCGGTGAAGTACAGCGGTCTACTGGCGCAGGTGACCATGGCCATCGCAGAGCAACACATCACGGCGATTATCACCGCGGACGCGGCGAAAGAAATGCGGCTCAAGCCTGGAGAGCGAGTCGCGGCGCTGATTAAATCCACGGAAGTGATGATTTTGCGCGTATGAGAAATAGGGCGACCCGTTTCTTGTGGAGAGCGGGCTTGTTAACGCGCAGGACTCTTTTGGCGACCCTTGTATTTTTATTGACGCCGCCAATGGCAAGAGTTGCGCGCGGGCAAGAAATCCGCGTCGCAGCGGCAGCGGACTTGCAATTCGCGATGCAGGATCTCGCGGCCCAGTTCGAGAAGCGGACCACAATGAAAGTGAACGTCACCTACGGTTCGAGCGGAAATTTCTTCTCACAGCTGCAAAATGGCGCGCCGTTCGATCTGTTTTTTTCCGCGGACATCGAATATCCGAGAAAACTGGAATCGACGGGAATCGCCGAGCCGGGAACGCTCTATGAGTATGCCGACGGACGGATCGTGATCTGGGCGCCTGCAGATGCCCCTGTGGATGTCGCTCGGCTCGGATGGAAGGCGTTGCTGGACCCGCGCGTGCAGAAAATTGCAATCGCTAACCCGGAACACGCGCCCTACGGACGAGCAGCCGTCGCGGCCTTGCGAACAGCCGGAATCTACGAACAAGTGGAAGGCAAACTGGTGTATGGGGAAAATATTTCTCAAGCAGCTCAGTTTGTGCAGTCCGGAAATGCGCAGGCGGGGATTGTGGCGGTGTCCTTGGCTGTCTCGCCGGGAATGAAAGAGGGGAAACGGTGGGAGATTTCTGCGAACATGCATCCGCCTATCCAGCAAGCCGCCGTTGTACTGAAAAGTGCGCAGAACAAGGTTGGGGCGCGGGCCTTCCTGGAATTCCTGAAGAGCGCAACCGGCCGCGCGACGCTCGCGAAGTACGGATTCACATTTCCGCCTGAAGCCGCGGCGCGTGCCACCCCGGGGAAGAAATAATCATGGATCCGCTGCTACTCTCCCTCCGGCTCGCATTCTGCGTTTCCGCAATTCTTCTCGCCGTGGGACTGCCGCTTGCCTATTGGCTGGCGTATTCCAACTGGCGTGGCAAGTTTTTGCTGGAAGCTCTTGTCGCGATGCCGTTAGTCCTGCCGCCGACGGTGCTCGGATTTTACGTGCTCCTCGCGATGGGTCCGCGCGGTCCACTGGGCAGATTGTGGCAAATGTTTTTCGGCCACGGCTTGGCCTTCACCTTCGAAGGACTCGTCCTCGCTTCCATTCTCTACAGTCTGCCGTTTGCGGTGCAGCCCCTTATTGCGTCGTTCGAATCTGTGGACCGCAAACTGCTTGACGCTTCCGCTGTGCTGGGTGCGGGCCGGCTCAAGACATTCAGGCGCGTTATCCTTCCGCTCTCGATCCCCGGCGTCGTAACGGCGCTGGTGCTGAGCTTTGCGCATACGATAGGCGAATTCGGGGTCGTGCTGATGGTCGGCGGCAATCTGGAAGGCGTCACACGCACCGTTTCGATCGCCATCTACGACAACGTGCAATCGCTCGAGTATGCGGAAGCAAATCGCATGGCCCTGGTGCTGCTCGCAATATCCTTCAGCGTTTTGTCGATCGTGTACGCCGTCAATCGCCGGGTAGGCAGCCAAGCCGGACGCCGCTTGTGGACATCGTGGGCGGCCAAGTAATTCCCGCGATGCTGACGGCCCGCGTGAAGTTGACGCGACGGCGCGCGGGCTCTTCTCCTTTCCTGCTGGAGGCTTCGATGGACATACCTGCCGGCATAACCATCCTTTTTGGCCCATCCGGAGCCGGAAAATCCACCGTACTGGATTGCATCGCTGGATTGGAGCGCCCCGATGCGGGACGGATCGCCGCTGGCGAAGAGGTGTTGTTCGATTCGGAGACTGGGGTGAATCGTTCGCCCCAGTCGCGCCACATTGCTTATGTTTTTCAGACGCTGGCGCTCTTTCCCCACATGACGGCGGAGGAAAACGTGGCGTATGGCCTCGACGGATTTCCACTGGACGAGCGATCCACACGTGTCGCGGAAATATTGAGCACTTTTCGCATTGAAAAATTGCGCGCTCGCAAACCGGCGGAAATATCCGGCGGCGAACGCCAACGCATCGCCCTGGCGCGGTCGCTGGTGACGCAGCCGCGCGTGTTGCTGCTCGATGAGCCTTTGACAGGGCTGGATGCGCGTCTGAAAACTGCAATCGTCGATGACCTGCGTGCGTGGAATGCCGCGTGGCGCATTCCGATTGTGTACGTTACGCATAGCCGCGAAGAAGTGGACGCGCTAGGCGAGCGCGTAATCGCCATGGATCACGGCTGCGTGGTGAGCGAGGGAACGCCGATGGAGGTGCTCGATGCGCCGCGGCGCAAACGGCTGGCGCAATCAGCCGGTTTTGAAAATCTGCTCAGCGGGAACGTCGTGGATTTGCGCGAAGCGGACGGCGTGATGCGCGTGCGGCTCGGTGAGAGCGCTTGCGAGATAGAGGTTCCGCTCGGATACGCTGCAGCGGGAGACCGCGTGCGCGTGGCCATTCGCGCTGGCGACATTTTGCTCGCGACAACGAAACCGGAAAATTTGAGTGCGCGTAACATCCTCGAAGGCCGCATCGTCACGATGGAAACGCGCGGCGCGCTAGTTCGGGCTCGCGTGGATTGCGGCGGAGACTTTGTAGTGCATCTCACGCCGGGAGCTGCAAGGGCGCTGGAACTGGTAGAAGGCCGCTACGTGTGGCTCGTGTTGAAAACGCACTCTTGTCATCTCGTCGAGGAATGATCGCGCGCGAAGCCCGAACCGTGAATTTCTCAAGGTTTTGGCTTGCCCACTGCCGCAACCGCCGGCGGAGAAAATTTCACTTCGGCAGCTTCGAGCGTGTCGCCCTTGGGCTTGGCGTGGATGAGCACCCGATCGCCCACTGCGAGGTCGGAGAGCTTCGCGGGTTTGTCCGCCGTGGCGACGGAAGACGACCCGGATTTACTCACAACGTGAAGTATGTAGACGGTCGATGGAACGAGCTTCACCTCGACGGACTTTGCGTCCGCTGTTTTTACGAAGACGGAGTCCGCAGTGATTTTTTCCACTGTGCCGCTAACGTGTTTCAAGTCGCCATGCGCAAAAGCCGCGCCGCCACCGAGGGCGAGTGACAAAACGAAGACCACCAAGGTAAGTTTCATAGCAATTTCTCCTCGGGCGCAAGACCCACTTGACATTATCCCGCGGTTCTTCCAACCGGCTAATGATGGTGTGACTCCGCAGGAGGAGCATGCGTTTTTCCATTCAGGAAATCGTCTTCTTGTTGCTCCTCCAGAAGATCAGCGGGCGTCTTGGGGTTATTATGCTCCATCTCGAGCCGCTCTTCCTCAGTGAGCTGCGGCAGGTGGCGAATGAAATGGACGAGCTTCCAGCTTTCCTCTTGCATGCCCGGACTCGAGAAGGCGGGCATGCCTGTGAAGCGCACGCCATTTTCGATCACCCAGAAAAGTTCGCCGTCAGAAAGTTTCTGCGTTTCGGGCTGGCGCAGATCAGGCGGCTTCGGATAGAGGCCCCGGCCGATCATGGTGTCGCCGCTCCCGTCGTTTCCATGGCAAGTGGCGCAGTGGTCCGCGAAATGCATACGCGCCTCTTGAAGACTTTCCGTGGAGGGTGTTACGGGATTTTTGAGCGCCTGGGCGGAAGCAGGAATGGCCAGTCGCCGCGCATTGCGAGCGATCATCCTCTCGATCATCGTGGGCGTGGCACGCGCGCTGAGGCCATTGTGAAGTATCGAAGCCATCACAACAACCACGATGCCCGCGACGAGCACCAGAACGAGCAGGATGAGAATTCCGCGTTTCATGGCCGTGGCCTCATGTTAGACGACGCGAGCCAGGCGTTGCCAGCCCGGAATTTTGTTTCCACCCGGCCCTCCGTGTCTCGTCGGCGGAGTCTCACCTGCAGAGTTGCATCGCCTCTGGTAGGATACGGCGAGCTATGAGAAGCAAGGTCTATTCGAGCCTGGATTCCGCCGTGGCCGATATTCGAGACGGCGCGCGCATCATGTTCGGTGGGTTTGGCGGCGCCGGATTCCCTAACAATTTGATTCAGGCGCTCTCCAGCAAGGGCACGAAAGAAATCACAGCCATCAGCAACAATTGCGGAACGCGCGACGGTGAACTGGGATTGCTGTTCAAGAATGGCCAGATCCGGCATGTGATCGCGGCATTTCCGGGGCCGCATTCCTATTATTTTCAAGATCAGTTCGCCGCCCAAAAAGTGACGCTCGAATTGGTACCGCAAGGAATCCTTTGCGAACGCATGCGCGCTGCTGCCGCGGGTCTGCAAGGATTTTACACGACCGTGGGCGTGGGCACGGAAGTCGCGGCCGGAAAAGAAGAGCGCGTCATCGAAGGGAAACGGTGCATTCTCGAGATGCCCATCCACGCGGACTACGCTTTCATCAAGGCGGAAAAAGCGGATGAGCTGGGAAACCTGACGTACCGTCTGGCGGCGCGGAATTTCAATCCGATTATGGCCATGGCCGCGACGACGGCCATCGTCGAAGTCGATGAAATTGTTCCGGTGGGCTCGATCAAGCCGGAACACGTTGTGACGCCGGCAATTTTTGTGCATCGCGTCGTGCAAGCGAAGGGAGTTCGCTATGCCGGATAAGCCCCGGCTCACCCGGGAACAGATCGCTCGGCGTGCCGCGTTCGAATTGCCCGATGGCGCTTACGTGAATCTTGGCTGGGGAATTCCAAACCTCATCGCGGACCATGTGCCGAAAAACATCGAGGTCTACTTTCATAGCGAAAACGGGATTCTCGGCATGGGCCGGCGAGCAAGGCCCGGCGAGGAAGACTTCGACCTGGTGGACGCGATGAAGGTGCCGGTGACGCTGATGCCTGGCGCATCTTTTTTTCATCAGGCCGATGCCCATCTGATGACGCGCGGCGGCCACATCGACGTCGCCGTGCTCGGCGGATTTCAGGTTTCGGAGAAGGGCGACCTCGCGAACTGGAAAATTCCAGGGGCGAAAAACCCCGGCGGCATTGGCGGCGCCATGGACATTGCAGCGGGCGCGAAAAGATTGATCGTGTGCATGGAGCACACCACCAAGGAAGGCGCGCCAAAAATTGTGCGGCAGTGTACCTACCCGCTGACCGGCTTGGGCTGCGTCGATACGATCGTGACCGATCTGGCGGTGATCGACGTCAAGCCGGAAGGACTCGTGCTGCGCGAGATTGCCCCGGGATGGAGCATCGAGGAGCTTCGGAAATTGACAGGAGCGCCCCTGCTCGCGCTCGGCCCCGTGCCGGAAATGCAGTTTGTTTGAGCGCTTTTGCGGATGGCCTTAGTTGATCAGGATTGGGCGAGGCTGCAGTACGCGGCTCTCGCGTGGTAGAGTTTGGATGCTCAGCAAAGGGCAGGCTCATCAGGAGGATGTCATGGCGGAAAACATTCCGGAAAAATACGCGGACCTATTGGAGAAACCGGTGTTCGGCAATCTCGGCACGCTCATGAAGGACGGCAGTCCGCAAGTGACGCCGGTGTGGGTCGATTACGACGGCAAGTATGTCCGGGTCAACTCCGCGTTGGGGCGCGTGAAAGACAAAAATATCCGGCGCGATCCTCGCGTTTCGATTGCGCTTCAGGATCCCGCGAACCCCTATCGTTATCTCGAGATTCGCGGGCGGGTCGTCGAAATCACGCAGAACGGCGCGGACGACCACATCAACAAGCTCTCGCAAAAATATTTGGGCAAGCCGGTCTATCCGTTCCGGCAGCCGGGCGAAGTCCGCGTCCTCTACAAGATCGAGCCGGAAAAAGTCAGCTCGATGGGCTGAGACTGCTTCTCACTTGTTTTGCGCTGGCTCGTAGCGATCGTCTTGTTTTTTCAAATGTCCGTCATGAAAGAGAAGTTGCTTGGCAAGAGTCGACTAGCTGTTCTTCGGACGCCCGTATCTCAGCTCAATAGAATATCTGGCTTCTATCCATGGAGATGGTTCATTTGGCGAAGGATTCGCTTCCCCTGCGACATCCGGCTAAAAAGTCCAATGGAAATGCGCTCTCCGCGAAAATTTGAATGCGCGTTACTAGCGGGGCTCTGCTTGTTTCTCGCCGTGGCCATCCCGGCGGCGCAGTTGGTCGACGACCGCGCCATTACCATCCAATCCTCGCGCGATCTTGCCGCCAAGAGACAAGCCCTGATTGATTATTTGTGGGGTGCTCACGGATTTCCTCGCGGCCAGCTGCCTTCGGCCGTGGCAAAGAGCATCAAAAGTCCGGTGTCCGGCCTGAACAATCTTGAGCGAGTCGACGAACTTCAGATCGCCATGGGCGAAGCTGAACGGGGCTTGGCCTATCATTTCGTTGCCATGCGCAGCAACGGCCGGCTTGTGGTGGTTGACCAAGGGCACGCATGTACCTTTGACGATACAGTGGCCCCCGCCGGCAAGAATTATGGAATGCAGCGCGCCATCCAGGAACTGCTTTCCGCGGGATTCTCTGTGCTGGCCGTTTACATGCCGCATGAAATTCCTGGCGATTGTCAGGGAACGAGCGGCCACAATGCGATGTTTGCCCGCACGTCTGCCGCCGGCGGCCCCATGAGGTATTTTCTCGAGCCCGTCGCGGTCTGCCTGAACTATTTGCAAGCCAAATCGCGCGCCGATCGGTTTCCTGAATATCGCGAGTTTGACATGGTCGGTTTCTCCGGTGGCGGTTGGACCGCCACGATTTACGTCGCGATCGATCCAAGAATTACCATGAGCTTTCCGGTAGCCGGATCGCTTCCTCTCTATCTGCGAACCGGCGCTTCCGTCGGCGATGCGGAGCAGACTGATGCGCCGTTTTACAAAATTGCGGGATACCCGGATCTCTACGTCATGGGCGCCTACGGTCCTGGGCGCAAACAAGTGCAAATCCTCAATCGCCGCGACAGTTGCTGCTTCGGCGAGAACCAACACGATGCCGCGCTGATGGGAATGACCTGGGAAGCGGCGGTTCGAGGATACGAAACGCGCGTGCAAACTGCGTTGGAACATCTCGGCAGCAAAAATGCATTTCGAGTGGAAATCGATGAAGAGGCGACGGGCCACATGATTTCGCATCACGCCATCGCCGACATCATTTTGCGGGAGCTCTCAGAGAAGCACTAAAGAAAGTGTCATCTTCCTCTTCGCGGGTTGTTGACGCACCTCGCTCCGTGCGCGGAGCAAAGCCGTTAAAGCGGCGGCGATCGCAGGAATTATGTTCTTCATGCGGCCGCGCCTTGCAGCGCTACAAACGGGCGGCGACGCGGGCGGCCATGTAGCCATCGGGCGTGCGGAAGATAAGCACGAGGCTGTCCGTGATCGGAATGCCCTCGCAGGGAATCCGGAATTCATACGACCAGAGAAAGCGCTTCGGCAAATCTTTCGCGGCAGCATCCGTGTACGTGTTCAGAGGATCGACGGAGAAGTGCACGACGGTTACGTTTCCTGCAGGCTGCATATCCACACCGTGTTTCCAATACAGCGAAAGCCGGAGAGAACTCATCACTTCCTTGGTGAGGTGGACGCCGGTGCCGACCGGCTGCAGGCCGTACGAACAAGGCTCATCGTGGATGAGCAGGTCGAGGACGACTTTGTCCGGGAACTGCGTCACGACGTTCGTGCCCAGGCGAAAAATGGTTCCGTCCTCCTCGTCGTCGTAGGATTTCAGCTGGTCAAAGAAATTTCCGGAAGTCACGCGGCCATTGATGCGGAAGCACGGGCCGTTGGGAACGCCGCCGTCGCCCACGAGATAGACGCCGCCGTAATAATTTTCAATTTTGATGTCGTCTTTTTTGGGATGCTTGTGTTTTTTCTGCGAGGCGAGAGCCTGGGGAAGAAATAGAAATGTTCCGGCGAGGGCGAGGCAGGAGGCTCGTGGAAAGTAGGCGCCCATGGGAGTGTTCCAACGCGGTCATTTTACTCCTTGCGGCCCGGCGCGGAGAAGAAAGGTGATGCCGTTCGTCGTGTACGAGGCTTTGCCGCCGTCGAGCGGCTTGGCCTCGACTTTTCCGGCGCGGACGTCTTCGATGGCGTCGACAAGTTTGGGGAGGATACTCGGGTCGGCGACGGGGACATTATGCGCGCCGAGGACGAGCTTTACTTGCGGCGCGAGAGCAGCGAGCTTTTTGACGGACGCAACGTAAGCGTCGAGATTCGTTTCCGGTCGGAAGAGCCAGATGGGGCCAGGATAGTAGGTGTCGCCGGTGAAGAGCAGGCCGTTGGAATGGTCAAGCAACGAGATCGAGTCCGGCGTGTGGCCGGGCGTTGCGATGATTTCGATGTCGTGGTCGTGGCCCAGGCTGATCTTGAAGCCGTCGTGCACGAAAAGAGAAATGTGCCACGGTTTGGTGGCGTAGATTTTCGGATTGAAGCCCTTCGGCAGTTCGCCGCAAATCATTCCGGGCGCGATTTCTTCCTGGGCGGCGTCGCGAGAGCCTTTGGCATTCGCGCGCGTAAAGGCCGTGTCCATGCCGAAAACAAAGGGGAAGAGCGAATTGCCGCCGACGTGATCGTTGTGCGTGTGGGAGTTCAACACGACGATGGGGCGGCTCGTCAATTGCCGGACGACTTTGTGGATGTCGGCGATGCCCATGCCGGTGTCGAAGAGCAGAGCTTGCTTGGTACCGACGATGAGGTAGGAGATGGTTTCTTCGGCTTGATGCGGCTCGTAAATCGCAAAAACGCCGCTGGCGACTTTGTACACTTCAAACCACGGCGCATTCGGCAACACCCGTTCCAGTTTCGCGTATTCTGGCCGCGGCAGATTCTTGCACCAGTCTGGGCTGATTGTTTGGGGCGCGACAGGGAAAGCAATAGGAAAAAATGAAAGCAGAATAAGCCCGAAGATAACGAGAGCTCTGTTCATTTCGGGTTTCCTGCTTTCCGCGCGTAGTACCGACTCACGATTGCAAAGCTGCCAATCATCGGAAGCGCGAACACCGCCATCCCCAATAGCTTCGGATATGTTTGAAGCGGGTCAGGAGAGATATTCCCTTGGAATATCAGAACCCAAACTAAACCGGCCATTGGTATCGACAGAAATACCCACAAGTATGCCCATCGGCCCCATCGACCTGCACCAGCCAATATCATCAGTGCGCTGACTAACGCGAGAAACGGTGCCAGACGCGGGCTTATAACAAAGGGTTCACCACGCGAAAGTTCAATGATCAGCCCCAAGCAGCAGAACATAAAGATCAGAAAGCCGGGGACCGCAAGCACGACAAGCCTAATGGCAAACTCAATTTTCTTCTGAGTTTGTTCTTCCTGCTGTCGTGCCTCGCTCACGGTCGATTGAATCATATTGGTCGCCGTGGAATCGCGCAGTTCATAGACACTCATTTCGTGGTTCCCGAGACGAAGATGGATTTGGGAATCATCATGTGCACGCCCTTATTCCCATCGACCAGCTCCGTGATATGCAAATCCCCCGCCACGCTTGCCAGCATATACGCATCGTCCCGCGTCAGGTGTTTCTCGGTCACCAAAAAATCAATCATCTCGCGCAGAGCCAGCGTGGCGCACGCATTCAAATTGTCGTTAAAGCCCATGGTCATATAGTGCGTCGGCGTTTCGGCGCGCGGCCACTTCAGGTGCATGTCCTTGCGCACGATAAATTGAAACGTTCCGGTGAGCGAAGTTTCGAGCGCGGTGATGTCCACTTCGCCGTCGCCCTGCCCGGCGTGGCCGTCGCCCACTTCAAAGAGCGCGCCCGCCGCGTGCACCGGCAAATAAAGCGTCGTGCCCGCCACCAAGTCCTTGTTGTCCATGTTGCCGCCCATGATCCAGGGCGGTGCGCTGTTCCATCGGCCCGCGCTTTCCGGCGGCGCATCGCCCATGCTCCCGAAAAAAGGATGCAGCGGAATCTCGATGCCCGGACCGAATTTCGCGATCATGCGCTCCGCATCCAGCGGAATAATTTTCATTTTCCTGTAGGGATAATCGTCCGGGATGTAGCCGCGCCCCGGCCCGAACGCGTTGTACGCATACGGAATCGCCAGCTTGATCGCCAGAATTTTCACTTCCAGCACGTCGCCCGGCTGCGCGTCCTCAATGTAAATCGGCCCCGTCAAAATGTGCCCGCCCGGTCCTTTGTCCTTCACCTGTTCGGTGATGTCGCGCAGCGATTGCTCGACCTGGTCCGCCGGCACGCCCGCATCTTCCAGCCGCTTCGGGCTGTTCGTGATCAGCGTCTGAATCTCCACCGTTTCGCCCGACTTGATGCGCAACACCGGCGTCGCCTTCGCATCGTAGTATCCCCATTCCACCGTCTTCGGCGTCGCCTTCAGCGTGTACGTTGCCTGCGCAAGCGCCCCTTGCGCGCAGAGACAAAACGCCACCGCGCTAGCGGTCACCACCACGTTCGCAACTCGCTTCATCTGCCTCTCCCTTTCATTGGACCACCAGCGCTCTCGCTTGACATCAGGATGCCCTATCCGCAAGCATCGTGATATGCGCACGACAATCACGATCGATGACGATGTCGCCAAGCTCTTGCGCCGGGAGCTTCGGCGTTCCGGCGCTTCGCTGAAGGCGGGTGTAAATCATTTTCTTCGCCTGGGGCTGATGGCGGCCGGGAAGCCTCCGGCAAAACCTTTCGTGGTTCATCCCCGTCCCTTGGGGCTGCCTCCCGGCCTCAGTTATAACCGCGTGGAGAATTTGCTCGCGGCGCTGGAGAGCCCTCTTCACCGGTGATTGGAGTCGGTGGCTCCGCGGCGTTCCTGAAGCTGCGTCAAGACTCCGCATCGTAATCACCCCAAGCCAGCGTCTTCGGCGTCGCCTTCAAGGCGTACGCCACGTGCGAATTCGACTGCTTTCCCGCAGGTTGAAGCGGCACGAAGGCAAGCGATTCGGCGACTAGAAGCTTGCACGAATATAAAGATCTAGACATTGGCTATATGCCTCAGCACTTCGCGGGTTTGATGAAGTAAATCGTCAAATGTCTGAAAGCTGATGTCATCCCAACTCCAAGATCGCAGCAACCGATTTGCCTGTGAGTCAGTCGGAGTTCTTCCGGCGATCACCACGCCCTTTACCTTAACCACGTCATCGATTTTGAGGCCCATGCAGTCTAGGGCAGCTGCGCGATGTTCGTTGAATACTTGAATCCAATTGTTTACCTGAGCGATTGCGTGTTGAAGTTCATGGCGAATAGCGCCGTCGTCTTTGATTAGACCAATGCTAGGTTTTTCAATTTCTATGAGCAGGAGCTCTTTGCGCTCGTTCAAAATGACGAAGTCACTCACATATTTGGTGAGGACGGGTTTTTTGAACATGAGCCTCGTGGGGGCGAATGAGTGCCAAAAGACCGGATGGGACTCTAGGAACTGTTGAACTTGCTCCTCTTCCGCGTTCCTGTCTAGGATTTCGCGGAAGTCACGGCAGGCCTGTTCTAGCGCCGAAGCTTCGTAGAGTTTGACAGGGCTGATCAGATTGGAGCTCAGGGGGCTGGTGCTCCGAACTAGGATCCCCGAGAGTCCCTCCCTCAAATAAACAAGCGGAAACTTCGTTTTGCCACATTCACACGCGAACTCAGTGCCAAGCGACCGATACCAAATCCATCCCTCCTCCTCAGATTTTTGGTCTTTTTGAAGCCCTGCGTAGGCTCGGAGTTTACTTGGGCACTCCTTGCATCCGAGAACGATGCGTACGAATTTAGCGGACAGAGGATCGCTCTTAATTGCGGCGATCTGTTCGGGGGAAAATTCTGCGGTGCTAACGGCCACGAAGTTGGTCGATCCGACAAGTTTCTCAGGCGCAGACGATGTTAAGTAGATTTCGTATTTCCCGGGCTCCATGACCATGAATTCTTTGTTCATCTTCAGTACCTGCAGCGTCCAGCCGGGAACTTCAGCCCCGTCGGGTGCTGGTACCAGCTCTGAAGTTCCGGGGTCCAGGGCCTGCATCCCGATTACGGTCACCTCAAAATTCATGGTCCGCTTTGCCGCTTCATCTCTAAATTCCATCTTGAAGACTTCGCCGGCGCGGGCGCCGTATATTGCGACAAGTAAGTGCTGTCCTTCGAGGGAAGTCGGATAAAAATGGCTGACCTTGTTCGCGGATAGACCCATGAAGTTGGTACTCCAGAGAAGAGGATGGCCGAGCCTTGTTTCAAAGTACTTCTCGCACCAACCGAGAAGCGCAATTCTTGGCGGTTCTGAGGTCTCGAGAGTTTTGGGGTCAGTTGCCATCTTGCAGTTTGCTTTCGGATCTCATGGGTGCGTCATGTCCTCGGGTTTGACGAGGGCGTCGAATTCTTCGGCGGTGACGAAGCCGAGTTTGATGGCGGCGTCACGGAGGCTGATGTGGGAGTGGTGGGCAGCTTTGGCGACTTGGGCTGCGGCGTCGTAGCCGATTTTGGGAGCCAGGGCGGTGACGAGCATGAGGGAATTGTGGACGTAGTGGTCGATCGTCTCGCGATTCGCTTCAATGCCGCTGACACAGTGATCCACGAAACTGGTCATGGCGTCGGTGAGCAGTTCGACGGAGTGGAGATAGTTGAAGATGATGACCGGCTTGAAAACGTTGAGCTCGAAATTGCCTTGCGAGCCGGCAAAGCCGATGGCGGCGTCGTTGCCCATCACTTGCACGGCGACCATGGTGAGCGCTTCGGCCTGCGTGGGATTTACTTTGCCGGGCATGATGCTCGAGCCGGGCTCATTTTCGGGCAAAGAGAGTTCGCCTAGGCCGCAGCGGGGGCCGGAAGCGAGCCAGCGAATGTCGTTGGCGATTTTCATGAGCGAAGCCGCGAGCGTTTTCAGCGCGCCGCTGGCGAAGACGAGCTCGTCATGCGCGCTGAGCGCTGCGAATTTGTTGGGATGCGAACGGAACGGCAGACGCGTCAACTCAGCGATTTTGCGCGCGGCGCGCTCGGCAAATTCAGGATGCGCATTGAGGCCGGTCCCGACAGCCGTCCCGCCGATGGCGAGGTCGTAGAGGCCATCGAGCGCCATGGCGATGCGGCCGCCATCGCGATCGAGCAGATTCACGTAGCCGGAAAATTCCTGGCCAAGGGTTAGCGGCGTGGCATCCTGCAAATGCGTGCGGCCGATTTT
>Ga0187820_1000028_pt1 | contig 24247 bp, 21 predicted proteins | sample NC_wetland_sal_i_19_FD_132409 | JGI IMG/M metagenome (GOLD analysis project Ga0187820, IMG submission 132409) | Wetland sediment microbial communities from Neuse River Estuary, North Carolina, USA - SO4_5 | ecosystem: Environmental > Aquatic > Freshwater > Wetlands > Sediment | place: USA: North... | reverse complement strand
TCTTTGTTCTGCGCGCTGGCGCCATTTTTCCGATTCTTCCTTAAGGCCGAGCGAGGCGCTGATCTGCTCGAGATCCTTTTCCGATTTGTAGAGCAAGCTGTTGAGGCACACGGGAGCGAAATGATGGGTTGCGGCGCCGTAAGGTCCAAAGCGAAACGAAATGTCGAACCCCGACTCGCGCATGGCTCGATCCCCTTTGTAATAGTCGGCGGTTAACGCGACGGTTCCGGCCGAATCGCACCCTGGCCGGGCCATGGTTTTGGTGATGTCGCAAATCTGGAGCGCAAAAAGTGGACCTGCCGCAAGCGAAGACGGCTTTGATTCGCTGGAATCCACCAGGTACTCGCGCGCGAATTCCGGTTGCCCCAGGAAATAGGCGGCTACCTGCCGATAGTGGCCCGTTTCGTCCTTGACGCTTTCCGCCGCGGGGCCGTTGCCAAAATCATAGTAGCGCGAGAGTCCTGTCGATCCCGCAAGATGCGGTTCGCTAGTCCACAGTTCATGGTCTTTGACGGCATAGCGATATGCCTTTGCCAGCCACTCGGCGTTCTGACTTCCTTTTGCTTTCTCTGCGTCGTAGACCGCGAGAATCATGGAGGTTAGAAAAGGAGGCTGAGAGCGCGTCAAATAGTAGGTACGGTTTGCATTTAGTACGCCGCCGTAATGCTCGATCTCGAAGAAGAAATTCTCGACCATGCCTTTTGCGAGGTCGATTCTGCCGTCACGTACCAAACCGCGAATGATGAAATAACTGTCCCAGCCGTACATTTCGTTGAATCGTCCACCGGGCACCACGTAGCGATTTTCGAGATAAAGAAGCCCGGCGGGATCAATTTTGGAGGGATCGAGTTCCCCGATGTGATGAATCATCGCCGGCAAATGCAAGACTTCCACCTTGCAGCGTTTCTGAAGTTGCTGGACCGAGTCAGGCTCCGCAAAATCCGCAGGAAGGTAGAGGACGGATGCGGAAGCAAGTTTCGTGTCCACGACCGTGTCGCAGTCGGTAAGAGATCGAGTGAGGGAATCCCAGCCCGTCGAAATATAAGCCCGGATCTGGTCGAGCGCATTTTCTTCGGTTTTCGAATGCGTTCCGGGATAGGTGGGAACAGCGTTCAACAAAAGAACGCAAAGTAAGCAGACCAGAAGTTCCTTCAGTTTTTGCATGAGTTCAGCACCCCGCTGAGGGCCCTCGGCGGTCCTCGTGGCGGCAGTAGCAGCATAGTAGGTTGTCTGCCGGTGAGCAACTTTTCTAAAGGGTCAAACGAGGGGTTGGAGCAGCGGGACATAGGTGGGGGAACCAGCCACTAAGTCTTGTCCATGGAATAAGTTATCGACAGTCAACCCGATCGGCATAAACCCACAAGAACGAGAGACGCGACGTGCCGTCGAGGCCTCCGTTAAGCCAAATCTACGGTCAAATTTCGCATCTAGGAACCCATTTTTCGGACCACGAACAGTGCCCGATGCTTCGTCGCGAAACAAGCTGATAATAGACCCCTGTCCGATTATGCGGTCACCGGAAATCGCCCACGCCCGCTGTGTCTGGTGGCAACTCCACTTGAAAAAGATAGGCGATTCTCAGAATAAGCCGAGTAAGAAGTCGGAGGCGCGTACGGGGTCGCGCGATTCGGCTGCGCGGGGCGAAACCGGAGGGGAGGCTGCTATACTTTCGGCGGATATCGTGATCTGGCAACTGGCACGAGCCTAAGTTTCTGGATTTCTGTTGGCGTCATGGATTTTGCCAGGACTTGCCTATTCCTTCCGGACATGTCCGGGGACGCATTCGCACGGCGGGACCTTTGAGAACGTATTCCACACGCATTCTGTTTGTTTTGCTACTGGGATTGGGGGCCGATCTCGGCTCGGCGGCGCAATCCCCTTCATCGTCAGGGGCACAGCCCAGTATCAATGAAGAGGTCCGGGCAGCTTATAGTGCGGGGACCGCGGCGGCTGCGAAGAACGACTTCAAGACGGCGGAAATGCAGTTCGAGAAGGTGGTTCGGCTTGCGCCTCAGATCGAGGAGGGCCACAGCGCGTTGGGTACGATCTTGATGCGTCTCGGAGAATTTCCTCGAGCGATCAAAGAACTGGAAAAGGCTATTGAGCTGAAGCCTGCGGATATTTCTCCGAGGATCAATCTCGGCTTGGCGTATGAGCAGATTGGCGCTAATAAGAAAGCGATCGTTTTGTTCAAAGGCGTCGAAGCAACGGTGCAGGCCAAGACCGGTTCGGATGCTCCCTCGGCGCTGCCTTCGTATGTTCTGGAAGCTTATGCCCGCTCGCTGGCTGCCACCGGGCAGATCAATGCGGCAACCGCAAAGATGAAGGCCGCCGTTGCTGCAACGCCACAAAATGCAGAGCTGCATGATGCTTTGGGCTCGCTGGACGCGCAGCAGGAGAGCTGGCCTTCGGCGGTTAGCGAATTTCGGGAAGCGATTCGTCTTAAGCCGGAGTTTGCGGCGGCGCATTTGCATTTGGGGGTAGCGCTGGCCGCACAGCAACAGACGCCAACGGCTATCGCAGAATTGAAACTGGCTTCGCAGTTGGCTCCTGCCAATGCACTGGTGCCCACGGAACTTGGCAAGGCTTATGCGGCGAATAATCAAGACGACCAAGCCATCGGAGCATTTCGGCACGCGATCGAGCTCGACGCCACGTCGACGGAAGCCAAATATCAACTGGCTAGGGCACTGCAGCGAACGGGCCATGATGCTGATGCCATTCCGCTGCTGCGTCAGGTGGTGAAAGCCGAACCGAAAAACGCAGATGCGGGCGCGAGCTTGGGGCTGGCTCTTCTACTTGGGGGAAACGCGAAGGATGCCATCCCGTTTCTTGAGCGCACCCTCAAAGAAAAGCCCGGCGACCCTACGGCGCACGAGAATCTGGCCGCGGCGTATATGCAAATGAACCAGGGCGATGAGGCGATCCAAGTTTTGAACTCTGGCCTCAAAAGCGATCCGCAAAGCTTTCAGCTTCATTACAATCTTGGGCTCGCACTCAAGTTGAAGGACGACAACGCCGGCGCGATTCCCGAGCTGGAGGCGGCGGCCAAGCTGAATCCTTCGGCGCACGAGCCTCACTACACGCTGGGCATTCTGTACATGCAGGATGGCCGTTATGAGGATGCAGCGCGGGAGTTGTCGCTGGCGATGAAGCTACACCCTCAAGATGCTAACGGTTGGGCCACGCTTGGGAGTCTGTTTCGCAAGATGGGCAAGCTGCCGGAGGCCGCCGACGCGCTTCGCGAAGCGATCCGGCAAATGCCGGACCAGCCGGACTCGCATCTGACACTCGCGATGGTGCTACAGCAGCAAGGCTACACTGCCGAGGCGGCTGCGGAACGCGAAAAGGGCGCGGAATTGGAACGCGTGGTGATGAATCGGCAGAGGGCTACGGTGTCGACAAATACTGGCAACGCACTGCTGGGAAAGGGGCAAATTGCAGATGCCATCGAACACTTTCAAGAGGCGTTAAGCGACGATCCCGGTTATGCGGAGGCGCACCGCGGGTTAGCTAACGCGCTGGAGCGGCAGGGGAAGAAGGTGGAGGCGGCGGTCGAGCGGCAGAAAGCGGACGAACTGGAAAAACCACAGCCGTAATCTTGCGGTGCAGAGACCGATCCGGGCTAATGAAGTGTTGCAAAGGCCGTCATTTACAGGGAGTTCGAGATGCGCTATACCAAGGTGTACGCCGTGCCAGCCAAGGGGCCAAAATCGCGGGCGGCGGGCTAGGCTTGCTGCAATGGGCCGCAGAATGCTGGATGCATGGAAAACCGCGGAGCTCGGGCAACCAGTGGGCAGGTTGGTTCAGCTAAGTAAGTAGCGCGGGCGGATCGTGATGAACTCTCGAATGGGACGAATCCTCGCGATTGGCGTTGGTTTCGCCGTCAGCCTTGTATTCCTTCTGGGATCGGTGCAGTTCACCAGCCAAGCTCAGTCCAGCGAAAGCACGGAACGCAAAAACTACTCCGACGAGATCAGTAAGACTTACAACTTTCTATTCGCCAAGGACAACATTTCGCTCCCTGGCAATGCTGCCACGGAAGGCAACGAGTTCATTCAACCGGGTGCTTTTCCGAAGGCCGGGTACTGCGCGCATTGTCATGAGGAGGCTTACCATCAGTGGCGGCAGGCGCTGCACTCCAACTCCTTCCGTACGCCCTTTTATCGTACGAGCGTCAACATTCTAATTCGCACCAAAGGCATCGAGTTTTCACGTCACTGCGATAGCTGCCACAATCCAATCGCCGTGGTCTCGGGCGCGCTGACAACTGATTCCCAGGTAGATCGCTCTTTTGACCAGGACGGTTTGACCTGTGCGACCTGCCATTCGATTCAGCGGTTGCAATCCACTTCGGGGAACGGCGGCTACGTCATGGGCGTTCCCGCGGTCATGGTAGACGAGAACGGCAAGCGCATTCCAGGCCAGGTTCCATACGGCGACATCCTCGAACATCCAGAGCGTCACTCGAAAGCCGTCATGCAGCCGTTTTATCGCACGCCGGAGTTCTGTGCCGCATGCCACAAGGCCAACCTGCCAACTACGCTGAATGATTACAAATTCGTCCGCGCCTTTACCACTTACGACGAATGGCAGAACTCCAAGTTCTCGCAACGCAATCCGCTTACTTTTTACACCTCGGATTTCGTCAGATGCCAGGATTGCCACATGCATCGTGCTGACATCACTCTGCCAGACTACGGCGCGAAGGATGGAAAACTTGCGTCGCATCGCTGGACGGCTGGAAACACGGCGGTGCCTTTTTATTACGGCTTCGACGAGCAACTCCAGAAAACGATTGAGTTCTTACAGTCTGGGCGGTACCTCAACGTAGACATTTTTGCGCTGAAAAAAGCCGGTGACGACAATCTGATTGCACCCCTCGGCTCCGTGCCGTTCCATCTCGCGCCAGACGACGTGGTGCAAGCCTACGTTGTCATCCAAAACAAGAATATTGCCCACTCGCTGATTCCAGAGGTTCGCGATCTATACGAGGCATGGGTCGAGGTCACGGTGAAGGATGGCGCCGGAAAGGATATCTATCACAGCGGTTTTCTGCAGCCCAGCGGGATGCTGGATACGCGCGCGCACAGCTTCACCAACCGTCCGGTCGATCTATCCGGCGAGTTTGTGGACAACCACAAAGTCTGGACGATTCATTCGGTGGCGTACGACAACTCGATTCAGTCCGGCCGCTCGGTGCTGGTGCGCTATGAATTCCAGATTCCGCCTCACGCGAAGGGGCCGCTGAGCATCACTGCTCGCGTGAACTACCGTCACTTCCGCCAAAGTTATCTAAACAATGTATTCGGTCCGAACCATCCACTCTACCCCGCCATCGAGATCGCTTCCCGCACTCGCACGCTCAACTTGGGCATGAATCAGACCACGCCTCCCGAAGCCAGCGATAATCCGGATTGGATGCGTTGGAATAACCTCGGTATCGGTTTTCTCGATCAGCAACAGTATTCAGACGCGCTTGCCGCGTTCGAGCAAGTCGTGAAGCTACGGCCGGACTATGACGACGGGCACGTCAACGTGGGTCTTACGTACATCGAGTGGGAAAAATATTCTCTGGCGCGGCCGCCTCTGGAAAAGGCGCTGCAGTTGCATCCCGATTACGCACGGGCGCTCTACTATCTCGCGCTTGTGGAACGGCGCGAGGGGCATCCCGAGGCGGAAGTCGCCGATCTGCAAAAGGTCGTGACAAAGTACCCACAATCACGCGATGCGCGCCGCGAACTTGGCATCGCGTACTATCAGCAGGATCGCGCCGATGATGCCATGGAACAGTTTCAAGCTTTGCAGGCCATCGATCCAGATGATCTCGCCGCACACTACAATCTCGCCATTTTGTATCGCCGCAAAGGCATGAAGGCAGAAGCTGCTGCGCAGGCCGCGCTGTATGCCACCATAAGAATCGACCCTGCGGCTCCTACCTATTCGCTCGATTACTTGCGCCGCCATCCCGAGATCTCGACCGAGAGCGTGCCCTGGCACATGCACACGGACATGAAGCCGAACGCCGTCAACGCCAACGTCAACACGAGCACCGGGGGCCATAGCACTGGCCAGCGTTAACTGAGGAGGAGTTGTGTCGAATTCGGGCCGCCGCAAGTTTCTTCGCTCGCTGAGCCGCACGGCTATCGTGCTGCCATTTGCGGACATTCTTGCGCTTGCCGCGCCTGCCCAACAGCAGGAGGTTCCGCCCAGACAGAAGATTGGCCCTATCGAACGGAGCTACGACGCCAAGCCAGCTCCGCCTCCGCCGGGTCCGAGATCTCCGATTGAAGGCACGCCGCTTGGGGTGAGCTTCGTGGATGTGGTTAAAGGTTCGGGGCTCGATGTCGAAACCATTTATGGTGGTGTGGGTAAAAATAAATACCTGCTGGAAACGACGGGGTGCGGGCTCGCTTTCTACGACTACGACAACGATGGCTGGCTGGACGTTTTTCTCGTAAACGGGTGGCGTCTCGAAGGATTCGCTAAGGGGCATGAGCCGCATTGTCATTTGTTCAAAAGCAATCGCGACGGCACGTTCACCGATGTCACCAAGGGTTCGGGCCTCGAAATCCGCACCGGCTGGGGACAGGCCTGTTGCGTCGGCGACTACGACAACGATGGGCACGATGATTTGTTCGTGACCTACTACGGTCAGAATGCGCTTTATCACAACAACGGCGACGGAACTTTCACCGACGTTACCGAACGCGCCGGCTTGCTCCAGCCCGGGCCCAAGACGCGCTGGAATACCGGCTGCACGTGGGTCGACTACGACCGCGACGGCCATTTGGATTTGTTTGTGGCCAATTACGTCGACTTTGATTTGAAAACCGCCCCTCTTCCGGAGGAAGGGCCGTGTACGTACAAAGGGATTGATGTTGCTTGCGGGCCTCCGGGACTGGCGGGCGGTAAAAATATTCTCTATCACAACAATGGGAACGGAAGCTTCATGGATGTTAGTCAAAAGTCGGGCATGTGGACTGCGGTTGGCACCTACGGCCTGAGCGTGGCCGCGTCAGATCTCGATAACGATGGCTGGCCGGACATCTATGTCGCTAACGATTCGGCTCCTGCCACGCTCTACCTGAATCAGCATGACGGTACATTTAAGGATGTGGCCATCGAAAACGGAGCGGCGCTTTCCGCCGAAGCAAAGCCGCAGGCCGGAATGGGCGTTTCTATCGGCGACTACAATCGCGACGGCAATCTCGATATTGTGAAGACCAACTTTGCCGGCGATACCGATTCGCTTTATACCAATCTTGGCGACGCGGTTTTTGAAGACCGGACCTATCCGAGCGGACTCGGCGTCAATACGCGGTTGCTCGGATGGGGCGTGGGTTTCTTCGACATGGACAATGACGGCTGGCTCGACGTTTTGATGTCCAACGGGCATGTCTATCCCGAGGTGGACAAGTCCAAGGCTGATCTTAAGTATGCCGAACACAAATATCTCTATCGCAATTTGCGGAACGGACGCTTTGAAGAAGTTACGAAAGAAGGCGGACCGGGGATCATGGAGAGCGCTCCGGCACGTGGCTGTGCTTTTGGGGATTACGACAACGACGGCGACCTCGACATCGCGGTGAATTGCGTGAATGCGATACCGCAGCTTCTGCGCTGCGATTCGACGCTCAACCGCAACTGGATCAAGATCAAGCTTGTCGGCGTGAAATCCAATCGTACCGGCATTGGCAGCCGGGTGATCGTGACGGCCAAGACCGTTTTGGATGCGAAGAAGCCTCTCGTCCAGATGGACGAGCTGCGAAGCGGGGGCAGCTACTTTTCGCAGAACGATATGCGCATGCACTTTGGTCTTGAGCAAGCGACGAAGGTTGATAGCGTCGAGATTCGCTGGCTGAGCGGCCAAATCGACCATTTGAAGGATCTCGAGGTGAACCGGCTTTACGCCATCCAGGAGGGCGGCAAGATCCTCGGCGCGGAAGCATTGAAGCCGGCCACGGCAAAATCGTAGGGGGCTCGCGGCGAGGAAACTCCAGGCTAAAAAATGCGAATTTCTCACACATTTCTGCTCGGTTTGGCCGTGCTCATACCCACCGTGGGCCACGCGCAAACGATATGTCCCTGGATCAATGAAGCGACGGCTCGCGGGATTCTTGGCGGTCCCGTGGCTGTGGCTGTGAAAATCAGTGAGCCGGGCAATGGAGTCTGTGAATTCTCGCGACAGCAAGGAGGAGTGCTTCGCGAATTGACCATCTCGGTTAACGCTATGACCGACGTTCCCAAGCAATTCCCATCGTATCTCTCGCAGTGTCCGCGGAAGAGCGCACCTCTGCACGCTATCGGCAATGAAGCGATCATGTGCAGCGTCCAAACACAAGGAAACCTGTATGCCGAGAAAGTCGTGGGCCGGGTCCGCGAGCAAGCCTTCATCGTTAGCGTCGGTTCCCGTCTAAGAGACGATCCATCTTTGGCGCCAGAGATGCGCCGCGAAAAAGCAAACCTCGTGGCGGAGATCGTTGCGGGGAATCTTTTTTAGCCTGGATTCCCATCGAGGTGTCAGAGCGTGCTCTGGGCCGCTAGCTAACGTACCGCTGTTGCCCTCGTCATCCGGCGCCACAGAAGCAATCCGCCGCGGATTCCGATCGGCCAAACCAAGCCGTTCTAGCCCTCAACGCGCTCAGCGCGTTCCCGGGCTGAAGATATGCCTCGCAAACGAGTATGATAGGAACACATAGCAGCACATCGCAGCGCGTAGCAGGTGTTGCAAGGATGCCGGCCAGAACGGGCAAATCTGCTACGAATTTATCATAGTGCTCGTCCTTGACCCTTCAAATCTTCCATGCAATCCCGCGAAATCATATAAAATCAAGACGTTAACTCGCGTGGGGCCCGTAGCTCAGCGGTTAGAGCAGCGGACTCATAATCCGTTGGTCCCAGGTTCAAATCCTGGCGGGCCCACCAACTAACCGATATCTCGGGTTCCTCACGTCCGCAAGTCACTCACTCACTTATTTAGTCCTTTTGCGAGCTGCTCCATTTGGGTTCAACTAAAAGCTTCTCCACTCCCTTAACCGGCCTTCACGCGCACGTCAATTTCTGCCCCGAGTCTGACAAGTCTATCGCGAGGAAACGCGGGAGAAAAAAGGGGCGCAATGCTAACCCTACGAGCAGAGCAGCTGAAAGGTGTTTGTAGAATTGCTGGGACAGCATCATTTCGCGAGGGAGTTTTTTCGAAGGGAGCGTGCGGAGTAGCGAGTGGTTGCCTGCCGGGAAGCTTGGGTATTTGCAGAGAATGTCCAGCGGAAGAATCGCGAGTCACATCTTAGGCAGCGAAAAGGCCTGAGGAAGATCATGGCCATTACTGTTTTTTCCACGACGCCTTGACGGCGCGATTTGTGGATTCGTTCGCTTTGGCAAAGCGGACAACTCAACATCGAGAATCTCCTCATGCGGCGTTGGTACCGAAAGAACAAGCGGATTGTGCGTCAAGGGAGAGCGTACGCTCTGTCCCATTTTGAACAGTGGCATGCAACAGCTGTTAGAGCTGGCCGTTCGGGTAGGGTCTCCCCGGTCCCTGACGCGTGCTTGGTTGGAAGGGCCTCATCTTGCTGATGTTCAAAACGGGACAGACTCTGTACCGTTTACGGCCTACTTTGGACACGAAGGGGTCTACCTCCTAGCCGCTCACCCGAGCAAACAGGGACGGCTGCGGTAGTCTAAGCGTGCTTCGATGTCAAATCTGGCTCAGAGCAATTTGCAGTCCGATCTGGCAAGTATTCGAACAGCGGGAATGGGTTCTCACAGGCGCCGGCCGCTCCGCGTTCTTTTCGTTCACCGCGATGCGGAAATCATAGAGAACTGCCTGGAGGAGTTAAAAAAGGCTCAGTTCATCGTAAGCCCCGATTTTGTATTGAATTTCGCACAGTGTGGGGAACGGTTTCAGTCTCAATCGTACGACGTGGTGGTTGCCGAGTACCCCTGTCCGAGCTTGAAAGGATCCCAAGCCTTGCAAGCGCTCCATCAAAAGCTGCAGGAGATTCCCTTGTTGTTCGTCGCCAGCGCCAAGGGCAGTGAATGCATCGAGCAATTAGCCGCGGATGGCGCTTTCGATTACGTTGAAAGAGACCGCCTGGCTCAATTGCCCATGGCGGTTCGCCAAGCGCTGAACGAAAAAAAGCTTCGCGTGGAGTTGGAGGAGGCGCGAAAAGCGTTGAGGCACTCGCAATCCCTTTATCGCGCGCTGGTGGATAATCCTGCATACGGAATCTATCGATGCAACGCAGAAGGTGTAATGATCGACGCGAATCAGGCTCTGGTAACCATGCTTGGTTACGGAAGCAAGGAAGAGCTCCTGGCGGCTAATCATGCGACTGAGATCCTCTTTAACTTAGGTAAGGGCGCACCCTTGTCGGAGGAGGGCTTGCCTAACGCGAAAGGAAACGAGGCAGTTGAAATAGAGGGGAAGCGGAAGGACGGAACGACGCTCAGAGCCAGGTTGAGCGGCCGAGGGGTTTACGACGAAAATGGGAACTTTTCCGGGTATGAAATCATCGCCGTTGACGTCACAGAACAGCGGACGCTTGAGGATCAACTGCGCCATCAGGCCTCGAGCGACTCGCTGACCGGCTTGTCCAATCACCGCCGCCTTTTCGAGGTGTTACAAGCGGAGATTGGCCGATCCGACAGAACAGGCCGGGAATTTTCGCTTGTATTGCTGGACCTCGACGGATTGAAAGAGATAAACGATCAATTTGGCCATGTGGCAGGGGACAGGGCTCTATGGAGGCTTGCGCAGATCCTGAGAGATTGCTGCCGGTCCATAGATACAGCGGCACGACATGGCGGGGACGAGTTTGCGCTGGTGCTTCCGGAGACTGGCATGGCCGCGGCCACCTTGGTGGCCGAGCGAATTTGCGAATTGCTCGAGAAAGAAGCTGAAGAGCCGGCACTTTCGGTGAGCGTGGGAATTGCCAGTCATCCCAAGGACGCCGAAACGATCGGGACGCTGCTGTACGCCGCAGACAGAGCCCTTTACGCGATGAAAGACAAGCGGCCTAGAGCCGTTCGGACCGCACTAACCACAATCCACGATGTACAGGATCCGAAGAGAAGGGAAGCCAATGGATGAAAATCGATCCCGTCCGCGCGAAAGATGGCCGATTCCCGCGCCGGTTGAACATTCGGAAGGCCGGATCCAATATGTGCTGAATGCAGAGGAGAAAATTCTTCAATCGATTTCCGCCCGAGCACCAGTTCCGGCAATTCTGAACGAAATTTGCTGCGCTCTCGATCGTCAACTTGTGAACATGGTTTCTCTCGTTTCCCTGCCCGAGGACGAATCGGCAAGCGTCGCTGAGATAGCGCGGAGCGCCGCCCTTTTTGGCCTGTATATCTTCTTTTCGGTTGGCATCTTTGCGGAGAGCGGCAAGGAGCTCGGCTCGCTCGAGATGTATTGTTGTACTCCGCGCAACCCTTCCCGCGGTGAAGTTCGACTCATCGAGCGGGCGGCGTGCCTGGCGGCGATTGCAATCGAACGCGACGTGAACCCGGTCCGTCAAATCAATGGCGGCATTTCCGTAAAGGGGCCAGCGAGAGGAAACGTGCTCGGATGGCCGGTTTCAATGAATTGATCTTTCGACGGACGGATTCTCAGCGCATCCGCGAAACTGTGGCGATGTGATCGAGGAAGGCCATTGAGGAAATGGCGGCTCGCCTCAATCATGCAGGATGACGCTCAAAAGGGAAGTATTGATTTGCAGAGTGCCGTTGTATTTGATGAAACCGAGCTTCCTGAACTTGTTCATGAAAAAATTAACGCGAGAGCGCGTTGTGCCGATCATCTCGGCCAGCGTTTCTTGCGAGACCTTGGGAAGGACGGCGTGGGGCAAGTCTTCCTTACCGTAGCGGGCGAGCAAGAGAAGTGTGCGAGCGAGACGCTTCTCGCTCGAGTTGAACAGCTGGTCGATTAGGTCCTCTTCGATTCGGATGTTGCGCGCCAGCATGAAGTTGATGAACCGATCGGATAGGTCATGCTGCTCGTGGAGCACCTTGAGCATTTCATTCTTCTCAATAAGGAGCACTGTGGCATGCGATACCGCCCTGGCAATGCCCATGCGCACGGAATGACCCGCCAAGCAGCCCTCGCCAAAGAAGTCGCCCGGTCCCAGAATAGCGACGACCGCTTCTTTGCCACTCTCGCTAACGACAGAGAGCTTCACCGCCCCCGCTTGTAAGTACATGATGGATTTAGCGGCATCCCCTTGAGAGTAGATAACCTCGGCCACTTTAAACTCTGTAATCTTTTTCGCGACGCCGGCAGAATCGAGGAAGGCTTGGGCGTCGAACCCGCCCCTTTCGCGGGACATAGTGCTGGATTTCTTATTTGTGGACTTCATGATTAGTTAGAGTGCTCCACCCGAGCGATTGTGACGGGCGGGGCGATGGGCCCCGCTTCCGTCTCCAAGAGAACTTCGCTCAGCGTTTCCTTATCGATTTCTTGATGCGGTCCGGCCGCCGGTTCCGTCCCGGCTTGTTCTCCCACAATCTTCCTGACGACCTCCAGCGGAATTTGGACGAAATGAGTTTTCGAATTGAACATTTGAACTTTCCTCTTATCTAGAAACTAGCAGGAGGAAACTCATACGGGTCAGATCTTTTTGAAATCTTTTGGGAGCGAGTGGGAGTTGTTAAGCGGCGCTCACCGGCTCGCATGGGCGAGGCGATTATCCCCCCCCCAAAAAAAAAGTTTTCCGCCATTTTCATTTAGCAGTCTCTGTTTTTTACTTGCAGAGCTGCCTACGTTGCGATACGATAACGTCACCTTAGTTTAGCGTTTCTTCGCAAGGAAGGGATATATGGGGAGCGCTCAATTGAAAACCGGAGCCACGCATTTCAAGACAATGGTGCAATTGGATGTCCCGCAAGGACGCAATGGCAAGCACAAACTGATTATCACTACCATCCTCAGAGATCTCGACCGACTAAAAGCTGGCGCGGCGATCAAGGTTCCGCTGGCCGAGCTGGTAGGATCAAAAGAAAAAATTCGCTCCGCTCTGAATCGTGCAACTCGGAAAGTGGGCCGTAAGGTTGCGACCGCCAGCGACGCCACCTTTTTGTATGTGTGGAACGTAACCGAGTAACCCGAAGCACTTTGAAACTTTCCGCGCTGGCGCATGGGCGCTTCCTCATGAGCTTGACCACCAAGATTTTCTGACCATCTTATTCCGTCCAGCTCGATCTTAAAGGCAGTTCCCTCCCGAGGATTGCGGACGCACGTCGGCCAGGTAGTCGCATACCAAGAAGATCCTGGCAGAGAGCAGATGCGAGCGGTTTGCTCCGCGGTTTTGTTAGAGACGACCCCATCTGGAACAAGAGGCGACTTGTACACAAGTGAACAGACATGTGCGTTCACGTAGCTTAGGATGGGTTTGCGTTGGAAGGATTGCAGTGCAGGCCAGTCCACCCCCTTCAGCTTGAAATCCAAGACCACAAAAGCTTCGGGGACCTTGCACAAGCCTTGAATCGGACGATTAGCCTGAGTTGTCAGCCCATCTCTTCGGTCAGTCAAAGAGATTCAATGCTTTATTCGAGCTCGGCAGAGCAAGCCGCAATTCTTGGGACCCGCGTGGAAGTGTCTCGTAAGAGAGACGGAAAGGGAAATAAGGTATGCCTCTCATTCAAATTCTCTTAGCCCTGATCGTAGTGGGTGTTCTGCTGTGGCTGGTGAATCGTTTCATTCCCATGGCGGGCAGTATCAAGTCGATCTTGAATGCCGTCGTGTTGATTGTGGTGGTGTTGTGGCTCCTCAATGTATTTGGATTGTTCCATTCCCTCTCGCGTATCCATGTCGGAACGTAACCACAATTTCGCAAGCGACCGGGGAAAAACCCGGCAGCTTCGAATGGGAATCGACGATCGGAAACAAAAGGCGCACCACGCAGGACGCGTGCAGAGCGCACAAGTAGATTCAACGGAGATAGAAGATGAAACCAATGGGAATGATCAATGTGGCCGCGCTTTTTTTGCTTCTCGGAATGGCTGCCCCGGCACTCGCGGGCCAGGAAAAACCGGGAGAAAAGGCGAAGCCTGCGCAACAACAACAGGCCAAACCTGAAAGACAGCAGCAAGCACAGGCTCCGAAACAACAACAGCAGCACCAACAGCAAGCACAGGCTCCGAAGCAACAACAGCAGCGTCAACAGCAAGCGCAAGCTCCGAAGCAGCAACAACAGCAGCGCCAACAACAGGCGCGGGCTCCAAAACAACAACAGCAGCATCAACAGCAAGCACAGGCTCCGAAGCAACAACAGCAGCGTCAACAGCAAGCGCAAGCCCCGAAGCAGCAACAACAGCAGCGCCAACAACAGGCGCGGGCTCCAAAACAACAACAGCAGCAGGCCAGGTCGACAAAACAGGCACACGTACAACAAGTGAAGGGTCAGCCGCACGAGCAAGCACAAGGGCAGTGGGCCCACAATGGTCAGAAAGATAGTCGCGGCCACGAGTACACCGAAAGCAGGTTTGGGCGAGACCATCATGCCCGCTTTGAAGAGAATGGTGGTCGCTTTTACGAGGGGCGCCGGGAGTACTCTTACGGCGGATACTGGTTCTATGCCGGAGCCTATCCGGCGTGGTTTTACCAGCAGCAGGTGTACTTCATCATGGGAGCGGATGGGCTATGGTATGCAGTTGCATACGACAACCCTTCCTTAATGTTCCAGGTCAATATCGGATAGCGCGATAAGTGCCCATGTGACGGAACCGGCAGTCGCGGATACCACAGCCCTCCGCGACTCGTATTATCCGGGCGCTCGCTTCGCGATCAGCGTTGTGCTGTAGCTTTTGAACCTCAGAGTTGATCGAACACGGCCTCGAACCCGGCGCGCACATCTATCGAAGGATAGGAATGCTGCCGGGGCGGGGCAGTGACTCCCGCTGCAGGGGTTCACTTGAAAAGGAGCAGACAATGCTTGGAACGATCTTGATTATCTTCTTGATCTTGGCGCTCTTTGGCGCGCTGCCGAGATGGTCGCATAGCAGAGACTGGGGCTACAGGCCGACAGGCGGTGTGGGCCTTGTGCTCGTTATCGTAGTCATCCTGGTCCTTCTTGGACGAATTTAGATCTTGCCGAGGCTGGGTTAGTGCGCTTCCTGTGTGCTCGGGAGGCAACTTGCCGTTCACCAGGCCGGCCGCGTTGGAAGTAATGCGAATGTATCCGTAGATTGCGGCGGCCGGAGCTTCTCTGTTTCCAGGTAGCCGTAGTTTCTGAACTGGAGGTCATCGATGGACGAGTCCAAGGGGCATGCAATTGAGTTTCTCGAGAAAGAGCTGAAGACATATTCGGCGCTTTCTCTGTTCTTGTCGAAGCGAGGACTCAGAGCAGACGTGCGAGTGGGGAAGAAAAAGGTCCTGATCAGTCCGGCCTTCTACAAAGAGAGAATCAAGGAAGCGAAGAAAATCGTCTATGAACTCAGAAGAGCGAAGTAGGAAACCATTCCCGAAGAATGCAACTAGCGGTGGTTGGCGCCGGTGGGCCATCCGCGCAGCAGTCACTTTTTTCATCCTGCTCTTGTGCAGCAGCGGCTTGTTTGCGTATTCGGTGTTGACGCACGAAGAAATCGTGGATTTGCTTTGGACCAGTGAGATTCGTCCACTGCTCTTGAAGCGTTTTCCGGATCTGACCGAAGTTCAGATCACCGAAGCGCATTCGTATGCCTATGGCGGCGCCGTCATCCAGGACCTCGGGTACTATCCCTTCGGCAGCGCGGAATTTAGCAACCTGGTGCACTACGTTCGCAGCGGTGACTTTGTTCGAGAGTTGCTAATGCAGAGTCAGGATGCAGACGAGTACGCCTTTGCCCTTGGAGCGCTGGCGCACTATGCGTCTGATATCGCGGGCCATCCTGCCGTCAACGCCTCTGTGGCCATTCAGTATCCCAAGCTGCGAGCGAAGTACGGACACTCCGTGACCTACGAGGACAACCATGCAGCACATTTGAAGACGGAATTCGGATTCGACATGGTGCAAGTGGCAAAGAATCGTTACGCCTCGCAGCAGTATCACGATTTCATCGGATTCCAGGTATCCAAACCTCTACTGGAGAGGACTTTCCCGATCGTTTACGGTGTGGAGTTGAAAGACGTGCTGACCCACGAGGACCTTGCCATCGGCTCGTATCGTTTTGCGGTCAGCCGCATGATCCCGCAAATGACGCAGATCGCGCTTCGCACCCACAAGAAAGACATCATGAAGGAAAGGCCGGACTTTGCTAAAAAGAAATTCCTGTATCGGCTTTCGCGATCGCAGTACGAAAAAGAGTGGGGAAAGGACTACACAAAGCCAGATTTTGGCACTCGCGTGTGGTCCGTGATCTTGCGATTTATGCCGAAAATTGGCCCCTTCAAGGCCCTGGCGTTCAACAACCCGACGGCGCAGACCGAGGACTTGTACTTCAAGAGTATCAACACGACCGTTGACCATTACCGCGTTTACCTGCAGCAGGTCGGCGCTGGATCACTGGACCTTGCGAACACGGATTTTGACACTGGCAAAGCCACCCAGGCCGGCGAGTATGCAATGACAGACGACACTTATGCAAAGCTGTTGGGACAGCTAACAGGGAACAAGTTTGATCTGACGTCAACTGATCTGCGCGGGAATATCCTGAACTTCTATTCGGATCTTTCTCTCCCTTTTGACACCAAGAAGGACGCGGGGCAATGGCAAAGCGTTTTGGTGTCGCTAAACCAATTGAAGTCGATCACCCCAAGTACGAGCGTTGCACCGGCTGTCTTCCAGCAGAAGCCTAAATAAGGCCGCGAGGCCAAGGGGATTTGTTGCCCATATCGAAAATCAGCAAGCGCATCTGTGGCCTAGCCCTCACGATGGTGGCGCTCGCTCTGCACTATTATTACGTACGCGAACTCCTGGTTTTCGTGGCTCTATTCAGCGTGGGTTTTCTTATTCTGGCTTTGCTTGTCTTTGCGGCCGTCCTCGTCTGGTGGGTTAGCGAGCAGTTGGCAGACGGAGCGGGGCCTGCGTCGCGAAAGGTGATGGCGTGGTCCCGCCGTCTGATCGCCACATACGAAAAGCCTTGAGCCCGTACAAGTCTTTCATCGAAATAAGAGGCTGCGAGCGGTCTCTCCGCAGGATTGGCGCCGAACTGCGTACTTCAGCCGAAGACGGCACTGTTCCTTCCGATGCTCTTTCCCTCTTCCCCGCGCCTGCAACTAAACAGCAGAAGTGTGCTCAACTGCACAGAATCTGACGACGCGGCGTACTAAGCTTCTTACTCCAGAAACACATCGATTCGTAAATTCTTGGGAGGAAATGGAAATGAAGTTCGTAAAGACGATTTTCGCAGTGTTTGCATTTACACTGCTCGGCGCCACGCTGGCATTCGGCGCTCGAGCGGATACATGGAACAAAAAGACTGTTGTCACGTTCAATCAGCCGGTCGAAATTCCAGGGAGAGTTCTTCCTGCCGGAACGTACACGTTCAAGCTGTTAGATTCACCTTCAGACCGCCATATCGTTCAAATCTTCAATGCAGACGGGACCCAGATCATCGCCACCATCCTGGCTATCAATGATTACCGATTGCAGCCCACGGGCGATACCGTTATGAAGTTCAACGAACGACCGGGCGACTCTCCGGAAGCTCTCCGCGCTTGGTTTTATCCTGGCGACAACTTCGGGCAGGAATTCGTCTACCCCAAGGTTCGCGCGATTCAGTTGGCACAGACTGAGAAAATCGCCGTACCGGCCGTCGAACTAGACACGCTAGATGACAACGCGATCAAGACAGCTCCTATCATCGCCATCACACCCGACCAGAAAGAAGTGGAAGTAGTCACGGTCATTCAGACCACTCCGCCGGCCGCCGCGGTTGAAACTCCCGCGCCGGTTGCAGATGCAACTCCAGCGCCGGCCGAAGCTGCGCCCGCAACGGAAGCCAACGAACTGCCGCAGACCGCCAGCAACATGCCGCTGATTGCATTGCTTGGTGGTTTGTCCATCAGCCTTGCGCTTGGCTTGAAGTTTGTCCTCAAGCTCGCTTCGTAAAAGAAAAAGCAATTCCCCGCGTCGCGGACGTGATCTCAAGGTCACGTCGCGCGTCGCGAGAAAGCCTTTCTGTGATCCGCACTCCAAGCCAGCACAAGCGCAGTCTGCGCAGGGCATATCTGTTTTTTGTGCCTCTCTTGCTCTTGCTGAGCAACTGCGGCCTCTCTGCGTCCTTTGCGAACGAGCAACCCACCAGCAAGGGGAGCCAGGGAAAAATTGCGGTGAGCGCCAACCTCGTTCTGCTTCCCGTCAATGTGACTGATTCGCGCGGAGCTTTTGTCCCTGGTCTGAAGCTAGATGACTTTCGCGTATTTGAAGACGGCCAGCTGCAAAATCCTACCGTATTCGAAGAGCAAGATACTCCCGTAACCGTCGGACTCATTGTTGACCACAGCAGAAGCATGGGCAACAAGCTCGCGGGCGTCGTCGAGGCAGTGAATTCCTTCGTACATTCGAGCAATTCCCGGGATGAGATGTTCGTCGTGGATTTCAACGATGACGTTTCTATTGAACTGATGGGGGGAAAAGCATTTTCGAGCGATCCCAAAGATCTTCGGGAAGCACTTACGGCTGTGTCCGCGCGGGGCCGAACCGCGCTCTACGATGCAGTTAGCGAGGGTCTCCTTCATCTGCAGTACGGGCACTTGAGCAAGAAGGCGCTCATCATCATCAGCGATGGTGGAGACAACGCCAGCCATCTCAAGTACTCTCAGGTGCGGGCGAAGGCTCGTCAATCACGAGCTGTGATCTATGCGATCGCTCTGGTCGGCGCGGACGAGGAGGAAGAAAATCCGGGTCTTCTCCGGCGGCTTTGCAAAGATACAGGTGGGATCGCCTACTTCCCGCACCCTGGCGAATCCGTGGCAAGCGCCTCGGCAGCAATAGCACAAGATCTTCGCGAGCAGTACATGCTTGGCTACGCGCCGCAAAACATGAATCATCCCGCTGCTTTTCGAAAGGTCGACGTAAGAGTCACTGCACGCGGCCGCGGTCGCTTACGCGTGCGAACCCGGCCGGGGTACACGCCTGGCGTCGAGGAGCAGCCTGCGGCGCAATCGGGCCCGGAGGCGAGATGAATCCGTTCCCTCACCCCATGAAAGTATTCACGCCGCGGCGAGCGAGGATCCTTCGTGCTGCTTGCTACTTGTTTTTTGCTTTCGGAATTCTCGCACTCGGCTATGCAGGCATCGTCTTTGCCGATTCACATATCTATCAGGCTGTCGAGGTCCAGAAATTCGAACTCACGAGCCCTCCGCGAACGCCGCGCATCTTGGCCGAAGGCGATGTGCTTGGCGAACTACAAGTGCCTCGGCTGGGGCTAAACGACATCGTCGTTCAAGGCGACTCCGATGCCGACTTACGCCGGGCTGTTGGCCACCTTTCAAACTCGGCTTTGCCAGGCGAATGGGGCAATGTCGCATTGGCCGGTCATCGAGACACCTTTTTCCGCCCGTTGCGCGACATTCGCGTGGGAGACGAAATCAAATTCATAACTCGGGAGCGCAGTTATGAGTACGTCGTCGAGTCAATTGAAGTTGTTGCCCCCACGGACCTTCGCGTCCTGGAATCCTCGGCAGAGCACGACCTCACCTTGCTCACTTGCTTCCCGTTCCACTATGTAGGTCCGGCGCCGAAGCGTCTCGTCGTCCGTGCGCGTGAGGTTGAGGGAATAGTGGACGAAGAACCTACGAAAATAATTGGTGCGAATGCCGTTGGCGGCCAGCGATAGTTCCACGGTGCCCCGAAGCAAAGTACCAAGCAAAGTACCTGGCTAACTGCAGGGGAGTACCGAGTGCCTTCGATAAGTGACGATCCTGTCCAGCGTCAAGCTCGCGCTTTCTACGACTTCCCCAAGGAAATAGTCAAAAGTGTGCTCAAGTGAACAGACCCTCGCATTCGCAGAGCTTACCATTGAGTTCGCTTGAAACCCGCCAGAGATAATCTTTAATCGCCGTACAAGCGCTCAGAGCAAGGGTTTCTCGTGAGACTGGAATTGCAATGCTTTGGACTATTTTCGTGGTTTTGTGTGTCCTTTGGCTTCTGGGAATGGTGACATCCTATACATTCGGGGGATTTATCCACGTCCTCCTCATCGTGGCTTTGGTCTTATTCATATTCAACATGATTCAGGGCCGAAGGCGCATCGTCTAGTTGCGAAAACGAAGAATATGAAACCGATTATCTGGGTCGGAATTCTCCTTATAGTTTTAGGCGGTCTAGCCCTCGCCTATCATGGATTCAATTACACGCATCGCGAACATGTAATGGATGTAGGTCCCATGCACGTTACGACAGAGACTCAAGACAGACTTCCCATTCCACCGATTCTTGGGGGGATAGCGCTAGTCGGAGGAATTGCTTTGCTAGTTGTTGGAGGCAAGAAAAACTCTTAGGGCGCAACCGCAAGAACGCCTGCCTGAGGGCCGGAGCACGAACAACCTTCTTCTGAATGGGAATAAGTTGATGGTTCTTCCGTCCAAGATTTTGAAGGAGTCCAGGTTCACAAAAGAAGTTAAGACCGGGAGGTCAAAGATGAAGAAACTTTTGGTTACAGCAGCATGTCTTACTTTCGCAGCGGGCGCAGTATATGCCCACAAACTGAATAAAGAACAAAGACGCCTTGAGGAATGTGGCACTGTGATGCAGGAAGTTCTGCATATTCCAGACAACATTCCCCATGATCTTTTGAACAAAGCCGAGTGCGTTATCGTGATCCCATCCGTCAAGAAGCTGGCTTTTGGAGTCGGCGCAGACTACGGACGCGGCGCGATGGTTTGCCGTACGGGAGAGCATTTCCGTGGACATTGGGGAGCCCCAGCGATGTACGCGCTGGAGGGTGGCAGCGTTGGGTTCCAAATCGGCGGAGAAGCGACTGACCTGATCCTTCTAGTCATGAACGATAGCGGCATGAACTCGATTCTCAGCAGCAAAGTCAAGCTGGGCGGAGATGCTTCCGTCGCCGCAGGTCCTCTCGGGCGTGATGCTTCCGCGGACACCGACGCTTGGATGAAGGCTGAAATACTCAGCTACTCTCGTTCCCGCGGCGTGTTTGCCGGCGTTTCCCTCGAAGGTTCCACGATTCGCCCCGACGATGATGCCAGTGCGGACGTATATGGCCACCCGATGAAGGCTAGTGAGATTGTCCGCGGCGAACATACCGGCGTGCCAGCAACAGGCCGCCATCTCGTTAGCGTACTGCAAAAGCATTCACCGGAGAACGAATCAGAACGCGCTTCGAACCAGTAGTTGAGTCAGAAGTTGAGAATCAGCAGCTCGCCGGGAATTTCCTTATCCCGGCGAGCTTTCTTTCTTTGGGAGTGCAGTTTTAGGGAGTGTCCTTTGGACTTTTGCCGCTGTCTAGCCTGTTCTTGATGATGCGATTGCCCCCTAGTGTTTTTCTTTGGCAGGCTGTGAGCTTCGCGCCTTGTGAGAACTTCTCGGCAGAGCCTGAGGGTCTGCTCATTGGAAATCTTCCGCATAACGATAGAACGACTTCCACGGAAACTTTTTCTGTGTGTAGAGACGCATGAAGGCCGATCGTCGTCACAAGCCCTGACCCGAGCAGGGCTTGGCCCCGTAACGAATCACCAGTTACGAGTCACGCCATTCCATCCACTTCGGAGTTCGCCGCTTACGCGCCCAACCCGGAGCTTGAGCCAGGTCTGCAGACGAATCATTTATGACGCCGGTCGTTCCCATGCTCCGAGTGGCCGTTGGCGTCCAGCCATATCAGGAGAGATCGAATACTGCCGTGCGCCAGGGCAATACTTGAATCGGCGGCGCCATAATAGAGATTGATGGTATCCCCGTCCGCCGCCACCGTATAGCCACAAGGGAAAACAACGTCTTGCACGTCTCCCTGCCGCTCGTAATCCTCTTCGGGAGCAAACATCCAGGAATCCCCCCGTACAAGGCAATTTTCCGGATTTTCAAGATCGAAAAGGGCCAGACCCAGCCGATAGATGGAACTCGAAGGCGTTCTCCGCACTCCATGGTAAATCATCAGCCAACCTCTGGAAGTTTCAATCGGCGGCGGCGACATCCCAATTTTGTTGGCGTCCCACCAGGCTCCACGGCGAGCTTCGAGCATCAGCTTGTGGTTTCCCCAATGACGCAGATCCGGAGAGTAGGAGATCCACACGTGCGCTCCCAATGGCGTCATCGGCCGGTGGATCAACGCCCAAAACCCGCCGATTCTTCGCGGCAATAACGCAGCGTCCTTGTCATCGGGCGACATCACCACGCCCAGTCTTTCGAAGCTCCGAAAGTCATTCGTTAGCGCCAACGACACTCCGGGACCGCCGCGGGAATACGAAGTGTAAGCCACGGCATATTTCTTGAGTTCAGGCAAATAGGTAATGCGCGGATCCTCAATGCCCCAGATTTCCTCGGGGTATCGATCTCCATCGGGTGCCAGAGTGGGCTCGCGATCAATCTGCCATCCGTCAACGCCATTCATCGAGCGCGCGGCGCAAAGATGCGAAAGTCCGCGCCGGTCTTCTACTCGGCAAAGCAGCAGCGTGGAACCATCCGGCAGCATCGTCGCGCCAGCATTAAACACGCTGTTCATCGAATAGGGCCAATCCTTTCCCGTCAGGATTGGATTACCGGAGTGCCTCTGAAACAAAGTTTCATATTGGATCATTGTGGCCTTTTTCGAGAATCTCAGCACGTTCATGGAGGGAACTTCCTAAAAGTCTGTTCAGCCTATAGGACAAGGGCTCTCCGATTCAGATTTTTTCCCCCGTAGCGTCATAGTGTTCGAGCTGCCGCATTTCCAGAAGCGCCATTAGAAAGGACAAGGTGGACTCCGCGCCCTGATTTTCATTTGCACGATCTGGATGGAGGCCGTCTCGACAGCCCCCGGTGGCCGGATCATAGAGTGCGATCTGCAGATCGTTATCTCCCAAGAACCAATTGAAAGCGGACCACGCTTCTTTGCGCCAGCGGCCTTTGCCTGTAACACGATAGGCTTGGAGAGCTGCTGAGACAGCTGCGCATGCCTCCACAGGTTGCTGGTCGAAGCGGGCCTTCTCCGTCGTTTTGGAATAAAAGCCTTCCGAACCAATAGGCACGAAATGGCCTTTTACATCGCACCGCTGGAGCGTGACCAGCCAATCCAACGCTTCGAGTCCCGCCGATACCATCTCTTCGTTCCCGGCGCGCACTCCCGCTCGCATTAATGCCTGCGGCAACCGTGCATTCGAATAGGCCACCCCATTTTCAAACCACTTCCAGGCATCCGATTGATGGGCGCGGTACGAATTCAGGAGTCGATTTGCAAGTGCATCCGAGGCGCTCAGCGCCGCGCGGTCCCCCGGGAACGAGTCGAGATACTCCTGCAGTCCCAGCAAAGCGAAAGCGCAAGCTCGCGGACTCTTGAATTCGACAGCGGCGGGAACGGCGAGTTCAAACATACGGCCCGCGGCTCCACGCAATCCCGCGTTCTTGGACCGGCCGAGCACGGTTCCCAACCCCCACAGCGCTCGCCCATGGCTGTCTTCTGATCCTTCCACTTCATGCCATTGGCATTCGTAAGTAAGGGAATTTCGGAAGCGTTTGGTGACGGGGTCAAACGCGTGCCACAGGAAAGCCAGATACCGAGAGGCCAGGTCGGCCGAGTTCGCCGGAGCGTGGACGCCAATCTCTTCCAGTAGTGTGGTGACAATCAATGCGCGCGCGTTGTCATCGGTTGAGTAGCCTTCCGGATAGTTCGGGACCACGAAAACCGCATGCTCCACCATTCCCGTATGGTCGGTCATTCGATACAGGTGATCCAGTTTGATGGCGGGAAGACGGTCAAGTTTTTTTTCCGTGTTTTGCGCCAGATAGGTGGCGCGTGGATTTCGCAATCGCTCGTTGTAGATACGTTCAAAACTCTTCATGTACTTCTGCGCTGCGCGGCTCCAAACCATGTCTCGAGCATATAGATAAGCGCGTTTCCGCATGGCATGCATTGCGGTGCCATTGTCCAGCAGTTCCACTGTTTTTGCAGCTATGGCCCCGGGATCGTCAAAGGGAACAAGCACGCCCCGCTCGTCGTCCAAGAGCTCGATGGCATGTAGGTAGGGTGTCGAAATGATGGCTTTGCCGGCGCTCAATGCATAAGCCAGCGTACCGGAAACGACTTGCGCCTTATGCTTGTAAGGAGTGATGTAAATGTCCGCCGCCCCGATCAATTCCACCATTTCCTGGGGACTCACGAAGCGGTTGCG
>Ga0187820_1000027_pt1 | contig 24376 bp, 20 predicted proteins | sample NC_wetland_sal_i_19_FD_132409 | JGI IMG/M metagenome (GOLD analysis project Ga0187820, IMG submission 132409) | Wetland sediment microbial communities from Neuse River Estuary, North Carolina, USA - SO4_5 | ecosystem: Environmental > Aquatic > Freshwater > Wetlands > Sediment | place: USA: North... | reverse complement strand
TCGATGACCCAGTGCTCGCAGGCGTAGGAACTGTCGAGTGCCCGGTTGTCGCCGATAGCGTCTTCAACGAGCAGAGTGGAAAAACCGCTGCCGATTTCGAAGAATCGCCGGGGCTTGAATTTCCGCACGATGCCGTAGAGGATTTCGGCGTCTACGGAATCAAAATATCCGTTTCCTAAGAAAAATTGGGCGGGATTAGAAGATTCGCTACGCGTTAGGGCTTGCCAGGCCGCACAGCAGCGCGTCTCCAACTCTTTGAGGAACTCGATCTGAAACTGTTCGTTGATATCGATCCCGGGAAGTTCCAGGTTTGAACGCCAAAGCGCGTCGTCGAGAGAGCGCGTATCCGGTACGGGCTCGTAAAAGTGAACGTAGGTGAGATGGAGCCCTAACTTCTCCCAGAACGAGAATGTCTTGCGCGCGAGGAACCTGGAGACTCTGTGAATCAGATCCGGCTTGTCAAAGGATTCTCGAGTTACGCGTGTGCGATTGCCGAATCGCGCCGGACCCGCATCGGCGGCAGAACCAAGCGAGCCGGCGATCTCTGTTGCTTGCAGTTCCAACTGGTTTCGCAAGAGGAAGGCCCTTTCAGCCGCCCGGCACGGGATCCGGCGTTATGCTAGCAGTTCCTGCACTCGGGACAATTCGGTGCTCACCGGAAGACGTCACCCGCTAATGCTTGTACGGCCGTGAATTGGAGCCGGGCGGAGGCTCGGCTCGTGGAACTCGTTTCGTCTGAGGTCATAGGAGGTCAACGCCTCCGGCAAATTTCAGGGATTTAACGGATTGCTAAATTCCCGCTGAATTTCGGAGTATGAATCTTGCGAATTACGTGATGGAGCATCATTGCCGCGAGAACCTGGTGAGCGTCTGAGCAGCGAATCCGCAGAAGCGATGCAAGGCCCCCGCGTGGCGAGGAAGCCGGCGCATCGGGATCGATTGTTTTTCGAGCGACCGAGCCGCAGGAACCTTCTTTGGGTGTCGTTGAGCATTGTCATCTTCCTAATATCTTTGGTTTACGCGGTGAAGCACTTCTCTGGGCCAACTGTCGTAGATCAAGAGACGTCCGGCTTGAACTGCACACTTTTTGCTTCCGCTTCGGGAAGTGACGTCAATTCCGGAGCGAATCCATCTACCCCCAAATCTTTCCTTGGAGCTGCCGCAGCCGCACAGCCCGGGGCCGTCGTGTGCCTCCTCGGCGGCACCTACAACCTTGCCTCGTCCTTTTCTGCTCCGAAGAGTGGCACGGACTCTTCGTGGATCGTCTACAAAAACTACGACTCCAATCCCGTCAACTTCGCATGGACGGGCCCGGCGGACGCTTCGCCCATGTTCAAACTGGGCACCGGCGAGTTTCCCTCCGGTCCCGCCTACCTTGAATTCCGCGGCCTGCATTTCGACGGCCGAGGTAACGCCGCGGACGGATTCTTTTGCCGGGGAGGGCATCATCTTCGCTTCATCGCGAACTCGATTTCCAACACAGGCGGTTCCGGGATCGGCTCGATCAACTGCGACTACCTGACTGCCGATCACAACACCATCTATCACAATGGATACATCCCTTCGTCGACCAAGGTCCCGCAGTGGTATAGCTGGACAAGCGGGATCTCCTTCAACAGCAACCAGTGGTTCGACCGTTATCCGGGCTTTCACAGCATCATCTCGAACAACATCGTTGCCGGTCAGGTGGATCAAAGCGAGAAACACAGCGATGGGAATGGCATCATTCTGGATCTCAGCAGTGGCAGCTACGCGTTCAGTTCAGCGGACACGCCGCCGGCTTTGATCGTAAACAACGTCGTTTATGGCAACGGCGGGCGCTGCATCGAGGCTTTTACGGTCACAAATTTCTGGATCGTGAACAACACGTGCTATAAAAACATCCTAGACCCTAGTTTGAAAGACGCGGGCTCGCTTACAACGAGCAACTCGCGTGACGGATATTTCATCAACAACATCGCTGTGGCACCCGATAGCACTCATGCGTCATACGACCAGCAAAACTCCAATTCGAAGATCTTGTATTACTCGGACATGTATTTCGGAGCGTCGAACAATTTCCCGTATCCTGACCCTTCACAACTTATTCAAGCTAATCCGCAGTTCCTCGATCCACCGGTTGTGGATCTTGCTGTCCCCGATCCGTTCGCTAACGTCTTGCCGCCATCTCGCATGGGTACTTCACTGACGCTCCAACCATCCAGCCCGGCGATTAGCAGAGGCATCGATCCCACGACCTTACCGAATTTGTCGAAAGCTATCGTCACGGACTTGAACAAATACATCTACACCGACATCAATGGCAACGTCCGCGTCCGCAAAGTGCCTTTTGATTTGGGTGCTTATCAGTCCCATTATCCGCGGTGAACTCATACTCTCCAGTTGCTGTATCCAACAGCACGGCACGCTTAGGAGAACAGACGGTAGAGATCTTCGCCGGCCTTTTCAGTTATAGGATCTGGAACGATGGGGTCGGTGAAGCGATTCGTCAGCTTACCGAGGAGTTCTCGCAATTCCTTTTCTGCCGGAGTCGGCGGCCCGTTGGGTGAATGGCGAAGAAAAGAAATCGTCTTCTCTTCGGTGCCAAACTTTCTTTTGTATCGGACGAGCCCTTCCTGATCGATATCGCTCAAGCCAAAATCCAAATATTTCAAGCCCCGGTTCTTTGCATGCTGAATTCCTTCCCAGATCAGCAAATCGTTTGGCCGAACAGAAAGCGCTTCTGGCGTTGAAGCATTGAATTTGTAGTAAAGAGTCTCCTTCCACTCCAAAAAGAGATCGCCCGCTACAATCCGGTCTCCCAAGACGGCTAAGAGTAAGAATCCATGCTGCGCTTCCATGAAGTGCCGCCAAATATTTTGAAAGAACGGGTAGGGCTGGGCCAACAGGCCATATTTATATTTCCTTATTTTCAAATGCATTTCAAAGAAAGCTCGGAGATCCTGTTCTGTCTCCGCGAGCCGAATCTGGACAGCCTCGCGTTGCGATTTCCTGACCGCCCGGTGAGTTGAGCTATGCATTTTGTGCCAGAGATCATTCAGCTCTGGGCGCAAATCCAGGCCATGCCATTTCGCCTCCTTCGCAACAGGAAACCGGCTATCGGCAAGAGGGAGATCGTTGTGGAGGCAGCGCACGGTAATGGGGCAGTGATCCTTCAAGAGTTGATCGGCCAATGACTCCCAAGAATCCGCGTCATTAGCCAGAGGATCGCAGTAGTCTGAGAATGGCAAGGAGACAATTCGTCCTCCCATTATGTCGGCAATCCGGCAGAAGGGAATTCCGGCACGGGGCGCTCCGGAGTCGTCCACAATTACGTAGGCATTGATTTTCCATCCGTAGGTGTCTGCTAATACTTGGAGCCATTGTGGGGAGTGAAAGATGCTGCTTGGAGTTTGCTCCAAGAGCTGGCGCCACAGCGGACTCGTGCACGGGTCTAACTGCACAACGTCCCTGTGCATTGATCTCTCCTGAATTTGGCCTTCGGAAGGCGGGCCTGCGGGTTCCGAGGTTTCGCCCGTCCGCCGTATCACCATTTCAAGAGAATTACGCAATGGCGAACTCGCGAATCACCCGTGCAGGGTTCCCCACAACAACAGTATTTGGCGGCACGTCTCGCACAACGACGCTACCGGCTCCCACGATAGCATTTTCCCCGATGACCACGCCGCATAGGATCGTCGAACCCGTACCGATGGTGACTCCGCGCTTCACAGTGGTTGGCACGACCTTCCAGTCCTTCTCCGTTTGAAGTTCCCCCTCGGCATTGACTGCTCGGGGATACTTGTCATTGATGAACGAAACGTTGTGACCGATGAATACTTCGTCTTCGATCGTGACCCCCTCGCAAATGAAAGTGTGACTCGAGACCTTGATGTTATTTCCAAGGAAAGCGTTCTTTTGTATTTCGACAAAAGTACCAATCTTGCAATTATCGCCGATCGTGCAACCGTATAGATTCACGAACTCATAAATGATCACGCTTCTGCCTAGCTTTACGTTCTCCGCTATCCGTTTTGTGGTCATAGCGCTTGGACGTCTCCTTGTTTTTCTCGTGAGATGGGGCCAGTCGCAGGCATAGGAAGTGGCTTCCTGCTTCCGTTCCCTGCTGCGAAGATCATAGGGGGGCCGAGCGCCGTTGAAAGACTGCGCGATAGGCTGCCAGCAATCGAGGTATGGAAAAATCCCATGCCAATTCTGTTTCCATGCGCCCGAGTCCCAACTGGCCCATCGCTCTTCTACGTGCCGGATCGTCCATCAGCTCCGAAATGGTTCGAGCGAATTCCATCTCGTCGTTCGGTTTCACGTAGGCCGCCGCTCCTTGCGCTGTATAGCGGTGCTCCGTCAAATCGAAAGCAACTATCGGTTTTCCCAAGGACATATACTCCATCAATTTCACCGCCGTAGAGAGATCGTTATATGAAGCGGACGGTTCGGGAGCCACGCAGATATGGGCCGCGCTCAAATATCCAGCGACCTTCGAGTGCCCCACCATGCCGGTGAACAAGACATGGCTCGTGAGTCCGAATTGCTGAGTCATCGATTTGAGGCTGTCAAAAGCATCTCCGCCGCCGACGAGCACACAGAAGAAATCCGTTCTACCCAGGTCGCGGACAAGATGGCGAATAGCCCTCAGGAGATAGTCCACGCCATCCTGAAAGCCCATGACGCCCACGTAACCGATTATGGTCTTCTGCTTCGCTCGCAAACCCGGATGTGGCTCGATTGTGCTGCGAAGTTTGCTGAGTTCGACTCCGTTGCGAACTACAGTAATTCGCGATTCAGGCACGTGGCAGCGCTCTCTAGCGATTGTTTTATACGATCCATTAGTGACAATTACGTGATCCGCGAAACGGCAGCTCAGCTTCTCCAGCCAAACGAGTACACGGTAAACCGCTTGGTTTCCGCCACCTGGGAATCTAGCCTGATACATCTCCGGAGACAGATCGTGGTGGTCGAAGACAAAATGTTTACCAAACAGCTTATATACGATCGCGATAAAGACAAACGTGTCTGGCGGATTATGCGCGTGGAGAACGTCAAAACCCTCGCCGAAGAAAACCACCAGCGAAAGAAAGAAGCTGGCAAGCATGGAATAGCCATACTCCCAAACGTATCCGAGAAATCCCTTGGCAGTGGGCGGCGGAGGGTACCGAAAGACCCGCACGCCGTTGACCGTTTCGCGAAACGGCTGTCCGTCGCGGGCTGGGCAGATTACGGTCACCCGATAGCCAGCTGCATGCAAGGCGTTGGCCTCCTTGCGAACTCGCACGTCCATCGGGTAGGGCAGGTTTTCCAATAGCATGAGGATGCGATTACCCTTCTGTACCGTCTTCCCTCTCGAGCCCTGATCTTTGTTCGGGTATCTCATCTCGCGGCCGCCTGCGTTGCGAGAGCGCCGGGCACTTTTTCCGCGCGGATCCGGGAATCCATGAAAACGCGTTGCCACAGTTCCACGCTCATCAGTCCCCACAAGAGCGCACCGTGGTCGGCGAAACCGCTCTCGTGCTGTTGAATCAATTTCTCGACGAAGGCACGGTTGAAAAGTCCGCGACGCCTCAGCGCAGTGGGAGAAAGGACGTCACGCATGAAGCCGCGCGCTTCGTTGCGAAGCCACTGAGAGACAGGCATGGGGAATCCCTGTTTTTTCCGATGAATTATTTCCGGAGGCAGCCACCGGCCACTTACTTTTTTCAGGAGATACTTGCGAGCCAGGCCCTTCAATTTCATGTTTTGCGGCAGAGAGGCCGCGAACTCCACCAGCTTATGATCAAGCAGCGGCACGCGAGCCTCGAGAGAAACGGCCATGCTCATCTTGTCGCCGCGCGCTAGCAAGAGATCGGGCAGCCAGAGCTTCGTGTCCACGTAGAGCATGCGGTTCAAGGGCTCAGTGGCGTTGGTACGCGCGAGGTAGTCTTCGAAGACGGAATTCGTGCAACGGCCCCGAAGGGATTCCTTGAGGTCCTCCGAGAGGAGAGCTTGCTTCAGCTCCGTGTTGTAGAGGGGAAACCAATTCACAAAGCGTGCCGCTTCGTCATCCTGGCTCAAGGCATACAGAGCTAGCTTTTGACGGCGCAGCCCTGGAAGGTGCGAGCCGGCTGCCAACGACAACTCCTTAAGGGCCTTGGGAATTTTGTGAAAGAAGGGCGCCAGCCGCTCACAGGCGTATCGCGCGTAACCCGCGAATAGTTCGTCGCCGCCTTCTCCTGTAAGCACCATCTTGACGTCGCGAGAGGCCAACTCAGCCACCATGAAATTGGCCAAAGTCGCATATTCGGCCAGTGGTTGATCCAGATGCCAAGCTACTTTTTCGGCGAGTTCCATCACGTGTGCGGGGCGGATGAGCACTTCGTGATGGTCGGTCTGAAATTGTTTCGCGACTAGGCGCGCGTAAGGTAGCTCACTGAATTCCTCGTCACTTCCTGCAAAGCCGACAGAGTACGTCCTCACTGGACGGCTCAGGACCTGGCTCATCAGCGCGACAATCGTGCTTGAATCAACTCCACCGCTTAAAAACGCTCCGAAGGGGACATCACTTATCAGGTGTAGCTTGACGGATTCACGCAGCAGAGCTTCTAGCCGCTCCGCATAAGCTTCTTCCCGCACGTGCCCGTTGCGATGGTTGGCGAAGGCCAAATCCCAGTAACGGCGAATCTGGATGCCATTCGCGTCGCAGGTCAAGAGGCAACTTGGCGGCAAAGCTTGAATACCTTCAAACATGGTCTGGGGCGCTGGCACGTACTTAAGTGACAGAAAGTTATTCAAGCCCTCGAGGTTCAGAAGAACCTGCACGGAAGGATGCTCAAGAATGGCTTTTATTTCAGAACCAAAAATCAGCCGACCACCGGCTTGTGAGTAATACAGCGGTTTGATACCGAGTCGATCGCGCGCCAGCAGGAGGCGTCGCTTGCGGGCATCCCAAATTGCAAAAGCAAACATCCCCCGCAAATGTTCGACACATTCGTCTCCGAACTCCTCGTATAAATGGACGATCACTTCGGTGTCGCTTGAATTCCCAAGCTTGTGTCCCCGATTATCTAGTTCTTCTCGAAGGGATTGATAGTTGTAAATCTCACCATTGAAAACGGTGACGATGCTCCCGTCTTCGTTGAAGATTGGCTGCTTGCCGCCGTTAAGGTCGATGATGCTCAGGCGGCGCATTCCCAGGGCAAGGTCCTTGTCAAAAAATGTTCCGGAATCATCCGGACCCCGGTGATGCAATACGCGAAGCATGGCGGCCAGAATTTGCTGGCCCACCGGCCTGTGAGATTTATATTCGTAGATGCCGCAGACGCCACACATGGATTAGCTCCGGCGTTAACGAGATGGACTTACTTTCGGACAAGGAACAGGCTGGCGTGCGCTCTCTGCGCCGCGTGCCTGCTATCTTTTTTCAGCACTTGCTCATAGACTTCGATAATTCGTTGAGCTACTTCAGGTCCAGCCAGATGCCCCACCTGTTCCCGTCCATTCGTTCTTTCGCGATGGCACAGAACATCGGAGAGACGCCTCGCGAACTCCTGAACATCGGGCTTGCAGACGTGACATCCGCTTGTATTGCCAATGATGTCGCACACGTCGCCAACATCGGTCGAAACGATGGGCAAATTGCAAGCCATGGCCTGCTTTACAATATTGGGCGAGCCTTCCTGATAGGAGGTGAATAGCAGGGCATCGCAAGCATTCATGAATAGGGGCAAGCGATCTTGTGGTTCTTTATGAACGACCAGCAATTCGATGGCCGGGTCGCGCCTGCTCATGTGTTCTGCAACGGCTTTTGCCAACGAGAAACGCTTGACGGGAATGTCTGGGTTGGCAGCGAACAAGAGATACTTTTTCCGAAGGTCCAAGCCTAGAGCTCTTCGTGCCTGTTTCCTGTCGACGGGCTGAAAGAGTTCAAAGTCTATTTCATTCGGAATGACATGGACATCTTTTCTCGCGAGCTTGCTTGCCATTTCGGGGCTCTTCACGATAACGCCTTCCACGTGATTGCTTAGAGCTCGGCCGGCAATTACTGCCAGCCTGCCAAAGAGCGCCTGCTTGCCTCGCTCATTGATTGTTCCCAAAAGATCATCGCCGCAATAACTGACGACCACGGGCACTCTCCATTGTGTGCGAGCCATAATTCCGGCATAGCTGTAATGCGCGTGTATTAGATCAATCGGCTTGCCCGCCAATCGCCGGTGCAATTCCAGCGCGGCTTTAGGGTACTTGAACTTTCGTGAGTGCTCGCCCACGATGAGCAGTTCTACTTCGACTCCCGCGCGCTTCAAATATTCAACCTGTGTCCGAACAAACGTCCCCCTGACAGGGTTTTCACTCGTAGGATAAATCGGCGTGACGATCAGAATTTTCATGGCGCGTTTCAGAATTGGGGAACCAATGGCAAAGGCACTCTGTAGGCGTAATTTAGGTTATTTTCGGTAGCAATTTTCAGTTACATGATGCAGTGACTCTTGTCTCAATTGTGGGCTGGCGCCAGCGAGACGGCGCGCTCGCGTGAGTATAAAGACTCTTCCACGCTGCATAATTCAGTAAGAGCCAAAGGATGGCAGAGTGATCTCGCTCTCCACGGTGATGCTCGGCGATCCATCGGCTGATCGTCACATGATTGAACACGCCGGGAGCCAGGAGGGTGCTCCTCGCACTCAGGTAATCGCAAACCATCTCATGCAAACTTCCGCGGAACCATTCGCGAAGAGGGACACTGAACCCGTGTTTGCGTTTGCGTAGCGTGCTTGCCGGCAAATAGCGTCGCACGGTATCCCGCAAGATCGCTTTTGTTTGCCAGCCTCGCAACTTCAGCCGCGCGGGCAGACTTGTCGCGAACTCCACCAGCCGGTGATCAAGCAGCGGCGAGCGAACCTCCAAGGAATGAGCCATGCTCATTCTGTCCACTTTGACGAGCATGTCTTCCAAGAGCCGGTGCCGAAAGTCGACGTAACTCGCCTTGCTCAATGCGGGCAACTCCGAATGCAATGCCGCCGTGACATCCCCCGGATACCGTGGGGCCCAAAACCGGGAAACTTGCCCCGCGAATTCCTTCGTGAAGAGCTGTCTCAGCATGTCTTCGCTGCAAAGGAAACCTTTGCTGAGATACATTTCTTCGAAGGGCAGAAGACTATCCGAGAGCACTTTTGAGGCCCGCAGCGCACCATATTTTTGGCCCGTGGGGAGGCATGCGACTCCCGCTTTGGCTAGCGCGGGGAGAATCTGGCGATTGAGCCAGCCTGGCAGCCGCTGGTAGTAATCTGCAAAGCGGACGCCCTGATGGCTCGTGTAGCCCAGAAATAGTTCATCGCCCCCGTCCCCACTCAGAATCACGGTCACCTGCTCCCGCGCCAGCTTGGACACGAAATAGGTCGGCAGCGACGAGGAATCTCCGAACGGTTCGTCAAAATGCCGCACCAAGGTCAACAGGGTTTCCGGCAGACGGGCCTGTATCTCGTTCTCCGTCAGATGCAGTACGTGATGATCCGTTTGAAAATGGTCGGCAATCAGCTGCGCATCACTGGATTCGTCCCACTCTGGACGATCAAAGCCGATCGTGAATGTCTTCAGCGGCCGCAGACCGGCTTTGTGCGCATAGGCAACGACAGTGCTGGAATCCAGTCCGCCGCTCAGGAAAACGCCCAAGGGGACTTCGCTCATCAGCCGGATCCGGACGCTTTCAGCCAAGAGTGCGTCTAATTCTTCCACCACTTCGCCGACCGGCCGAGAAGCGTGCTCGATTTCCGGAAAGTTCAGGCGCCAGTAGCGGTTGATTTTGGTTTCTCCATTGTGATAAGTGAGCGAGTGCGCCGCGGGCAGCTTTCGGATCGCCCGGAACATCGTCCTTGGTTCGGATATAAATCCCTGCCGAAAATAAGGAACAATTGCCTGAGGGTCTGGATCGGTCAGTTCGGGCGCTGCAGCAAGAATCGCTTTGATCTCCGAACCGAATACCAATCGTCTACCTTGCTGAGCATAAAAAAGTGGCTTCTTGCCTAGCCGATCGCGTCCGAGGAGTAAGGACCGCGTGCGTTCCGACCACACCGCGACCCCGAACATTCCTCGCAGACTAGTCAAACACCCAGCATCTTCTTCTTCGTACAAATGTGCGATCACTTCGGTGTCCGAAGAAGTCCGGAAGTTGTGTCCGCGCGCGATCAGCTCCGAGCGCAGTTCAGGATAGTTATAAATCTCTCCATTCAGAACAACCTGGACTTGGCCATCCTCGCTCGCAACTGGTTGGTGGCCGCCTGCGACATCGATGATGCTCAGCCGGCGAATCGCGAGACCAACGCCGTCGCGCACGAAAAAGCCCTCTTCATCAGGGCCACGATGCCAAATCGCCTCCGCCATGCGCTCGAGAGTGCGCCGTATTTCCGCGCGAGACATGTTTGGATCGATGATGCCAGCTATTCCACACATAAATGCCCGCTTCGATCGGCCATTGAGGATGAACTAAAAACGAAACACCTTTACGCGAGACTTGGAACGGAATTACGCGCCCGATCGTCTTTACAAATCTGAAGCATGGCCGCAAGGAGCCCAGCGATCAGCCAAAGCAATTGTTGAATGGGACGATCGGTAAATATATCGACGCCTTCGTGCAGCAAGTGACCAGCTATTCCGGCCATGAACGCGAGCGCGAGCGGGGAAAGCAAAGGATCCCCGAGCATCCAGCATCGCCAACCCAGGCGCAGCACACCAAGGAGGAAGGCAAGGTAGGCTACCAGTCCGACGATGCCAGTCTCGGTCCAAACTAATAGGTATGTGTTATGAACGGTATACAGCCATTCGCTGCGAAACTCCGAAGTCAAATAACGATTCATGACCACGGTGAAGTTGTTGGCGCCAGTTCCGAGAAGAGGATGATCCTCGATCATACGAAACGCCAATTTGTCCAGGGGAATGCGTGACTCTGCTGACCCCTTATCGTCCCCGAACACCCGGGCAGAAATGGCGTGATGAAATGGCAGATAGACGATTGCCAGGATCACAAAAACGCGTATGGGAACCTTCAATGAGCGTTGATGTTGGCGCCAGGTGAGAATGCAAATGAGGACGGTTGCCGTAGCAAGCGCGATCCATCCTCCTCGTGAAAACGTAAGAATAAGAGCGACGCTTCCAAACGCCAAAACGGCCATTGCCAGCCATTTGTGCGCGAATTTACTTTGGATGAGTAGCAAACCTACTGCGGATGCCAGCAAAAGACTTAAATAGGCGCCCGCTGTGTTCGGCGAACCCACCGTCCCGCCAACTCGCATCGTCCCGGTTAGCGGCGCCAGGTCGGCATAGATGTGTATCGGCCCATCCCATGCAGTGGACGCCGTGACGAAAAGCCTTATGGCGATCATGATCATGCTCTCGAGAAGGCAACCGATCAGGAGCGTGTGTAGAACGAACATCACCTGTGGCCGGGTGCGCACCGAATTGGCCACATAGAAGTAAACGAGACACGATTGGGCAACCAGAAACACTTCAAAAAGGGCCAGAGACGCGTCCAGGGCGACGACTACGGAGAGCATCATCGTTGCAAAATACACCAAAAGAGAGACATTCACGTGCAGCGATGATTTCGCCTCTGAGTCTCTCTTCGTCACGGCTCGCACAAACCACGACAAGTACAAGGCGGTTAGGGCTATGGTTGTGGCGGATAGATTCAATCCTCCCAGAGCCCCCATCAGGGCGTTTGTCTCGTGATAGAAAAGGTGCGTGCCAAATTGAATCGGAATATCCAGGATGACGATCGCGAGAAGGACCTTCTGCGTGCTCTCAGCCATTAGGAGGACCCAAGGACTGAGGAGGGCAACAATTAGAGAGTTGGTTCCGATTGGCCGAGACTGCCGGCGCGCCTCCGGCGATGTGACTCTGCTCTGGCCAGGCGATCTGGTCTCCCCGGCGCAAACCGAGTCATTGCCGAGCGCAAGCTGCAATTCCCGTTCTGCCGCCGGCAAATGCTCTCCTACAAAGCTCATGGAGTTGAACTGGACCATATGGAAATTGGATTCGTTATCGCTTCCGCAGCCGGCATGCCGGCCATGAAAACGCGGATAGCTTTGGCTACCGACTCAATCTGGCCCGCCTCAAGCTCAGGATACATTGGGAGAGAGAGAATCTGTTTGGCATAAGCTTCCGTGACCGGGAAATCGCCCCGTTTGTAGCCGAGATCCTTGTACGCTGGCTGCAGATGGACGGGAATTGGATAATGGATGCTTGGGCTGATGCCTTTGCTGAGAAGATGTTCCCGAAGAGTGTCACGGTGCTCTGTTCGGATCACATAAAGATGCCACACAGATTCAACACCGTGCGTTTCAGATGGTGCCACAACTCCTGCTCCTTCCAGAAATTCACGATATAGCTTTGCGTTCCAACGGCGCGAGGCATTCCACTTTTCCAGATACTTCAGTTTCACTCTTAGAATCGCCGCTTGCAGCGTGTCGAGTCTCCGGTTGTAGCCTCGGAACTGATGGTTGTATTTCTCTTTTTGCCCGTAATTGCGCAGCATCTCAAGGCGCTTTGCGATGTCGCGGTCGTTGGTGACCACCATGCCTCCGTCCCCGTAAGCCCCCAGATTCTTCCCTGGATAAAAACTGAACGCCGCTGCGTGTCCAAGTGAACCCGTCCGCTTTCCCTTATAGCGGGCCCCATGAGCCTGACACGCATCTTCGATGACGATTAACCCGAGTTTGTCGGCGAGTTGCCGGATAGGCTCCATGTGCGCAGGGTGGCCATAGAGGTGCACCGGAAGAATGGCTTTTGTGCGCGGGGAGATCGCCTTGGAAATCTCGTCGACATCGATGGTGTGCGTGCATGGATCCACATCCGCAAGCACCGGCTTCGCCCCGACATGGGAAATCGCCAGCGCTGTAGCGATGAACGTATTCGCGGCCGTGATCACTTCGTCGCCGGGACCAATGTCGTACGCGCGCAGTGCCAGCTCAAGGGCCGAAGTCCCCGAGTCGACGCCAATGGCGTACTTGGCTTCGCAAAATGCTGCGAACTCTTCCTCAAAGAGGCTTACTTCGCGCCCCAGGATGAAGTCCGCTCCCTCGAGTACCTTTGCTACTGCTCCTCCGACCTCCGTAGAGATGGCGCGATACTGAGCCGTAAGATCAACGAATGGCACTTGCGGCTGCTTTGCTTGCACTAACATTTGTGTGGACATAATCACCTTTTTTTTCGACCTCTATTTGAAGTCCCTTGCATTCGATGGAACGATTCACTGCTTCAAGCACACGCACAACGTCGCGGCCCTCAACTCCGCTGCTGATCGGCCGCTTCCCCGTTTGCACGCAATCCAGGAAATGCCTGCACTGGTGCTTCAAGGGTTCGACGGGTTCAATCCGTGGGCTGATGATGTCGCCATCCCGTATTTCGAATCGAAACTCGCCATAGTTGAGCGGTTCCTGCTCGACAGTGCTCACACCCTTTTCGAACACTCGCACCTGTTCAATCCCATTCAGATCGTTGAAGACGATCCTCTTGTCGCTCTTCACCACTACGACTTCGCGTGCTTTATCAGGATCCGCCCAGCTGACGTGGACGTGTGCAAGCACGTTGTCGGGATAACCCAGCGAGATGAACCCAACATCGTCGCGGCAATTTCGCAGAACCTTGCCGCCGACCGCGCTGACCCATTGCGGTGTGGCGTCGAGAAGATAATTGAAGATGGCGATGTCGTGGGGTGCCAGGTCCCAGAGCGCATTCACATCACGCCGGATCGGTCCCAGATTCGTCCTGCGCGCATACAAGTAATATACTCGTCCGTCATCTCTCTGAACGTAGTCCTTAACCTTGCGCACGCCTGCATTGAAAACAAACGTGTGCCCCACCATCAAAGTTGCCGAGTTCGTTTCCGCCAGCTCAAGGAGCTTCTCCGCTTCCACCGCCGTGGTCGTTAAGGGCTTTTCCACCAGCACGTGTCTGCCCGCCAGCAACAACCGCCGCGTCACGTTGAAGTGCGTTGTGGCTTCCGTGCAAACGACGACCGCGTCCACTCCTGGTTGCGATGCTGCATCATCTATCTGCGTGGTCAGATAAACTCCCGGGAACCGCCGCGCGACCTCGTTCAGGCGCTCTGGTCTCTGGTCGCAGACGGCTACCACGCGCGATTCCACCAGTTCATTGAATATTCGGACGTAGTTCATGCCCCAATAGCCACACCCGATGACCGCGATGCCCAGCGGCTTCGCGCTCCGGGAATCTTGCCGCGTTCCTAATGAAAGAATGGCCGTGTTCATTCAGCACCTCTCCTCGATAAAACCGCCGGGATCGTAAGAAAAAGGATTTTAAGGTCCAGCCACAGCGATGCTTTGCGGATGTATTCCAGGTCCATCCGGATCATTTCGTGAAACGTTACCTGGCATCGACCTTTGACCTGCCAATACCCCGTGATTCCCGGCAGTGCCGCAAGTCTCTTGTGATCTCCGTTACCGTAACAAGCGACTTCGTAAGGAGGCACAGGACGCGGTCCGACGAGACTCATGTCTCCCGTCAACACGTTGAGAAGTTGCGGTAACTCGTCCAGGCTGAACTTCCGAAGGAGACTCCCAATCCGTGTAACGCGTGGATCCTTGGTGAGTTTGAATTTTCCCCCGCTTTCCGCTGAAGCGCGTGCACGTCCTTCAACAAAATCTCGAATGTACGCTTCATGCACGGAGGAGTCTGCGTTCTGGACCATGGAGCGGAATTTGTACATCGTGAAATCCTGGATCACCCAGATCGCCTGTCTCCCCAGGCAGTTCCGTTTCGCTCCTACACGTTTCTGTGTGAAAAGCACCGGTCCAGGTGAATCAAGCCAGATCAAAAACGCAATCAGCAACAGGAGAGGGAAAAGTACGATCAGCAGCACCCCTGACAAAATCACATCTAGGCATCTTTTGCTTGGATAGTAGAGATTGTTTTCAGCGTGCTCGGAGACAAGTGCTATTCGACTCGGCCACTGCCAAGTTTGTTGTCCAGCCATATGAGTGAACCATTCCCTTCCGAAGTGAAGTCAGCAGCTTGATGGGGCAGGAACTTTTTTTCTTGGAAACTGCTCGGACGAATACCGGGAATTTCGAGTTAATTTTCTTCAGTTCTCTGGATTGTGCTTTTCATGCGGCTGCTTATTTACGTGGGGAGCGTGAAATCGCTTCTTAAATTCGGCGATAAATCGCTTCGGGAATCGGGAAGGTGCGGTTGTTCAACACCACTCCAAGCAAGTTCACTCCCGCGGTCGCCAGATTTTCCTTAGCGCGCCTGGCTGTGTCTCGCCGGGTGGCATTTGCTTCCAGCACAAGGACTACGCCGTCTGTCCACCGGCTTAGGAGCATCGCGCTCGTTTCCAGTCGAAGCGGCCCCGAATGAATGACTACATACCTATATGTGTCGCGCAACTCCGCTATTCTGACCCGCAGTCCATCCGCCATCGCGGGAAAGCTCAGGTTTGCAGCGGCCGCGCCGCTGGGCATTAGCCACAGATCCGGCTCTGGAATTTGTTGCGCAAAATCTTGAATGGGGCCTGTTTCAAGGGTGGCTTCCGCAAGTCCTTTCTCGTTTTCCACGCCGAAGTATCTGTGCAGGGAAGGCAGCCGGAAATTCGCGTCAACAATGCAAACGGGCCCTTCGCCACGGGCCGCAAGCAATTCCCCGGCGCGCGCACAAATCGAGGCGCATCCAGATTGGCCCTCAAGTCCGGCGAACACCGTTATCCTTGGCGAATCCTCAACTGTCTCAGAAAAAACTCGTTGAACCAGCTTGATTTCTTCTTCTCGGGCGATCCCATCCACATCGACCCCATGGTGGTCATGATGACTCTTGCTCCCCTGTGGCCTCCACCCCCAACGATTCGCGGCTGTCCTAATTGCGCCAGCCCAAGGGCGGGGCGAAGAAGACTCCCGAAAGATTCTCGGGGCTGGCTCTTTCTTCGTTTCGGGGAGAGGTTCAGGGACACTTTCCCCATGGCTTGTTTTTAATTTCTTGTCGGCGCTAAGGGCCCTCGAATGAAAACCGTTGTTTTCGTTGCTTAATGCGGCTCTCTTTTCGGGTACCCCAGACAGTTCGCCAATCGGCAAGCTCGGATTTCTTGAGGTTCGAAATTCCTCCGACGGAAGGGCCTCGTGGAGTTCTCTTGACTCATGCTCATCTGTTAATTCGAGGCTCACCTCACTATGCCCGGCAAGCTTTGGCCCCTCCGTCTTATCAGCTCCCAGGAACACGTCGGGCAAGGAGGCGTTTTGCAGGACTTTCTCGCGTGCCTCCCTCTCCAATTCCGGCTTCGGTCCGCCGCCCTGTACATCATCAGTGCCGGCTGATACGCAAGCTGCTTGAAACAATTCCTCCTCATGACCAATTTGCTGAAGTAATTCGAAGTTTTTGCTCATAACAATTCAGTTTCTCCACGCTTCGAGTTCCACTGCCGCCCCTCGTGGCTCTCCCTCAATTCGCTGCCGAGACGGGAAGCCGAATCTCCTGTCCCGCTTCCAGTTCGTCAGGATCTTTCAGGTCGGGATTCAGTTCGCGGATGTGGGATAAGACTTTGCTGTCGTATCGTCCCAGCATCGAGATGCAAAGGTCACGCAACGTGTCATTTTGCTGAACAACGTACACGAATGAGCCGGCTGATTCCGTGAGGGCGTCTGGCTTCGAAACTGCGATTGCTGAATCATTTGGTGCTTTCGTCGCATCTGGCTCCGTCCCTGAGAGAAGCCGAGCAGTAGTTGAAACCGCAATTCTGGAATTCGGCTTCCCGGCATCATGTTGTAGCATCATTCTTGTCCCGCCTCGCGCTCCCATGTAGATGGCCACGCTGCAAAGCAGGAGCGAAACTGTCGTCGTCTGAAACAAACGGCGCCGGTTCAACCTTTCCCTAATCCAGCAGTAAGAAGACTGCGCCAACCGGCGAAGCCCTCGGTCAGGCCGATGCTGTTTCTGAGCTTGCACCATGGCCCGGTGCGGAACGGGAATGTCCATCGACAAGTCTCTTGCAGCTTCCTTCACCAATTCGGAATCGATGCGGCTCTCTTGCCTGGCGCATCCCAAGGACAACACGTTGAAGCAAAGATTGTTGATAAGCCGCGGTATTCCCCGGCTCCGCTCCGCAATCAATCCGAGAGCTCCGGGAGTGAACAATTCCGTGCCTTCATACCCTGCCACCTCGAGCCGGTGGCCGATGTATCGAATGACCTCGTTCGCGGGCAGCGCTTCCAATCGTGCCTGTATCGCGATTCGTTGACGCAGTTGCGCGAGCCCCCGCCGCGATAACCGCTGTTCTAGTTCGGGTTGTCCCGCCAGGATAATTTGCAGCAGCTTCTTATCTGGCGCTTCAAAATCCGAGAGCAGTCGTACTGTTTCCAGCACCGTATCCGAAAGATTCTGCGATTCGTCGATGAACACAACCACGCGCCTTCCCGCTTTCGTCTCGCGGTACAGGAAATCGTTCAGCTCCGAATGCATCCGCACGATGTCCTCGCCGTCACTCTTGAGGCCTAGGTCATCCAGTAGATAGCGCACCAACTCGCGGGAATCGCATTGCGTCTGAAACAGAAACGCGCTGTGGACGTAGCCCTTCCATCGCTGCAGCAGTTGGAACAACAAGGTGGTCTTGCCCATTCCCGGCTCGGCAATCAGCGAGAGAAATCCGCGCCCGGTTTCAATTCCGTAGAACAATGATGCCAGCGCCTCTCGGTGCCCGGGACTGAAATAGAGGTAGCGCGGGTCCGGCGTCACTCCGAAAGGTTGGTCACGCAGCTTGTAATAATCGAGGAACATGGTCTTCAAGCGCCATTCTTTGGGAATGCCGCAACGACAGGGCGCCCCAGGAAAGTTTCCACTTCTTCCGGCGTCCTGAAGGACGGGTCCCAGCGGTCCACAACGAATGCCAGCGCAACGCTCGCAAAACTCGCGAACAACACTCCAAAAACCAGGACCAGGACCCATCGTGCTTGTGCCGTATAGGGCACGGAGGCCGGCTCCGCGACCACTACGTTCGAGAAGCGCTGCCGGTCAAGTGCATCGGAGATCCGCGCCTCTTCTGCTTTTCGCAGGTACAACATGTAATTCTGTTCATCAGCCTTGGCATTGCGCACCATGTCCTGTTGAAGGATTTGCAGGCGGTCCAGCTGTTGATTCCTGCTCTGATAGCTGCGAACTAGGGACTTCGTCGCGGCTGCTCCGGCCTCGGTTGCTGCGAGTTCCGTCTTAGCCTTTACGAGTTCAGCGCGTAATGATTCGTAGGTGGGGTCTAGGTCGGTGGTCTCATCCCGTAGCGGCGCTTTTTCGGCTGCCGCGATCGCCGCTTGAGTTTGAGCAATTTGCTTCTCGACCTCCTGCACCGGCCGATAGGTTGGTTCGAATTTCGAGAGCAGATCGGTCCGCTTCAATTCCAATTCAAGCAGTGTGGATTTCATGTTCTGCATGAGCTGCGGGTTGTCCAATGTGCGAACCTGCGTTGTCTGTCGATTGGGAAGAGTGCCTAGCTGAGACTCCAGCGTGCGAATACGCTGGCGTGTTTCCGCGATTGTTGCTTGCGCGCCGTTAGCATCGCCCTCGATCTCGGCCAGCTTCTTTACGCTCATGTCTTTCTGCAGCGTGGGGTCAACCACTCCCTCCTGCTGGCTGAAACTTGTTAGTTTTTCTTCCGCGTTCGCCAGGGCCTTGCGGTACTGCTCTGCCTGCTGGTGAAAGAATTCGAATTGGCCTGGATCGCGGTGCATTGCCAGATGCTTTTCTAAGTAAAGGTTAGCCAGAGAGTTCAGCACTTTCGCGGCCAGCTTTGGATCTTTCGAGGTATACGTGACGCTGATCAAATTTGTCAGTTTGAGAGGCTGAACTGTCAGGTCTTTTCCCAGCTTCAGGATGGCGCGCGCAATTTTCTTATCGCTGCTCTCGCCCTGTCTGTTCCAGAAAAACCCGCCACTGTCTTGAAGGTCGCAGGCCACCACAACTTTGCCCAGCGAATCCCTGGACCGGATCAGTTCCGCTTCCGTTTGCAATTCAGCCTCGCTTACTTCCGTCGGCCACTGCACCGGGGTTTGTTGGTCGGGTGACACCACCGATTCGGCCCGCTCGTGTCTCACTAATATTTTCATCTCGGCCTGATATTTTTTCGGAAGCAGAAACGCCGCCAAGATCGCAAGCGACAGAATTCCTAAGAACGTGTTCACGATTACGCGTCGCTGCCGAAACCCGATTGCGAGGAAGTCTCGTGCCGAAAGGGATTTCATCCCGTTGGTTTCACGCTTCTCTTGATTTTCTTCGAACATGGCGTCCATCCTCACTCTTCTGAGTCCCGTCTATGGCAGCACGCCTGGATTTGCATACAAACCGAGGGACGAGGTGGGCAGGAATCTCTCGATCTTGGAAAGCCTGTTTTTCGGGACGTATAGAAAATCGCCCGGCTGCAGATAGGCATCCTCATCCAGGTCCCCATCTTTCAGCATTCTCTTCATATTCAGCTTTCTCGCTTGAACCCAGCCGCCCGGCACGCGGTGAAACAGCAATACCTCGGAGTGTTTCGCGCTATCTTTCAAGCCTCCCGCGATGGCTACTGCCTCCGTCGCCGAGGTGTCCGCGCGCAGATCGAATTTTCCGGGACGCCCGACTTCCCCGCCTACAATGAAGTAGGGCTTTTCGAAATCTTTCAGCTCTACATTGATGACTGGATCGTGCAGAATTTTCTTGTAGGCCGTTTGAAGTGAGTTTGTCACTTCCGGTAGCGTTTGGCCTTCCACCCGTATCCCATCCACCCCTCGGAGGGTGATATAACCGTCGGGCTGGATCGTAACCGTCTGATTGAATTCCGGCGTGAAAGGAAAATTCAGCTCCAGCACGTCGGCGGAGTGTAATTTATAGCGCTGGTTCCGGTGTTGCAGCACCGGAGTTTGCTCGTGATCGTCCGTGCCGTCCGCAGCCGTGTGGACTGCCGCTACGGATGCACTGGTCGCCAAGGGTACGGGGTCTTGCGCCTTTGTCGCCGTGCCCCCCACCGTCGCCATTAAAACGACGAGACCAAAACGCGATGAGTACGTCAGTTTCACTCTTGCCTCCTCGCTGGGGTCAATTCATCTTTCGACCGCAGTCAACTGGCCTCTGCGGTCTTGTTCGAAAACGCCGCCATCGGGCGCATTGGATTGATTTGGATGTCGGCCTGCCGGAATTGCTTTGCCGCAGCTCTAAAAGACCTTACCGGAGCTGGCTGGCTAATCCAGTTGCGATCAATCTCGACCGCGACGGAACGCTTCAGGAGGCTCACGGAAAGAACCAGTTTCGTGCCGGATTTGATCTTGACTACGATCCCAGTCAATCCCTCCAGCGGCCCCGCTATGATTTGCGCTACGTGGCCGACCTCCATATATGGCCACGGCATTGTCGGCAGTTCGCTCTTCCCCGCGCGTTGGATGGCCGCGATCTCTTCCTCGTCCACGGGAACCGGTGTCTTGCCCGTTCCCACGATCTGCATCACGCCTTGCACCATCAGCACCGGCAGCCGGTTGTTCGGGTCCATTCGGCAGAAGAAGTAGCCCGGGAAAAGCGGGACTTCGCATTGTTTCGTTCGGTCAGACCATCTCCGGACAGATTTGCTCACGGGCAGGTAGCACTCATATCCCGCGTTCTCCAAGAGTAAGGTCGCGTTCCTTTCTCGGCCGGTCCTGGCAAGGATTGCAAACCACGGCCACTGTCGATTGCGCATGCTCAGCGTGCCCCCTGTGTAAGCTACCGCCATTGGAGTCCCATCATGCTTGGAACCCTGGTGCGGCTAAGGCCTTCATCCCGCAAGACTCATCCGTCGGATCGACAACTGCATTGCAGACGAATCGAGAATTCAGCCCGTGCGTGTAGGACGGTAGCTCCTGCGGAACTCCCTCACAATCCGGTCTTGACCTTAAATTTTGTAGCGGAAAATTCCTCACGACCCATGCGTTCACTGCTAGTCGTGTCTTGTTCACGTCTTTTAGCTGAGGAAGTTCGTGTTCGAACTACGTGTAGGATCTGAGCTGTGCGGAAAACGTGAACCCTAATCCGAGCTGCCTGAAATGGTCTTTGCTTCCATTAAGCACCGCGACTCGCGTACTCATCAACCGCTCTTCCCGTCGCCTCCGTCCCTATAAAGCTCAAATCTGCGCTCGAAACATTCCCGCGCCTGTACCTGCTCGGGAATTGTCCCCGCATCAATACCATGATTCCCCTGATTGCCGTCCGGCGCTGGCCTCTGAAAACATTCTGTGTCGATCTCGGCGCGCTAGTTCTGCGCCTTATGCCGGTTTGACACAACGCCATGCTTTTCGACTCGCCTGCCTATTTCTTGTTTCTCATTCCCGTGGTGCTTCTGTATTGGCGCTTGAATCATCGTGCTCAGAACATTTTTCTTCTTCTTGCCAGCTACTTCTTCTACGGCTGGTGGGATTGGCGGTTTCTCGCGCTCATGATCGGCAGCACGACCGTGGATTTCCTGGTCGCCAAGAAAATTACTACCTCCCGCGCCAATCCCAATCGCAAGAAATGGCTGATCTTGTCGTTAGTTTGGAATCTTTCGATACTGGGAGTATTTAAATATTTTGATTTCTTCGCTGGATCCTTTGCCGGCGCTTTGAATCAGCTTGGATTTCACAACATTCCTTTGCCATTGATCCGCATCATTCTTCCACCGGGCATTTCGTTCTACACGTTTGAAGAAATCGCCTACGTGGTCGACGTTTACAAGGGCCGGGTGGAGGCTGCTTCTTCTTATTTCGATTACGCGCTTTTCATCAGTTTCTTCCCGCACCTGATCGCCGGTCCGATCCAGAGACCTATCCAGCTGCTCCCTCAAGTTCAGTCCGCCCGCGCTTTCGATCCCGACCGCTTCTTCGATGGCATGATGCTGATTTTCTCCGGCCTCATACGGAAGTGCGTGGTGGCCGACAACTGCGGCTTGCTCGCCAATGCCGTGTTTGGCGGCCACTTCGGTCCTTCAAATTTCTGGTTGGTCTTACTGGGGACTTATGCGTTCACCTGGCAGGTCTACGGGGACTTCAGCGGCTACACCGATATTGCTCGCGGCAGCGCCCAATTGATGGGCTTCCGCCTCGTGGTCAACTTCCGCCAGCCTTTCCTCGCGCATCGCCTTCAGGATTTTTGGCGGCGCTGGCATATCAGCCTCAGCACTTGGCTCCGCGACTATTTGTACATACCGCTGGGCGGGAGCCGGGACAGCAATTGGAAAACTTCCAGGAATCTCTTTGTCACCATGATTTTGGCGGGCCTATGGCACGGCGCAAATTGGACGTTTGTCATATTCGGCGCCATTCACGGGGTTGTACTGGCGGTCGAACGCTACTTCTTCCCTGCCAAGTCCGAAGTGGGCGGCCCGGTTGCTCCTCTGCAGTCGCTCACTTCCTGGTCACGGTGGGCGCAGCGAATTGTGACATTTAACATTCTCGGCTTGAGCCTGGCGTTCTTTCGAGCCACCTCCCTCCACGCTGCCGTGCAACTTCTGGCTGGCTTGTCCAATTTCGCATGGCGCAGTGAGTACGCTTCGGCTTTCTTCATGCTCTGCATGTTCAGCATCCCACTGTTCGTTTTGGATCTCCTGCTAGAAGCAAACAAAGATGAATATCCGTTCGCCAAGTCCAGTTATGCGTTCCGAACATCTGTAGCCGCCGCCGCCCTAGTCGTGCTGGCGCTGTTTTCTGGGAGCAGTCTCAATGCCTTCGTTTATTTCCAGTTCTAAACATCCAGCCATCTACTACTCCAAAGTGCTCATGGGAATCTGCGCACTCCTCATCCTCTTTTTCGAACTCTCAAGCGATCTCTTGCTCAAACGCTATTCGGAAACTTACGCTCGCGTTTCTCGCCAATATGCGGAAGCGCTTAAGTTGCGGCCCGCAAAGCCGGGTGAGCCAGCCTCGGTCCTGATCGTCGGTAACTCTCTTCTGCTCTATGGCGTCGATGTAGATCGCCTGAGAAATCTGACCTCCGGCCGCGTTCACATCTGTCCCGTTTTCCTCGAAGGCACCGGCTACTACGACTGGCTCTATGCTCTAAAGCATCTGTTTCAGCAAGGCTCGAGGCCTCAGGTCGTGGTCCTCGGCGTCGGCATCAACAACTTCTTCTCAAACAGCGTGCGTGAGGACTATGCCCCGCTGATGCTATTTGGCTTGCGAGACTCCCTTCGATTGGCCTCCGACCTCAAAATGAATCACACCGCTTCCAGCAATCTTTTGCTCGCGCATTCGAGTTACTTCTGGGATACACGCAGCGTTTTTCGCACGCAAATCCTTCGTCACACCGTGCCTCGCTACCAAGAGCTTGTCTTGCTGCTGAAGCCGCAGCCTTCCATTCCGCCACTCGCCGGGTTCCAAGCCATTGCGAGTTCCCGCCTGGAGGAGCTTCGATCGCTTTGCGATGAGTACGGCGCAAAACTCATTCTTCTCGTCCCTCCAACTCCATCTTCGGCGGATGGCGTCCGTCAGATGACGCTCGCTTCGCGGAGGGCTGGTGTCGATTCGCTAGTACCCATCGATCCCACCACGCTCTCGACGAAGTATTACCTACCCGATGAGCTTCATCTCAACGCGCAAGGCGCGGCCCTCTTCACGGCAGCTTTAGCGGAATTCCTCCCCCGAACCATCTTCCGCGGCACGGTCGACTCGCCGGATTAAAGGTTAATTTCATGGCGTGTCCTGGGGAGTTGAAGCGGATTCTCCAAGGCCCCACCGAGCCCAGTTCCGCGTTTTTCCAGAGATCGTTTCGCTCGTTGTCTGCAACCGCGAGGAGCGTCGATAAGGGAGTTCGTAGCCATGCGTTTGGATAGCAGGGAGTCGTCTGATTCGTCGGAGTGGCAGAGAGCTCCCTTCCGACAATGTCGGAACCTTCGGTCACTCCCGATGGTCGCTTGGGATATACACGCTTTCCGACGGGGTCGGAACCTACGGTCAGCGCGTGACAAGAGAGGTCCTTCCTCACTACGCTCGTCGGGACAGATTTCCTCGTCGGAAATCTGGTTAACAAGGGCCCCCGGTTTTTTTCATAAATACACATTCTAAAGAGCTTTAAGTCCTTTGCTCTGAAACTGCGCATTCTACAGGAGTTAGATGCGGATTTTGCAGATGTGCGGATTCTGAAGGGGATAGTGGCGAGTGACGAGTAGCGGGCGGAAACTGAAATACGAAAATGGAAACTCGAAATTCGCCCTTTTCGGCGGCCGGCTCAGCGAAGTCTTCGTAGCGAGGCGGTTTTCCTAGTTCATGTAATACGGCCGCTTTCATGTGTCCTCGGTTTCCAAAGTTGGAATTGTAGCGCCATCGAGAGATCCGAACTCAAACCGCTGGCATTATGCCAGTAATTCTTCGGCTGCGCGTTATGACCTCGGCCGAGACAGCCGGGAAAGCGCCGCCAACATTGAGATTGCTCGCGCTCTCAAAAGCCGTTG
>Ga0187820_1000026_pt1 | contig 24979 bp, 21 predicted proteins | sample NC_wetland_sal_i_19_FD_132409 | JGI IMG/M metagenome (GOLD analysis project Ga0187820, IMG submission 132409) | Wetland sediment microbial communities from Neuse River Estuary, North Carolina, USA - SO4_5 | ecosystem: Environmental > Aquatic > Freshwater > Wetlands > Sediment | place: USA: North... | reverse complement strand
CTGCATCCCCTGCCCGTTCAGGATCCGGCGCGCCTCGCGGAGATGTTCACTCGCGACACGAAAACGCTCGACGCCAACACAAATTTTCAGCTCACGCCTACCTCGCTTCCCAACTATGAAGATTATCGCGACCAAAACACGGTCTTCTCCGGTCTCGCTGCCTCAACATTCGCGATTCCCGCCAACTGGGGTGGTCAAGCCGAGCCCCAACAGCTCCAGGTCTCGCTCGTCAGCCCGAACTTCTTCGACGTTCTGGGCGTGAAGGCTCACCTCGGCCGCACTTTCTTCCCCGGCGAAGGCAAGAAAATCGGCGCCGATCCCATCGCCGTCCTCAGCTACGCTCTATGGACTCAGCGTTTTGGCTCCAACCCCAATGTCGTTGGCCAGAACATTTCCCTCAACGCCACCTCGTTCACTATCATTGGCGTCGCGCCTCCCAATTTCAAAGGCACCGCATCTCTTGCGCCTCCCGACGTCCTTTGGGTTCCCCTCAGCATGCGCGACTACATCATCACGGGTCCTCTCAAGGATCTGGAAAATAACCGCCGCATGCGCTGGATCTCCATCGTCGGGCGTCTCAAACCGGCAATTGGCTTTGACCAGGCTCGCGCTGCCATGAAGACCGTCGCTTCGGCCCTGGAGAAAGAATATCCACGCGATAATCCAGGCCGCACCTGCGAACTCTATCCGTTGAATCAATCCGCGCTCGGCATCAATCAGCGCCGCCAATTCTCTCTTGCCGGAGGCGTGCTGATGGGCGTGGTTGGCCTGGTTCTGCTCATCGCTTGCGTCAATCTCGCCAACCTCCTGCTGGCGCAAGCGGCCAAGCGCGAAAAAGAACTGACTCTTCGCGCGGCTTTAGGTGCAGGCCGTTTTCGCCTGGTCCGCCAGCTCTTGACCGAGAGCACCCTGCTTTCTCTTGTTGGCGGCGTAGCTGGCCTTTTGATCGCTTACTGGGGGCGCAATCTCTTGTGGTCCTTCCGGCCGCCTTTTCTGCCCGATGGCTCGATCGATCTCTCCTTCGATTCTCGCGTCCTCTTATTTACCCTGGCCATTTCTGTTTTGACCGGCCTGATCTTCGGCATCATCCCCGCGCTCAAGGCTTCCAACACCGATCTCAACGAAGTCCTGAAAGCGGGCGGCCGCGGCGGCACGTTTGGCTGGGCCCACAATCGCATGCGTAGTCTTCTTGTGATCTCGGAGGTCGCGCTCGCTTTGGTCGCTTTGATCGGGGCCGGGCTTTTCCTGCGCAGCATGCAAAAAGCACAGGAAATCAGCCTCGGATTTGAATCGAAAAATCTCTTTGAATACAACTTTGATCTCGGCGCCCTGCGCTACTCACAAGATCATGGCGAGCAATTCTTCAAGGAAACGCTGGAGCGCGTCAAATCCGTTCCCGGCGTCGCCGATGCCAGCATAGATTCCAACGGCGTTTTAGGCGGCGGCAATGGCGGTATTTCCGGAACGATGTTCCGCGAAGGCGAACAAGCCGACCCCAACAATCGCGGCACCCTCGTCCTCCTTGATGACGTCATGCCTGGCTATTTCGCCGCTCTCCGCATTCCCACGATAAGCGGCCGCGATTTCACGGAATTCGACACGGAGAACACCACGCAAGTGGTGGTCATCAACAAGGCTATGGCCGATCTCGTTTGGCCCGGTCAGAATCCTCTTGGCAAACACTTCACCATCGTCGTCGACCCCCATCAATACGAAGTCATCGGCGTGGTGGGCACCACGATCGTCGGGGCTGTGGGCGAGGATCCGCAGCCAGTCGCATATTTCCCGCTCCGCCAGCAATATTCTCCGCAGGCATCTCTCCTCGTCCGCACCGCCGGCAATCCTGAAGCCCTGATGGGAGCGGTCCGCTCCCAAGTCAACGAACTCGACCACAATCTCGCCCTCACTCAGGGACAGACCGTCGGACAGCTCCTCGCGCAAGGCCTGTGGGCCGCCCGCATGGGCGCTGCACTTCTCGGTCTCTTTGGCCTGTTGGCTTTGGTCTTGGCATCCGTCGGGATCTACGGAGTCTTGTCTTACTCCGTCACCCAACGTACCAGCGAAATCGGCATCCGCATGGCGCTCGGCGCACAATCTTCGCAAGTGCTGAAGCTGGTACTGCGCCAGGGCATGCTCCTCGCCGGACTCGGCGTTTTGGTAGGCGTGCTGATCGCACTGCCGGTTACGCGCCTCGCTTCCTCGCTGCTCTACGGCGTCAACGTCTGGGATCCGCTCACGTATGCCGGCATCGCTATAATTTTGATGACCGTCGCTTTCCTGGCCTGTTATATTCCCGCGCGCCGCGCGACCCGTATCGATCCGCTCGTCGCTCTGCGCTTTGAATAACCGCCATGGCCCAAAACCCGGAGCCACAAATTGCCGGCGCCCGTGCCGCGCGTTTGCAGCTTCTTTTCCGTGGATTAGGGGACGCAGAGACACGTCGCGCTGACACATCCTCTCGCCTGCTTAGCCTGTAGCGCTATCTAAGATCAATGATTTCTGCGGTTTATGGATGTTCGTCCCGCCGGTTTGCGCGGCAACTGGCATGCACCTCCTTGCTGCGAGTATGGAGCACGAACGAACGCAACGAGGGCTGCAAACATGTCAGCCAAAAATCTCACCAAGAACTCTCGCCACCCCGTCGCAGCGATTTTTCTCACGGCACTTGCGCTATCTTTTTGGGCTGCCGATCGCGTTTGGCCGCGCCGCCTGCCGCTTGCATTTGAGCGGCGAATGCCGCGGCCGAAAATCAGCGACCAGCGGCTCGTTCTGCCGTTCTCAAACGAGGTGGCTTGCGCCGAAATCGCTTCGTTCGACGACCAACTGGAAGCCTTCCTGCGTTTCGAATATCTCCGCGGGCGCGACCCGGACGATGCCGCTAAAATATTTTTGACGGCAAACCACGAAGGCAGGCGCGTTTCTTACAAGATATTCCTTCTCGTCCAAAACGACCAGCTCACGGCCCTTCCGCGGCTCAACCAGATGCAGTCATACGGACTCATCGCGCACTACGAGCTCGTCGCGTGGACGCAGCAGGATCTCGCTTTTGCCGAGCAGCAAAGCCGCATGTTTGAAATCGCATACAACATGCCGACCAGGCAGAAATTGGAAACTCTTCCGTCGTTTCAGCTTGTTCCAGCGCTCGCGGATTTTCTCGTTTTCAAATCGCAGACGGACTGGCGCGTCGTCGGGCAAAGCGCCAGGGCGCCGCAGCCGCTCACGCACCGGCAGGCTTTGTCGCTCGCTTCGGACATTCTTGACGTGGCGCATTTTTACAACCTTCCGCTGGATTATTTTCTCGGCGTCGGCGCTATGGAAAACAACTACATGAACGTCGACGGCGACCTCACGCATGCCGTCTGGAAAAAGCGCGCGGAACGGGGAGACATCGTTCTCGAACGCGGCCGCAAGCGCGTGCTCGTCAGCGATTACTCGATCGGCGCCTGGCAAATTTCGCGCGAAACACTTCGCGCCGCGCATCAGCTCTATTTGAAAGACAAGCGCGGCTACGAGCAGTTGCCGCCGCGCCTGCGTCCTCCGCGGGAACTGGATGTGAATTCCGTGAACCGTGAAGTGCTTACGACCTATGCGGGCCTGGTTCTGCGCGATTTGCTGGACCGCTTTGACGGAAATGTGGAGCAAGCCATCGGGGCATACAACGGCGGGGCGCGAAATCCCAATCCAGCCTATGCCGCGAGCGTCAAGAACGTTGCACTCTATGCCCGCAGAGTGCTCGAACACGCTCCTGTTCCGGCGGTGAAATCCCGGACGGCCACTTTGCCGAATGGAGCGGCGCTTTAGTTAAAGGGCAAAACACACTCACGCACAAATGCGTGGCCGCGCATCATGAGTTTCTGCCGCTTAGCCGCGTTTCGCTGCGCCTGCCCGAACGGTCAGGTTCTTGAATCGCAAGAGCCTGTACCTTTTCGCTGTTGCCGCGGTTTGCCGCATGCGCCTAAATTATTGAGTGCAGGTTCTCCAGTTCACAAAATGAAATCGGTCTTGGGAACTCCCGCAAGCAAGCCAAAACCTTCGCCGCTCGAGGGCTCTGGCAATTTTCGTCCCCAGCCGGAAGGCGCCAGTCCGCTGCAAATATCCCGCAGCGAGTGGTGGCTGTGGCTCTCCGCCTTGCTCGTCACGGTACTTTCAGGCGTCGCGTTCCTGCTCTCCTCGATTCATTCCTTCTTCCGGCACGCGGATTATTTTTACGAGATCCGCTCGGATCAAGCGCGCTGGGCGACGCTCTGCCTGATTCTGATCTTCAACGCGTGGCTGGTCTACCGGCAATGGTCGTTCCGGCGGATGCGGCAGCGATCCATCGCTCCGCCAGTCGAGGGGCAAACTCTCCCGCAGCAAGTTTCCGAAACGGCAGGGATCGATCCGGTCACGGGATTGTACGAGCGAGCCGCTCTCGAGCAGCATCTGGGAAAAGAAGTGGCACGAGCGCGCCGTCAGAATACAGCGCTTAGCCTGGCGACGGTTCACGTAGAAGAGTTTTCGCAACTTGCAGCGCAATATGGGAAGTCCGCCGTGGACGCCGCGCTCAAGGAGCTTGCCCGGAGATTAAAGAAGGCCAGCCGAGGCTCGGACATTGCGGCGCGTCTGAGCGATGACGATTTTCTTTTGCTGCTTCCTGAATGCGGCGTGAACGAGGTCAAACAGGTATTGAACCGCCTCGGATCCGTGGAAGTAAGCTCATCAGGGCAGAAGACTTTGCTCAACTTCACTACGGGATGGGTCGATTACCAGCCCGGCGAACTGCCCGCCAATTTGCTCAAGCGCGCTGCCGATCTTCTGCATCTCTACGATACTGCGGCCCACGACAGCTTCTCTACAACTCTCACGACTCACTAGTTTCGTCCGCGGCAGCTAAGTTTACCCTCATTAGCGCATCCGGGCTGGGCAAGCACGGCTCCTACAAAATTTTCAACTGCGTTAACACCGCGTCTCCTCCGGCCGTCTTGCACGCCAGTAAGACTCACTTGCGAGGTGCGAGATGAATATGCGCTCTGAAAAAACTGCGGGCTTTTTCCTGTTTTCGCTGATGCTTTTGCCTGTGTTGTGTTTCTCCCGCGGCGAAACTCCGTGGCCATCCGGACCCGGCTCGGTGTCGGAGATCGCGGCCATGCACATCGCGCGTGCCAGCCAGAGTTCGACGCTGCTTCCGAATGGCAAAGTGCTCATCGCCGGAGGATTCGCGGGAAGCGGCGGCGAGTACAACCCCTATCGCACCACCGAACTCTACGATCCGGGCTCGGGTACGTTCGAGCTTGCGGCGAGCATGTCAATCGGGCGCTCCGGCCATACGGCCACGCTCCTGAAGGAAGGGAAAGTGCTCATGGTCGGTGGATGGACGGGGCGCTACGATATTCGCCGGTCTGCCGAACTTTATGATCCGGCGGCGAATACGTTTGCCCCCACGGGAAATCTGGTTATAGAGCGCGCAGGTAGCACAGCCACGCTGCTGGCTGATGGACGCGTTTTGATCGCGGGCGGAGAAGATCGTCGGGAGGAAGCGCTCGCGAGCGCCGAAATTTACGACCCTGCGACAGGAAAGTTCACGTTAACCGGCAGCATGGCCGAGCCGCGTGGGGCGCATACCGCTACGGCTCTGAAAGATGGCAGAGTTTTGATTGTGGGCGGAGGCTCCGGCCATTATCCATCGCAAAACGTGTATCGATCCGCAGAAATTTACGATCCCTCTACCGGCAAATTTACCTTGACCGGAGATATGAGCGTGGGCCGCCACAAACACGCGGCGATTTTACTTCGCAGCGGAAGAGTTCTAATCGTGGGCGGTTCCGATAACCGGGACTGGCACGGGGAATATGCGAGCGCGGAGATTTACGATCCAGCTTCGGGGAAGTTCAGCAGCACGGGTGCGATGAGCACCCCACGATTCAAATTACCGGCCGCGGTAGCGCTGCTCCCCAACGGCAAAGTGCTCGTAGCGGGAGGCGGACCGTTTGCAGAGCTGTACGACGAAGCCACCGGCATATTCACGAAAGTTTCCGGGTCGTTGGGAGCCGCGCGGTTCTTTGCTTCCGCGACGCCCTTCCTCGACGGCAAGGCACTCATCACCGGAGGTTACGCGGAAACTGGAGGAAATCTTCCTGCTACGACCGCGGCATGGATTTATCAGCCTGGCGGGAGCGCTGCTGCGAATTAACGAAGGATCGTAGACAGCTTACAGGCCCTTGCCGCTTGGAGGGTGGTAGCCGTAACAGGCGTCGCCTTCTCCCGATGTCGTGAGCGCTTTCAGGTCTCGAATGCGACCCTCTGTTAGCTTCTTTTTCAAAAATGCCAAGCACATCGGATACACCGACCCGTAGCTTGAAATGTCCTCCGGTGGATAGAGTGCCGCGAGCTGCGCATCCCGGTAAGCTTCCCATGCCTTTTCTTCCGGGCTGTCTTTGGCGATCCCCAGTTGTTTCAAGAGACTGTCCAACCGCGATTCTGTTTTCTGCAATTCGTGAATGGCGCACTGGTCCATTTCTTGTTGTCCCGTGTGGGATGTGTCCCTGCACGGGTCTGGCTTCCGCTTATGCATTTGAGCCATCGTGGGCCTCGAAGAAATCAGTAATCCCAACGCCAGCAGAGCAGATTGCGAGAGCTTGAAGTTCACAAGAACCTCCACGGAAGCGCTTACGCACATACACAAAAAATGCATCCCCCGGCCAGGAGCGCCGAGGGATGCAATACAGAGCACAGGGAATTAGATCAAAGCAGTCCGCTTGGTGACCCGCAAGGCAGCGACATGCGGACCATCCGCAGGATCGAAATTAGCAGCGTCATGGTGTCCATTGCCGCTGTCATCGTCATCGCACGGGGAATTATTAAGCCAGGGTGTGAAACGAACGCCGGATCCACTGGCTGTCGAGCATCCCTCGCCGCCCGGGCCAGCGGAGCATCCCCAGAAGTTTCCGGTGGCGTCGATACTTCCGGTGCACGCCGAAAGATTGGAGGGGTTGTCAAAGGCGCAGACGTTGGCAACGCCGATTTTTCCACCAAGCAGATCGTTGAGATGGACGTCGACCTCGGCCGGAGTGTTGACGGCGATGTCCACATCTTCATCGCGGATCACATTGTGGGAAATGATGGTGCCGCGAACGGGAGAGCCGCCACCGCCGCTATTGATGTTGATCCCCACAGAGCCGGGAGTGGCTGTGTCGGCCTGGTCGGCGAGATTTCCGGAAATGAAGTTGCCGATGATCATGTTTCCATCCATGTTATCCGCAGGGAGGCCAAAATTCGGGCCCACATGCGTGTGCAGAGCGACACCGCCAAGCCCGTTACCCTTTAGCGTGTTGTGGATGATCACGTTCTCCGAGGTACGACCGGCGCCTTGGCCATCGGAAAAGAGACCAGCTCCCGAACCGCCTACTTGGACGCCGTTGTCCTCTGAGACGTTATCGGCCACCGTGTTATGGTGAACGCCAAAATGGGGAGCAAAAGGGGGCGTAGCGTGTCCTGAGGGCGGATGCGAGGCAAGAACGATGCCGCACTCCAGCGGGTTATCCTTAAAGGTGTTGTGGCTCACCAGATTGCCGCGGCTATCCCCGGTCTCGTCGCTAATGAGGATGCCATCGGCATTTCCCGTCACAAGATTGCCGGAGACGATGGAGTTCACCGTGCCCACTAAGTGAAGCGCGCCGCCGCAGTCACCGCTTTCATCGGTTTCGTAGGTTCCGGTGCCGGGCTGATTGGGGCAGGCGATGCCGGAGCCGAAAGAGATGCCGGGGACTTTGTCATTGTTCAAGATTTGATTGTCACGGATGGTGACGTCGAAAGCGCTGACAACGAGGATCCCCTCGTACAAAGCGTTCTTTACGGCGAATCCGGCAATAGTCACATTGTGAAGGCCGGGGTTATCGAAACCGTCGACAAAAATGCCGTGGGCAAGGCCGGTGGCGTCAATGACGGACGGATCGGCGCCTGCGCCGAGGAGCGAGAGCGGCTTGCCGATGAGCACGTCTTCGTTGTAGGTGCCGCGCGCAACGTTGATCACGTCGTTCGGAGAAGCACTATTGACGGCCATTTGGATGCTGGAGTAGCAGCCGTGCGAGCCACTGGGGTTGACGCAAAGGGTGTTGGCCACGGCAGTGTGAGGGAGGACTGCGCACGTCAAAACGAAACAAGCAACTATCCACGGACGAAACCGAGATGCATGCATAGACACGCTCCTTCTGTATTGGTGGCACAGCCAGGCTGGAAGCATTTGCGTTTGTGGACTTCGGAGAGTCCACTCCACTATTTGTCTGCCATGGAGGCCGTGCCGCCTGCGGGGAATATCCGGCGTGGGAGTTCCGAGGGGGAGCTCCCGCTCGCGCATCATACTCTTCCGCAGCGGCGTACACAACGAACGCAGCGGCGAGAGGATCTCTGGAACATCCGCAGCACGTCTGGTGCTCGCTCGTTCCAAATTTGAGAATTTGCTTCGCTGAAGAGCTGCTTGCCTCTAAAATCCTCAGGGCAACGAAGAGGGCTGAATAGCGGACTGTGCCTTGGGGGAGCGGCGATGAAGGCGGCAGAAAAGGCAAAAACACCGAAAGTGCTGGTGATCGACCTCGGCGGCACGAACGTGAAGATGCTGGCGACGGGACAGAAGGAGCCGCGAAAATATCCGTCCGGCCCGACGATGACGCCGCGCAAGATGGTGCGGGTGGTGAAGAAGGCCGTGGCCGATTGGGAGTTCGACTGTATATCGCTCGGCTATCCTGGTCCGATCATCAATGGACATCCGCTGCGCGAGCCGCACAATCTGGGCGGGGGCTGGGTGGGATTCGACTTCAAGAAGGCGTTTGGGTGTCCCGTGAAAATCATCAACGACGCGGCGATGCAGGCCCTGGGAAGTTATAAAGGCGGGCGGATGCTGTTTCTTGGATTGGGAACCGGACTAGGGTCGGCGATGATCGTCGACGGAATCTTGCAGCCGATGGAGTTGGCCCATCTGGCGTACAAAAACGGGAAGAGCTACGAGGACTATCTTGGGTTGCGCGGACTCGAACGAATGGGGAAAAAAAAATGGCGCCGCTGCGTGGCTAAAGTTACCAAGACGCTGAAAAACGCGCTGGACGCGGACTATGTGGTGCTGGGCGGCGGAAATAGCAAGAAGCTGAAGAAACTGCCCGCGGGCGCTCGGCTCGGGAATAATGAGAATGCCTTTTTAGGCGGATTCCGGTTGTGGCAAAAAGGGCCGGTGGCAAATCCTTTCTGATCGGTTCTTTTCGCGCTGACGGTCACACGCGGTCTGACGGAGAAGAGCCTTCCCGCGTGGAGTCACGGAAAAGCGGGAGCAGGGCTCCCGCACTCCAAATTAAGACAGCCCACGGCGGACCCTACAACTTCCAATCTCGCGCTTCGGCTTGTATATTTCCACAGCACCTTCAGGAGGCTTCCATGGAAATTTGGTCGCGGCGCAGATTTTTTTTGACTTCGCTGGCGAGTGGTTTTGCAGCAGGGGCCGGGAAACTTTTTGCACGGCCGGTTCCGGCCGGAGCGGATGGGCTCGCATCGACGCGCGCAGGCGTGCCGGCTTCCGCGGCTGTGCAGGGAACGCGGCCGATCATCGTTTCGAGCGCCAACGGGTTGCATGCACTGGATAAGGGCATGGACATTTTGAAGAAGGGCGGCGACACGTTGGACGCCGTCGTCGCGGCTGTAACCGTTGTGGAAGACGATCCGAACGACGACTCGGTGGGGTACGGCGGATTGCCGAACGAAGATGGCGAAGTCGAGCTGGATGCTTGCGTGATGCATGGACCAACGCACCGGGCCGGGTCCGTTGCTGCTCTGAGGAGGATCAAGAACGCGGCGCGGCTGGCGCAAACAGTGATGGAGAAAACGAATCACGTGATGATTGTGGGCGAAGGGGCGCACCGCTTTGGCGTAGACGAAGGGTTTGAAGACATGAGCCTGCTCACAGAGCATTCGCGAAAACTGTGGCTGGCGTGGAAGGCGTCGAGTTCGGTGAACTGGCGGCCGGGGATCGATAGTCCGGAATGGAAAGAGCAGCTCTCGGAGATTTTTGGCGACGATGAAAAAGCGATTGCTTATGCGGAGCGCGTGATTGCGCATCCGCCGACGGGGACGATTCCGTGCATGGCGGTGAATGAAAAGGGAGAAATTTCAGCGACCACGACGACGGCCGGATTGGCTTGGAAAATTCCGGGACGCGTGGGCGATTCGCCGATCATCGGCGCGGGATGTTTTGTGGATAATGAGGTGGGCGCGGCGGGCTCGACCGGGAAGGGCGAGGAGAACATCAAGATTGCGGGCGGACACACCATCGTGGAAATGATGCGGCGCGGCAAATCACCCGAAGAAGCTTGTCTCGAGGCGCTGACGCGCGTGGCGCACAATTACAACAACGACAAGAAAAAGCTTTCGACGTTTCATATTTTCTTTTATGCGCTGAATAAAGACGGCGTGCACGGCGCAGCTTCGCTGTGGCGCAACCATTACGAAGAAAAAAAGAACGCGGTTTATGCGGTTCACGACGGCACGCAGGCGCGGCTTGCGGAGTGCAAAGCGTTCTTCGACGAAATCAATGTGCATGGATAACGGCCGCGGATAAAATGGGTGCATGGACCAAGCTAATATTCTGATTATCGGCGGGGGCGTCGTCGGGTGCGCCGTTGCACGCGCTGTTTCCGCGCGCTGGCAGGATGTTTTCCTCGTAGAACAAAATCCGAAGCTGGGGATGGCGACCAGTTCGCGCAATAGCGGAGTGATTCACTCCGGGATCTACTATCCGAAGAATTCGCTGAAGACCCGGCACTGCATCGAAGGCAACCGGCTGACGTATGAATTCTGCAAGAAGCACAACGTGCCGTTTCGGCATACGGGAAAGATCGTGGTGGCGGCCAATGCGCACGAAGAAGCGGACCTAGCGGCGCTCAAGAAAAAAGGCGAAGACAACGGCGTCGAGGGATTGCGGCTGATCGGACCGGCGGAAATTCGCAAGCGCGAGCCGCATATTGCGGGGGCGGCGGCGATCGAGGTGCCCTCCACTGGGATTGTTTCCTCGGAGGAGCTGGTACACGCCTATGCGCGAGTGGCGACGGGACAGGGCGCAAACATCGTGACGCGAGCGCGCGTCGTTTCCCTGGAGCCGGTTGCGGGTGCGATTCGTGTGGGGTTGCGCATCGGCGATGAAGAAGATGCGCAGGATGAAATGATTGAAGCGCGTTGCGTGATCAATGCGGCAGGGCTTTATTCTGATGAAATCGCAGCGATGCTGGGAAACAAATCGTGGAAGCTTTATCCGGTGCGGGGGGAGTATTGCGAGGTGCGCGGGCCGCGAGCTTCCTTGATCAACGACCTGATTTATCCGCTGCCACACCACGATGGGCTTAGTCTTGGCGTGCACTTTACGAAGACGCTGTGGGGAACGTTTCTGCTGGGTCCTACGGCGACGTACGTCGATGGAAAAGATAATTACGAGAGAGGGCGGCTGCCGATTGCAGCGTTTGCAGAAAGTGCGAAGGCGCTTCTACCGGAAATTGAAGAGAGCGACTTGCATCTGGGTTACTCGGGGTTGCGGCCGAAACTGGTGCCTCCCACGGAGCATGGGATTGCGGATTTTGTGATTACGAGGGATGCAGCGGTGCCGCAAGCGATTCAGCTGGTGGGGATTGAGTCGCCGGGATTGACGGCGGCGCCGTCGATTGCCAACCACGTTGCGCAATTGGCGAAGGAGATCCTGGGGTAGGGTTGCGAAGGTTTGGTGAACGGTTCGGCGGCAACGGAGAAGCCTGCGATAAAGCTGACACCGTGGTGACACGGTGAAACGCCCCCTACAGCGGGCTATTCGACAATGACGCGGAGAAATTTCTTCTTGCCGAGTCGCACGTCATAAGAAGCCGGGACTTGGAGGTCAATCTTGGCGGTTGGGTCTTTGACTGTAGCTCCATTCACCTCAAAGCCCCCTTGCTTCATAACTCGTTCGGTTTCAGAGGCCGAAGGTGCTTCGCCGAGGTAAGCTAGCAGTTTGGACCACTTTTCCGGCCCCTTGGGCAAATCCGTAACCATGCTGCTGCTGCTGCCTGACGCCGTTCTCCATCCAACGGAATAACCCATCGGCATCCGCTTGAAAAATGCCTCCTTCATTTCAGCAGGAGCTTGGCGATCGCGGAAGACGCGTTGGAAATTTTCGGCGGCTTTGCGGGCGGCGTCTTCGCCGTGGAAGCCGGCGATAACTTCCTGGGCGAGGCGCATCTTCACGTCCATGGGATGGGCTGCGCCGCTGGCGACTTCTTTTTTGAGCGCGGCGATTTCAACGGGAGTGCGATCGGTGACGAGGTCGTAGTAAGTCCACATGAGTTCGTCGGGAATGGACATGAGCTTACCGAAAATGTCAGTGGGCGATTCGGTGATGCCGATGTAGTTGCCGAGGCTCTTGGACATTTTGCGCTGGCCGTCGAGACCGACAAGGATGGGCATGGTGAGGGCGACTTCGGAGGGCAGGCCGTACTCGCGCTGGATGTCGCGGTGGACGAGCAAATTAAATTTTTGTTCGGTGGCGCCGATTTCGACGTCGGATTTCAGGGCGACGGCATCGTAGGCGGTGAGCAGCGGGTAGAGAAGCTCGTGGACGGAGATAGGCTGATTATTGGCGAGTCGCGAGCGAAAATCTTCGCGTTCGAGCATGCGCGCGAGACGGTAATGGCCGCAGAGGCGCACGACATCGTAGCTGGAGAGCTTGTCGAGCCATTCACTGTTGTAGCGGACTTCAGTTTTCTGCGGATCGAGGAGTTTGAAAACTTGCGCGAGATAAGTTTTGGCGTTGGCGTCGACTTGCTCGCGAGTGAGCGGAGGGCGAGTTTCGGAGACGCCCGTGGGATCGCCGATCATTGCGGAGAAATCGCCGATCAGGAAAATGGCGGTGTGGCCGAGGTCTTGAAAATGTTTTAGCTTGCGAAGAACGACCGTGTGGCCGAGATGAATATCGGGGGCGGTCGGGTCGACGCCGAGATAAGCGCGCAAGGGCTTGCCGGTTTTCAACGAGTTTTCGAGCTTCGCCCTCAGATCTGCTTCGGGAATAATTTCAGCAGCGCCTTTCTTAAGGTAAGCGAGCTGTTCTTCGACGGGTTTGAATTTGGTTTCAGCCATTTTTTCTAATTTGTTTGAATGACGCGGCGGCCTTCGATTTTGTAGCGACCTTCGAGCACGATTCGAACAGCCTCGGAATAAATTCTGTGTTCCTCTTGCAGAATTCGTGCCGAGAGAGCCTCTTCCGAGTCGCTGTCTTTTACGGGCACAACGGCCTGGAGCACGATGGGGCCCGCATCCAGATTTTCGTCCACAAAATGCACCGTGCAGCCGGCGAATTTGACGCCATAATCGAGTGCTTGCCGTTGTGATTCAAGCCCCGGAAACGAAGGCAGCAGCGATGGGTGAATATTCAGGACACGGTTCGGAAACGCAGCCACAAAATATGGCGAAAGCAGCCGCATGTAGCCGGCCAGACAGACCAAGTCGACTTTTTGCTCGTTTAAGACGGCGACGACCTGGCGATCGTACGATTCCCGTTCCAACCCTTTAGAAGGAATCACGCGGGTGGCGATGCCGCGAGCTTTGGCGCGTTCAATGCCCGGCGCGCCTTCGCGATTGCTGATCACGATGGCGATTTCCGCGTTCGGGATTCGTCCGGACGCGACGCTGTCCGCGAGGGCTTCGAAATTCGAGCCGCGGCCGCTCAAGAGGAGGCCTATGCGCTTCTTCATAAACAAAAAACGTTAACACAACCGCGGGTGCGCGCAAAACGCACGCGAAACGAAACCGCGAGCAAATGCGTCGCAATGTATGCGCCGTGGAGTTAGAATGCCGGGGCGATGAAGTCAACTCCCATTGGAAAGCGACCACGATGAACAGATTCTGGAAAAGTGCCTGGGACGAACTGGGGCGAGCGGCAATTTTTGCCGGATTGAGCGTTTTGTGCGCCGGGATGGCTGGAGCGCAGACGAGCGCGCCGAAAACCGCGAAGAGCTCCGGAGCGAGCACCGCGTGGCGCGACCCAGCGGAGCCACTGACCGGCAAGCCGCATCCGAAAATTCTGCCGCGGCCGGCAGGCGCGATTGCGCGCGCCAGCATTAATGAAAAGACGATGCGCACGATTATCCACGAGCAAGTCAGTTGCGGGACGCGATTGACGCTTTCCTCGTGGACGGATCCCAAGCGCGGAATCGGGTGCGGGCGCGACTTTATTGTGCCGCGGTTCGAAAAGATCGCGAAAGACAACGGCGGGAAGTTGCAAGTGGTGGTGGACAAGTTCGAGATGACGGCGGACCGGACCGGCGGGAAGAGCGTGCATCTGGAAAATGTCTACGGGATTTTGCCGGGGACGGATGAGACGCTGGCGAAGACGGTGTTTATCGTCGATGGGGACTTCGACTCGCGCCCCTCGAAGGTGATGGATGCGGAAGCGGACGCTCCCGGGGCGGACGACGATTCTTCCGGCGTGGCGGTGATGCTGGAGTCGGCGAGGTTGTTGAGCGAACGCGCGTCGAAGGGCCATGGAGGGCGCGCTACGGTATTGTTCGCCGCGCTTTCCGGGGAGGAGCAAGGATTGCTTGGAAGCACGCGGCTGCTCGAGTGGGTAAAAGAAAAAGGCTACACGGTGGGTGGAATGATGGATAACGACATCGTGGGAGCGGACCCGGCGCCAGGAGGGCCACACCGTGTGCGCGTGTTCTCGGGAAACGGGACGATCGAGGATTGTGATTCGACGTCTCGCGAGCTGGCGCGCGCGATTGAAGAGATCGACGGACGCGCCGCGATCCGCATGATTTTCCGGCAAGACCGCTATGGACGCGGCGGAGATCATTACGTTTTCTATAAAGCAGGGGATCCGGCAGTCCGCTTTACCGAGCCGTTGGAGGATTACAATCACCAGCATCAGACGCCGCGGATGGAAGATGGCGTAGAGTACGGCGACCTGGAGAAATACCTCAATTTTGCTTTTATGGGCAATGTAGCCCGCGACAACGCCGAAGCACTTCGGCAATTGGCGCTCGCTCCAGCCCCGCCGAGCGAAGTAAAGTTGACGGGCGCAGTGACGCCGGACGCCAAAGTGAGCTGGTCAGCCGGAGACGATGCGGATCGAGCCGGGTTTGAGATTTTGTGGCGGGAAACGACAGAAGCGCGCTGGAGCGTTTATGATTTCGCGGAAGCGCCGGGGAAAACAGAGCTGAAAGGTGTTTCGACAGACAATCACTTTTTCGCCGTACGATCCGTCGGCAAAAACGGAGCGCGGTCCATCGCGGTCATCGCCGAGGCGGAGCGGCGCGCACCTCCTCTGCCGAGCAGCGCGCCGAAGCAATAATTCGCCGGGACAGGCCATGATGTGTCGCACCGCCTGGGACCCGGATACTAATGCTGCGGCGGCGAGATGAGCTGGGCGAAGGTGATGAAGTGGCCGGCGGGATCCTGGACGGCGAATTCGCGCATGCCGTAGAACGCGGTGCGTTCGGGCATGGTTTTGGGGACGTCTTTCATCGCGGCGAGGACGGCGTTTAGATCGTCGACTTCCAAATAGAGATAGGTGGGCCCTTTGCGCGCCGCAGCAGCCATCACGGGCGGCGCGTCTGCTTCCACGCTCGCGTAGGTCTGATACATCACTTCGGCGGAACCTTTTTGGAAAGCCACAAAGCCGAGTTTTTCGCCGTGTGGAACCTCGATTGTTTTAACAAACCCGAGCCGATCCATCCAAAAGCGGAGTTGCGGTTCGATTTCGCCGACGAGCAGAACAGGCGTGATGCGTTTGACGGTCATCGGCTACTCCTTATTCGCTGTTGTATTGACAGCTAGTCTTGTTTAGACTAGAGAAGGGTACAAAATACAACTTGGTTTGTCAAGGAGGCTCTTATGCCCGCAAAAACACGGGAACTTGCGGATTTGATTTCGATTGGGCCGGCGATGATTCGGGATTTCGAGCTGCTGGGGATTCGCAGCGTGGCGCAGTTGGCGAAGCAAAACCCTCAGCGAATGTATGAAAAGATGGGGCGGCTAACGGGGCAACGGCAGGATCCGTGCGTGCTGGATACGTTCTGCGCGGCGGTGGCGCAGGCGAAGAATCCGCGTTTGGCGGCGGAGAAGTGCCAGTGGTGGTGGTGGAGCAGGCAGAGGAAGAAACGAAGTAAGAAGATAAAGAAGTAAGAAGATAAAGAATTAACGAAAGAAAAGAAGAAGATCAGGCGAAGGCACAGAGCACGCGGAGGAGCGCAGAAAGATTGAGAAGAGCAGTCAGGGCGAAGAAGACACTAGGGATTACTACGCCGGACCTCGTGCTCTTGAGTTTACTGGCGGAGCGGCCGATGCACGGGTATCAGGCGAACGCGGAATTGGAGCGGCGAGAGATACGGGATTGGGCGGGGATTTCGCGGCCGCAAGTCTATTACTCGCTGGAGAAATTGGCGAGGGCGGGGATGATACGTTTGCGGGACACGGATGAGCCAGCTTCGGGGCCAGAGCGGAGCAGCTTTGAGACGACAGCGAAGGGTAAAGCGTCGCTGGCTGATGCTCTGGAACGCGAGGATTGGGCGACGCAACGCGACAGGCCTCCGTTTCTGACGTGGATGGCGCTCTCGTGGCAGGCGCGGCCGGGCGTGTGTCAAGAACAGATCCGGCGCCGGCACAATTTTCTGGAGAAAGAAGTGGCGCGTGAGAAAGAAGTACTACGGTCAATCTTGGAGGAGGTGGGGCATCCGTATGATGAAGCCATCTGGATGGTGAGCTTGATGATCGAGCAATTTCAAACGGAGCTGCGATGGCTGAAGCGGGTGGCGCGTGAGATGAAGAAACGAGGACGCGCGAAACACCCGGACTACGCCACCTAAGACGACAGAAAGGAAATCGACATGGAGGACGCTGAGCGCGTGGAAGGCGCGGAGGACGAAGAGAGCACAGAGAGGAGAAAGAGAAAGGCAGGAAAGCCCGTCCCACTAAAGATTGAGGGAGCCACTGTGAGCGACGCGGGGTTTGCCGGAGTCGCCGCGCTCGATGCGGCCGATGCGGTAGAATTTTTCGCGGCGGCGCTTGAGATCGGTTTCGACGGATTTGACGTGGGCCGGAGGCACAACAAGGATCATGCCCACGCCCATATTGAAGGATTGCAGCAATTCATTGGTCTCGATTTTTCCGAGCTCCGCCAGAAACTTGAAAATGGACGGAACGGGCCAGGAGGCGAGATCGATCTGTGCCTTCACACCTGACGGCAGGACGCGCGGCAAATTTCCAGGAATGCCTCCGCCCGTGATGTGCGCGAGACCGGACACCCAGCCGCGAGCGATGATGCCTTTCAGCGCAGGGGCGTAGCACAGATGGGGCTTTAAGAGTTCCGCCCCGATTTTATTGCCGACTTCGGCCACGTAAGTGTCCGGTTTCAATTTGGCAACTTCAAAAACCAGCTTGCGTGCCAGCGAATAGCCATTGGTGTGCAATCCGGCGGATGGAAGAGCCAGCAGCGCGTCGCCGGGCTTGACGGATTTTCCAGTAAGAAGCTTCTTGCGTTCGACTACGCCGACGATGAAGCCGGCAAGATCATATTCTCCCGGAGGATAGAATCCCGGCATCTCCGCGGTTTCGCCGCCAATCAGAGCGCAGCCAGCTTTGCGGCACGAGCGGCTCATGCCTTCGACGAGCTGCTCGATGACCGCGGGATCGAGTTTCCCCATGGCCAGGTAGTCCAAGAAAAAAAGCGGCGAGGCGCCCTGAACGAGAATGTCGTTGACGCAATGATTGACGAGGTCGCTGCCAACCGTCGAGTGGATGCCCATGGCGATGGCGATTTTCAACTTGGTGCCGACACCATCGGCACTCGAAACGAGGACCGGCTCCTTCCACTTCTTGTTGTCGAGTGCGAAAAGAGCGCCAAATCCGCCGATCCCCCCGAGGACGCCCGAGGTGAACGTGCGGTTGGCATGGTGGCGGATGCGCTGCTTCACCTCGTCAGCGAGGGCGATGTTCACTCCGGCGTCGGCATATTTCATCGGCGATGAATTCGCTTTCGTTTCTTCGCGAGCGCAGGTTCGCACCCGTCGAGCTCTTTGCGGAATGAACTGCAAACTGCCGCGGCGGGGCTCGCGGCGAAATCCTCAGGTTATGCGCACTTTGTTCGCGCGCGGGATGCTGGACCAAAACAACAGTGTCCCAATTGCCGGATCAAAACACGTGGAACAGGCGCCTCCAGCGTACCGTGCTGGGATGAATGACGGCATCCGCGTAGGCCAAGAATCTTTCGCGAATCTGGCCGGGCTCCCAAGCGTCTCCGGGGGCGTCCAGCGACATATAAATCATAACCGGCGTGCCAATAATATCGTTTCGCGGCACCGGACCCCAAAAGCGGCTGTCGTACGAGTTGGTGCGGTTGTCACCCATGACGAAATAGGATTTGGGTGGGACCTTGTAGGGCCCTTTAAAGTCGTACGGTTCGGTGCGGCCGAGCGTGTAGTCTTCAACAAGTCTCTGGCCGTTGATCCAGACCGAGCCGTCATGAATTTCAATGGTATCGCCAGGGAGGCCGATGACGCGTTTCACGTAGTCGGGCTGATCAAGCGCGAAGGGCGGCTTAAAAATAATAATTTGCTGGCGCTTTGGATTGCGCCAGAGAGAGACATGAATGTTGGTGAAAGGAAGGCCAGCGTCGTACCCCAGGCGGCTCATGATGAGATGGTCGCCGATGAGCAGCGTGTTTTCCATCGAGCCGGAAGGGATGACGCGCGCCTGGCCGATGGTGCCGTTGATGAGCAAAAATGCGAGGCCCACCCAGAACCAGGCGATGATTTCGCGCTGAACGCGCTTGCCCATGGGAAGCGCGGCTTCTTCGGTTGCTTTCGTGTTTTCCTTGCCGGCCGGTTTTGTCTTTGCGTCAGCCTTCATGTTCCACCGCGACAGGCCTTTCTAATGGTGCGTGGTCTTGAACGTCGCCGTTCTTCGCTTCTAGAGCGTGCCCATTGCTTTCGCGGACCTCAAGCTGAACGAGGTCCGTCGGATAGACTCCGGTATAACAGGACGTACAAAACCTGCCTTCGGTGTCATCCACGGCCTGGCGCAGGGCGGGAAGCGAAACGTATCCGAGCGAATCCGCGCCGAGGAACTTGCGAATCTCTTCGGGAGAATTCGAGGAAGCGATGAGCTCTTCGCGCGTCGGAGTGTCAACGCCGTAGTAGCAAGGCGAGATTGTAGGCGGACAACTGATGCGCACATGAACCTCGCGTGCGCCGGCTTCGCGAACCATTCGGACGATTTTACGGCTGGTGGTGCCGCGCACAATGGAATCGTCGACGAGAATGACGCGCTGGCCCTCGATCAGGCCGCGAATAGGATTGAGTTTCAGCTTCACGCCAAAATTGCGGATGGCCTGCGAAGGCTCGATGAACGTGCGGCCGATGTAGTGATTCCGGATCAAGCCCATGCGAAAAGGAATCTTCGATTCAAGAGCGTAGCCGACCGCGGCGGGAACTCCGGAATCAGGAACGGGGACGACGATATCGGCGTCGACAGGATGTTCGCGAGCGAGAAGACGCCCCAGCGCTTCGCGGCTTTCGTTAACGCTGCGGCCGAAAATGATGCTGTCCGGCCGCGCGAAATAGACGTGCTCGAAAATGCATTGCTGGCGCTGCTTTTGCGGCGCAAAGTGAATGGACTCGATGCCGGAGCGGGAGATGCGCACCATTTCACCAGGCTCGATTTCGCGGACATACTGGGCGTTCAGCAGATCGAACGCGCAGGTTTCCGAAGCGACGAGCCAGGTCTCGCCGGCCTTTTCGGTCGCGGGCAGTTTGCCGAGCACGAGCGGGCGGAAGCCGCGCGGATCGCGCACGGCGTACAGTTCGTCCTGCGTCAGAACGAGCAGCGAATAGGCGCCTTCAACCTGATTGAGCGCGTCGCCCAGAGCGCCGGAAAGATTGCGGGCTTGCGAGCGGGCAATGAGATGCACGATCACTTCGGTGTCACTGTTCGTCTGGAAAATCGAGCCGCGATGCTCGAGTTTGCGGCGCCATTCCGCCGCGTTGGTGAGATTGCCGTTGTGACCTAGCGCGAGTTTGCCTTTGTTGCAGTCAATCGTGATGGGCTGGGCATTGAGGAGGGCCTTGTCGCCTGCGGTGGAATAACGCGTGTGGCCGATGGCGAGGCTTCCCGGAAGCTCGGCGAGAACGCTCGGCTGAAAGATTTCTTCGACTTCGCCCATGGCGCGATGAAGATGAAGATCGTTGCCGTCGCTCGAAACAATGCCTGCGGATTCCTGGCCGCGATGCTGCAGCGCGTAGAGGCCGAGATAGGCGAGATTCGCAGCTTCGGGATGCCCAAACACGCCAAACACACCACATTCGTCGTGGAAGTGATCGTCGGCGAAAGAGAGCTTATTTGTCATCTTCCAGCAAAGGTTCGTTCGAGCGAATTGGCCCAAATGACGCGCAAGGAGCCGAGGGGGGTCTCGACTACTGCGCTCCCCTTATATTCGATGCGAAGCGCGCGGCCAGGATGCACTTTGCCTATCTCGTGCGCGCCTACCCCGTATTGTCTCGCAGTTTCGAGAACAGCGGCAAGTTTTGTGGGTGAGACGGATACGACACAGCGGGCGCCGCGCTCGCCGAAGAGGGCAAATTCGGCTGGCACCTCTTCTTCTGGCAGAGTAACGCGCGCGCCCAGTTCCGGCGAGGCGAAGCAGGCCTCGGCCAGCGTCACGGCGAGGCCGCCGTCCGAGACGTCGTGCGCGGAGTGCACGGAACCTTCGGAGGCGAGAACGACGAGACAATCGATCAAGCGTTTTTCGGCAGCGAGATCGATGGCTGGCGGTTCGCCAGAGACTATACCGGCGATCGATTTCGAATATTCCGACGAGGAAAACTCGCATGCAATCTCGCGCACGGGCACGTTATCTCGTGCCCCTACATGTGCTGCTTCAGGTGAACTTGATCCGTCGAGCAAAAGAATGACGTCTTCATCGGAGCGAAACGCGATTTTCAGGACGCGCGAAGCATCTTCAAGTATGCCGAGAATGCCAATCACGGGCGTCGGGTAGATGGATTTGCCGAGAGTTTCGTTATAGAAGCTGACGTTTCCTCCGGTGATGGGCGTCCCGAGCTCGTTGCAAGCGACGGTGAGGCCGTCAATGGCTTCGCTGAATTGCCACATGACGTCCGGTTTTTCCGGGCTGCCAAAATTGAGGCAATTTGTCGCGGCGATTGGCCGCGCGCCGGATGAGGCGACATTGCGAGCGGCTTCTGCAACGGCGTGCATGGCGCCGATGCGCGGATTCAACTGGCACCAGCGGCCGTTGCCGTCGGTGGCGAGCGCCAAAGCTCGTTTAACGACGCCTGTTTGGGGATCCTTGATGCGCACGACCGCGGCGTCGCTTGCGCCGGGCCCGGCGAGCGTGTTGGTGCGAACGCTTGTGTCGTACTGCTCCGTGATCCATCGCTTCGAAGCGATGGCCGGCGAAGCCAGCAGTTTTGCAAAATTCGCGGTCAGATTCTTGCCATCCGGTGCGAACGAAAACCAATCAGTGGCCGTTTCATGGCGAACTGCCGGCTGCGCGATAGGGCGTCGATAGACGGGGCCCTCTTCGGCGAGAGGATGCGCAGGAATTTCCGCGGCGATCTGTCCGTGATTCAAAACTTTCGCAATGCCGCCGTCGGTGACCGTACCGACAACGACCGCATCTAGTCCCCATTTTTTGAAAACGTCGAGCACTTCGCGCTCCCGGCCCTTTTCCGCGACGAGGAGCATGCGCTCCTGCGATTCGCTGAGCATGATTTCATAAGGTGTCATGCTGGTTTCGCGCTGCGGAACTTTGGCCAGATCGATTTCGATGCCGGTGCCGCCGCGCGAAGCCATTTCCATCGTCGAGCAGGTAAGGCCTGCCGCGCCCATGTCCTGAATCGCAACGACTGCGCCGGTCTGCATGGCTTCGAGGCAGGCTTCGAGCAGCAACTTTTCCATGAACGGGTCGCCCACTTGCACGTTCGGGCGCTTTTGCTTCGATTCTTCCGTGAACTCGGCTGAGGCGAGCAGCGATGCGCCGTGAATACCGTCGCGGCCGGTCTTTGCGCCAACATAGATAACGGGATTGCCGATGCCCTTGGCCTTCGCGAGAAAAATCTCTTCCTTGCGAGCGATGCCCAGCGCAAGCGCGTTCACCAGTGGATTTTGCGAATAGCAAGGCTCGAAGCCGACTTCCCCGCCAATGGTCGGCACACCAAAACAATTTCCGTAATTCGCAATGCCGCGAACCACGCCGTCGAGGATGCGGCGGTTCTTGGCGGCGTCTTCTTCACTCGTTCCTGGACCGCGCACGATTTCGCCAAAGCGCAGTGAATCCAGCACGGCAATCGGGCGGGCGCCCATCGTGAAAATATCGCGCAGGATTCCGCCAACGCCCGTCGTCGCTCCCTGAAACGGCTCGACGTAGCTCGGATGGTTGTGCGATTCGATTTTGAACGCCGCGACGAGCCCGTCGCCGATGTCCACGACCCCCGCATTCTCGCCCGGCCCTTGGACGACGAGTTTTCCTCGCGTGGGCAAGCGCTTCAAGTGTACTTTGCTGGATTTGTAGGAGCAGTGCTCGCTCCACATCACGCTGAAAATGCCAAGTTCCGTGATGTTGGGATCGCGCCCGAGAATTTGCTGAATGCGCGCGTACTCGTCGCGCGTCACGCCATGTTCGGCGGCGATTTCCGGAGTCACTTTGATTTCGGCGCTAGCGGTAGCCATTATTGCGATATTCCGTTCAGCGATCCTCAGTCGATTTGCCTTTCGAGATAACGATCGAATCCAGCGGGCCAATCGCTTGGCGGGATGCCGCGCTCTTCGGTGTCCATCACCGGCTTTTGCATTTTGAGATCTTTCGAGACTCCTAGAAACGCGCGAAATTCGCCCCACACAGCGAGGCCGCAAGCCGAGCCGTCCTCGGCCCAGCCAATGTCCACCACATCTTCGTCGACGGCGACCCTTGACCGATCGTAGATATGCGCGGAGTTCAAGACGGCTCGTTGTTCAGTCCCATAAACATAAAACCATCCGCTCTCGCCAGAATCTTCAAAGACGGCGAAAAATCCCTCCGGCCCCGGCGCATACAGCATGAAATTGCTGGGAGCCTCTCCCAATCCCGGCGATGAATTTTGCTTTTCTGCCAGGGCCGCGACCTTCTCGGAAATGTTTGCTGCTTCTTGCTGCCAGTGCAAATTCCGCGCGCGAACAAAGTCTTCGTAGCTCAGTTCAGAGAGTTCTTCATGCATCGAATCGCTCAAAAAGAGAAAGAGTCGAGCAGCGCTGGGACGCTGCGGAAAAATGGGCACTCATGCTCACGCGCTGGCCTTAGCAGCCCCGACGAGAGCTTCTACCATGGACTTGAAGACGACCAGGCCATCGTTGGAACCCAGAGCGGATTCCACGGCGCGCTCAGGGTGAGGCATGAGTCCAGCCACGTTGCGCCCGCGGTTGCAGATGCCGGCGATGTTATTCATCGAACCGTTGGGATTGCCGGCGGCGTCATCCGATCCGTCCGGCGTGGTATAACGAAAAACGATCTGCCGGTTCTTCTCCAGGGCCGCGAGAGCTCCCTCATCGCAAGTGTAGTTGCCATCAGAATGGGCGATGGGGATTTTCAGGATTTGCCCGGGCTGCGCCGCGTTCGTGAACGGCGTGTCGGTTTGCTCGACCCGAATGTAGACATGGCGGCAGATGAAGCGGAGCCCGCTGTTGCGCATCATCGCACCTGGAAGCAAACCAGCCTCCAGCAAAATCTGGAACCCGTTACAGATCCCCAGAACCATTCCGCCGCTCTTGGCGAATTTCTCGACCGCCTTCATCACCGGAGAAAAACGCGCGATCGCTCCCGTACGCAAGTAATCGCCATAAGCAAAACCGCCTGGCAAGATAATGGCGTCACAATTTGCGAGATCCTGCGATTGATGCCAAATGAATTCAACGGGCTTGTGCAGAACGTTCCCGATGGCGTAAAACGCGTCGTGGTCGCAATTGGACCCGGGGAAAACGACGACTCCGAATTTCATTGCGCGTTGGCTCCGTAGGGCATTCGGGGAATCTTCATTTTAGCACACGCGGGCATGGGAAAAGCTCTTTCGCAATTCCTTCACGAGCGGGCGGCAACCTCCGATTGGGAGCTTACATCCTTCCCGAAGGCCAGCCGAAATCCAAAATTATCTTCGACGACCATTTCATAGCACTCGTAGACGCGCATCGCGGGAGGTTCGACAATCTTTGCGCCGCGTCCCTTCAATTCCACGTAAAGCGGATCCAGGTCAGTCACCCAAATATAAGCGTCGAGGCTTCCCTCGCGCCGCCGAATGTTGGGTGAAGCAGGAGAGCCAGCGTCGGCCTTTCCAAAATGTATCTCAGCGGAATCTCGCGCGACGATGGCATAGACGGGAGGGTCGAGAAAGTAGCCGCAAATGCGAAATCCCAATACATCACGGTAAAACTCTGCAGCGGCTACAACATCCGGCACGATGAACTGTGGCGCAATCATCCTGCATTCAACGTCGGCTTTGGCTTGAGGTCCGGCCACGGGCGATGCCTCCGCATTTCCTGACGCGAAAGATAGCATCCAGCACGTTGGTATTCAATGCGGCCGGTGAGTCGCTAGCTCGGCCTCGGTGGCAAGGCGTGAATGCAGCCGGGGACTTAATTCGCCAGGCCAGCAAAGCAGCTCTTAACGGCGTTTTTTGAAGGGACGGCGAGCCTTCAGTCTCTTTCGCGAGCGCTTTGTTTTCTTTGGATTTTCAGCGGCAGCCAATGCGCGGCGTTTCCTGGAAGCCCAGCCCGGTTTATTCACCTGGCGGCCGCGCGCGATCGCCAGCGCATCCGCGGGGATATTGTCGGTGATCGTCGAGCCCGCCGCGACATATGCGCCATCTCCGATGCGCACGGGCGCCACCAGCGCGCTGTCACTTCCGATAAACACTTTGTTGCCGATCGAGGTCGGAAACTTATGAAATCCATCGTAGTTGCACGT
>Ga0187820_1000025_pt1 | contig 25343 bp, 21 predicted proteins | sample NC_wetland_sal_i_19_FD_132409 | JGI IMG/M metagenome (GOLD analysis project Ga0187820, IMG submission 132409) | Wetland sediment microbial communities from Neuse River Estuary, North Carolina, USA - SO4_5 | ecosystem: Environmental > Aquatic > Freshwater > Wetlands > Sediment | place: USA: North... | reverse complement strand
GGCTCGCGCGGTTCTGAACATGTGGTGAGTTGCGTGTGCAAACAGCGCGCATTACATAAATCGGTGCGAGTCGTCTGTGACGCGGAGGATGTGAAGATGGCCGTTGCGCGGCGGAAACCTCAAGTGATGCGGCTCACCGATGCCGCTGCCGAGCGTATCAAGGCGGTGATGGCCAAAGCCGACCGCCCGATTGCGGCGGTGCGCGTCGGCGTCAAGAACGGCGGTTGCGCCGGCATGGCCTACACCATGGAATATGCGGAAAAGATCGAACCGCTCGACGAAGTGATCGAGGATAAGGGCGTGCTAATCCTCATCGATCCCAAGGCGGTACTGTTTCTGCTCGGCACCGAGATGGACTACAAGGTCGACAAGCTGTCGGCGCAGTTCGTGTTCAACAATCCGAACCAGACGTCCGCCTGCGGCTGTGGCGAATCGGTCCAGATCGAGCCGGCGCGCGGCGACGCGCAATAGCCTTTCATTTCGCGTCTGGTGAAACTGCGAACCCCGCCGCGCGGGATTTCTAGACTTTAACCGGCCGCAACAGAAATGCCGGCAAATGCGATGTGTCCGCATCCTCGTTGCGCGATCGTGGCGGGGAGGGCGGCGCCCGGCGCGATCTTGCGTCCTCGATGCGGGCAATCGAACCCGAGCGCCGCGTATGGTGCCGGCCACGCGGGTGTTCGCTGATCCGGGGCGGCGCGGTTGCGACGCCCGGCAACTTTTCCATCACGGAGATCGATTGCCCGATCAGCTTTTCGATCGCGGCGACCGCCTTGGCGTCGTTGGCGCCTGCCACGATGGTGATCGCGGTGCCGCTGCGGCCGGCGCGGCCGGTGCGGCCGATGCGGTGCACGTAATCGTCGGGATGGAACGGCACATCGAAGTTGTAAATGTGGCTGACGTCCGAAATGTCGAGGCCGCGTGCGGCGACGTCGGAGGCAACGAGCAGCGTCACGTCGCCTTTGCGAAATTGTTCCAGCGCCGCCATCCGCGCTGGCTGGTCCATGTCGCCGTGGAGCGCCTGAACCGAAAAGCCGTGACGCAATAGCGAGCGGAACAGCGTGGCGACGTCACGCTTGCGGTTGCAAAAAATGATGGCGTTCTTCAGCCCGTCGGCGGAACGGATCAGTCGGCGCAACGTGTCGCGCTTTTCGTGCGGCTCGCGGCCCGATTTGGCGAGGAGCTGGGTGGTTGTAGCCACCGTCGTGGCCGGTTTGGCGACTTCGACGCGGACGGGGTTGTGCAGGAACTGTTCGGTGATGCGACGAATCTCGGGCGGCATCGTCGCGGTGAAAAACAGCGTTTGCCGCGTGAACGGAACAAGCTTGCAGATGCGCTCGATGTCCGGGATGAAGCCCATGTCGAGCATGCGATCGGCTTCGTCGATCACCAGAAGCTCGACGCCGTTGAGAAGAAGACGCCCGCGCTCGAAATGATCGAGCAAGCGCCCAGGCGTTGCGATCAGCACATCGACGCCGCGCGTCAGTTTGACGTCCTGATCGTCGAATGAGACGCCGCCGATAAGCAGTGCGACGTTGAGTTTTTGGTTGACGCCATATCTGGCGAAGCTCTCCTCGACCTGCGCCGCGAGTTCGCGCGTCGGCTCAAGAATGAGCGTGCGGGGCATCCGGGCGCGGGCGCGGCCCTGTTCCAGCATTGTCAGCATGGGCAGCGTGAAAGCCGCGGTTTTGCCAGTGCCGGTTTGCGCGATGCCTAACACGTCGCGCCGCGCGAGCACGTGGGGGATCGCCTGTTGTTGGATTGGAGTGGGAGTTTTGTAACCAGCCGTAGCAACGGCGGAAACGACTTTTTCGGACAAGCCGAGATTGGAAAACGGCATAAACCCTCAATTAGGACCGCGGGCAGCATCCTTTTGGTTTAAGGGAAATGCGCGCCAGGCGGTCGAATCTGCCTTGTTTGGCGTGCCCGCAACATAGGATCGATTGGCCGAAAGTCAACCTGGAAACGGTCGACCGCAGTGCAGTAAGTTTAGAAGATTGCTTCACTTTTTCTGACCAGCCGGTAATCTGCCGCGCTCCGCGCAGAAAGTTCCCCCTATGCCAGACCCGTTGCCGACCGTGCTCATTCCCGGATTGACCTGCTCGGCGCGGCTTTACGCCGACCAGATCCCGGCACTCTGGCGGTTCGGCCCGGTCACGGTTGCCGACCATACCCGCGACGACAGCATGGCGGCGATCGCGCGGCGCATCTTGGCCGCAGCCCCGCCGCGCTTTGTGCTCGCGGGCCTGTCGATGGGCGGCTACATCGCTTTCGAAATCATGCGCCAGACACCGGAACGGGTGGCAAAGCTTGCACTCCTTGATACCGGCGCCCGCGCCGAGACGCCGGAGCAAACGGAGCGGCGCAAGGTGGTCATCGCACTCGCCAAGAGCGGCCGCTATGCCGAGGTTCCCGACATCGCCTTTCCGATCTACGTTCACCGCAATCGCCACAACGATGCCGGCTTGAAGCAAACGGTACGCATGATGGCCGCGGAGACTGGCGTCGAAGCCTTCTTGCGGCAGCAGCAGGCGATCATGGGTCGGCCGGATTCGCGGCGCGGCCTTGGTGCGATCAAATGCCCGACGCTTGTTCTTGTCGGCGACGGCGATGAGGCGACGCCGCCCGAGCTTGCGCGCGAGATTGCGGGCGCGATCGGCGGCGCGCGCCTCGTGGAGATCGCCGATTGCGGGCACTTGTCGACGCTTGAACAACCGGAGAAAGTGACAGCCGCCCTGATCGACTGGATGAATTGGTAAGCGACATCGCGCCATTCGCCGACCATGGTGCCAAGTCTTGGGTGCCAACTCTTGGGTGCCAGGTCGTGCGGTCATGGTTGCGAAAATGAAAATGATGAAACTGAGACCGATGGAGGAAGTTCGATGAGTTATTTCTCACGCCGCTCGGTCCTTGGCGCGTTCGCGGCGCCGGTTGCTGCAGCCATGCTCACCGGACCGGCGCGCGCGCAAAGCGATTATCCGAACCGGCCGGTGCGCTTGATCGTGGGATTCGCAGCTGGCGGTGGCAACGACATTTTTGCGCGCCTGGTTGGGGCCAAGCTTTCGGAGATCCTCGGTCAGCCTGTCGTGATCGAAAACCGCGCCGGCGCCGGCGGCCGGCTTTCTGCAGAGTATGTCTCTAACCAGCTCGCCGACGGCTATACGCTGTTGGTTGGTGCGATTGGCGCCATGTCGATCGCCGCTGCAATCTATCCGGATCTGAAATATCACCCGACCAGGACGCTCAGACCGCTCGCCATGATTGGAAACTTCCCGCTGATCCTGGCGGTCGGGCCCGACAATCCGTCACGTAACGTCAAAGAATTGGTGGAATGGGCGAAACAGCATCCGGACAAGGCAAATTATCCGAGTACCTCGCCGCTCTTCACGATCGCCATGGAAGAATTAAAATTGAAGTCCGGTATGCCCGGCGTGATGATCCCATATAAAAGCAGTAACGAAATGATCTTGAGCGTGATCGAAGGTCAGACCATGGCCGCGATAGCCGATCCGCCGCCGACAGTACCCCAGGTCAAGGCCGGTAAGGTCAAGGCACTTGCCGTGACCGGGACTGAGCGCTTGACGGAACTGCCGGACGTGCCAAGCATGGCCGAAGCGGGTTATCCCAATGTCGATATGCAAGCGTGGAGCGGTATCTTCGCGCCGGTGGCGACGCCGCCCGCGATCATCGCCAAACTGGAAAAGACACTGAGCCAGTCGATTCGCGATCCCGAAGTTTCGGCGAAACTGAGAAATCTCGCGGTCACGCCGGGTGGCGGCCCGCCGGACGATTTCCGGCGTATCGTCGAAGACGACATCGTAAAAGTCCGCAATGTGGTGAAGGCCGCGAACTTGACGTTCGAGGAATGATTTTTAAGGGCGCGCGATGAGAACCGCGGTTCCTATACTGACCGCAGCAATGCTGGCAGCTTTTATGGCAGCTGTTATGGCAGCTGTCCTGGCATGGAGCGCGTCGGCAAAGGCGAACGAAATCGACCTTTCCACCTGGACCTGTAAACAGTTTCAGTCGGCGAGCAAGGACGAGATCACGCTCATTCTCGCGTGGCTTGATGGTTACTATCGCGCCGAGGACGACCCACCGGTCGTCGACACCGATCAATTGGGCGCCAATGCCAAAAAACTTGGCGCCTATTGCGCCGCGCATCCGGATACCAAGCTGATTACGGCCGCCGATACCCTATTCGAACGGGAGTGAAAGCCCCGCAGAGTTAACGCAGCGGGACTTATCGCAGAATAGCGGCCCCTCAATGTTGCCGCCTTTGCAGTCCGAAATGACCGCGGGTGCATTTTCGGCACGGCGGGGCGAATGCGCAAAGACTGGCGGTTTTTTGTTTTCTGGCTTGGCGTGGGTGCTGCCGGCGTCGCCATTTGGGTTTCGTGGTGGGCGGCGTCCGGGTTTTCAGTTCCGATATGCGAGGACGCGAGCGTTACAGATCATTGTTTGAGTTATGACGAAATCCCCGCCTGGACGTCTGGGACTTTCGATCTCGCTTCGCGCGTTGCCGCGCGCGCCAACAATTGGGCCGCGCTGATAATCGCGGTATTCACCGCGGTTCTAGCGATTTTCACGGTTCGCCTGTGGCGGTCCACCCAACAACTCTGGACGGTTACGAACCGGACGTTGCAGCACGCCGAGCAAACCTCGCGAAAAGAGCTGCGCGCCTACGTCAGTGTCGAACCGCTCGGGATAACCGAGTATATCGGCCACAATCTCTTGGTCGGGCGGTTTAAAGTCCGGAATATCGGCAAAATTCCAGCCAAGGATGTTTCGATCTATTCTACGATCGGATTGGACGCCGATCCGGCGCGAAGGGATTTCGCGATTGGAACGCCGCGCGTCTCTCCTACGGTTCTGCAGCCGGGGGCAAAAATGGAATTCATTTCCTATGAAGGTTATCCAACTCCCGCCGAGCAATTGGATCGCGACGAGCCGTTAAAGCTCGCAGGCTATTTCTACGTCTGGGGAGAGGTGCTGTACACCGACGAATTCAATACGATGGGCTGGACGGCCTTTTGTCATCGGTATCCGTGCGAAATGTTTGGTACGAGCGACGACGAGGCGACTGCCGGCCGCGCCCGCAATCGCAGCATTCACCGCAAATTTGCCCGCTATCACGAAGAAACGGGCAATGACGCCGGGTGACCTGTGCGAGCCTTCACACGTCGAGCGCCGCCTCGTCGGCGAATTCGGCGCGCTCCTGGATAAATTCGAAGCGTGCCTCGGCCTTGGTGCCCATTAGCCGCTCGACGGACTTTTCCGTGTCCTTGCGATCATCGGCGAGGAGCGCAACGCGAAGCAGCGTGCGCTTTTTCGGGTCCATGGTGGTCTCTTTGAGCTGCGCGGCCATCATCTCGCCCAAGCCCTTGAAGCGGCTTACCTCCACCTTGGCATTGGCGTGAAATTCTTTCTTGAGGATCTCGTCGCGGTGTTTATCGTTGCGGGCATAAAGAATCTTGCCGCCATGCGACAGCCGGTAGAGCGGCGGCACGGCAAGATAAAGATGACCCTTTTCGATGAGCTGCGGCATCTGCCGATAAAAGAACGTGATCAGGAGCGAAGCGATATGCGCGCCGTCGACGTCGGCATCGGTCATGACGATGACGCGGCCATAGCGTAGCTCCTCGTCGCGATAATGCGCGCCGGTGCCGCAGCCGAGCGCCTGAACGAGATCGGCAAGCTGCTGGTTTTGCGCGAGCTTGTCCTTGCCGGCTGAAGCAACATTGAGAATTTTGCCGCGCAGCGGCAGGATCGCCTGCGAGGCGCGATCGCGCGCCTGTTTGGCCGAGCCGCCGGCGCTGTCGCCCTCGACGACGAAGAGTTCGGCGCCTTCGGCCGCAGTGTTGGTGCAATCGGCAAGCTTGCCGGGAAGGCGGAGCTTGCGTACCGCGGACTTGCGCGCGATGTCCTTTTCCTGGCGGCGGCGAATGCGCTCCTCGGCGCGCTCGACGACGAAATCAAGGAGCTTGTTGGCGGCGGTCGGATGCCCGGCGAGCCAGTGGTCGAACGGATCTTTGATCGCCTGCTCGACCAGGCGTTGCGCTTCGGCGGTCGCAAGCCGATCCTTGGTCTGCCCCTGGAATTCCGGTTCGCGGATGAACACCGAAAGCAGAGCGCCGGCGCCGACCATGACATCGTCGCTGGTGATAGCGGCAGCGCGTTTGCCTTGGCCGATGCGGTCGGCGTGATCTTTGAGCCCGCGCGTCAATGCGGCGCGCAGCCCCGATTCATGGGTGCCGCCATCCGGCGTCGGGATGGTGTTGCAGTAGGAATTGAGAAAGCCGTCGGCATCGGCGGTCCAGCCAACGGCACATTGCACCGCCCCGTGCGCGCCGATCTTGCCGGCGCTGCCGGTGAAAATATCGGGATGGACGAGCGTGGCGCTGGCGAGCGTTTCGGACAGATAGTCCTTGAGCCCATCGGCGAAATGGAACGTGGCCTGTTCGGGCACCTCTTCGATGCCGCGAAGGAGTTCCTTGGCGCACGACCAGCGGATTTCGACGCCGCCGAACAGGTAAGCCTTCGAACGCGTCATCTTGAAAACGCGCTCGGGCCGGAAGTGCGACTTTGCCCCGAAGATGTCGGGGTCGGGCCGAAAACGGACCTTGGTGCCGCGGCGGTTCGGCGCCTTGCCGGCATCCTGCAATTTGGTCTTCGGCTTGCCGCGCTCGAAAGCCATCCGGTAAAGGCGCTGGCCGCGCGCGACCTCGACTTCCATGCGCTCCGATAGCGCATTCGCCACCGACACGCCGACCCCGTGCAGGCCGCCAGAAGTCTCGTACACCTTGGAATCGAATTTGCCGCCGGCGTGCAGCGTGCACATGATCACTTCAAGGGCCGACTTGTTCTTGAACTTCGGGTGCGGATCGACCGGAATGCCGCGGCCATTGTCGGTGACCGTGACGAAACTGTCCGCGGTCATTTCGACCTCGATCCAATCGGCATGGCCGGCGAGCGCCTCGTCCATGGCGTTGTCGATCACTTCGGCGAACAGGTGATGCAGCGCCTTCTCGTCGGTCCCGCCGATATACATGCCCGGCCGCCGGCGCACCGGTTCGAGCCCTTCCAGAACCTCGATGTGCTTGGCAGTGTATCCGGCGTCTCCCGCGGGGGCGCGGGAGCTGCCACGGCGTGCGCCATCGCGGCGCGCTTTCGGCGCGTCCGCAAAAAGGTCGGGCATTTTCGATGATTTTGCGGTCTTTCCCACGGCTAGTCCCAAGTGGATGTGGAGCCTGCTGCCGCCCGGTGCAATGGCGGATGAGACAGCGGCGAATCAGCCCCCGGGTCCAACTATGCCATCGGCGCGGCAAAAGCATGAGCGCCAAGCGTCGGTTCTTGGCGATTTGACCCTGGACGCTTTGCGCCCTATATCGCCGCCCATGAAAAGGTCAGCCTGCGCAATTTTTTCCAAACGGCACCGCCGCCAGGCTTGGCGTCGTCGCGCCCGCCTGCGTGCTCACGCCTAGCCCTCTTTTTCCGTGCCGCCGGGTCCGCGGCACTTTCTCTGATAAGCTTTCGCGGATTCGGCCTGGTGCGCCCCTACAGCGCAAGGTGATCCAAGGATTCGACTTTAATGTCAGCAGCAGGCGGTTTCGAGAAGACGAAAATCGGCGTACTCGGCGCGTCCGGTTATACCGGCGCCGAACTGGTGCGCCTACTTTTGTGCCACTCGAGGGCACAGATCGTGTTGCTGACGGCCGAACGGCGCGCCGGCAAAACCATGGCGGAGGTGTTCGCGCAATTCGCTCCCTTTGCGCTACCGACACTAGGCGCAATCGAGGACGCCGATTGGGAGAAGCTCGGCCTCGACGTTGCGTTCTGCGCGCTGCCGCACGGCACGACGCAAAAGGTGATCAAGGATCTGCTCACTCGCGCGCCGCGCACCAAGGTGATCGATCTATCGGCTGATTTTCGCCTGAGCGACCCAGCAGCTTATGCGCGCTGGTACGGTCACGCCCATGCCGCGCCCGACCTGCAGAGCGAGGCGGTATACGGCCTCACCGAAGTGTATCGGGACAAGATCAAGAGCGCGCGGCTGGTTGCTAATCCCGGCTGCTACACCACCTGCGCCGAGCTGCCTTTGATTCCGCTTCTTGAGGAGAATCTCATCGATCCGGATGAAATCGTGATTGATGCGAAGTCCGGCATGACAGGAGCGGGCAGGGCGGCGCGCGAGGACATGGTGTTTGCCGAAGTGTCCGAAGGCTTTCATGCCTACGGCGTCGGCCATCATCGCCACATGGCCGAGCTCGATCAGGAATTTTCCCGCGCCGCCGGCCGCGAGGTCATCGTCAGCTTCACGCCGCATCTTGCGCCGATGAACCGGGGTATCCTGGCGACGAGCTACGTCCGCAGCGGTAAAGCCTCGCCGCAGGATCTCCATGCGCACCTCGCGAAAGTTTACGCGCCGGAGCCGTTCGTCCACGTGCTGCCGTTTGGCGCGACGCCGCAGACCCGGCACGTGCGCGGCTCCAACATGACCTTCATCGGGGTGGCCGCCGATCGCGTTGCCGGCCGCGCCATTATCGTTTCGGCGCTCGACAATCTGACCAAGGGCGCCTCAGGCCAGGCGGTGCAGAACATGAATGTCATGCTCGGCCTGCCGGAGACCACTGGCCTCGAACAGATCGCTTTGTTTCCTTGAGCGACGGCCGCGCTTCTGAAGCTGGTTGGCAAAAATCAGATCAGCTTGAAGATCGCGAGCACCAACAGCACCTGCGCCACGAAGCCGCCGGCAAAGGACAGCGTGCGCAGCACGGGAATGCCGAGCGTGTAGACCACGACATGGGCGAGCCGCGACCCGAAATAAAGCGCGCAGGCGAATGCGGTTGCGGCGGTTGCGATGCTCAGCGCCCGTGCCGTTAGAACGAGCGGCGCGAAAATGACCAGATTTTCCACCGCATTGGTGTGAGCGTCCACCATGCGTCGCGCCCACGGCGATTGGGGCTTGTCGCTCGGGCTCGGATTGGCCATCGCGCCCATGAGCCCGCGCACCATGATGCGGTCGAGTATGTAAGGTACCCAGAACAGGCCCGTCATCGCCACCGTCAGTACGAGCCAGAACAGTTCAGTGGACATGGTCATTCCCCCGGATTTTGCGAAGCACGCGCGATTGAACTAGCGCAATGTACCGCTTGTCTGCACCGAGGTCACGATGCCGTTGTGAAGAATGACCCGGCCATCCTCATAGACGTAGCGCTCGGTAATTCCTTGCGTGGTCTCGCGCCTATCGACATGCTCCGGTTTCCCTCAGCACGTGGCCAAAACTTGCTTTGCCGACATGCCAATTCGTGGCTCACCCCGGCGCTTACATTCGGCCGCGGCTTGCGCGGGGTCGACATCCGTTCCGAAGCTGACCAATTCGAAGGCGGAAATATATCCTGTCCGGCCATCCTCCAGCTTGACATGGTAATAGGCATCACTGGTTATTCCCCGTTCGACTCCGTCCGGTCGTAGCTTGCTTCCCCGGGGAATAAGTTGGCAGTCGAGCTCATTTGATCTTGGTGTTGCACAGATGAACCTATCGGAGGTCAACCAATAATCCTTTCCAATATTCGGCTCGTACTTCGCTTTCTCCTGTAAGAAATCTTTCTCGAAGTCGACTGCCGGCGGGCGCTTGGCGCAGCCCGTCATCACCGCAAGCGCGATGAGGCCAAAACACAATCGCGTTTTCAAAATAAATCTCCCAGCCGAAGCGCGAAGTTACACGCAGCTGCAACGGCTGGTCGAGTGAATGATATTCAACATAAACGGCCGGCGCGCCGCCCCAACGCAAGGTGAAGAAGCGGATGGGTCTGTTGTTTTAATCGCGCACTTTGACATAGCTTCCCGGCGCGTCCTCGATCGGCTTGAGTGCGCCGGCGCCCGGCACACGCGCGGGGACTTCGGTCGGGCTTTGCTTGGTGATCCAAACCAGCCAATCCGGCCACCACGAACCGGGATGCTCCTTGGCCTTGGCAAGCCAGCCGTCGATGTCCGCGCTGCGCGGTTTCGGCCCGGTCCAGAACTGGTACTTGTTCTTTTCCGGCGGGTTGATCACGCCGGCAATGTGGCCGGACCCGGCGACCACGAATCTCACGTCGCCGCCGAAAAACTTCGACCCGAACATCACCGATTTGGCCGGCGCAATGTGATCCTCACGCGTCGCCAGATTGTAGATCGGAATCGTAACCGCTTTGAGATCGACCGGCGTGGCGCCGATCGTCATCTTTCCCTTTGCCAGCTTGTTATCGAGATAGCAGTTGCGCAGGTAGAACGAGTGATTGGCCGCCGGCATCCGCGTGGCGTCGGAATTCCAGTACAGCAGATCGAACGGGAAGGGCGCCTTACCCTTGAGATAATTGTTGATGACGTAGGGCCAAAGCAAATCGTTGGAGCGGAGCAGGTTGAAAACGGTCGCCATGGAGCGGCTGTCGAGATAGCCGCGTTCCGCCATTCTTTTTTCCAGAGCCGAGACCTGTTCCTCGTCAACGAACACTTTCAGATCGCCGGCATAGGTGAAGTCGACTTGAGACGCGAACAGGGTCGCCGAAGCGATCCGCTCGTCGCCTCGCGTCGCCATCGCGGCCAGCGTGATCGCGAGCAGGGTGCCGCCGACGCAATAGCCGATGGCGTGGACCTTGTCCTCGCCGGTGGCTTGCTTGATTGCGTCCAGCGCCGCAAGCGGCCCTTGGCGCACATAATCGTCGAAGGTCTTTTGCGCGAGCCGTTCGTCGGGATTGACCCATGAAATGCAAAAAACGGTCAATCCCTGATCGAGGCACCATTTGATGAAGGATTTTTCCGGGGTGAGGTCGAGCACATAAAATTTGTTGATCCACGGCGGCACAATCAGCAGCGGACGCTTGAGAACGGTCTCGGTCGAAGGCGCATATTGGATGAGCTGCATCAGCTCATTTTGGTAAATGATCTTGCCGGGCGTGATCGCCAGATTGCGTCCCACTTCGAACATCGAGGAATCCGACTGGCGGATTTTCAAATGCCCGCCGCCCCGTTCGATGTCCTCCGCAAGCATGTGCATGCCGCGTACGAGGTTGTCGGCATTCGACGTCAGGGTCTCGCGCAGAAGCTCGGGATTGGTCAGAACAAAATTGGTCGGCGCCAGCGCATTGGTGATTTGGCGTACGTAAAATTCGGCCTTCTGCTTGGTATGGGGCTTGAGATCGGCGGCATTCGCGACGAGCTTGTCGGCCCATTGCGCAGTCAAAAGGTAGGCTTGCTTGAGAAAGTCGAAGAACTGGTTTTGCGACCATTCCGGATCGCTGAAACGCTTATCGCCCGCAGCCGGCGTGGCCACCGGCGCCGCCGGTTCGCCAGCCAGCCGCCTGACCGCCGAAGCCCACAAATCGAGATAGGCTTTGCCAAGGCTCGTTTGCAGCTCGACGGTGCGCTGCGGATCGGACAGCCAGTATTCCGCGACCTCGCCCAGCGTCTTGACGACTTCCGTGACCTCGTCGGCGAGTTCGTTATCGTCGCGGCCTTCCTCGCGCGGCCTGAGATAGGCGGCGAGCGCCCGGCCGCCTTCTTCGACGAGCCGTGCCAGATTGCGCGAAAACTGCTCGATGTCGACGGTGCCGATCTTGGCCGGTACCGGTGTCAACGCTTGCTGTTCCGCTGCCTTGACGGACGGCGGCTGGCTAGCGGGGGTCTGCCGCGCCGTCTCCTGCAATGGAGCCCGCACCTGCGTTTCCTCTATGGCCGAACAATTCTGCAGCCCTTTAGTCAGAAATGGCCCACTCATGTGCGGCCTACAAGTGAGTGTTCCGCTGAACTTGACGCGCTTACCGATCGCCGCCGGGAACGGCCGGTCCCGCTTTGGACATATTAGCAGGTTAACTTGACAGCTCGTGCGAGCGCTGAGTTGATGATCGTAAATTATTGGGGCAGCAGGCATTTTTGCGTCGAGGCTGGTGACTGAGCGATCAATCCGACGACCGATTAGTCGGCGGTTAGAGCCATTTCGGAGAAAACGAAGGTGCATAGCGCAACCGTGATTCCGCGCATGCCGGCAAGCCTTGCGCTACGCCGCGCGGCCGCGTTTCTCGCGCTGGCAGCCGTCGCTTGCCTGGTCCTCGCGGCCTGCTCGCCTGGCGCTGACTACCCGTCACTATTTCCTTCCGTTCATGATATTCCGCCGCCACACACCGATACCCCGCTTGACTCGAACCAAGTCCAGCAGGCCACCGAGGATCTGATCAGTGCGCGCGATCGCTTAAGCGCGGAAGCGCAGGACGCTCACGGCAAGAACTCAACCAGTTCGGCGGTCAAGCCTGTGGCCAAGTCTCCAACCAAGTCTCCAACCAAGTCTCCAACTAATTCCCCCGCCAACTCTGCGGACAAGTCTTCGGCGAAGGCGGCGGCCGGCCCAGCTGCGGCCAGCAAACAGCCAAGCACCCCGGTCAGCGCGCGGCAGACCCTTGGAACGGACGCCGAGCAGACGGCTGGCACCGAAACCAAGTGATAATGGTCCGCGCATAGTGTAGTGAGATTGATTCATCGGAGATCACGCGTCCGGATTGTCCATGGAAGAGTTTTATCGCATTCGCCGTTTGCCGCCTTACGTGTTTGAGCAGGTCAACCGCGCCAAGGCGGTGGCCCGCAATGGCGGCGCCGACATCATCGACCTCGGCATGGGTAATCCCGATCTGCCGACGCCGGCGCATGTCGTCGAAAAACTGAAAGAGACCGTCGGAAAGCCCCGTACCGACCGCTATTCGGCTTCTCGCGGCATACCCGGGCTGCGCCGCGCCCAAGCCGCCTACTACGGGCGGCGCTTTGGCGTGAAGCTCAATCCGGAAACTCAGGTCGTCACCACGCTCGGATCGAAAGAGGGCTTCGCCAATGTGGCGCAGGCAATCACCGCGCCTGGTGACATCATCGTGGTTCCAAACCCCACTTACCCGATTCACGTGTTCGGCTTCCTGATGGCGGGCGGCGCGATCCGCTCAGTCCCGGTCGAAGCCAATGACGCGTTCTTCGGAGCGTTGGAGCGCGCGGTCCTGTTTTCTATTCCGCGTCCGATCGCGGTGGTGGTGTGCTACCCGTCCAATCCAACGGCCTGTGTCGCGACGCTCGATTTCTATCGCGAGCTGATCGCATTCGCCAAAGAGCATTCGCTCCTGGTGTTGTCGGACCTGGCCTATGCCGAGGTCTATTTCGACAACAACCCGCCGCCCTCGCTGTTGCAGGTCCCTGGCGCGATAGATGTCGCCGTGGAATTCACGTCGATGTCCAAGACCTATTCGATGCCCGGCTGGCGGATCGGCTTTGCTGTCGGCAACGAGCGCATCATCGCCGCGCTGGGACGGGTAAAATCTTATCTCGATTATGGCGCTTTCACGCCGATCCAAGTGGCGGCGACCGCGGCGCTCAACGGTCCGGACGACTGCATCAACGAGATGCGCGCCACATATCGGCGCCGCCGCGATGCTTTAGTAGAGTCCTTCGGCAGAGCGGGCTGGTCGGTGCCGCCACCTTCGGCCTCGATGTTCGCTTGGGCGCCGATACCCGAACCTTTCCGCGCTCTCGGCAGCGTCGAATTCTCCACGCTTCTGGTTGAGAAGGCCGGAGTAGCCGTATCTCCTGGTGCCGGCTTTGGCGAGCACGGCGAAGGCCACGTCCGCATCGCGCTCGTCGAAAACGAACAGCGTATTCGTCAGGCGGCCCGTAACGTCCGGCGCTTTCTTGAAACCTGGCCGGAAATGCTGCACAACGTCGTTCCATTGGCGACGCGGCGCTAGGGTCGAAACTCGCCGCGTCTTTTTCCCATCCAATCCGGACGACGCGTGATGGCACAGCCGCTGAAAGTCGGTCTTGCCGGAGTCGGCACCGTCGGCAGCGCCGTCGTGCAGCTCCTGGAGCGCGGCCGCGACAAGCTGATTGCGCGGTGCGGTCGTGCGATCGAGGTCGTCGCCATCAGCGGGCGATCACGTCATAAGAAACGCGGTTTTGATCTCGCCGAATTTCGCTGGGTTGGCGACCCGGCGGCGCTGGCGCGCGATCCCGCAATCGATGTGCTGGTCGAAGTCATCGGCGGCGCCGGTGGTCCCGCCAAGCTCGCCGTCGAGACCGCGTTGACTGCCGGCAAACCTGTCGTCACAGCCAACAAGGCTCTGCTCGCAGCGCATGGCCAGCGGCTAGCCGCACTCGCTGAGCGCAACGCCGTTGCGCTCAATTTCGAAGCCTCGGTCGCCGGCGGCATTCCAATCGTCAAGACGCTGCGCGAGGGGCTCAATGGCGCGAACTTCACGCGCATCTACGGCATCCTCAACGGCACCTGCAATTACATTCTCACGCGCATGGAGCAAGAGCGGTTGAGCTTTGCCGATTGCCTCAAAGAAGCGCAGCGGCTCGGCTACGCCGAAGCCGATCCCAGCTTTGATATCGAGGGCCATGACACCGCGCAGAAGCTCGCCATTCTCGCGAGCCTGGCGTTCGGCACCAAGATCGATCCGCGCGCGGTCTATAGCGAAGGCATTGCCTCGATCACCCCGGCCGACCTCAACGCAGCGGCCGAGCTCGGCTACCGCGTCAAGCTCTTGGGCGTTGCGGTGAAAACTGCCGAAGGCATCGAACAGCGCGTGCATCCGACCATGGTGCCCAAGGATTCCGCCATCGCTCAGGTCATGGGTGTCACCAATGCGGTCACGATCGATGCCGACGGCATCGCGCCGATCACACTGGTCGGGCCGGGCGCCGGCGGGGAAGCCACCGCTTCCGCGATCATTGCCGATCTCGCCGATATCGCCCGCGGCGTGCGCACGCCGCCATTCGGCCGACCGGCCGCGCGCATGACCACAGTCCGCAAGGCGCCGATGCAGCATCATGAAGGCGGCTATTACATCAGGCTCCTCGCCCGTGACCGGCCGGGCACGGCGGCCACGATCGCGCGGCGTCTGGCGCAGCAGAAGATTTCGTTGGAATCGATCGTGCAGCGTCACGACACCGGGTCGCGCGGGGCCGCACAGCCGGGGCGTTCCGACGAGGCCGTGCCGGTGATTTTGATCACCTATGCGACCAGTGAAGACGCCGTCCACAAGGCCCTTGCCGCGGTGCGCCGGGATCGGGTTGTTTATGGGCGGCCGCAGGTCATCCGCATCGAGCGCGCTTGACGCGCTTAAAGGCTGCGCCGCGGGAGTTTTTGTCGCCACTGGAGATTGCCTCATGTCGTCGAAGCCGGCCGGCCAGCACTCGGGTCAGCACACAGGCCTTGGGCGGGCGCTGTCGCTCGAAATCGTGCGGGTAACGGAGCGGGCCGCGGTGGCCGCCGCGCGATTGCGCGGACGCGGCGCGGAAAAGATATCGGATCAGGCCGCCGTCGATGCCATGCGCCGTGAACTGAGCGGGCTTGCGATCGACGGCACGGTTGTGATCGGCGAAGGCGAGATGGACGAAGCGCCGATGCTGTTCATTGGCGAGAAGGTCGGCACCGGATCCGGACCGAAAGTGGACATCGCCGTCGATCCGCTCGAAGGCACAACGCTCTGTGCCAAGAACATGCCAGGCGCCATTGCCACCCTTGCGATGGCGCAGGACGGCACATTGCTGCACGCGCCCGACATCTATATGGACAAAATCGCCGTCGGCCCGGGTTATCCGAAAAACGTAGTCGAACTCGACGCGCCCGCCGAGGAAAACATCGTCAACCTCGCTAAAGCCAAAGGCGTCAAACCGGAGGCGATCACAGCGATGATTCTTGACCGGCCGCGCCACGCCGACTTGATCGGCGCGGTGCGAAAGGCCGGTGCCGCCGTCAGCCTGATCAGCGATGGCGACGTCGCCGGCGTCATCCACACCGCCGATCCGGACAAGACCGGCATCGACATCTATCTCGGCATCGGTGGCGCCCCTGAGGGCGTGTTAGCGGCCGCTGCGCTGCGCTGCATCGGCGGTCTGATGCAAACGCGGCTAGTGCTCGATACGGAACAGAAGCGCGAGCGCGCCGCCAAAATGGGCATCAAAGATCCACGCCGTAAATATCAGATCGAAGACATGGTCAAAGGCGAATGTCTGTTCGCGGCGACCGGCGTCACCGACGGCCGCATGCTGCGCGGCGTCCAGTTCGGCAGAGAAGTGATCGAAACCGAAACCGTGGTCATGCGCTCAACCAGCGGCACCATCCGCTGGATCAGAGCCGAGCACCGACAATTGGGCAAGTTCCGATAAGGTCCGCGCCCGCGATGGCGATCACTGGGGATAAGCCGTTTTGACCCCGATTCGCTGAATCAGATAGCGTGCCGGATCGCTGCGCTGCACCACGGCGCTGGAAATCGCGGGATGTCCGAAAAACGCTTATTCCTCGGCGTCGAGAACTCGGCGACCGGCCGCGCCTGGCGCGACCGGCTCGACGAACGCGGCGCCGCGCGGGCGTTGGCCATCGCGCAGCATCATGCGCTGCCCGAACTCTTGGCTCGCATCATCGCTGGCCGCGACATCGAGGCGGATGCGGTGGACGCTTTCCTCGATCCGACCATCAAGCGCGCGATGCCCGATCCCCTTGTGCTCACGGCCATGAAGGAGGCGGCGGGCCGGATCGCGGACGCAGCGATGGGCGCTGAATGTATCGCGATTTTCGGCGACTATGATGTCGACGGTGCGACTTCGGCGGCGCTGCTTGCCCGTTTTCTCCGCCACTGCGGCATCGAACCGATCATCTATATTCCCGACCGCTTGTTCGAAGGCTATGGCCCGAACGTCGAAGCCGTGCGCGCGCTTGCCGAGCGCGGCGCCACTCTGCTCGTCTGCGTCGATTGCGGGACAACCAGTGCCGAAGCCCTTGCGGAAGCGAAAACACGTGGCCTCGATGTGGTCGTCATCGACCACCACCAGGCCGACGAGGAACTGCCGCCGGCCCTTGCAATCGTCAACCCGAACCGGCGCGACGACCTCTCCGGTTTAGGCCACCTGGCCGCCGTGGGGCTCACTTTCATGACGGTCGTCGCCGTCAATCGCATGCTCCGCGCACGCGGCTTTTGGCACGCCGAGCGGCCTGAACCGGACCTCCTCGGCTGTCTCGCTGACGTCGCGCTCGGCACGGTTGCTGACGTGGCTCCGCTGACTGGGCTCAATCGCGCCTTCGTGGCGAAAGGACTGATCGCGCTTCGCCGGCGCGAGCGCCCCGGCCTTGTCAGCCTGATGGACGTGGCACGGCTTTCTGGCCCGCCCGAGGCCTGGCATCTCGGGTTTCTGCTGGGACCGCGGATCAATGCCGGCGGCCGCATTGGCAGGGCCGATCTCGGCGTGCGGCTCCTGCTCGAAAATGATCCGATCGAAGCGGTAAAAATTGCCACTGAACTTGATCGGCTCAACCGCGAGCGGCAGGCGATCGAACAGGAAACTTTGGCGCAGGCCGAAGCCGAAGCGGATGCCGCGCTCGGCGTGGAAGACAAAGGCGCTGTCATCGTGACTGCGGCCGAGGGCTGGCATCCCGGCATCGTCGGGCTCGTTGCGGCGCGTCTGAAGGAGAAGTTCGGCCGGCCGGCTTTTGCCATCGCGCTTGAACCTGGCGGGATCGGCACCGGCTCTGGGCGTTCGATACCGGGCGTCGACATCGGCCGCGCGGTGCGGCGCGCGGTCGCCGAGGGACTGCTCGTAAAGGGCGGCGGGCACGCCATGGCCGCGGGCGTTACATTGCGTAAGGGCGCGCTTGCGGAGCTGCGCGCTTACCTCGAGGCCACCCTTGCGGCCGATGTCGAGAAGGCACGCCGGGCGAGCGGTCTCTTAATCGACGGCGCGGTGACCGCCGCCGCGGCGGACGGCGATCTCCTCGCCATGATCGCGCGGGCCGGACCGTTCGGGTCCGGCAATCCGGAGCCGATCATCGCGCTTCCGGCGCACACGATCGCTTACGCGGAAGAAGTGGGTCAGGCGCATATGCGCGTGCGCTTGAAATCCGGCGATGGCGCGGCAGTGAATGCAATTGCATTTCGTGCGGCCGGCCAGAAGCTCGGTATCGCGCTGCGCAACAGCCGCGGTCGGCAAGTGCACGCCGCCGGCTGCTTTGCGCTCGATCGCTGGCAGGGCGAGGAGCGGGTCCAATTCAAACTGACCGACGTCGCACCGGCGGAGCCATTCACCGGGACGTAATGCTCGAATCGCGCTAAGGCTTGTTTTCGCACCACTCGCCGTGCGCCTGTCGAATCAAGTCGGCCCTATTCCCGAACTGGCCGAGTGGTCCAAGCTCCTTTTTGCCGGCGGGATTGTAGAGCCAGTACCAATCATAGCTGCCACCGGAGAGAAAATAGCGGTGTGAAAGCACGACCAGATGATCTTTGTATTTGCTTCGGCAGAAGTTGAGGACCAGGAATTCATTGGCAGGCAGCAGAAAATGCTCGTCGCCGGCGCGCATGTCGAACGCGTGCAACGCGTCTGATATTGCCCAAGCCGGCGTGAGGAAATAAAGCCGCCGGCCATCTGAGCTGAATTGCTTGCTTTTAAAATCGCAGAGCTGGTGCTCGGGGTCACCACCGCGGCCCTTCAGCAGGAGCCGGTCATCGCTGCCGTCCAGATTGATGCGCCGCAACTCATCAGGCCGTGGCTCAGTGGGGCAGAACTGGCTGGGCTCGTAATGCCGACGGCTGCGGCCGCGACCCTGCCGCGTGTAAACGACAAAAGCGCCGCTCGGCGACAGCACGGGATCGACATCCATCTCCGATGCCGTGAGCTTGGTGGCGCCGCCGGCACGCTCGATGAAAATGCTTCCAGCGTCGCTGTAAACGCGCGCCGGCTGACCGTGCGCGGCGATCGTGCCGGTGAGCAGTCCAAGAAGGGCCAAAATATGTTTCATGTTTTGGCTGGATGAAAATCGAAAGGCGCTCGCCCCGCTGCCATCTTGGCACGGCCCGCGCAGAGCGGCTATCAGGATGGGGACAACATCGCCAACCCAGGCAGCAACGAATGACCAAGCTCAACCTTTCGGTCGCCGTGGGCGACTATGACCGCACCCGCGCCCTGATCGACGGCAGCGTTCAGATCGATGGCGTCGATCCGGTCTATATGACGCTCGTTCCTGAAGAGATTTTCTTTCGTGCCTTCCGCGCTGCCGAGTTCGACATCTGCGAACTGTCGCTGTCGAGCTACACGGTCAAAACCGCGCAAAATGACTGTCCCTATATTGCCGTGCCGGCCTTCGTTTCGCGCGCCTTCCGGCATACTTCGATCTATGTCCGCACCGACCGGATCAAGAAGCCGCAGGATCTCAAGGGCCGCAAAGTCGGCGTACCGGAATATCAGCTGACCGCGAATGTCTGGGCGCGCGCCTTTCTTGAGGACGATTACGGCGTCAAGCGCTCGGACATCCATTGGATCCGCGGCGGCATCGAGCAGGCCGGCCGGCCGGAAAAGATCACCGTCAAGCTGCCGCCTGGGGTGCGGCTTGATAATGCGCCGCAGGGCGCGACCATTTCCGCGCTGCTCGAAGCCGGTGAGATCGACGGCTTCATCGCGCCGCGGCCGCCGACGCTGGTCGAAAAAGGCCATCCCCGTATCGGCTGGCTATTTCCGGATCCCACGGCGGTGGCGAAAGATTATTTCAAGCGCACCGGCTTTTTCCCGATTATGCACGTCCTCGGCATTCGCCGCGACCTTGCCGAAAAACATCCCTGGCTCCCCGGCGCCGTGTACAAGGCCTTCGAGCAAGCCAAACACGCTGGTCTTAAAAAACTTTCGGATACGTCGGCGACGAAGGTCACTTTGCCTTTTATCGAGGAGCGCCTTGCAGAAGCGCGGACGCTGATGGGTGATGATTTCTGGTCGTATGGCGTCGAAGCAAACCGCAAAGTACTCGACTATTTCCTGGCGCAGCATCACGGCGAAGGGTTGTCATCGCGCCGCGTTCAAGTCGATGAACTCTTCCACCCCGCGACTTACGAGACGTTCAAGTTGTAATTCGTCAGACCGCGCCGCTGAGAAAGTTATACTGCTCATTCCCGCGCAACCGGGGATCCAGTGAAATACGTCAACTAGGCGTTAACTTCCTCCGCGCGTCATCGCCGCGGTCATGGCGGCGGTGTAGCCCGGTTCGACGGGCACATCCACGACAGCGACCTGACCCGCGTCCACTGCGGCAATCGCTTTTTCCAGAACGCCAGCGAGATCACCTGCCTTGGTCACCGGACCAAATCCGGCAGCGCCTTGCGCTCGACCCATGGCGGCCAGATCCACTTCGGGATCGGACATGCGCTGGCCGATCCACTTGTTTTCGATCGGGCGATTGCGGGCGCGAGCCATCCGCTCCTGATGCAGCTCGTCATTGTAGAAGGAGCGGTTATTGGCCAGAACGAACAATAGCGGAATTTTATAATGCACCGCGGTCCAAACTGCGGTGACACCCATCAGAAAATCACCGTCGCCGCAGATCGCGACTGGCAAGCGTCCCGAACCCTTCAGCGCCAGCGCGGCGCCAACCGAAATGCCCGGGCCGCCGCCGACCCCGCCGCCGCCGTCCGAGCCGACGTAATCGAGCGGGTGGCGGAACGTGAGCCAGCTGTCGTCCCATGATAGCGGGAGGTGGGTATACGTCACCGGGCGATTGCCGAGCACTTCGCGCAAGGCGCGGGCAATGTGCTCGTTAGTGAAGCCTGCCGGCTCCTTGTTTGACGTTCTCCGCGGCGACGGCAGCGCGTGCGGTTTCGCGCTCTTGCCGATCGCTTTGACGAGTTCGCCCACGACGATATTCGGATCAGCGGACAACAGCAGATCCACCGGCGGCAGTCCCTGATAATCCATGCTCCAGCCGTTGTGAATGCGATGGTCCAGCGAGATCTGGATCACTTTCACTGACGGCGACGGGCCGAAAGCGCGCAGCGCGCCGGCGAGGTCGACCCAATCGAGACTGAGCACGACGTCGACGTTCTTTAAACCGTCAACGCTATCCGGCGTGATCGCGCGCGGCGAACCAACATAAAGGGGGTGATCGGTCGGGAAGCTCGCGCCGATCTTGAGATCGGTGACGACGCGCGCGTTGAGAGCTTCAGCAACCGCGACTCGCGCCTCCCAAGCATCTGTGCTGCGCGAGGCACGGCCGGCAAGCAGCAATACCTGTTTTGCGCCCTTAAGAATATCCGCCGCTTGGCGGATTAATTCGGCGGGCGCCGCGGTCGCAACCTGCGGCATGTAACGGGCCACATCGATCGGCGGCAGCGGTTCGGCAACCTTCGCTTCCTGCAGTTCGGCGTCGAAATTGATGTAGACCGGACCGCATGGCGCCGTGTTTGCAATCCAGGTTCCGCGCAAAATCGCTTCGCGCGCCGCGCCCGGCGATGACGGCTGGTCGTCCCATTTGGTGTATTCGCGCACCAAGGCGCCCTGATCGCGCGCGGTATGGATCCAATCGATCCAGGGCCGGCGCTTGGCCGCGTCGACAGGCCCGGTGGCGCCGAGCACGATGACCGGCATGCGGTCGCACCAGGCATTGAACATCGCCATGGTCGCATGCATCAGGCCGACATTCGAATGCACGGCCGTGACCATGGCCTTGCCGGTGACCTTGGCATAGCCATGCGCGATGGCGACCGCGGCTTCCTCGTGCAGGCAGAGCAGCATCTGCGGCTTGGTGTTGCCGAGATAGTTGACGATGCTGTCGTGCAGCCCGCGATAGCTCGCGCCCGGGGTGAGCGCGATATAGGGAATATCAAGCGCGCGCAGCGCGTCGGCGATCACATCGCTGCCAAAACCAGGCGCGTTGACGCCGGCCGGCGTTGGCCGTTCAACCCCGGCCACGGCGGGGTCGGCGTCATTGGCTTTGGCGCGTGCGGTCGCAGAAAAGGGCGGCGTCATGTCGGGATTCCTTTGGGAACTACTTGGCGCTTACTTGGCGGCAGTCTCATATACCGCGGCTGCCGGGCTTGGGGGCGTCATCCAACCGGATCGCCGAGCATTGCACAAGGCGGTTTGGCGCACGCCAGCGCGGGTCATGACCCTTGACGCAAAAGGCTGAGGAGCTTCACGCCGGCATAGCCGTCGGCGGGCTCGATGCCGAATTTGCGCTGGTAATTGAGCACGGCAAGGCTCGTCGCGTTGCCGATCCGCCCATCGGCGCCACCGGTGTCGAAGCCGAGCGCGGTAAGGCGGCGCTGAAGTTCCTGGACCTCGGCGAGGGTGGGAGGCGGCTCGCTGTCGGGAAATTGCTGGACGAAAGGCGGACGGCCGACGCATCGATCGCCGAGATAGCAAAGACCGAGCGCATAACTCATTGCCGGATTGTAGCTGCGCGCGGCGAAAAAATTGGCGCCGAGCAGGAAAGCAGGGCCGCCCGCGACCGGCAACCAAGCGCGCGCGGTGGCATTCGGCTGCGGGAAGGGCTCGCCGTCAGCGCGCGCCACGCCGAGCGCTTGCCAATTGGCGTAACTGCGCGAGGCGGTGCCGCTGATCGGCCGCTTCATGCGTACTTCGTAACCCCAGTGCTCGCCGCGGCGATAATTGCCGCGCTCCACGAAATAGCGCGCGGTCGTGGCGAGCGCGTCATCCGGTGGACCGTAGGGTGAGATTTTGCCGTCGCCAGTTATAGTCGATGCCCATATGCAGCCAAACTTCCGGCATCCATTGCGTATGCCCCATGGCGCCGGCCCAGGAGCCGACCATTTCTTCCGGCGTGCTCCAGCCGCGCTGAATGATGGTCATGGCATTGATCAATTCGCTTTCCCAATAGCTGCGGCGGCGCGGCTCGGCCCAGGCGAGCGTCGCCAGCGACGGAATGACCGGCCGCATATGGCTCTTCTCGACGAGGGGATCGCCGAATGCGGATTCGATGCCCCAGACGCCGAGCATGAAGGAATCCTCGACGCCGAAATCACGCGCAATGCGCGCAAGCAGCGATGCATATTCTTTCGCTTTGACTTTGCCCGCCTCGATCCTCCAATCAGAAGCCGCGCGGTTGAGATATTGCCAGAGCTGTTGATTGAACTCCGGTTGATTGCGGATGGCATTCACTGCCGTCATGTCAGGCTGCACGCCGCGCATCACCCGCGTGTAGGTCTCCTCGCTGATGCCGCGAGCGGCAGCTTTGCTGCGGAAGAGCGCGACCCACTGCTCGAAGCCAATCTCCGCGCGCGCGGCGGGCAGGCTCGACAGCGCGGCGGCTGCGCCGGCAAAACCGGCCAGCAAGTTTCGTCGTGTAGGGTTGGGCAGCGATGTCGTTGCCATCACGATTTTATCTTACCGCCACCGATATGCGGCTGTGAGGGCCGTGACTTAGGGTCAAAACCCATTATTTCCGCGAGCCGCGTTGCAGCCAGAATCGTTCGCCGGGCAGGAGAAGGGCGAAGAGCGTATCGGCAATACGGTCGAGCCCTTCGACAAACCCGGCGGCGATTTTCGCTACAACCTGAAAGGACGCGGGCCTTTTGGCCGTGTTGCTCGTCGCTCATGATCGTGTAGATCACATCACTCCTCGCGCCTAGCCAGCGGCCAAAATGCCCAGCGTCGCGGTCGCGCAAATAATGGGTTTTGACCCTAGCTACTGATGCGCCGCCTGAACCTGATCAGGCGTGCCCAATTTTGCGATCAGGGCGTCAAGGCTGCTGGCGAAACTCTCGATGTTAAAGTTGAGCGGATCGTCGTGACCATTGGCGATCTGCGCATCGATCGCGGCATGAAATGCCGGGATGAGCCAGCGTTCGGCGCGGACGCTGGCGATTAGGTAGAGCAGCGCAAGCCGATCATATTGCGCGGCCGTAAAGGCGGGATCAGGTGAGCGCGCGTCATTGCGCCGGCCGCGGCCAGGCGCGCTGCGGCGTGGCTGAATCATTTCGTTGTGCAGGAACAGCCCCTTCAGCGCGCCGCCGAATTCCGCCGCCTGCTCGAACTTGGTCTCGCGCCATGGGATCGAATAATCGTGCGCCAACAGCAGCTCGCCGGTGCGGTTGATGACAACATGGGCCTTGCCCCAGCCGTCGTGGCACTCGAAATTTCGCAAGTCGTTGACTTTGCCGCCGCCATTGATGTCATCGGGAAAGGAGCGGCGTCCGAAATTTGGTCCGCTGGTGTCGTGGATCACGAAATAGCGCGCCATCGGCGCGGCAAGTTCATTGTCGTGCGCGCGCGACACCGGCAGCCAGAGAAAATCGCCAAACTCACCCTCGAGCCCCAGCGTAGCGAGGTAATCGCTCAGCGTGGCGCGTGACGGCAGTCCAGTCGTTTGTCCGATGCGTTCGGCCAAGGCATGCGGCAGGCTCTGCAAACGCGGTTCGAGATTGCGCGACGAATCCATGCCGCGCATCAGGCACATCGCTTGCTCGGCGGGCGTGCCGGCGAAACTCAATGTCTCGCTGTCGAACGCACATGCTCCCATGCTTTTGATGAAGAAGAGCGGGCGAAAATGATCCGGCTTGCAGCCGGCAAGGACGGCATCGAACGGCGCCAGCACGATCGGGCCCGCGAGCATCGCGACGCACAGCCATTCGTAAATTTTGCTCGACCCGCGCACGCGTCAAATCCCAATGTTGAGACTTTATGATAATATCGCGAGCAGCGCGCGTTATGCCAAGCCGTGCTCGAGTCTTTTTGAAGCGCGAGGCGGTCAGTATGAATAAATATTCAGCTTAAATCCGGAAAAGCTGCCGAGCAGCGAAGAAAGCTCAATCTTTTGCCCGCTCGACATAACTGCCGTCCGTGGTCATCACCACGATCTTGGTCCCTGTGGTGACGAAAGAGGGGACCATCGTTCGCACTCCATTCGAGAGCAAAGCGGGCTTGTAGGACGAAGCGGCGGTCTGTCCCTTCACCGTAGGCTCGGTCTCGACCACTTCCAGTACCGCTTTGGGCGGCAATTCGATGGCGACCGCCACGCCCTCATGCAGACTGATGGTCACCTCCATCTCCGGCTGCAAATAGGCCGCCAAGTCGCCGATGATGTCGGCGGGCACGGCAACCTGATCGTAGCTTTCCATGTTCATGAAATGGAAGCCGTCGCCATCCTGATACATGTATTGGTGCTTGCGGTCCTCGACAAAGGCGCGCTCGACCTGGTCGGTGGTCTTGTAACGCAGCGAAACTTTGACCCCGTCGCTGATACGGCGGACGTCGAGCTGGGTGACCGGCGTGCCCTTGCCGGGATGGATGTTCTCGGCGGCCATAACGACCCCGAGCTTGCCCTCGATTTCGACGATATTGCCCTTGCGCAGCGAACTAGCGATGACTCTCACGGCTTCCTCAATATCAATGACTTTCGGATTGGCTTTGGGATTGGTCGGATTCTTGGCGCACCGTACTGATCTTGAGCTTTCCCGCTAGAACCTATCTCAAAATTACCGGCTGCTGTCGATCCGCTATAAAGGTTGAATGATTCGGCTCACGGACGGGCAGTGGGAACGCATCCGGAATCATTTTCC
>Ga0187820_1000024_pt1 | contig 25593 bp, 25 predicted proteins | sample NC_wetland_sal_i_19_FD_132409 | JGI IMG/M metagenome (GOLD analysis project Ga0187820, IMG submission 132409) | Wetland sediment microbial communities from Neuse River Estuary, North Carolina, USA - SO4_5 | ecosystem: Environmental > Aquatic > Freshwater > Wetlands > Sediment | place: USA: North... | reverse complement strand
GCCGCGGCAGCGAGGATGGCGCTGTCCCAAAAATTTAGCCTGTGCGTAATGGCGAGTTCCATGGCGCCGACGAGCACCGCCTGGGAAGTTTCAACGAGAGGAAAAACATCGGACCAACCGAGAACCGCATTGCGGGCCGCGGGCGGTTTCCAGTTCGCCTTCCGCACTAGGACGTGAAACAACTCTCCGAGAGTTTGTACTGAAATCACGCCGACGCCCAAGGCTAGTTTCCTGACCAATGCGAGAGCTTCGCTTTTGCGTTGTGCGCCATTAACGCCTTCGGCGTACACCAGAATGTTTATGTCGAGCGCGGCGATCACTCGTGGTCCTCATACAACTCATCGCGCGTCCACCCTCTCCGCGCTTTGGCTCCTCTTGCGGCTGGCTGAGATTCCAATCGTTCCAGGAGCGCCGCGAGCGCGATGCTTGCCCCCCGCGCTTCAGGCCCCGCGGGCACGATTTTGGCCACAGGCTCGCCGTGGGAGGTCACCAGATAGCTCCGGCCTTTTTTTACCCCGCGCAGAAGCTCGGAAAATTTGCGGTTCGCATTCGCGGCCGAAACGCTTTTCTCCATGGTCCGCTCCAAAAGTAGTGATAATACGTACTATTGCACAAGACAAGGAGCAGCGCAAGCTGAAGAGGGACATGATGGACGCAGGGCGTTAGAAAATTCGGCTTAGCCTTGATTGCTTGCGTTGAAGTCCACTTCAATCGGCTCGACCAGCGGCATCAGCCAGCCCAACAATTTCTGATGAACCGGATGCGCGCCGTAGGCTTCACAAGCCGCCTTGTCCGCAAATTTCATCACTCCGCCCAGCTCGTAACCCTGCCCTCGCGGCGAATCATTCATGCCCACCCAGGACTCCTGCACCTGAGGAATCTCGCTTCGCAGCTTTTGAATCTCCGCAACGACGCGCTTCTTCTGCTCCTTCGTCACGCCTGCCCTAAATCGAAATGCAAATATGTGGATGTACATGGTTCCTCTCACCCTCTCGCGAGAAAAACGAACGGAATATCGTGCGCACCCCGGCCGTGAGTCACCGGCCTGCGTAGGCAGGCTGTACGACAAAATAGGCCTTGCGAATCACGACAAATTGTAACTGTTGCCTGGAAAATATATAAGAACCGCGAAACGGGACGGGGAAGAGTTCTGCAGATCCAACTCGCTTTCCGTTTGCGCTTCAGAGATCGAGCGCCATCCTTAACGCCTGATTAAACTCCGCCAATTTCGATGCAGAAAGAGATCCCACATACTGCCTCAGATCCGCTTTTCGCAAGCTCACAAGGTTGTCGCACATGATCCAACTTGGATGTTTCATCCCTTCGTCCAGGCCAACTGCTACTTGCGTTGATAGTCCTTGCCCGCTGTTAAAAACTGGCGCGCAGACGGCCGTTGAAAATCGGGAATCAATCAGCGCTTGACGGCTCGTTATCACAAACGTCCGGTACTCCTTCGGATCGCCTCCGGGTTTGTGAACACGATAGAGTTCGCCTCGAGTCACGTTCGCTCCAGCACTGCCTTCAGTCTTCCTGAGCCGGAAACTCCGATGCCTGGTAGTCCATGACGTCCGAGGCCTCCTGATTCAGCTGGTCCGCGGCGCGATTGATTCGTGCCAAATCGCGCGCGTGCAAAGCAGCTTTAGTGCGCTCGCGCAGATATCTCCGCAGCACGCGTTCAATGAACGCCGAGCGGGACTGCTTCGACCCAGCGAGCCGATCGATCTGCGTCAAAACGTCCTCTGACAGTGTTACAGAGGTCTTGGTCTTCATACCACCATAATACCACCTTTGATTTCCATTGTCGACGACAACGAGCGCTCTCTCTTTTCACTGCAGCTCCTTCAGACTCCGCATTTACGAAAAGCACCCCGGAAAGCGGCTCGGATTCTGTATTCGCGGAAGTATCAGTGGTGTTCCTTTTTTTTTGCACTTCCTCGGGTGAGTCCTCTGGTACACTTCGCCCGGTTTATACCTCATTCCCGTTCCGAGGAGTTTTTGGCATGACAATTATGCGCCGGTTCGTTTTTGTTTTGTTGTTGGTCGGCGTCGCGGTTTTGGCTCGCGTCGCGGTGGCGACCCCGCCGCAATCGCGGCCCACCACTGCGCTTCGCGACATCACGATCGACGACTATTTTCACATTCGCGACGTGGGGCAGCCTGAACTAAGCCCTGACGGGCAGTGGGTTGCGTACACGGTGCGGACCAAGATGCTCAAGGAAGACAAGAATGAAACGCGCATCTGGATGGTTTCGACGCGCGGTGGCGATGCGCTGCCGATGACCGCGGAGGGTGTCTCTTCCGGACATCCGCGCTGGAGCCCGGATGGAAAATACCTTGCGTTTACTTCTTCGCGGGATGGGGGCAAAACCCAAGTGTGGCTGCTGAACCGGCTCGGCGGCGAAGCGGTTCGGCTCACTGACATTCCTCAAGGTGTTGGGGATTTTGAATGGTCGCCGGATGGTTCCCGGCTGGTCTTGGTCGTTCAGGATCCCAAGCCGGGTGACGCGGACAAGGAAAAGGACAAGGAAAAATCGGAGGGCAAGCCGAAAGCGCAGCCGCCGTGGGTGATTGACCGGCTGCAATTCAAGCGGGACACCATCGGATATCTGGACAGCCGGCGGCACCATTTGTATGTCTTCGATGTGGAGAAGAAAGCGGCTACCCAAATAACGTCCGGCGATTTCGACGACGCGCAGCCTGCGTGGTCTCCCGACGGTAAGCTGGTCGCGTTCACCAGCAATCGCAGCCAACCCGATCCTGACGCGACGCGTGACACGAATATTTGGGTGGTTGCAGCAGATAATACCGATAAAGGGGCGCATCTCACCCAGATCACCACCAACCCCGCACCTGACGATCAACCTGCATGGTCTCCCGATGGAAAGTGGATCACGTATGTGACCGAACTGGATCCGCATCTCTTCTATTACTCGACGCAGCATCTGGCCGTTATTCCAGCTTCGGGAGGGGAGGCAAAAGTTCTCACCCTCTCGTTCGATCGCAGCGTGCGCCAACCTCGTTTTTCCAGTGATGGCAACTCGATCTACTTTATTGCGGACGATGATGGCACGCAAAATCTTTGCCGCATCGCCGTCAGCAGCGGGGAGATTACCCGGGTGATTGGCGGCCGGCTCTCTGTAGGGGCGTTTTCGCTTGGCAAAGAGGACGCGATCGCCGCGGAGATCAGCACGAGTGACCGTCCGCCGGAGATTTTTGGTCAGCACGGCAGCGATCTCACACGATTGACCCAAACAAACGATGCGCTGATTTCGCAATTACGCCTGGCCAAAGTGGAATACGTTCACTTCAAGAGCAAAGATGGGACTTCGGTGGCCGGCTACCTTTATAAGCCTGTGAATTTCGACGCCGCCAAGAAATACCCTGCACTGCTTCGTCCTCACGGCGGACCGGTAAGCCAATACACCGCTTCCTTCGACCATCTCGCACAGCTATTCGCCGCGAACGGCTATGCAGTGCTGCTGCCGAATCCGCGCGGATCTTCGGGTTATGGACAAAAATTCTGCGACGCCATTTATGCGGATTGGGGCAATAAGGACTACCAAGACGATGTAGCCATGGTGGATTACGCGCTCGAGCAAGGAATAGCGGACCCCGACAAACTCGGCGTTGGAGGATGGTCGTACGGCGGGATATCCACCGACTTCATCATCGCGCAGACTACGCGGTTCAAGGCCGCCATTTCCGGAGCGGGCGTCGCGCTACTGACGAGTTTCTACGGACATGACCACTACCAGCGCGAGTATGAAATCGAACTCGGAAACCCCTGGGACCACCAAGCCCTGTGGGACAAAATCTCGCCGTTCTACCGGGTGAAAAACATCACGACGCCGACGCTTTTCATGGGCGGCGATCTCGATGCGAATGTGCCGGTTCTCGGAGGGGAGCAGATGTACGAGGCGCTGAAGACGCTTGGACGCACCACCGAACTCGTTGTCTACCCTGGGGAATACCACGGATTTACGGTGCCGTCGCATATCAAGGATCGACTGGAGCGATATCTCGCCTGGTATGCGCACTACGTGAAGGGTGACGCAACGCCGGCGACCCCTGCCGCGCCCGCGCCGGCCGCCGTCAAAGCTGGAGGAGAATAATGCATATCTCGCGAAGTGTTCTTACTTTTTTGCCGCTCGTGGCGCTCAGTGGTTTTTCGCTCCACGCGCAAGCCCGGTTCACTGTTGGGACGGCATCTGCCGCGCCGGGGCAAAAGGCGGATGGGTCTATAGATGTGCCCGCGGGTGTTGATGCGGGGACAAATATCCCGGTCGTGGTGGTGAATGGGGCGAAGCCTGGGCCAGTGCTGGCGCTTGTTACGGGGGCACATGGCACGGAATACGTTTCGATCATTGCGGTCGAGAAACTAATTGGCGAGCTTGATCCAGCGCAGATTTCCGGGACGGTGATTTTGCTTCCGCTGGTGAACATTGCTTCGTTCGAGCAAAAAGTGCCGCATGTGAATCCGGTCGACAACAAAAGCATGAACCGCTACTACCCCGGGAAAATGGATGGCACACAAACAGACCGGGTGTTGTACATGATTACGAAGGACGTGGTGGACCACTGCGATTATTTGATCGACTACCACGGCGGCGATCTGGATGAGAATTTGCGGCCGTACGCCTATTGGGGAGCGGTCGGAAAAGAAGAGCAGGACCGCGTCTCGAAACAGATGGTCCTCGCGTTCGGGCTCGATCACATTATTATTTGGAATGATCGTCCGACGGATCCGGCGGCGTCGCGCTATTTGGATAACACGGCTTCGTTGCGGGGGAAGCCGTCGATTGTGGTCGAAGCTGGACATGCTGGAACGGTCGAGACGGACGACGTGGCGTTGCTCGTGAACGGGACGCTCAGCACGATGCGGGCTTTGAAGATGATTCCCGGGGAGGCGCACTATATTGAGAATCCCGTGTGGCTTGCGAAAGTTGTGGACGTGATTTCAGAGGGGCCGGGGATTTGGTATCCACTGGTGCAGCGCGGGACTTACGTTCAGGAAGGGATGAAGATTGGGTACGTTACGGATTATTTTGGGAAAGTGATTCTTGATGCGCGTGCTCCGGCGGCGGGGGTGGTGTTGCACATCAATGCCGTGCCTTCTTTGAAAAAAGGGGACAACATCGCGGATATCGGAGTTGTGGCCGCAAAGACGCCGTGAAAAGTGGAGAGACAAAGGTCATGGACTATTTGCTGAAAACGGAACCATCGGAATATTCGTTTGCTGATTTGCAGAAGGATGGCGTCACGGTGTGGGATGGAGTGACGAACGCGACGGCGGTCAAGAATCTGCGAGAGATGGAGGCCGGCGCGAGACTGGTGATTTACGAGACGGGGGAACGCAAGAGCGCGGTGGGAACGGCGACGGTTGTTTCCGTCGATGCTTCCGATCCAAAAAAACCGGTGGTGAAGATCAAAGCTGGAAAAGCGATTGCGGAGCCGATTTCACTTGAACAGATCAAAGCGAATAAGTTATTCGCCAATTCGCCGTTGGTGCGCATTGGAAGGCTTTCGGTTGTTCCGCTTACGAAAGCGCAGTACAAAGTTTTAACGGGAAATTAATCTAGCAGTGCGCGCGACGCCTGGACATTCGGCGACGCACATGATTTATTTCTGGCGATGAGAATCCTGATATCGGGAGCGGGGATCGCGGGGCCTACGTTTGCGTACTGGCTGCTTCAGTACGGATTTACGCCGACCATTGTCGAAGCGGCGCCCAGGCTGCGAACCGGTGGTTACATCATTGATTTTTGGGGAGCGGGATTTGAGATTGCCGAGCGGATGGGAGTGTTGGCGGAGATCCGGGAAAAAGGATATGCGGTCCGCGAGGTTAGAGTTGTAGACGCTAACGGGAAGCGCGTTGCGGGTTTTTCTGCCGATGCATTTGATCGCATGACACGCGGACGCTTTACCAGCATTCCTCGCGGAGAATTGGCGGCGGCCATTTTTGGCAAGCTCGAGGGCAAAGTCGAAACAATATTTGGAGACAGTGTGAAGAGTATCGAGCAGACGGAGAAAAGCGTTCAGGTTACGTTCGAACGCGGGGGAGTGCAGGAGTTTGATCTGGTTGTGGGAGCGGATGGACTTCACTCGCGGGTGCGCGAGCTAGTCTTTAGCCAGGAGAGCAATTTTGAGAGGGATTTGGGATACAGGGCGGCGGCATTCGCTGTGGATGGCTACCGGCCGAGAGACGAATTGGTTTATGTAATGTATACGGAAATTGGGCAGCAGATGGCGCGATTTGCGATGCGCGGCGACCGCACGATGTTCTTTTTTTCGTTTGCGGATAGCGAGCAGACGGCGGCCGAAGACGTTCAGGCGCAAAAGGCATTGCTGCGGAAACGCTTCGGGAGCAGCGGATGGGAATGCCCGCAAATTCTGGAGGCGATGGAGTCTTGCAAAGATTTCTATTTTGACCGCGTGAGCCAGATACGAATGGAGGCGGCGTCAGGATTGTGGTCGCGGGGGCGAGTGACCTTGATTGGCGATGCGGCGTCTTGCGTGTCGCTGCTCGCGGGGCAAGGTTCTGCTTTGGCCATGATCGCGGCGTACATCCTTGCGGGTGAGCTGTACCGGGCTAACGGCGACCACGCAGTGGCTTTTAAGAAGTACGAAGAATTATTTGGGCCGTTCGTGCTGCGCAAACAAAAGGCGGCACTGCGTTTTGCCAGTTCGTTTGCACCGAAATCGAAGTTCTCATTGTTTCTGCGCAACAAGATATTTCAACTCATGGCGATTCGGTGGATTGCGGATTTGGCTGTTGGCCGCGATCTGGCCGACCGGATTGCGCTTCCCGATTATCAGTCAGGCGCTAGCTTGGCCCTCTGATGTTGAGAAAATGTGAAGAAAGCGTTTAGCCCACGCAGGATTGGCGTGGGCAAGGTGGGTATGATGCGGGCGCAAAGCGAGGAGGTGATCCGTATGCAACGATTCATTCTTGTCGTGAGTGTGATTTTGTCTGTTGCGGCTGGGACTCTTTTGGCACAGGAGCCGCCGGAAATTCGGTATCACTCGGTGCCTAATTTTCTCAAATTACCTCCGGACATTTATTTAGGGGAAGCGGCAGGCGTGGCTGTCAATTCCAAGGGGCACGTTTTCGTTTTCTCGCGCGGCAATTCAACGGGACCAGCGTATGGACCGGGCGCGGCGCAATTGCTGGAGTTCGACGCGGACGGAAAATTTGTGCGCGAGATTGGGCACAATTTGTATGCCTGGTCGTTCGCTCACGCGGTGCGCGTGGACAAGCAGGACAACATCTGGGTGGCCGACAAGGGTTCGGACATGGTCATCAAATTTAATCCCGAGGGCCGCGTCGTGATGGTGTTCGGGCGCAAGCAGGAGGCGTCTGACGAAGGCACTGGCCCGCTGAAGCATCCGAAGCCGCCTCTACCGCCCGTGGACGGGATGTTCCGGCAAGTGACGGACATGGCTTGGGATGCGGCAGGGAACACATTCATCAGCGACGGGTACATCAACTCGCGCGTGGCGAAATACGATAAAGACGGCAACTGGGTGAAATCGTGGGGCGAGCCGGGCGATCAGCCTGGGCAATTCCGCACGCCGCACAATATTGGCGTGGACGCCGAAGGAAATGTTTATGTGGCGGACCGCGGCAATAGCAGAATACAGGTGTTTGATGGAGACGGAAAATTTCTGAGGCAGATAACGATTGATGTGCCGGCTCCTGCGGACGCGAGGCCGGCCATCGGGTCCAGACCAACCGCGACAACAGGCACCATGGCGCCTGGGGCTCCGTGGACGATTTGCATCACGCCAGGTCCAAATCAAGTGCTTTACGCGTCCGACGCGTTTCCCGGACGAATCTACAAACTCAGCCTCGAGGGAAAAGTGCTGGGAATGTTTGGAAAGTCAGGCAAACAGCTTGGCGAATTCGGCTGGATACACGAAATCGCTTGCCCTTCCGAAAACGTATTGTACGTAGCCGAGCTTTTGAATTGGCGCGTGCAAAAGCTAATTCTAGAACCCAGCCATTGATGCGTGATTGCGCGAATGGATCAAGCACGTCAATGAGCCGGTAGTTTGCCTGCCTGACGCAGATGCAAATCGAAAAAGTCGTCGACGCGATGCCATGCGTCGAGCAGAACGTGCTCGCGCGTGAAGTAGTGAAATTCGCCTGGATACATCATGAAGGAGATTAGATCGCCTTTGTGTTTCTTGAGGGCCTCGTCTATGAGCCAGACGGACTCGAGGAAGGGAACGTTCACGTCGGCGGTGCCATGAAGGATGAGGAGCGGCCGTGCGAGGCGATCGATGTGCGAAATCGGCGAAGCGTTCGCATAAACTTGCGGATTTTGTTCGGGAGTACCTATGCGGCTTGCGGTCCAACCGCCGTGGTAGGGATCGGAATAATACATCGCGTAGTCGACGACGCCCGCGACATCCACGCCAGCGCGGAAAAGCGTGGGCTGATCGGTCATGGCGATCAAAGTAAAAAAGCCGCCGTAGCTCAAGCCCCAAACGCCGATGCGGTCGGAGTCGACATAGGGAAGGGTCTTTAGATAGTTCGCGCCCATCCAGGCGTCTTTGGCATCCTTGCCGCCGACGTCCATGTAAACGCCGGTGCGCCAATCGCGGCCATATCCGATGCTTCCGCGATAATCAGGAGCAAAAACAACGTAACCTTTCTGAAGAAAATATTGATGAATGCTGTAGTAGACGGCGTAGTTTCGCTGCACGTGCCAGCCATCATAGTTTTGATTCACGCCGTCACCGTGGATCCAGAGGATGGCGGGATGTTTTTTTGTCTTGTCCAGATTTTTGGGAACAAAGAGCCAGCCGGGAACCTGTTGTCCATCCGGTCCTGGAAAATGCACGAACTGCGGCGCGACGAATTGGGAGTGATCCATTTCCGGAGGCATGGAACTTGTGAGCCGGACCGGTGGAGCGCCCGGATTCGTGCCGATGGTAAATAGATCCGCGCTGTTGCGAGGATCGGTGTGTTGGTAGACGAGGCGGCCGTCGCCTTCGGACCAGTGCGGCTCGATATTTGTGCCGGGCTCGGAAGGAATATAGGTGACTTCGGCATGCGCGGGATCGTCGCCGATTTTTGCGATGCCGAGGACACGGTCGCCGGGATGATCTTCGAGATTGGCGTCGAAGGCGATGCGGGTGCTGTCGTGCGACCATGCGGGGCGCCACGCTTCGAATTTACCTTTAGTGATTTGAACGGCGTCGCCACCAGATGCGGGCATGACGTAAAGATGGTCCCAGCCGTCTTGATCGCTGAGGAAGGCAATCCACTTGCCATCCGGAGAGGGCCAAGGTTGTGCGCCAGCTTCACCCCAATCGGGGATGCTCCAGAATTTTTCTTCGTGGATTTCGTGGATGGTTTTTGTGGTACCGGTGGCAGCGTCGGCGAGATAGATGAAATAGTTTTTGAAATCGCTGGATTCGCCATCAAAGACAAGATAGGTGGCGTCAACCCAGGCGAGGCCGCCGTATTCAGCGGGCTTGGCGATGGGGACGGGACTTCCGCCTGCGAGCTTGAGAGCGTAGATTTGGCCCGGAACATATTCCGAAATGCGGTAGATGAGTTTTGCGCCGGAATAAGAGGGCGATTCGTCATGATGAATGACTTTGGCGCCCCCTATGTATGCAATGGATGAGCCATCGGGCGACCAGATAATGTCGTGAATACTTACGTCGTCGTGCGCGGTAGTCGATTCCGTTCCATCGGAAAGCCAGCGGATGATTAGATCTGCGCCGTGAGGGGCGTCTTCGGCCGCAGCGCGATCGCTGCGGACAAAAGCAACTCGCCTGCCGTCCGGTGAGGGAACAAAACCGCTTCCTGGATCGGGTTTGCTCCAGACTGGCTTTGGAGGCGCGCCGGAAATGGACGCTTCCCATAGATCACCATCGTGTGGAAAGTACACGAGATCGCTGTTCTCACCCCAGAAAGCGCCAGCCACTTGGCCTTGTGCAAAGGAAGTGATCGGCTTCGGTTCTCCGCTGCCATCGGCATTAGCGGTGTACAGATTGGCGACGCCGGCACGGTCCCAGACAAACGCGACGAGTTTGCCGTCGGGCGACCAGATGGGATCCGACGGATGCTTGATGTCGACCAATTGTTCGATGGTGAGCTTGTGAGAAACCGTGGCTTTCTGCGCCGCGGCGCTGCTGGCTCCCGCAAGCACTACGACTGTCAGCGCTCCTGCGAGGAACTTTGATTTTTTTTTCATAATGATCTCAGTTTAGTTGCCATTCTGTAAAACCGCCCCTAACGCCAATTCGTGCGAAGAACCTGCGCGCTAGCGAGCAAAGAGCCCGACCGTTCGGAATATACCAAAGACCGGAGGCTCGTGCAGAAATGCCGTTATTCACCATGCATTTGGGGAATCCTCCGAGTTGCCCTTGGCCGCGGAGGTTGGTAAAGGGTCGCAAGCTGAGGATCGCCGCTTGCACCTCATGCATCGTCGCAGGTGGTTCCTCTAAGGTTCTTAGCATGAGGTTTCGGGGATGCAATAAAACACTGATAACAGAAGGTTTGAGAACTGAAGGAGAGAAAACTCGGCGCATTCAGTCCATGGTCAGTCTATAGTTGGATTATAGCTTGTCCATGGTCGATATTGGGTGTACGATCTGTCAAGGAGTTTAGAGCAATGCAAGAAATAGCCATTTCAAAATTTAAAGCCACTTGTCTGGCGGTGCTCGAAGAGGTTCGCAAGACGGGTAAGCCGATACTCGTCACGCGCTTCGGACATCCCATTGCGGTGATCAATCCGCCGGGCAGCGGCAAGCCCGCGATCCGCCTCGGGGGCGGAATTGGGACGATGAAGATTTTGGGCGATATCGTAGGACCTATCAGTGACGAATCGGATTGGGAAGCGGCTCAAGATCCTGGGGACGTGCATGAGAAAGAAACTAAATGAGGCTCTTACTCGACACGCACATCTGGATTTGGAATTACACCGCGCCGGAAAAACTGACATCTGAAGTGGCGCGGGAGATGGTTAATCCAGGTAACGAGCGCTTTTTGTCTCCGGTAAGCATCTGGGAAACGGTGATGCTATTGGAGAAGAAGCGCATCGAACTCGATCAGGATTTCGGAGAATGGTTTTTGCAATCCAAGCAGGAATTGAAACTTCTCGAAGCACCGTTCACTTGGGAGGTGGCGCACGAGTTGCGATTCACGATGCTCGGCTATCGCGATCCTGGCGACCGCTTTCTTGTCGCGACGGCCAAAGCTTTTGACTTGACATTGGTGACGGCGGACGAACGACTGATCCATGTGCCGGGACTAAACGTTCTGCCGAATTGTTAGCTTGGTGGGTATCCTACCCAGGGAAGCTTCAGAACTCACTGGAAATTAATGCAAATTTTGCTTTAGGAACGCGGTCATGCGGGCCCAGGCATCGGCTGTCGCTTCGGGGCGGTAGCCCTCTTTGTTGTTGGGATTTTCGAAGGCGTGGCCGGCGCCCTCATAAATTTTCACGTCGACGGACTTGCCTGCGGCTTTCATCGCAGCGTCAAAGGCGTGTACGGAATCCGGCGTAATGCCGCGGTCGTCCGCGCCAAAATTCCCGAGAACTGGCGCTTGAATCTTTTCGATGCTGTAGGTTTCCGTCGGCAAGGAGCCGTAATTAACGATGCATGCCGCGAGCTTCGGTTCGCTCATCGCCAATTTGATGGACCAGCCGCCGCCCATGCACCATCCAACCGAGCCGATTTTGTTCGCTTCCACGTCGTGCCGGGCGGCGAGATAGTCGAACGCTGCCTCTAGATCGCGCATGCCGCGGTCGTCGGGAACGCCGCGCATCAATTCATGAGCTTCCTCGGGAGTTGTCGCCACTTTCCCGCGATAGAGATCGACGGCAAGCGCGACATACCCTTGCTCCGCGAGTTTCTTCGCTTCGTCTTTGATTTGATCGTTGAGGCCCCACCATTCGTGGATGACAACGATTCCGGGATGTTTTCCATGCCCCGCGGGAAGCGCAAGAAATCCGCTAACAGTTTCATTGCCGCTTTTGTAGCTGACTGTTTCCGCATTTGGGGGATCGGCGCGGAGCATAAGTGCGAAAGCCACCGAGGATAATACGGCCAGTGCCGCCATGATTTTGCGATTCATGAATAATCTCCGTGAAGCGGGTTTTATTTCGAGCCGCCGGCTTGCAGTTCCGTGAGTGCCGCCAGGACTTCCTCGCTGTGGACTTGCGGTTTCACATCGAGAAAAACCCTGCGCACAACGCCGTCGGGATCGATCAGGAAAGTATGGCGAGCAGAGAGTTTGGCAACGCCAAAATTCATCACCGAGTCATACAGAGTGGAGACTTCCGTCTTGGTATCCGCGAGCAGCTTGAAGTTTAGTCCTTCCTTGGTGCAAAACTTCTGATGAGAGTCTTCGTCCTGCACGCTGACGCCGACAATCGCGGCGTTCTTCTGATCGTATTGAGCGAGGTCACGCTGGAAGTTATGCGCTTCGACAGTGCAGCCGCTCGTAAAATCCTTGGGGTAGAAGTACAGCACGACCCACTTGCCTTTGAAATCATGCAGGCTGACGGGCTTGGACTCTTGTGAATTGAGCGTAAAGTCCGGAGCGTGCGTGCCAACGGCCGGCGCTTTGCCGTCCGCGCGCATTCCGCGAAGCCCCAAACCCAATCCGGCGAGGAGCAGCACTCCGATCACAATTCCCGCGATTTTCATGACGTATCCCTTCAAGACGATCCGCGACCTGGTTCTCGATTATTGCGAAGCGAACGATACCACGGTGAACGGCCGCATTCTATCCACACTTGACGATGCCCATGTTACCGTGCCGCGGAAACATAGGCTAGTGCGGGTGCGTGAACCTGCCAAAGCCCACGCGAAGCTGGAGCGTGTTGATGCCGGGATTGAAATTGCCAAGCCCGGCGTTGGAAATATGCATGAAGCGAAGCTCGACGTTCCAGTTGTACTTGCTTTGCAGAAAATGCAAGCCCAGGGCGCCGCTAGTCGTGAAGTTGATTCGCGAAGTGCTGCCGGGCGGCACATTGGTATTTGTAAAGAGCGTGCCGCCTCCGAGTTCGAAGTAGGGAACCACTTTGTGCGGTTTCGTAAAATTCCACTTCAATGCGAAAGGGTTCAAGCCGAAGCCGTAAGCGTTGCCGGTGCGCTGGACGACCATGAAAACCGGCACGACATCGACCGCGTACTCAAATTCACCGCGCAAGAAGCCAGGCCCGTGCGGTGCGGTCAAAATCCAGCCGTAACGCGCGCCCACATTCCAAACGTCGCTGCTGGCCGTGCTCCCGTTCAGTCCATGGCCGCCGCCGGTCCAGACTTGCAGGTCGTTCCCGCCCTCCTCGGGCCCCGCCTGGGCCCGCGATGCCGGGGCAAATAAGAATGCGGCAAAAAACAAACCAGCGAGCAGTCGCGTCACCGTGCTGTCTCCCTCCCGCCTTCGATTCGTCCCACGAAAAAATGGGTGCACGGAAGATACAGAAAAACTGCGGCAAACGCGACATACATTTACATCACTTCAGATAAGTTCGCACGATGTGAATGACGTCGTCCGCAGCTTCTTCGGAAGATTTGGAATTGCGCGGCATGTGATTGCGAATGTGGTCTTCCATCAGCTCGCCCATGAGGCTGTTGATGGCGCCGCGCGCGGCAGCCAGGCGCTGCAGGACCTCCGCGCATTGCTCGTCTTCGTTGAGTCCGCGAAGGACGCTTTCAAGCTGGCCGATGACTTTCTTGGTGCGAGCGACGAGGTCGAGTTTTTCGCGAGAAGTATGTGACATTTGGCTTGTGTACCCTAGTGGGGTATGGTATCAAAAGGAGCGGCCTTTGGCAACGGCTTGATGGACAGTGCGACGCGGGGTTTACGGGCTCAAGAGGCGCGTCCGCGGACCACATTCATCACCCGTTCATCGGCGAAGGTCTAGCCTGCGGCTAGCAGCGGCGAGCTACTCCCCAGGCGGAACAGGATTCGGATCACTCAATTGCAGCGATTGACCTTCCAATTTGTTGCGGTGCTTTGCGCGATGCTCGGGGCCTTCTCGATGGCAGCGACGGACCTGCGGGCGCAAGATTCACAGCCGCCTGCGGCGACGCCGGCGCAGGCCCCAACGCCTCCAGCGCAGGCGGACGATTCCGCAAGCGCGCCCGCCGATGCCGATCCCGAAACGATGACGCCGCATTTGAAGAACACGCGCTATTGGCTTTCCGGGCAGATGAACTTCATCTTTCAAACTCACCCTGACTTTCATGCCGACTACAGCGGGCCAAACAGCCTCAGCCCGCACTACGACAAGGCCACGTCCCGCGTCATGACGCTCTACACCGGCGTGAGGGTTAATGATTCCACGGAGATACTGGTCGACATCGAAGAAGCCGGCGGCGCGGCGCTCAGCACCGGCCTTGGTTTGGCTGGAAATACCGATTTGGACATCGTGCGCAATCCGCTGCTGAGCAAACTGCCGTATCTGGGACGCGGCATGATCCACAAAGTGTTTGCGTTGAGCAAGGATAAAATTGAAAACCAGCGCAGCTTTCTATCGCTGTTCGATGAGCTCCCGCGCCGCCGCCTGGAAATTCGCTTCGGCAAGTTCAGCCTGCCGGATTTTTTTGACCAGAATTCGGTGGGATCAGACACGCACTTGCAATTCAACAACTGGACGGTGGACAACAACGGCGCGTGGGACTACGCCGCCGATACGCGTGGCTATACCGTGGGTCTGATGGCGGACTACGAAGACCGCATCTGGGGTTTTCGCTTCGCCGAAGCGCTCATGCCGAAAGTGGCGAACGGAATCGATCTGGTGTGGAAGCCGTGGCAGGCCCACGCGGAAAATTGGGAGTTCGAATTGCACCACGGCGTGGTGCCGAAGAAAGGCGGAGTAGTCCGCCTGTTGGCATATACCAACCACGCCAATATGGGAATCTACCGCGATGCCATTGCGCAATTTGAGCAAGGCTCGGTGTCGGTCCCAGAAATCACGAACCATCCTTGGCACATCACCGGCAAGTATGGTTTTGGCGTCAACCTGGAACAGAACCTCACGCAGAACATCACCGCGTTTGCCCGTTGGGGATGGGACGACGGAAAAACCGAATCATTTGCTTATACGGAGGTTGACTCGACCTTCGTAGAGGGCGTGGGCATTAATGGCGCGCAATGGCATCGCAAGCAAGACCGCGCGGGCGTAGCTTTCGTATCGAACGGGATCAAGAAAGATCACCAGGAGTATTTGGCAGATGGCGGACTTGGTTTCCTGCTTGGCGATGGCGGACTGAACTACGGCCGGGAAAAGATCGTCGAGTCATATTACACGGCACATGTTTGGCGCGGAATTTATGTTGCACCAGGAGTGCAGCATATCAATGATCCCGGCTATAACCGTGACCGGGGGCCGGTGATTGTTCCCACGCTGAGAGTGCACGTGGAGTTTTGATCGGTGATAGTCCGCGGGAGATGGTGCTTCCAGCGCCAGGAGATCTACATCATGCACCGCGAGATTGAGCATTTCGGCCTGGAAAAACGGTCCGGGGGCCGTCCGACATTTCACTGAAGGGTCCGCGCTAGCCGGGGATGGGGTAACGATGAGTCTATGGTGAGCAGTGGGCGTCCGAGCGCATGAAGTTATTGCGCTCGCCGCGCATGTCGTCGCCGCGTAGCTCGCGCAACGCAAGGGTCACGAATTCTCCGGTAACCTTCTTTCGCCAGCTCATGTCGAAATCCGTGTTGTCCAGCGGCTTGGCAATCCGCGCCGCGAGAACGGCGGCTTCCGCAATCGCATCTGCGTTCAGCGCGCGCCCTACGAGCGATTTGGCCGCGTCCACAGCAACCAGCGGACGGCACGCGGCCGAGCCAATCACGATGCGCGCTTCTTCGACAACGTCATTACCAGAAATACGCGTGGCGGCGGCTACCGACAGCACCGGAAAGTCAAACGAGCCGCGGCGTCGCAATTTCCAATAGGTGCTTTTCCAGCCGTGCAGATCATCAAGCAAAACTTCCGCCAAAATTTCGTTGGGCTTCCGCTTGATATAATCCAAGCCGTCATTGTTATAGAGTTCGGCGAGCAATACCTCGCGCTCCTGGTTTCGCGAGAGCAGACGCACGCGCGCGCCCAGCGCGATGAGTGCCGGCGCCGTGTCCGTCGAAGAAACCGCCATGCACTTTGGACTCCCCGGGGCTACCCAGCACGTGTCACCGTCTTTTTTCAGGCAAAAGTTGATCGCCTTTCGCCACTCGTAATTCTGATCGTAGTAGTTGCAGCGCGTATCGAGACAGAGATTGCCTCCGAGCGTGGCCATGTTGCGAATAGGCGGCGTCGCCACCAAAGAAGCCGCTTGCGCAAGTGCCGTCAAACCATTTCGAAAGCGCCTGTCAGCCGCGATGTCCGCGAGAGTCAAGCAAGCCCCGAGCCGTGACCCAGAAAGATCCAATTGGAGGTGAGTCAGGTGTTCGATGTAGCGCAGGCTCATCACAGTCTTCGGGACTTGCTGCCTGCGCTTCATGTTGGGAAGCAAATCCGTCCCGCCTGCAAGCGGCATGGCGTTCGTTCCCTCGCCATCCAGAATGCGCGCCGCTTCCTCAATCGTGCGTGGCGCGCGGAATTCGAAAAGTGGCAGCCGCATCATGAGCTGAGCACCTTTTCTTTTTCGGTCAAGCGTCTGCTCGTCCGCGGGACATCGTTCACCGCGTTCCCATCGCCGCCCTCCCACGGTGGCGGCACGCGCAGCGCCTCCGGCCACTCGACATGCGGAAAATTCCCAGGCCCATAACGCGGCTCCCGCCCCGCCTTTTTTTCCGCGAGCGCCTTCATGATTTTCTCCGGCGTGATCGGCACTTCATCAATCCGCACGCCCACCGCGTCGTAAACGGCATTCGCAACCGCAGGCATGATCGGCAAAAGCGGCCCTTGCCCGACTTCTTTTGCGCCAAACGGCCCGCGCGGATCGGGTTCCTCGATCAACTCCGTGACCACTTCCGGCATGTCGAGCGAGGTCGGGCTCTTATATTCGAGCATCGACGGGAATTTATGCACGAGCGCGTGCGAAAGTTTCTTTGGAAGACGCCGGAATTCTTGCTGCTCCATCAGAGCCTCGCCCAGTCCCATGTAAACGCTGCCTTCCACTTGCCCGCGCACCAGCGTCGGGTTCAGTGCGCGACCGATGTCGTGCGCAATCCAGATCTTTGGAACAGTGATCCAGCCAGTCGCCGGATTGACCTCGACTTCGACGACTGAGGCAGTATACGAATACGTCGGCGACGGCCCTACACCGCCGCCTTTGTAAAGCGCGGGAGATTTCGGCGGAGTGTACGAGCCCATTGTGCCAATCGTCCCGAAGCGCGCCTCCGCTAGGCACACGGCTTCAGCGAACGTGATGCCTTTCTCCGGCGCCGCGGAATCAAAAACGCGTTTGTCCGCGAAGCGCAATCGATCTTTCGGAACCGCAAGTTTTTCCGAAACGGCTTCCGCAATAATGTCTCGACCGCGCTCCGCCGCCTGCAGCGCTGCGTTGCCCGCCATGATTGTGACTCGGCTCGAATACGAACCCAAATCCACCGGCCCCAAATCTGTATCGCCCGTGTACAAGCGAATGTCAAAAGGCTCCAGCCCCAAAACTTCGGCGACGATTCCTGCGAGCACGTCGTCGGAACCCTGGCCAATCTCCGTCGCACCGCAAAAAACCGCCACGCCGCCGCCGCGATCAAACTTGATGTGCACTCCCGAGTGAGGCATCTTGTTCCAATAAATCGGCAGGCCTGCTCCCGTCAAATATGCCGAACAAGCCAGCCCCACACCACGCCCCTCCGGCAGTTTGCGAAACTTTTCCTTCCACTCCGAAATCGTAACGACCCGCCGAATGCACTCCGCCAAATTCACAACACTCAGCCTGAAAAAATTCGCCGTCACTGCATTTGAGGATTCCGCAATCCGCAATCGCAAATTTGCGGGATCAATGCTCAGCTTCTCCGCAATCTTGTCGAGCTGCACTTCTTGTCCGAAGCGCGGCTGCACCGTGCCATGCCCGCGTTTCGGCCCGCAGGGTGGCTTGTTTGTGAATGTCCGGCATCCCTGAAACTTGTAGCGCGGGACGTGGTAAGTCGTCGTCTGCAGCGCGCCTGTATAGAAGGTGCTCGCCACGCCATACGAGCCGTAAGCGCCGCCGTCGATCAACGTCTGCAAATGCATTCCCGTGATCGTGCCGTCCTTCTTCACGCCGGTTTTAAATTTCATCAGCACCGGATGCCTACCGCGATGGCAATAAAAAACTTCCTCGCGCGTCAAACAAATCTTTACGGGGCGGTCCAGCAACAGCGCTGCTTTAGCCACCACGATTTCGTGGTTGAATGGATCGCTCTTACCGCCAAACCCTCCGCCGTTCGGCGTGGCGATCACGCGGATATGCGCAGCCGGCATCTGCAAGACTTTCGTCAGAGCCCGATGCAAATAGTGCGGCGTCTGTGTGCAGCTCCAGATCGTCAATTTGCCGTCAGGATCTTTTACCGCAACGGAAGCATGCTGCTCGATCGGAAGATGCGTATTTCCCTGATAGAAAAATATATCCTCGAAAACCTCATCCGCTTCCGCAAATCCCTGCTCGACATCGCCAAATTCCAGCGATACGCGCTTGTGAATATTTCCTTCTTCGCCATAGTCGTGAATGCGCGGCGCAGGCGTTGCCAGTGCCTCTTCCGGATCGGCGAACGTCGCCAGAATTTCATACTCGACTTCAATCAAGTCCAGCGCCTCGAAAGCCGTCAATTCTTCGCGCGCAATCACTGCCGCCACCGGATCGCCGACTTGCCGCACGTGATCCACGCACAACGCCTGCTCGTCCTGGCTGACAGGCAAAATCCCGTATTGGATGGGGAGATCCCTTCCGGTGAGAACCAAATACACTCCGGAATGCGCCGCAGCGCGCGACGTATCGATTTTTCGGATGCGTGCATGTGGATGCGGCGAGCGCAGCAGCTTGCAGTACGCCATTCGAGGCAGCAAAATATCGTCCGCGTAACGCGTTTGGCCCGTCACTTTTGCGCGCGCGTCCACCCTGCGCCGTGGAACGCCGATGACGCGCAGCTGTTTTTCGTCAGGCATTCGTGCTCCTGGCCTTGCGCATTAATGTCCTGTGTTCCCGCAACCCGCGATAGTAACCATGGCCGCTTCCACGGCTTCGAAAATCTGCTGATATCCGGTGCATCGGCACAAATTGCCCGAGAGCGCTTCGCGAATCTGATCGCGCGAAGGACGCGGATTGTGATCGAGCAATGCTTTTGCCGTGACTAAAATCGCCGGCGTGCAATAGCCACATTGCGCTGCCCCCAAATCGGCGAACGCTTCTTGCAGAGGATGAAGTTTTCCGTCAACGCCAAGCCCTTCCACGGTCAAAATGCTTTTCTTGTCGCACTCAAGCGCCAGCAGTAGGCAAGAAAGCACAGGCTTGCCTTCCACCAAAACGGCGCAAGCGCCGCACTCGCCCAGCTCACAACCATGTTTTGTTCCGGTGTGCCCCAAATCCTCGCGAAGCACTTCGAGCAACGTCTTATATGGCGCGAAGGAAACGTCCGTCTCCTCGCCATTCAGCGTCAGCCGAATGTGCGCCGTTTTCTGCGATTCGGTGGGCAAGGTAATCGAAATCACGTTCATGCACCTCTTCCAGCAGAATTACCTAAACAGCTCTCACCGCGGAAACAGCTTTGCCGCGTTGTCATACAAAATCTTGCGCTTGGCTTCTGCCTTAATCGGAAGCGCTTGAAACTTTTCTATGTTGCCCTTGATTTCCGGCACGCCCGGGCCCGGCCAGTCCGTCCCCCACAAAACCTTGTCCGCGATATCTTCGATCCGCGGAAAATATTCCATCAATTTCTGCGGCGGAATCCCGGAAATATCCATGTACATATTTTTGTGCCGCCGCACCAGGAAAAATGCCTCGTTCATCCACAGCGGCCTGCCGCCATGCGCAAGTATCACGACAAGTTCCGGATAATCGATGCTCACGTCGTCGCACAGCATCGGCTGCGCGTGAAGATTTCTCGCGCCCGGGAAAATAGAAGTCCCCGTATGAATCATCACTGGCATTCCGTGCGCCTGCGCCCGCTCATAGATCTTTGCCAGCTCCCCGTTTCCATCCATGTATCCATTCGGCGACATCGCCTGATGCGATGGATGCAGTTTGATCGCGCGAATCCCCAGCTTCGCCATGCGATCCACCTCAGCGCCGCAATCCGGAACCGTCCCGGGCAGCACGCCGCCGAACGCAATCAAACGCTCCGGCGCCGCGCTGCAATATTTCGCGCTCCAGTCATTCGCTTCCGGTGTGAATCCAATGATTTTCGGCGCGACATAATTGATCAGCCCGGCTCGCTCGATCCCCAGGCTGTCCAGCAGCCCGAGAAATGCTTTTGGGTCGTCGCAATAGCGCATCACCTCCGCGTAGTCTTTCCGGCCGCGCTTCATCAAGTCCATCGCGGCCGGCTTCATCATGTGGTAAGGCATGATGTGAATGTGAATGTCGATGATCGGCTGCACGCAGTTGTGTCCTTGGGAAAAGGGATCGCGGCCCGTCAGTTGAACCGCACATATTCAAAATCCAGCGGCTTGCTATTGATTCCGCGAATCGGCGGCGCAATCCAGTTCGCAAACTTCCCCGGCTCCACCACGCGCCCGGTCATCAACGATTGTACGAACTTTTCGTCCGCCGGACTCGGCAGCCATTCGTATTTGCGCTTCTCCCACGCCTCGGCGGTCAACACATCCCCGTTCACGCTGATGTGATGTCCGGCAAAATTCCCAATCGCGCGATGAAATCCCTTGTGCGGCAAAGTCAGCTTGAACGGAATCCCCGCTTCGTCGATCACCCGCTGCCAGCGCGCAACGCCATCCGCGATCTCTTCGATGTAATCGTCGCGCAGCCGCTCGTTCAAAGCCGTGAGCGCCGGAACACTCTTCTTGACGATCTTGTCTCCAATCACTTCGTACACCGGGTACTCGGCCTCGCTTAGCACGTGATCGTCCTCGAGCTTCGTCTCTCGAAATCGCCCTTTCAATCCGTTGGTGAAATAACTCGCGGCGTTCGAGGAAACATCCGAACCGTAGAGGTCGAGCGTCACGCTGTAATGAAAGTTTAGGTATCTCTGAATCGTTTGCAGATCGATCACGCCCATCGCCCGTACCTGCGCCGGATCTTCCAACTTGTTTTCTTTCATCACTTCGCAGGTGCGCTTGATGATGCGCGTTACACCCGTCTCGCCGACGAACATGTGATGCGCTTCCTCGGTCAGCATGAACCGGCAGGTTCGCGAAAGAGGATCGAACCCGGACTCCGCCAGGGCGCACAGTTGGAATTTTCCGTCCCGGTCGGTAAAGAACGTAAACATGTAAAATGCCAGCCAGTCCGGCGTTGGCTCGTTGAACGCGCCAAGAATGCGCGGATTGTCTGCGTCGCCGGAACGGCGCGCAAGGAGCGATTCCGCTTCTTCCCGCCCGTCGCGCCCAAAATAGCGGTGCAACAAGTACACCATCGCCCACAAATGCCGTCCTTCTTCGACGTTCACCTGAAAAATATTCCGCAGGTCGTACATCGAAGGGCACGAAGACCCCAGCAATCGCTGCTGTTCGACGGAGGCCGGCTCCGTGTCTCCTTGCGTCACGATCACTCTCCGCAGCGTCGACCGGTATTCTCCCGGCACCTCTTGCCAAGCTGCTTGCCCTTTGTGGATTCCAAAATTCACTTCGCGTTTTTCGTCGCGGGGCTGCAGAAAAATTCCCCAGCGGTAGTCCGGCATCTTTACATAGCCAAATTGTGCCCAGCCATCCGGCTCTACGCTCGTCGCCGTGCGCAAATATACCTCGTAGTTGTGGCTTTCGTTCGGCCCCATGTCGTACCACCAGCCCATGTATGCCGGCTGCCAGTGTTCCAGCGCCCTCTGCAATCCACGGTCTCGCCCCAAATCCACGTTGTTAGGAATTTTTTCAGTGTAGTCAATCATGGCCCTCTTCTCCTCTACCAATCCTTGTAGTGACGCAGCATGCTGCGCCGCCGTTTTCCTAAACCCGTTCCCAATTAAATTTCACCGGCGCCCCCGTTCCATAAACTTTCAGCGCCCCATTCGTTCCCACCGCATTCGGCCGAATGAAAATCCAATTCTGCCAAGCAGACAACCGACCGAAAACGCGCGTCTCCAGGGTTTCACTTCCGCCAAATCGAAGATTCGCTTCCAGCCCCGTCAAAGCGTCCGGCGAGAGCGCCGCGCGCGATTCAAGAGCCTGCCGTATTTCGTCATCCCAGTCGAGATCATCCGGCGCGGCAGAAACAAGCCCCGCATCCACTGCCTCCTGAGCCGTAAGTTTCTTTCCGACCAATTTCCGCAAGCCTTTAACCTGCTCCGAGTCCTGGTAGAAACGCGCCGCCAAACGCGAAAGATGATTCACCATGGGCAGCGCTCCGAAATTCATCCGCGACAGAACAACTGTGCCTAAGTTGTCGATGTCTTGTGCGTCACGCATATAAATCCGGTCCGCCGCCAGCGCCAATTCAAATAGAGTCCCCGCGAAGCATGAACCCGCCTCGATGATCGCGTATAACGAACGCGACGAAACATCGATCCGCGCAAACGTCCGCCGCATCATGCCCAGGACTTCGCGGACGAACCAATTGTCTTGGTGCTTTAAAAGGAATTCGTCGGAGGCCAGCACGGCATCCGGATTTCCTGCCGTCTTAATGATCCATAAGCCCAAATTCAGCTCACTCGTACGTAGCGTCAAAATAGCGTCGTCCAGCTCTCGCGCCATCTGCAGCGGCCACCAGTTCGCGCCCGCCGCAAGCGCGCTCTCGATCGTGTAGGAAGGGGTAGACTCCGGCGCGCGAACTGTAAGTGTTACGGACCGCGCCTCGCGATTCAGCTGTGCATCAACGTATTCGTAATGCAAGCCTGCTTCATCCGCCGTTCGATTCACGCGCGTCAGTGCCACTCCTTTCGCATTTGCGGGACGGTCGCTCTGCTCCGCAAGTGTCAACGCGCGCTGCTTCACGTGCTCGGCAAACTGCTGCGGCTTCACCACTTCATCCACCAGCCGCCAATCTTTTGCTCTTTGTCCGCGCACGCCATCCGGATTCGTACAAAACATGTCCGCATAGTCCCGCCGGACTTTTCGTTTATCCGTAACGCGAGTCAGGCCGCCCGTTCCTGGCAAAACGCCCAACAAAGGCAGTTCCGGCAAACTCACCGCTGACGAACGGTCATCCACCAAAATAATCTCGTCGCATGCCAGCGCCAGCTCGTAGCCGCCTCCCGCCGTCGTTCCATTGCACGCTGCGATGAATTTCAGCCCGGAATGCGCGCTCGAATCTTCAATCCCATTGCGCGTTTCGTTGGTAAATTTGCAAAAGTTGACCTTCCACGCATGCGAAGAAAGCCCAAGCATATAGATATTCGCGCCCGAGCAAAAAATGCGGTTCTTCGCGCTGGTAATAATCACGGACCGAATTTCCGGATGTTCAAATCGGATCCGTTGCAGCGCGTCGTGCAGTTCGATGTCCACGCCTAGATCGTAGGAATTCAGCTTCAACTTGTAGCCGGGGCGGATTCCCCCGTCCTCCGCCACGTCCATGGTCAGCGTCGCTACAGGTGCGTCGAAAGAAAGCCGCCAGTGTTTGTACTGGTTCGGTTCCACCCGGTAATCCGGCGGTGCAACTTTTGTTTGGAGCTGTTCAGTCGTCGCAACGTCCACATGCCCCTCCTAATCCTGCACGGCCTGCAAAGCGGCCTTCAATTTTGAAAAGCTTTCGTCCACGGAATTCCCGGATGTTTCGAGGTACGTATCCGCCTTCCGATAGAGTGGCTCGCGCGTTTCGAGAATCCGGCGCAAAACATCCATCGCTTGGTTGCTGCCGCCCATAACGCGCAAATCTCCCTGCGCAATCACGCGGGCCATGTATTCTTCCGGCTTCGCCTTGATCCACACGGTGTAACAATTCGAAAGTAGGTAGTCGTACGTTTCCTTTTCCGAAACCACGCCGCCGCCTACGGAAATGACCGCACGTTCCTCTTCCTGAAGTACCCGCTCGAGTAAGCGTTTTTCGATCGTTCGATATCCGGTTTGTCCGTAAAGCGAAAATATTTCGCCGAGCGGCATGCCGGTATCTTTTTCGATTTCTCCATCCAACTCGATAAACGGGACATTCAGCTCCTTGCCCAATCGAGATCCCAGCGTGGATTTTCCTGCACCTCGTATGCCGATGAGCGCTATATGCATGCGCCGCGCTTTTTCCTCGTCTCCAAATTCGCGCATCAGTCGAGACATCGCGTCCTTGACTCGATGAGCCGGAAGACGCTCAAGGAAGCGTTGGATCAAAACTTTTTCATGCTGCGTTTCCGTTTCCGGCGCGAATAATTCCGCAAGAGAAACGTGGAGCGCGCCGGCGATTCTCCGCAGAAGCACGATCGAAACATTTCCCTCTCCGGTTTCGAGCTGCGCAAGGTGCCGCTCCGAAACATCCGCTTCACGCGCCATCAGTTTGCGCGTCAACCCGCGCCGGTTCCGCAATTCCCGCACGCGCTTTCCGAGAAAAAGCAGAAAACCGTCATCGGAATCGCGCGAAACGCGTCGCGGCATAATTTCTCTTGAAGGAAGGCTCGTCTGCATGGATGCTCTCAACCCATGCAGTATATCGCATATCACATTCTATTGAACGAGGATTTCGATAATCTTCCACGTGTTGGTGCTCGATTTCTCGCCGAGTCCTACGATTCTTTCTGTAATGTATTCTATCTATTGGTCTTGATGGATGGCGTGTAAGCTCACGGTATTTTCTCAGCGAGCCAACGGTCAAACCTGAAGCTGCAGTATTGTGCCGAAAGGCTCTAGAGAGTCTCTTTGGCGTGTCGGTCTTGCAGCTCGCGCAGCTTAAATCGTTGGAGTTTTCCCGTAGCCGTCTTAGGAATCTCGGGTAAAAACTCGATCCAACGCGGGCGCTTGTAACCGCCGATTTTTTGTCCGACCAGCTCTTGGAGTTCGTGCGTCAGCTGCTCACTCGGGGCGAACTCTGCGTTTAACACCAGGAAAGCGGCAGGTTTTGTGAGGCCGTCCTTATCTTCACGGGCGATGACCGCGGCTTCGCGAATGGCAGGATGCCCGATAAGAGCGCTCTCGACTTCCGCGGGACTTAGCCAGAGGCCGTTAACTTTGAAAAGATCGTTGGCGCGGCCGGCGTACCAGAAGTAGCCCTCTTCATCCTGAAAATACTTGTCGCCCGTATGGAACCAGCCGCCGACAAAAGTTTCCTTCGTCTTTTCGTGCTTGTTCCAGTAGCCGGAGCAAGTGGAATCTCCCTTGATGAGAAGATCGCCGATTTCGTTGAGGGGGACATCGTTGCTGCGCTCGTCCACGAGCCGCGCTTCGTAGCCGGGAATGAGTTTTCCGCTAGAGCCAGGCTTGGCTTCGCCGGGACGATTGGCAATCACCATCTGCAAAGTTTCGGTCGAGCCGAGCGAATCGAGAATTTCGACGCCAAAGCGCTCTTTGAAGCGATGGAACAGAGGAGCAGGAAGCGATTCGCCCGCAGAAATGGCATGGCGGACGCTAGCGAGATCGAACTCGCGTCCATCTTCGCGGTGATACGCGAGCAGGG
>Ga0187820_1000020_pt1 | contig 26528 bp, 19 predicted proteins | sample NC_wetland_sal_i_19_FD_132409 | JGI IMG/M metagenome (GOLD analysis project Ga0187820, IMG submission 132409) | Wetland sediment microbial communities from Neuse River Estuary, North Carolina, USA - SO4_5 | ecosystem: Environmental > Aquatic > Freshwater > Wetlands > Sediment | place: USA: North... | reverse complement strand
GTTTTCCTGTCCCCCGTAGAACATGCCATAGCCGCCGCGCATCACCAGCTTATCGGAGAGCAGGTAAGCAAATCCGACGCGAGGCGCAAAATTATTCAGGTCGGGGGAGACCAGCCCAGGAGTGCCGGTGGCACTGATGGGAATGAGCGCTGCCAGCGTGGGGGTCAATGTGGCGGTGACTCCCTTCGGAACAATTAATGTTCCGGTCGCAAAATCAAATGTGGCCTGCTGGTTACCGTGCTCCTTAATGGTGCTGAACATCTCGTAACGTAAGCCAAGATTCAGTGTCAATCGCCTGGAGACCTTCCAATCATCCTGCACGTAACCTGAATAAATCTGCCGCCGGTAGTCGATATTGTGCAGGTTGACGATGGACCCGCTATCCGGAATGCCCAGCAAAAATGATGCGAACGCGTTCCCGCCGGGGACACCTGAAGTGTTGTCGTTTGCCGCCGTGAATTCGATCGGCGCGGCCGGATCGGATGTGAACTCAGTTCCAAAATTTATCGCACCGCGTGATGCGGAAGGCTGGAAGATGGTGAACTGCTCCAGTCTCACCTCTGCTCCGAACTTCAGAGCATGTCTGCCTACAATCTTTGTAAGATTATCCGTAAGTACCCAGCTATTCTGTTTTTCTATCGATGGCAGATAGCCTGAGCTTCCGATGGGGATCGAGGAGCCGTCGCTGAACGTGATACTCGGCAGGCCGCCGTTGTCCGGCGCGAAGGGCACTCCAGGAAAACCTAGCTGGCTCGCCACGTCGACATTAGAATTTATCTGAAAGCGGTGCGAGTTGATTCGGTTGTACCCCAGACGGAATTCGTTGACCAGGTTTGGGCTGAACGTGTGGGTCTCGCTGATAGCCACGCTGCGGTATGAATTGTCTTCGTCTCCGCTGAAGAAACTGCCGCCATCCAGCGCGTTTCCGAATGGCGGGGGAATGAACCTTGGCTGGTCTTCGTAGCTGAAACGAGCGAAGGAATAATCCTTGTCCGAAATCTTATGATCCACTCGAACGTCGAAGTTATTTCGCGTTGTCTGTTGAACCGGAACGGCGAGGTAGTTGAAGTTTGGATTGCTTGTATTCGGCGCGGGATAAAGCGCGGCCAGTCTCGCCGCCAGTGGGTCAATGGACGTCCCGCCAGCAGTGTTGAACATGTTCGTAGGATTGCCGCTCGCATTAACACCAATCGGAACACCGCAAAACCCGTTCGGATTCAGATTCGAGAATTGTGTCAAGCGTGCGTTAAAGAGTTCCCCCACGAACGTGGGGTTCCCGCTGCAATCCCGCGCGATTTGGCTCGTGGCATTGCCATTGGCGTCGGAGGCATACACCGGCGTCGAAGTGAGTTGCGACGAAAAATTTCCGGCGATCATATCTTGCGTGGGAATCGTGCCGTTCAGGATTAAGCCTTCGCGAATCCGCAAGCCTTCGTAGTCTGCGAAAAAGAATGTCCGGTTCTTGATGATCCGTCCGCCAAACGTGGCCCCGAACTGGTTCTGCTTGTACGGTTCCCTTCCAAATCCCTGTTGTTTCAGCGTCGAATTCGCGGCATCAAAATCCTCATTGCGCAGGAACTCATAGATATCGCCGTGGAACTCGTTCGTACCTGACTTGAGCAGCGCATTCAGGATGGCTCCATTGCCCCGGCCGAACTCCGCACTGTAGGCATTGGTTTGCACTTTGAATTCGGCGATGGCATCCACGGAGGGCTGGATCACGTACGCCGATTCGTTCAGAACGTCACCGAGATTGGCGTTGTTATCAACGCCGTCGAGAAGGAAGTTGTTCTGCAAGGCGCGTGCGCCATTCGCGCTGAAGCCGTAGCTCGCCGATACGCGCGAGCCCGGTTCGCTGGGCGCCACGCCTGCTCCTAGCAGCGCGAGTTGCGCGTAATTCCGCCCATCCAAGGGAAGCGTCGAGACGCGCCGGCTGTCGATGACCTGACCGAGATCGGAAGTCTCCGTCTCCAGCCTCACAGCGTTGGCATTCACGATCACCTTTTCCGTCGCCGCTCCCACCTGCATCGTCATGTCGACCGCGATCCGATCCTGCACTTTGAGTTCAATGGGGCCGGCCACCGCCGTTTTGAATCCTTTTTTCTCCACACTCACTGTGTAACGGCCGATTCTCAGGGGACTCGCCACGTATTCCCCCTGATCATTGCTGGCCGTCACGAACGACGATCCGCGGTCCACTTCGTACACTGTTACTTGCGCTCCGGCGACCGTCGCTCCGCTCGAATCGCGGATCGTGCCCACAATAGCTCCGGTGTCTTTCTGCGCGAAGGCGCTGGCGGAAAACGCTCCGCAGAACAATGCGAACGCAGCGAACAGCGAGAAGAATTTCCCCGTAAAAGATTTCATACACCACCCCCCGGTGACCGCTTCCCTCAAAGATCGCTTTTCCGTGTAAACGCGGACACTTACGGCTACTTTCGCTTTGTTTCTTTTACTTTCTTTTCGCTCCTCTTGTCAAGCCTTCAAATGCTTCCGCCCATCAGGTTGCAATTCACATTGATCTTGGTTCACCTACGAGTTCGTGCTTCCTCAGCCGCCGCGGGTCTCCTATAATCCCGGCACCGAAGGTGGTGTGGCCCATTGCCCGATACTTCCAGCAAGCCGGAACGTTACTCGCTTGCGGTAATTACCGACGACGGAGAGTTTTATCCCGAGGTGCGCAAACATCTGGGAAGTGAGTTCCAGACTATCTTCTCGAGCACCGAAGAAGAGATCAAGAAAACTTTGGAACAGCCGGAACTCCACGCCATCCTGTTTAACCTCGATTGCATCGGAGCCGGCGCTGGGGACGGGCTGGAAGTTCTCGAAGAGATGCGCAGGATTCGAGATGACGTGGTGTTCGCCGTGTTTACGCGCTCCGTGCAGCGGACGATTCCTCTGAAGGCCAGCCAGGCAGGTGCGGATGAATTCTTTCTCTTTCCGCTCAACTTCGAAGAATTGAAGATCGTCCTCACGCGCGCGATTGAGAAACGCGCGCTGGAATTAGAAGGCCGCCGGGTCATTCTGCAGGCTGAGAGCAAATCCGCGTTCTTTGGTCTGGTGGGCGCCAGTGCCGCCATGCAGAAAGTGTATCAATCCGTGGAAGCGCTAGCCGGCACGAACGCATCCGTCGTGCTGCGCGGTGAGAGCGGCGTCGGAAAAGAATTGGTAGCTAGCGCCATTGTCCAGTGTGGAAATCGCGCAGACAAGCCGTATATATGCCTGAATTGTTCAGCGTTACCCGAAAGTTTGATGGAATCTGAGCTTTTCGGCTACGAAAAAGGCGCCTTCACCGGAGCGGACGAGGTCAAACCCGGCTTGATCGAATCGGCGCACGGAGGCACGCTTTTCCTAGATGAGGTTACTACGTTAAACCCTAGCCTGCAAAGCAAACTGCTGCGCGTCCTCCAGGAACGAGCCGTGCAGAGGCTCGGCGGACGGAACGCTCGCAAGATCGACTTCCGCCTAATTGCCGCCACGAACGAAGACCTCGAGGACTGCGTCCGCAGGGGCCGTTTTCGCGAGGACCTATATTTCCGCATCAACGTCGTTCCGATCATCGTTCCGCCTCTGCGCGAGCGAAAAGGGGACATCAGCCTCCTGGTAGACCACTTTCTGAGAATCTATTGCGCTTCTTCCAAGAAACCGTTGAAAGCGGTTAACCCGGACGTTTTGGAAATCCTGGAGGACTACAAATGGCCTGGTAATGTGCGGGAGTTGGAAAATGTCGTCCAACGGCTGGTTGTGATGGTCAATGCCCCGGTGATCACTTTGGAGCACTTGCCGCAGCAATTGCTGCACTCCAGCGCGTCGGGACAGGAAACGCTGCTGATCCCGCAAGACGGGGTGGATTTTGACGAGGAGCTGAAACGGATTGAGATCGCGTACCTCAACGCCGCACTGAGGCGGACAGGTGGCAAGAAGACCGCGGCGGCATCGCTGCTTCGCATCGACTCCCAGAGGATGAAGTACTTATGCCGGAAACACCGCGTCGACCACGACGAAGGCTAAGCCGCCTTACCGCAAGCCGGTTAAAAATTGACCTTCGTTGGGTTAATTTTTAACCGCTGGTCGAATGTTCACCGCCCAAGACCGCCAAGGCCCCTAGTACTTTGGTACTAAATGGTTTGTTTTCACCAAAAGCCATTTCCAATTGCCTCGCCGCAGCTTTGGCATCGCGACTGCAATAGTGAAGAGCGTTGGCGGAGACAAATTCTAAAATAAGGAGCGAGTGGAAACCATGGCCATCGAAAAGAAGAGCTTAATCAGCGCATTGAAAACCACCAAGAAGGCGAACATCGCGAAGGAAGAGTTTGCACAGCCCGGATCGATGAGCTCGGGCGTGAAGAGCCCCGCACGAGTCGTTGCTGGCCGCGCTATCGCAGGCAGGACGGTCGCCGGCCGGACGGTTGCGGGTCGGGCTGTTGCTGGCCGGGCTGTTGCTGGCAGAACCGTTGCTGGGAAGACCGTTGCGGGCAAGACGATTGCCGGCAAAGCGCTTGCAGGTAAGAAATTCCTGGGCAGAAAGTAACTGGCTGGCTCTGCGGTTCGCCTGACGAGTTGAAAATTGCGTGGTTCCGGAAAGGCTGCCTTCGGGCAGCCTTTCTGTTCTTACCAGAGTTTTCGTCCCATAAACTCCTGAAGCCCTCGCCAGAGAAGACCGGCAAGGCTCTTGCGTTGGCCGTAGATGCGAGCCGTTCCCACCATTCCTGGTCTAAGAACGCTCTGGGAATTCGAGATGGTGAGGTCGACGATGTAAAACATGGGAGGATTCAGGCCAGAGTACTGCTTCTGTTCAGCCACCCTCGGATCGCTTTCCGAGGAGACAGGGGCGATGAGGCCAGCTTGCGATTGGTAGACCGCAGCAAATCCGTCCACCTCTAACTTCGCAGGGAAGCCGGTGCCAATCTTGGAAATATCGTGTTCGGAGACGTTCACGCGGGCACGCAGGAGCCCCAGGTCGGCTACCTCGGCGACTTCGGCCCCCTGCGGGAGATAGGCGCCGAGGCGATCTTGCAAACGGGGCGTCAATACCACGCCTGCCGAGGGGCTCGAAATTTCCAGATAGGTTCCCTGGGATGCCCATTCGCCGCGCTGCTTGTCGGCGCTCTCGCGCTCCCGAAGGGCGGTGCCAAGATTCGTGTATTGGAAGGAAGCTGTCTTTGCGCGCGCGGACGCGGCCTCGTAGGCGCTTCGACTTTCGTCTATTTTAGATTGCAGGGGGAGATTGCGGAGACGCAAGAGGGGAGTTCCCGGCGCGACGGACATGCCTTCGGTAGCGTACACGGCGGTGACAGTTCCCGGAACGATTGCGTGGATCACAGCGCGCTGGACTGGTTCGAGTGCGAACCGTCCGAGAACCGTTTCGTGCCAGAGGGGAAGCAAAAGAAAAACAAGGAACGCGGCGGAGACGGCGAGCGAGTGACGAAGCGTGAACCAGGCGCTAATGCGGTCTTTTTTATCGAGATAAACTAGTTTCATAAAGTTCACCAAATTTCGGATTCGGGAGCGGAAAATCAGGGCCGCGGTGGCAATTTCCGGAATGAAGGACCACTCGGGGTTAAAGTTGCGGAAAACATTGCCCACAAAACTTGCCAGAATGTAGAGAACGGTGTAGCTATAGGCGCCGGAAAGCAAGGCGTACACAGCAAAACCGAGACGCCGCTTCTTCGGGACATACGGCACTTCCACCGGCAGGCGCCAGATGTGCCGCTTAACCCAAGCCGATACATAAGCAGTGGAATCCTCCTTTAGTTCGGCAACTTCGATGAGTTCGATCAGGATCTGGTAACCATCGAGCTTCATCAACGGATTCCAGTTGAGGAGGATCCCGGCGATACCTGTCATGAGCATGACGATGTACGCAGCGTTGTGAACCGCGGTGTTTGGAACCGTGAGCCACCAGATGGGTGTGGCGACAGCACAAATCATGAGTTCGGACCACACGCCAGCCACGACGATAACGATGCGCTGGTATTTCGTGGCACGCACGTAGCCTTCAGTGGTGTCGGTATAAAAAGCGGGAGTCAAATAGATCAGCAGGAAGCCCATGGCGGGCACATTCGCGCCGTAATGCTTCGTGGCATGGCCGTGAGCCAGCTCGTGAATGCAGAGGACGGCGACGGCCAGAAAATAGAAAATGGCGAAGTCGCCCCAGGATTTGTCGGTGAAATTGTAGAACTCGACGGTATCTCGGCCAATTTCGGACCAATGTGCCACCGAGATGGCCGCAGCGACGGCAAAGAAGGCCAGAGTTAGCAGAGTGAACCACCAGGTGTAAATCCAGCTCGTGTAGCTATACAGCCAGGCGATGAATTTATCGGGATTCACCGCCGGAAACGTGATCTCGGAGAGGTCGCCGTACTTGCTTTTCTTGGCCTTCAGCGCTTTGCGGCGTTCATCGGCACTCAAGCGCATCAACTGGATATTCTTCTCCTGCGGTGTCTTGTACCAGAAGCCTAGTTCTTCGACAGAAGCGGCAAATTCGCGGACAGCGTCGGCACTGTATTCCGCGCCACTTTGATTGGAGTAGAGTTTGGCAATCTCTTCAAAAGACCGCTGGCCATTGAAGAGTTGAATCAGTTCCCAATTCGCGGGCGGGAACCGATAAAGGAGGCTCTTGTTGGGAACGACCACGAGAACAATGGGCTCTCCGTCCTCTATGTGCTGTTTGTGAACCGCGCCAGGCGGCACGCGCGGAGGGTTCTGGGCGAGGATTCGCGCCGGAATCTCCGGCAAGGCGACGTTGAGGACGCGCGTGAGATTCATATCATTCTTAGCGAGGATTTCCGATTTCGAAGTTTGCAGTCATACCCGGACGCAGGGATCCACGATCGCCCTGCAGCTGCACGAGAACCTCAAATGTGCCGCTCGCCGGATCGATCACCGGGCTGATTTCTTTTATCCGCGCGCTATGTTTTTCTCCGCGAACGTCCGGAGAAGTAATTTCGAATTGTTGTCCGGAGCGCACCCGGCCAAAGTACTCCTCCGGCAAAGTAAAGCGTATCAGCAGCGGCGCCTCGGCCGTTACCCAAAACAGCCGGTCGCCTTTGGAAACTGACTGGCCCTCGCGAACATAGCGGCGCGCAATCAGTCCGTCAAAGGGAGCCGTGATCTTGGTTTTGTCCAACTCCAATCCCAGCGAGAGCTCTTCTTGGTGCGCGGTATTCAACATTTCGTTCACGCGCTTGATATCCCACTGGTCCGACTCCGCTTTGTACTTGGCATGCTCCAATTGCTCTTCCGAAATCAACCCCGCAGCCCATAATTTTTGCGCGCGGCCATAATCCGCTTTCAACACTTGAGCTTCCGCTTCCCAATTCTTCAAATCCGCCGCGATACTGCGAGACTTGGCGCGCGCGGCTTCCAGGTTCGCGGCGATCTGCCGGTCATCCATGCGGGCGATTACGGTTCCGGACTTGACTCGCGCTGGCGCATCGAAAAAGACTTTGGCAAGGACGCCGTCCCGCTGGGCCATAACGTCCACCTGATGTTCAACGATGATCGGCCCGGTGACGACCAGCCCGTTATCCGCCGCGTCTGGCGGCTGCGGTGCCCTCGGCGCCGAGGGCACCGCGGCGGCATTCGTGACGGCAGGCACGCTGCCGGAGGTATCGCCGCAACCTGCCGCAACGAGAGCCGCGCTCATTCCGATTTGCAGCATCAGACTTCGCATGGTCCCCTCCGCAAAAGCTCTACCAGCCAAACCAATTCCACACTTTCGAATAAATCCACAAAGCCGGCCCGCGGAAAAACACATACGCTGCCGGGTACCACCCGATGCGAACTTTGCCTCGTCCTTCCATTCCCGCGCGAAGCGCGCCATCGGCGTTTGGCACTCCCACCCGAGCAAAAAAAACGGGCGTTTGATTAACGAGCGTGGCGCTGGGGCTGACGATCAGAACATCGCCATGAAAGGTGCGCGTCGGAAAGCTGTTGAGTTTGAGCACGGCTCTTTGTCCGTCTTTCAGCAAACCCGCCTCGGTGTCCTCGATGGCTACGTCGACGATGGCTTGCGAGGTGTCGACAACTTCGGCAAAGGAATCGCCTTGCTCCAGTTTGCGGCCCGCGAAATTTTCTACATGCGGAGTGGCCACCACGCCATCAATCGGCGAGCGCAACTGCGCCTTTTCGAGCAATTGCCCGGCGCGCTCTACCTCTGCCTTCCAATAATCCGCCTGCACGCGTTGAACACCAGCCGCCGTTCCATCGTTCGCCGCCAATGCGCGATTCATTTGCAGCATTGCGGACCCGTACTTCGCTTGAGCTTCCGCGAGTGCCGAGCGCTGGTCCCAAGCCTCCATCTCCGCCAGCACTTGACCCCGCATCACCAACTCCCCTTCGTGTACAAGCACCTTGCTCACTACGCTTTCGATTTCGGGTTGCACCAGCGCTCGATGAATTGGCGCAACTACAGCGTCGCCGTCCACGCGCAACGGAAGCGGGCAAATAATCATGAAAAATAAAGCCCCGGCTCCCAGAGCCAGGAACAGGGTGCGCCGCCGCTTCTCCATAGCCATGAACTTCCGTTTGCGCACAAGCACGGGCTCGATGATCGAAATGAACGGCACCTCTTTGTACATCTGTGCGTTGCGCAACGCGACGGTAGCCTGGCCCGCAAGAACTTCCAGAATTTCAATGTGCGCCGGCCCCAGAAAATCGGGGTTGCTGCTCTCCATACTAAGTATGCCGACGCGGCCCGTATCGTCGTTCAGTGGCCTGGCGTAAAACCCGCGCATCCCCGAATCGGCGAAGTATTTCTTGAACTTGGCGCGTGTCTCCTCGCGATCACTGTCAATCTCTTCGCCATGCTGACGGATGTGCACGACCTCCTCGGACAGAGCCGCCCACTGCAAGATCTCGTTGAGCGGCGCGATATCCGGCGCGTCCGCATTAACCTGTGTAAGCCCCGTGACGGCGCTCAGTTTGAATCTGCCACGCTGTTCGAGAGCGATGGCCGCGCGCTCGTAAGGAATCACCGCTTGCGGCGCGTTGACGATGGTCTGCAGCATCCGCTCGAGGTTCAGCGTTGACGTAATTTCGTGGCTGACGGTATTCAGTGTCTCCAGGATTTCGACCTTGCGCTCAGCCATCAGCAGGCTGGCGTTGTGAAGCGCCGTCGAGGCCGTGCCGCTGAGACTGGTCAGCATAAAAAGGTCATCTTCATCGAACGGAGCTCCATCGAGCTTGTTGATTGCTTCGACGATGCCGACGAGGGCTCCGCCGTCCATGATGGGGACGGCAATCAGGGAGTGAACGATCTCTTCACCCGCTCCTAGGTTCCGTTGAACGAGCCGCGTATCCTCGGGATCCGATATGCAGGCGCTTTCTCCGCTGTCGGAGAGTACTCCGGCGATCCCTTCTCCCGGTTTCAGAAGTTGTCCCTTGAACGTGGTCGGATCCTGGCCCGATTGGTGCATAAGTTCGAGCGTCTCGTCGCCGTGCAATAGCCAGATGTTGACTGCCTGACAAGCGAGAATTTCGGAAAATTTAGACGTGATGAGTGGCAGCAGATCATCGATCTCCAGCGTGGAAGAAAACACTTTTTCCAAGTCGTAAAGTTGAGTCAGCCGCGTAATCGAGTTAAGCGTCGCGTGGCGTTCACTTTCGTAGGCTTGCGCGGCTGCGATGGATGCCGCAGCCACGCCCGCAGCGGGAAGCAGGGCCTCAATCGCCTCCTCGTCGAGCTCCTCTTCGAACGACAGGATTTCCAGTGCTCCCACTAGGTTGTCGTTATTCAGCAGGGGCACATAGCACAAGGACAGCAACGTCTTGCGTGTATCAATGTGCGGATAATCCTCGCGTTTGAGCTCCGCCGCTCTTCGCAGAACCGGTGCGGACCCTCCCAGCAAGGATCCAAGAATGCCAGCGTCTGCGGAGATGGACTGCTCGTGAATCGTGGCCTCTCCAACCGTGGCCTTCGGAATCCAGAATGTATCCGCACCTTGGGAATCCAGCGCATATACACTGATGGCAGATTGCGGCAGTAATCCATGAACGAATCTCGCCAAGGCAAGGGCCCGGGGCGCCACTTCCTGCTCCGCTAGCAAGCTGGATGACAGGATCGCTATGTCAGGATTCGAATCTGCGTCACGGCTGGGCAACGGTCAGCTTTCCGGCCGGGGCCCCCTTTGCAGGGAGAGTGACCTTTGAACGGAGCTTCTTGCTTTTTCGCGGCCGATTAACTAAGTTGTGCGCGCACTCTAGCAAAGGGATTTAAGGGTGTCAACGCGAGACGCGTGCGCGTGAGGTCCGCCCGCTCCGGAGGCCCGAACCTTGGAAATTGAAGTGAGAACGCAGCTAGAAGTAAAAGTAGTGAAATTGAAGGGCCGGCTGTGCATGGGTCTTCCGCTGGACCAATTCAATGCGACCATGACGGAGTTGTTGGGGCAGGGCCATAACAAGATCGTTCTGGACCTCGAAGAGATGCCCGCCGTTGACTCAAGCGGTATCGGGATGCTCATGCGGCATCTGACCAGCGCCAAGCAAGGCGGCGGCGCTATCCGGTTGCTCAAACCAACCAAGTTCACTCTGCAGACCTTAAAGATGGTGGGCCTTCTGAATCTTTTCAGTACGTATGAAGACCTGAACGAAGCAATCGCTTCCCTTCCATAGCACTCGGGCGGTTCCGGTTTGTCCTGATTTTCCGCGAGGTAGCCGCGTCAGCTTGGCTTCGCCACGTTGTTTTTCGATGGCGCCGTCTCTGACATAAATACCGCCGCAACCAAAACCAACATCGCGCCCGCGCTGGCAATCCACAGCGGCGCGGCCAGCCCATAATGATTTGCGGCGGCTCCGGCCACTGCGGGAGCCATTGCCCCGCCTACTATTTCTCCAACGAGTGTCGCCAGTCCGATCGCTGTAGCGGCAAACTTAGCGGGCACACTTTCCGTCGGGACCAGCACCAAGACCAACGGCGCTATGCCTTGGCCACCGTTGACTAGAAATCCGGCCGCGGCCATCAACCACGGATGCGCGATAAGGAAAGGCACCTGGTATGTCAATGGCGCAGTCGCGGACACCAGCGCGGCAAGAATCAACGTAGGCTTCCGGCCCGCGCGATCGGAAATCCACGGAATGATCCATCCCCACATAAAAGCGCCTAACCCGCCGGCCCCAATGATGAACCCCGCCAGCGTCGCCGATCGCTGCGAAACTTCCGTGATGTAGAGCGGCGCGAAAACATGCATGACGAACAACCAGGTCATAAATCCCACCGCGCCCAAGCAACAAAGCAACATGTTCCGGTATCGAAGCAGCGACAGGTATTCTCTCAGTGAGGGCTTAGCGTGGTGCACCCCGTCGCCCTCTGCTTCTCCGGGCTCCTTCACATATCGCCAAATCAGCAGCCCCAAAATCATTCCCGGCAATCCGGTCACAAGAAAGGCTGTGCGCCAGCCGAAGCGCGCGGCGACCTGTGTCGTCAGAACCGGCGCCAGTGCTAGCCCAACCAGCGCCCCGGCGCTGACCATAATTCCGATATTGCGTCCCCGATTTTTCGGCTCGGAAGACGCTTCGATCATCGAGGTCATCGTTGGAAAAGTTGGACCCTCGGCAACCCCCAATAAGGTCCGAATAAACAGCAATTCGCCGAATGACCGCGCAACTCCGGAAAGCCAGGAAAGCACCGAAAACAGGAAGACAGTTGGAATCAATATGGGGCGCCGTCCAATGCGATCAGACACCGCTCCAAAAATCAAACCGGATCCTGCCCATGCGAACGCCAAGGCCGATGCCAGCAGCCCAACTTGCTCGTGACTCAGGTGGAGCTCCGGCGCAATAAACGGCGCAAGGTACAAAACGCTCATCCGCGCCAGAAAAACGCTGCCCCAAGTGAAGAAAAACAGTATGACCAGTCCTGTTTGATATCGCTTGGTTTCGGGCAATGTCTTTTCCTCTCTGTGCTGCGCCTTCTCTGTGTGTTACGACTCCGTTCGCCCGCTGATCAAAACCCAAACACGCTCGAGCAGACCACAACTCCTCTGGACCGAGGCTCAGTCCATCGGCAGGCCGACGTAGTTTTCGGCAAGTGACGCCGAAGCGGCCCGCGAACTCGTCACATAATCCAGCTCGGCGAGTTGCCTCCGCTGATCAAAGTCGTTCTCCTCTGAAAATCGGTGCAACATCGACGTCATCCACCAGGAAAATCGCTGGACCTTCCAGACCCGCCGCAGGCAAGTCTCCGAATAACTATCTAGAAGCTGAGTTTTTCTCGTGGCGTAGTATTCGCCCAGCGCTCGTGAAAGCACCTGAACGTCGGCCACGGCCAGATTGAGCCCTTTCGCTCCCGTCGGCGGAACAATGTGCGCCGAATCGCCCGCGAGGAATAGCCTCCCGCACTGCATCGGCTCTGCTACAAAGCTGCGCATCCCCGTGATCCCTTTTTGAACCACAGGGCCCTCCGCAAGTCTCCAGTTATCGTTTGTAGCGAGTCGTTCTCGCAGCTCCTCCCAAATCCTTTCGTCCGGCCATTCGGCGATGTCTTCTTCCGGCGGACACTGAATATAGAGCCGCGATATCCGCGCCGAACGCATGCTCAGCAAAGCAAATCCGCGATCGTGATACGCGTAGACAAGTTCCTTCGAAGAGGGCGGCGCCTTCGCGAGGATTCCAAGCCATGCAAAAGGGTAGATTCGTTCGAAGACGTTCAGCGTCCCTGTCGGAATCGACGGCCGGCAAACTCCATGAAAACCATCGCAGCCTGCAATGAAATCGCAGCGTAGCTCCTCCGCGGAACCGCTCTTTTGAAATCGAATCTTCGGCTCTGTCCCGTCAAATTCGCTTACGGCCACGTTCTCGGCATCAAAAATAAGCTGCCCTTCCGCGGCGATCCTGGCCTCGATGAGGTCTTTCAAGAGTTCGTGTTGCGCGTAAACCATCACGCCCTTGCCGCCAGTTAGCTCCTGAAAGTCGATTCGGTGCCGCTTTCGCCCGAATTGCAATTCGATCCCGTAATGCACAAGTCCTTGCCTCATCATGCGGCTGCCGACACCCGCTTCGTTCAGCAAATTCACCGTGCCTTGCTCCAGGATGCCCGCGCGCACGCGCTCTTCGATGTACTCTCGGCTCCGCGCTTCCACAACCACGGACTCGATTCCCTGTAAATATAAAAGATGGGAGAGTAGCAACCCGGCCGGTCCTGCCCCTACGATTCCAACTTGAGTTCGCACGCAGGTTCGCCTTTAACGCGCACCAATCTTGTGGAACTCACTCATCGCTGATGCTCCGAGATGACCTCGGAAGCCACATGAAATGCGGAATTCGCAGCCGGCAATCCACAATAGAGCGCCGTCTGCAGCAGCACTTCCTGAATCTGCTCCTTCGTCACACCAATGTTCAGCGCCGCCCGCAAATGCATCCGCAATTCCTCGGGCCGGTTCAGCGCGACCATCATCGCCAACGTGAGCATGCTTCGCGTCTCTTTCGGCAGGCCTGGCCTGCTCCAGATTTCCCCCCACGCATAGCGCGTCAGGAAATCCTGAAACGCATCCGTGAATTCATTGCGGTTTTTCAGCGTTGCGTCGACATGCGCATCTCCCAAGACGGTGCGGCGCGTCTTCATTCCCTGTTCATAACGCTGGCGTTCATCCATCGGATGATCTCCTCGACTTTCAAGAAACGAGCCCCGATCCTCGATAGGGCGGTCCACATCTTCCGTCCTCAACCTTCAAAACTCCAAGCGGCAAATTCCCCCTATTCTCGCGGAGACCGGCGAGGATGTTGACCAAACCGCCGGGTGGATGCTGGCCGGCGCTTCGTGGACGCCAATCGCAAAGCCCGTTTCAGCAAATCCCGCACAGCGTCGGAGTTTGCTTGCGAAAGGCGAACCAGAACCCATGGATAATTTCGGTAGTGATCCGTAATGTAGTAGGTCTCCGGTTCCGCAGCCATCATTTCTTCGCGCTCTTCGAAGGTCGTGCCCACAACCAGCGAGTCTCCATCCTCACGAAGACGTGCTAGCAACTTGCCACCGGCTTTGAACGCCGCAGTTCCATAGGACGTGCCTTCCTGAACGTTTTCAAGAGATAGCGCAATCTTGCGGACATCCTTGAACGTGATCGCCATCGCGTTTTCCTTCGCCCGATCCGCCCGCCTGAAACCGGCATCGTCGGAATGCGGCCAGAGCATTAGCCTTATGCAGGCAAGTATAGGGTTCGTAGGTCAATTCATCTGCGATGCGGTTGCTTGTTCCGGAAGGAATCCACTTTTTTATGGCACGCAATCGGCCTCTTCCGCACACAACGCCTGACCAAGATGTAGCGAGACCTGCTGTCCACTCCAGACGTTGTGGAATTGCTAGAAAGAGTACTTCAAAGAGAACTGCAGTTGCCGCGGGTTAAACATGGTTCGCGGTCCCCCGAACAACGGGTTCGCAACAGGCGGTCCACCTGCGGGGCAGCTGCTGTCCTGCACATGCTCGATGGCCAAGGACGCGGCATCCTTATAATGACTAGGAACAACCCCCCCGCAGAAGTTATACGTTCCATATACGGACGTCACTTCGTTCACATTCGCCCGGTTCAGAGCGTTGAACGCGTCCACCGCAACCTCGATCCTGTCGTGTTCGCGGAAATTAAAGTATCGCGATACGCGAAGGTCCCACGCCACCAGCGAATCTCCCCAGTACGTATTTCGAGCCGCGTCTCCGACGCGATCTGTCACAGGGTTTGTGTCCCCGTTGGCATCAAATCCCACAAACATGGTGAAGGGACGCCCGGATTGCGCCGTGATGATGCTGCTCAGTTCGAAATTCCGCAGCAGCGTCTTCTCGGGCCCGTCCGCCGTGAAATTGGCAATAAAGCGGTTGCGAATGTCCTGGTTCGAATTGGCCCGTTCGAGTGGCCGGTCATAAAAGTTCTGCGGCGTGCTCACAAACGTCGTAAACGTTCCATCGTCCAATGTTTTCGAGTACGTGTAGTTGGCATTGAAGCGCAAGTAGTTCCCGAGGTGCTGTGTCGCCTGCAGTGTCGCTCCATGATAAACGCTGTTTCCGCTGTTGTCTGTGAAGTACAGCAGTCCGGAATTGGTATAGAGTGCCCCGCTGAAATTGGCTTTGCCGCTTGGCCAGTCGGGCGGAGGAGCGCCGGCTGCGGGGCAGCTTGTCGCCGCGTTCGTTATTCCTGCCTGCGGACAGACGTTCAAGTTCTCTGCGCGTACCAGCTTGTGCGCCGAAACAAAAAGATATCCGGCGCTGACCACCAGCCCGTGCCCGAGTTCCCTGTCAATTTGCAAATTCGCCTGCTCTGAATAGGGAATGCGGCTGTTGTGATCCACCATTCCGGCGCCCGCCGTTACGGTCGTCCCGGCAGGTCCCGTAATATATTGTGGTGGCACCATTCCCGTCGTAATCAAAGTCGCAGCAGCCTGCGCTGGAAAGATGACTTGCCCTCCAGGATTTGGCGGCCCAGGCGTCAATTGGTTCAAAACCCAAGTTGCCGAATTTGCGCCCGTTCGAATCCCGGGCAAGTTCTCATTCGGGATGATCACCGGCTTCTGCGGCTGGGTGATGAACAGGAACGAAAGGTTGAATCGGTCATCGAACATTCCAAAGCCAGCCCGGATGACCGTACGCGAGTCCGGCGAATAGGCCAGCCCCACTCTGGGTTGCCAGCCTCGGTAATCCGGATTGATCTGTTTTTCCAAACCCTTCTCAAAGTCCCATCGCAGTCCATAGTTGAATGTCAGCTTCGGAGTGATGCGCCACTGATCCTGGGCGTAGAATCCGTAATAGCTATGGTTTAAAGTTTCCGAGAAATTCGCCGCTTGCGACGGCAGATAGGCGTTGGACCAACTGCCCGGAGTGCATCCGCCCGCGGGACATAGCGACGGCGGTTCGAATCCCGGTGTGATCGGCCCGGATCCGACGGGAGCGCCCCAAAATACGATTGGTGTCCCGTCGAGGAACGGTGGCAGGGGGCAGGTGTCGCCCGGATTCAGTGATGAGGGTACGCCCGCGCCCGGGTTCACGAAATTCGCGAACTCCACCAGGCAATTGACTCCGGGCAAGACGATGCGCATCGGCGTAAATCCCGGCCATATCACAAAGTTGTTTATGAAATTTGTGTCCACTCCGAATTTCGCAAGATGCTGTCCCTTCACCCACGCCACGGAATCTGTGGCCTGCACGCGGCTCTCGTAGATTGCGTCCAGCACGCCAAAGTTATGGCCGAACAGCAGATCGTTCGGGATATCCAGATTGGGCTGACCGGTCACTCCCGGAAAGTTATAGTGCCGCCGGGCATACTGCACTAGGGCGGTGTTCACAAGACTGGGGGAAATCTGCGAATTGAGAATACCTACCAGATCCTGATCCCGAATAAACGCGTCATGGCCGCTGCTGGGCGCTCCAATGCCTCCTCCGTCCAGTGTGTCTCCAACCAGGAGGTTTAACTCGCGGCCGTCGAAGATGTTATATCTCAACGACAGGCGGTTGTTTTTTGTGAGCTGATGATCGATCTTGATCAGGCCATTGTCCGTGTCCTTCGTAGTCAAAATCCCGAGGTTTTCTGGCGGCAGTCCCAAAGCTACCTTCGCCTCGTTGATCAAAGCCAGCTCGGTGCTTTGCGTCCCGTTCGACAGGCTCACCGGTCCAACTAAGGTGCTCGGGTAGGTCGGAGATTCCGCTCGCCGCTGGCCTTCATAGTTCATGAAGAAAAAGGTCTTGTCTTTCTTGATCGGGCCGCCAAGAGTCGCGCCGAATTGATTTTGCCTCAGTGTGTCCCCTTGCGGCGCTGGCTGTAGCAGTGATCGTGCATCCGTGGCGTTGTTCTGCAAATAATCGTAAGCCGATCCGTGCAGCTCGTTCGTGCCCGATTTCGTCACGATATTGACGATTCCTCCAAGCGCTCTTCCGTATTCCGCTCCAAACCCGTTATTCACCACGCGAAACTCGCTCACCGCTTCCTGCGACGGCGTTGACCGCTGCGATCCCGTCGCCGTGTTGATCGTGTCTGCTCCGTCCACCGTCACTGCGTTGCTCAAATCCCTCATTCCGCCGAACGAAATTCGCGTGACCTCAAACTCCGTGATGGTCGATTGCAAACTCGTTCGCCCCGTCGCCACCCCGGGCGTCAATAGCGCAAAATCCGTAAACAGCCGGCCGCTGATGGGGAGGTTCTGGATTTGCCTGGTGTCAATCACCTGGCTGATTTCCGTTCGCGTCGGCTCCACCGGCGGAGTCTCCGTAGTAACCACCACTTTTTCCGCAGTCGTCGCTACGCTCAGGCTCACATCGATCGTGGCTACTTGGCCGACCGTCAGCACGATCCCCGTTTGTGTCGACTTGGCAAATCCCGTCGCCTGCGTTGTCAGCTCATAGGTTCCTGGAGGCAGGTTGGGGATCACATAGAGCCCATTGTCGTTCGAAATGGCGCCGTACGTGTGATTCGTGCCGACATCGCGCAAAGTCAGGGAGGCCTTGGCCACCGAACCGCCGCTGGCATCCTTCACCGTTCCATTCAACTGCGCGGCGCTTACTCCGCCTTGTGAAAATGTCGGTTTTGCCCAGGCACACAGAATCACGATCCCAAGTAGAGTCCATGGTCCCGCGTGTCGCCTCATGATTCACTCCTCCCGCAGACGATTCGAACCAGCAACCGTGCCAATCCTAATTGCGAATCCTAATTACCAATCCAAATTGCAAATCCACCCTTTTGCGTGCAGGTCTATTCCTTCGAATCGCCGCTGTCAAGTCTTTAATCGGGCGTTCGTGCGAATATCGCTCAAATTTTCCGGGCCTCTTCCTCACTTTTTGTTTTTTACTCTTTTTTGCTCCTCACCTCACAATCAACGACAGTTCCTGCGCTGCCGCTTTGAGCTGCGGCAGAAACCTGTTCTGCAGTTCTTGAATCGAAATGCGCTGCGCATGAGCGCCGACATTCAGCGCAGCGACCACACGCCCCGCGGAATCTCGGATGGGAACGGCCATCGACCGCAAGCCAGACTCCAGCTCCTGGTCCACGATGCAATACCCATTTCGCTGCACCAGGCGCAAGATCTGCCGGAGTTTTTCAGCGCTTACCACAGTCCGCTCCGTGTAATGCTTAAACTCCACACGCCCCAGAAATTCATCCAGCTTCTCCCCCGGCAAGTCGGCCATCAAAACGCGGCCCATGGAAGTGCAAAATGCCGGGAGCCGGCTCCCGACTCCAAGATCGATCGACATGATTCGCGTCACGTTCGCACGAGCGATGTAAATGATGTCTGTCTTGTCCAGGGCCGCGATGGAACAAGACTCATGCAAGAGGTGGCTCACATTTTCCAGAATCGGCTGCGCTCTCGCAGCCAACGGCATCGAAGAAATGTAGGAATGACCAAGCGCAAGGATTCGGGGCCGAAGGTGAAAATGCCGGCTGTCGTCGGTTGCCGCAAATCCGAGTTGCGCGAACGTATAGAGGCACCGCCGCACTGCGGCGCGCGAAAAACCCGTCTTCGCGCTGATTTGAGAAACCGTGAGTTCGCGCTGCCTTTGCGAAAAGGCTTGAATCACAGCCAGCCCGCGCGCCAGCGAAGTCATAAAATTAGGATCGCCCCCGTGTGCGTCAATTTGCCCCGACACAGCGGACGAAATTACCGCTGCTCCGTTCGAAACGGCGTTGCTTGATATCTGTTGGTTCGAGGCTGATCCACCAGCGGTTTGTTGTTTCGAACCAGGTCCTTCTGGAATTTGTTGTTTCAATCCATCTGTCCCCGGCGCCGCTTGTTTGGAGCCATCCCGGTTCGCCGCCTGTTGTTTCGCCTCAGAGTTGCTCGCGACGCGCTGTTTCGAATCGAGCCTCTTCGGCGCTTGCTCTTTCGAATCCAGCCTCTTCTGAACTTGTCGCCTGGAATTCGCACCCGAAAAAGCGGTAAGCATGGCTATCCCCCAAAACCATTCAATACTCAAAGGCGGCACAGAGATTACACGAATTTGACCGATAGACGCACAATACTTCGATAATCGGTATTGCGGGAATTTATGGGGATGCCATAGAATGCCCGCGCAGTTGGGTTTGCAATTCAGCGAGAGCCGGCAGGGCGCGTCAATTCTGGGAGGGACTATCCTGAGTACCGGGAGGCTGTTATGAGTACCGGGAGGTTGCGATGAATGTGATTTCGGCGTACCGGCGATACTACCCGGGCACGCAGCCCCGGCACTTGCATCCTTCCTATGTTTCCTCGCTGAAACGCGGTCCGTTGCAATCGCCTGTGCTTCTTCCTCACACACTTTCTGAAATTACCGGACCGGTTTTCGGGCTTGAGGTTGCCGACGTGAAAGCCTGCGACCTGACGAAACAGCATTCGGGCGAGCCGCTCGGGGAACGCATTGTTCTAAGCGGGCGCGTGATCGATGAAGATTCACGGCCAGTACCGCACACGCTCATTGAAATCTGGCAAGCCAACGCGGCAGGGCGTTATCTTCACAGTGTCGATCAGCACAATGCGCCGCTCGATCCGAATTTCACCGGTTGCGGACACGCGATGACGGATGCCGAGGGCCGCTACCGATTCGTGACAATTCGTCCAGGCGAATATCCCTGGGGGAATCACCACAACGCGTGGCGGCCGGCGCACATTCATTTTTCAGTTTTCGGCCCGGCTTTTGCCACGCGTCTCGTGACGCAGATGTATTTTCCGGGCGATCCGCTGATTCCCTTCGACCCTATTTTCAACTGCACGGACGATGAAAAAGCTCGCAACCGTTTAATTTCGCAATTCGATTGGGAAACGACGATTCCGGCGCAAGCTCTTGGATACCGCTTTGACATTGTTCTCAGCGGGCGCGATCGTACTCCGATGGAAACTCACGCTCATGGAGAAAAGACATGAGCCTTCACGCCACAACCTGGCAAACCGTAGGACCATTTTTCAAAATTGGATTCTCCTGGCTCTATCGGGACAATTTAGCGAGCCCGGAGGTTTCCGGCGAACGGGTGGAAATTTCGGGGCGCATACTGGATGGAGACGGAAAACCAGTGCCAGATGGAATACTTGAAATCTGGCAAGCCAATTCACACGGCAAATATGCACATCCTGACGACCTGCAAGAAAAATCCATTGAGCCTGGATTTAGCGGGTATGGCCGCGTTCCTACCGACGATGAAGGCCGTTTCCGCTTCACGACCATCAAACCAGGACGCGTGCCTGGCCCCGATGGAAAACTGCAAGCGCCACATCTCGCCGTTTCGGTTTTCACGCGCGGTCTGCTGCGCCGTCTCATAACGCGCGTCTATTTCCCAGACGAGTCCAGCAACGCAGCAGATTTCGCGCTCAATCTTGTCGACACCAGCCGCCGAGGAACGCTCATCGCAAAAAAGATCGATGGACGACCCGGAGCGCTGGAATGGAACGTCATTTTGCAAGGACCCGGTGAGACAGTTTTTTTCGACGTTTGATTTGTCGCGGCGTAAGAGGGCGGGGCAAGCCCGGCCCCTACAACGTTTCTGAGCGAAATGAATGCCCGCAATGCAAGGAGTCTCCGGAATTCCGTCTAGAAATTAGAGCTGGATCAGAACGGATATTGACGGCGGCCGGTCTGGATGGTGACCCACTTCACTTCGGTCAATTCGTCGGTGGACCAGCGGCCGCCTTCGCGGCCCATGCCGGAATCCTTGACGCCGCCAAACGGAACGGTGCCCTCGTCATGGATGGTCGGGCCGTTCAAATGGACCATTCCCGCTTCAAGCTCCAGAGCAAAATGCATCGCTAGTTGCAAATCATTGGTGAGGACGGCGGAAGACAAGCCGTAGCTTGAGCTGTTTGCGAGCGCCAGCGCGTGATTCGGGTCGTTGGCTTTTGTCACCGCGGCGACGGGTCCAAATAGCTCATCGCGGAATGCGGCCATCTCAGGAGTGACGTCCGCGAGCACAGTCGGATAGAAGAAATTGCTCTCGTACTTTCCGCCCGTCAGGAGTCGCGCACCTCCAGCGACGGCTTCTTTTATTTTTTTATCGATCATGGGGCAGTGCGAGGAACGAATCAGCGGGCCGATGATGGTATGCGGATCCCGGGGATCGCCGACTTTCATGGTTTGGGCTTTGGCGACGAAGCGCTTGAGAAATTCCTCGTAAACAGGCGCCTCGACGATGATGCGCGAACCAGCCATGCAGATTTGTCCCTGGTGAATGAAAATGCCGAAGCAGGCAGTGTTGACGGCGTAATCGAGGTCGGCGTCCTTGAGAATAATCAGCGGACTTTTGCCGCCCATTTCGAGAACGCAACGCTTGCCACGCTTGGCGCATTCGACGGCGATGATGCGACCGACAGCGCTAGAACCGGTAAAGGAGATGAGCTTCACGCGAGGATCGTCAAAAAGAACTTTGGCCATGGCCGCGCCATCACCAGGGACGACATTAAAAACACCGGCGGGAACACCGGCGCGCGCGAAAATTTCAGCGAGTTTCAACCCGACGAGAGAGGTCTCCTCGGAGGGTTTCAAGACCATGGTGTTTCCGCAGGCGAGAGCGAAGGCGACTTTCTTGAGCGAGAGAACGACGGGAAAGTTGAATGGCGAAATTCCGGCGACGACTCCGAGAGGACGGCGGATGGCCATGGAGATCAGGCCGGGAACGTCAGAAGGAAAAACATCGCCATGAATGCGGCGAGCCTCGCCGGCGATGGAACGGACGAGATTGGCCGCGAACGGAATTTCAAAATGAGCTTTTCCAAAAGTCGATCCGGCTTCATCGATCAAAAGCTCAATCATTTCCTCGGAAGCTTTCTCGAGTTCATCGGCTGCGCGCATGAGGAGGCCCTCGCGTTGTGCCGGAACGGTATCGGCCCAGGATTTTTTCGCGGCGTCGGCGGCGTCGATTGCCGCGCGCATGTGCTGCTCCTGGGCCATGAAGATGCGGGCGAAAGGCCGCTGATTGGCCGGATTGACGACGTCGGAAAAAGCGGAAGGCGGCACTTCGATATTTTTGCCGCCGATATAGGGAGTGGAAGACATGTTACCTCCTGATGCGTGGTGGAGCTGCGAGCGAGGCTGACAGCAATTCGGGAAAAACGCAAGAATCAGGCGCTTGACGTACTGATTTTTTGCTCGGGAACGGGTGGATTTTTCCCCGCGGCCCTGTGAAAGTCAGGCGGCAGCTCGGGGCAAAGTGATCGGCTTCCGATTACCCTGCTAACCACGAGTTTGTCTCGTTTCTCCACCCGCGCTGAATCTCGTCTTTTTTAGTTTCGAGGGGAAAGCTGAAATATGACATCAATCGTAGTATCCACTTCCACCGGCTTTCCTTGGAGGAGCGTTGGCTCGTAGACCCATTGTCGAACGGCATCGAGCGCCGATTGCACTAGCAACGGGTGTCCCGATATCACTTCCAATTGCATGATTGACCCGTCTTTGCCGATAATCACATGCAACCTCACCGCTCCTTGAATTCTTGCTTCCCGTGCCGCGGTCGGGTAGGCCGGTTGCACTCTCTTCAGCAGCTTTGCAGCAACAACGTTTCCGCCCATCCGAATGCGTCCCAGTTCTCCCGCCACGGAAGGCATGGTCACCGCCAAGTCCTCGTTGGGTACACTCTGCGAGGAAATCATCTGGAGATGGCAGTCCGGCGAAGAGTGTGAGCACGAGAGTCTCCCCCGACGCAAGAGCCTCAGTTCCGTCGCCTCCGGAAAAGTGTCTGGATAGGAAACGCGTTCCAGGTCTTTGGAAAACGGGGCGAGCTCTTCGTCCCCGCTGATAAATTTCACACCCTGCACCACTGGCCCAGGCGAAAGTAAAATCCAGAATTCTGCGAATCCCTCTACCTGGTGAGTATTTGCAACTGCGATAGTCCTCGATTCTTTTAGGCGCCCGTGCCCCTCTTCAATCAGTTTGTCGATTTTGGCGTCGGGGCCGGCGAGCGCGATTAGGCGTTCCCGAGTCTCAGATGCAGAAGGGTCAACTGCCAACGCCATCTGGTACATTTCGATAGCCTCCGCCTTTCGTCCTTGCTTCTCGTAGATCTGACCCAAGTGATCGCCGTCGATGTTAAACGCATGGATCAACCACGCGCATTTTACATATTTCTCCGCTTCCAGCAGATCATTCTCTTGAAATCGAATCCAACCCCAGGTATCCCAGTACGACGCGATCCGGGAAACAAGGTTGGCGTCTTCCCGGGTCAAATGATCCAGCGAAGTGTCACGCATTTGGAGCACAGTCGCCGCAATCGCGGATTGCGCGTACTTCTCTGCTTGCTGGAGATCCAGTTTTTCCACGGCCATCTCGTACGCCACTGCATTCCAACGAAACGGAACTGGCTGTAGTCCCTCTGACTTCTCCAACGCTTCGGCGGCCTCTTCCGGCTTATTTACCTTTGCGTAGGCGCGTCCCAAGTTGAACGGAATGCTTGGATCTTCAGGAGAAATGGTGGCTGCAATTTCGAGCTCGGCAATGGCTTTGTCGTATTGCTTCGTGAGCATGTATACGCGGCCGAGGTTCGCATGAGCCCACTGGTCCTTGGGGTTGATCTCGATTTGTTTCAGATATTGCGGGACTGCCTCGTCGTACCTTTTTTGGTTCGCCAGCGCCTGTCCCAGGTTGTTGTACGCCCTCGGATCCCGCGGGTCGACAGCGATGGCTTTTCGCAGGGCGACCTCCGCTTTGTCGTATTGACCGAGCGCGTTGTAAGTCCAGCCCAGATAGTTCCACGCGTTCTTGTAATTAGGATCGATCGATACAACCTTCTCTAGCAGTTGTGCACACGTCGAGTAGTCACGGTTCCTTGCTGCTTGGTCCGCTCCTCGGATGAGGCCTAGGATCGGCGTCGCTGTAGCCGTCGCCAAAGGTCCCGGATTTGTCTTGTCTACGGCGCCGGTACTAGACTGCGCGTCACCGGAGGTTTGCACTTTCTCGTGACCGATCAGGGGAACACAAGCCATGCAAATGCAGATAACGAAACCGCAGATTTTCTTTGGTGGGGTGGAGAGGGCCAAGTGCGCTACCTCGTCTGTATCGGTGCCCAAGTATCCACCGAATTCTCCAAGTATACAAACGGGTCGCACCAGCAATGGACTCAATCAGTGGTAAACGCGGTAGCCGGAAACGGGGAGATCACGCTGAGCCCTCGAGGTTTTAGGCGAGCTGAAGGCCGAAACCGGAGCGGACGAATCGGGCGGCGAGGACGGGCCGGCAGCTTCAACTCCAGAGGCGGCGGGCGGTGTCTGCGACGAGTTTTAGCTTGGCCCATTGGCGATCCTCGGTGATGAGGTTGCCTTCGGCGGTGGAAGCGAAGCCGCACTGGGGGCTGAACGCGAGATTTTCCATGGGGACGAATTTTGCGGCTTCGTCGATACGTTTGGCGAGTTGATCGGGATCTTCCATTTGCGGGACCTTGGAGCTGACGAGGCCGAGAACGACCGTTTTACCTTTCGGGACGAAGCGCAGCGGTTCGAAAGTGCCGGAGCGGGCGTCGTCATATTCGAGAAGGAAGCGGTCAACATCGAGCGTGGTGAACATTTTTTCGGCAATGGCGTCGTAGCCGCCTTCGGCGTACCAATGGCTGCGATTGTTGCCGCGGCAAAGATGGATACCGAGCGTGACGCCGGGGCGGCGAGCGGCGTGGAAGCAAGCGTTATCTGCTTTGATGGCTTCGTCGAGGGCAGCCTCGGGTTCCATGCCGATTTCTTTTTTGATCCACTCGCGCCACTTGGGGTCCATGTAGTAGCTGTAGCGGGGCGCATCGATTTGGATGTATTTCACTCCGTCGCTCGAAAGCTTGGCCAGGTCGCTCTTCATAATTTCGACGACAGCCCACAAAAGCTCCGAATGGCTCTTGTAGACAGTGTCTGTGACGCCACGCTTGAAGGAGATAGCTGGGAACTGTGTGGCGCTCGGCAAAGTCATTTTGATATCGCCGGGTGCGTGAGCTTTCGTGAAGGGCAGCTCGTGGCCGGTGAGCGGGCGGACCTGGCGGAGTTTTTTCGTCACGATGCCGTTGACGTTGCTGACGGGGGCTGCTCCCTTATCGCCAGCGCTCCAATTTCGAGCGACGGCATCGCCAAAATCGAAGCCTTCGACGGCGTCGGTGAAATCGCTCATGAAATTGCGGCGGCGCAATTCTCCATCGGTGAAAATTTCGAAGCCGAGTTCCTTTTGTTTTGCCAGAACACGGAGAATGTGCTGGTCCTCGAGAGCGCGAAGTTTCTCGGCGTTCGCCGGAGATTGCCGCGCCTGTAACAAATCGGGCGGTCTGAGCAAACTGCCTATGTGGTCAGCGCGAAGGGGGTTCGCCATGATTGTTTCGTCTTTCCTCCCAAGCTTGAAGCCCCAAGCGGCTCCATGACGGTGCCGAAATTGGCGGGGCCGCGGCTCAGATGTTTGGAGAGCCTGGCCGCGAAATCCAGAAGCAAGGGGACTTTTTTCTCGAGATCGGGACCAACAAGTCTGAGCGTGGGCCCGGCCATGCCGAGAGCCGCAATGACGCGGCCGCCTTTGTAAAGAACGGGAGCGGCAATACCGCTCAACCCCTTTTCCAATTCTTCGTGGTCGGTAGCATATCCCCGGCGGCGGGTGAGGTCGAGAACGATCTTAAGTTCCCTGAGACTTGGGATCGTAAGGGGCGTATACAGCTTCATGCCGTTGCGAAAGAGGACATTGTAGGCCTCACGTTCAGGAAGCCAGGCGAGGATGGCTTTGGCAGAGGCAGTGCAATGCGCGGGGAAAAGTTCGCCGATGAGAGTGCGGACGGTGATGATGGAATTGGGGGAATCGATGCGGTCGAGACAGATGATGCCGCCGGCGCCAGGAACGGCGAGGCTGACACTCTCTCCAGAACGACGAGCGAGTTCGACGAGAAACGGGCGGGCTTCGGATTGCAGCGACCGCGACAGAAGAGTGCGGTCGCCGAGTTCGTGGAATTTGAGGCCGAGACGATATTTTTCGTTGAGCGGGTTCCGTTCAATCAAGTGAAACTTTTGCATGGCGGCGAGGAGACGGTAGGCGGTGCTCTTATTGATGGCGAGATCGGCGGAGATTTGCGTGAGGCTCAATTCGGGGCCGTTCTCTCCCAGATGCAGCAGAATGCGCATGGCTTTTTGCAGGGACTTGCTGGAGCCGGGGCCGGAATCGGCACGGTCGAGCGATTTCGATTTGCGGAGCGGAGGCAAGTTTTTGGTTCTTTCGAGAGCGGCCTTCGAACCAAGCATTCGTCTTGAACGGAGCGCGCGTTCGTTACAATCAGCCGGTCAAGATGTGAAACTGTAGTTCATAATATGAAAGTATACTGCGGAAAACAAATATCTTTCGAACGCTCGTTGGAGCTCTGCGAATTCTGCGGAGATCTAATGTGACTTCGCAGATGGCTGAAACTCGTGCAGCGATTGATTGGCGCGGAAAATGACGTAGGCGCGAACGGCTTCCGCGTCCTGCTTCGAAAGCTCTTTTGAGAAAGAGACCATTCCGTAGGATTGGAGCGAGCCGCCGAGGATCACGTCGGTCCATGCGGAGTTTGCCAGCGTGCCGGAATAGCGCAGGTCCGGCAGGACGCCGCCGCTGACGGCGACGTCGCCATGGCAGGTCGAACAATAATTTTGAAAAAGTGTTTCGCCTTTTTGTACGGTCG